>Ga0123354_10021943_pt1 | contig 10068 bp, 8 predicted proteins | sample TergutLab28metaG_2_FD_97872 | JGI IMG/M metagenome (GOLD analysis project Ga0123354, IMG submission 97872) | Labiotermes labralis P4 segment gut microbial communities from Petit-Saut dam, French Guiana - Lab288 P4 | ecosystem: Host-associated > Arthropoda: Insects > Digestive system > Gut ...
GACCTGTACCGGAGGTTGCGGTTACAGTTTTTAGTACTCCTGATGATGGGTGCTGTGACACCCGAAACATGTAGAGTGACTTTGCAGTGAATAAATATCTGCATATTGTTGCATCTGGTTGGAATTTTATTAACATTGTTAGTGTGTGTTTGTACGCTTATTTATCCGACATGCAAAGCGCATGCACCGTATTATATTATCATCTATAGCTTGTCCGGTTCTAAAGTATTTTCACACATTACCTGATAAACAGCACGAGTTTCAGGGAAAAATTATTGAAAATAAAGTGAGTGTATCGATTTTCTCTACAATTTTGTCTGACAAATTTCCCATTCTAAGAAGAGTTCAGCGAGATACAGTACTATTATAAATGTACATTGGTCTTCATGTAACGTACCCGCTTTCATTGTCAGATTTTAATGAAAGTTTTCTACATATGTTCGAAAAATACTCAAATGTCAAATTTCAATATAATTCGTGTAGTTGGAGCAGAGTTGTTGCATGCGGATAGACGGACAGACGAAAAGACATGAAGAAGCACATAGTCACTTGTCGCAATTTTGCGAACGCACCTAAAATTGTTTGGAGATTTTTTATTTCACCAGAAATAATTTCTATCGTTTTAAAAGTTGCATGTAAAATATTTTTGAAAATGTTTTTTTATTATTATTACGCTTAGCTAGGACCTGATTGCATCTCAGAAAGTACTCTGTTACATGCAGTTAATTATTTACGGTGTTAGCTCTTGTTTTACGTCCGTCCTCTTCTACGCCTTTCGTCTCTAACAACTCTTGCCAGTACACAGCACTTCTGAACTTATTAGCTCTTGTTTTACGCCCGACCTCTTTTACGCCTTTTGGCTCTAACACCTCTTGCCAATAAACAGCACTTCAGAATTTACGCCCTCTCATTACAGGTTTAAAGCCCTTTGGCTCGGTGCGCACCTAACCCGTACATATTCCAGTGTTCCCTACGAGAATGTTTTTGATTTACGTCTTTTTGTTTACGTCCACTCTTTCAGGAACACAACCAGGGCGTAAAAGAAGTGCTTGGTGTATTTGGCTTGTGATGCCCGCAGGGTTTTGATCTTTCAGATTAGCCAAGCTGTCAAAAGTTGCTAATCACTAATGTAAATAACACACAAGATAAACATTCTGTTTCTAAAAGTAAACATGCGTGCTCTCTCCGTAACAAACACCAGATGGTATTTAAGGACACCAATCCATACAGCGGTGTTGATAAAGACTCAATTATTATGGAAGGTCACACCATGTTGACTGGTAAATGAACAACCTCGTTGCGAAGGATCATAATGCAGTCAAACAGCGCCATTGGACTGCTTGGTTATAATGTTAAAGGGATTCCAGTTTTCGGAATAGTTGGTAACCCTCGACCAAACGCCACAGCGTGACATCTTAGAGGTATTGAATCTTCGATATAATCACTGTGTATTACGGGAATTATATGAAATTTGGTTTAATGTACGACCGCTACCTATCTCTCTTCATTCAGCAAACACTCAGCGCTATGCTTCGTAAAGATACTAACAAAGTCGCAAAAGCAAGCACAAGAAAATATCCGATCCTCACGGCAAAAGCATTCCATAGAAATAAACTGCCAACAGACATAATTTGCACATTTTATTTCCATCACGCAGCGCCACGAATAGGGTGAACCAACAGATGGTTCCACCTTCACGACAATACTCCAGCACACCGGTCGGTTTGGTTAAGGATTTCTTAACAAAGAGCTATGTGACAACACTGGAGCATCCCTCGTACTCTCCTGACCTGGGTCCAGCTGATCTTCATTTGTTCTCTTGATTAAAAGGAAGACACTTTTGTGATGCTACTGACATCATTAAGAATGCGACGGAAGAGCTGAAAAGTATTTCACAAAATGGCTTCCAGGAATGTTTCCAACAGCTTTACAGTCGCTGGCAGAAGTGTTTAGTTTCACAAGGGGAATATTTTGAAACACACGCACGTTTAATGATTGTACTGTTTGTATTTTTCAGAAATAAAGTAATGGCGAGAGCGTTTTGAAGCTACCACGTGTTGACAAATATCGCTTGTCATTCACCGTCATAATTCCCCTACGCATGTGGTCGGTCGGATGAGTGGACTACGATAATCCGATAAGCGAGCCGATTTTAAGATACAAATTACGTTTGGCAGATAAAACAATGAACCTACCTTCTACTGAGGGGTACGCGGTGGCCCAGTTGGTTGAGGCACTGCGCTACAAGCCGGAAAGTCGCGGGGTCGATTCCCAATGGTGTCATTGAAAGTTTTCATTGGCATAAAATCCTTCCTGCCACACTATGTCCCTGGGTTCGACTCAGCCTCTAACAGAAATGAGTACCAGTTATATTTCCTGGGAGGTAAAGGCGGCCGGTGCGTAGGGCTGACAACCTTACCACCTTCATGTGCCGATTGTCGTGAAATCTACGAACCTCAACCTCCTGGAAATCTCAGGGTCTGTCCAGGCCTGTAATGGTATTGCTTTACCTTTACCTTTATCTTGTACTTAGTTGTGGACACTTGTGTATGGTTTTGCCGGATAAAAGAGACCTAGTATCATACCGTTTGATATTCAATGAATCATAGAAAAACTCATTATTGTCCTCAGATTCACGTGGGTTAAGTAACTTTGTCTTAGTTCTGCGACAGTTTTTCAACTGAGCACAGAACGCGAGTGAATGAATGCTCACTCTCTCGTTGCTTCTCGCAGTACACCTTCATTCTCGTAATCTGAATGGTAGTGCATGGGTTCGACTTCTGTTCCTGCAGTTTTCACTGCCATTTGTGTGTAGAACTTAATCCTATGCACTGTATTGCTCATTAGTTTCCTTTTTATTGTTTTTCTTAATTCCTTTGAGTCTAGCACGGCGGTTGGCAATTTTTTCATTCCTCTTCTTGTGTTACTTGTGGGCTTACATACAATTTTAATAAGAAGACCAGCTCTTTAAAGCAAGGTGTTATCTACATGCATCAGCTCCTTTAACATTAAAGTGACTTGACCTTTGATCACAGAGTACATCAGCTTGTTTCGTACAGTTCTGGGAATAAATAACTCTTATATTACACAGCGTCACATTTATCAACGAATCTAAGTGTCTTCTATGAGATAGATACTGAAGTATCGGTAGGCGAATTTAAGTTGGAGATGTAACAGTTTTATGTAAGTTTTTAATATTATTTTATATTAGGATGGGGAGGTTTTATATTCCATGGTACAGGTCAAACTGCAAGGTCATGAGCATTGGACAGGATGATGAGGTGGGAAATTTGAGGGTGCGAAGTTGGGTGGGATATCAAGGGTCGTAGTAGGCACAGTCAGTCTCCGATACATACGGCAAAACACACACAGGAGAGAGACGAAAAGACGATATGCATAATTGTTAAATACAGATGCAAAGAAACACGGAAACAGAACAGCCTTGCGAAAATGAGAGAGAAGATCTTCAGTTTAATACAGGGGAATGGAAAATGGGTGTGAAAAATAGGAGTAAACACTTTCCTGTAAGGTGAAGAAACGAGCGGAATAGCGGGGGATGAGATTTGAAATTTGGAAACGGGAAGTATTCGGGGGGGGGGGTTAAGTTGAAACGGGGACATGCCTATTTTTACGATGGACATTCCGTTGTGTGTATACCACTATAACCGACTATACAATTACCATTAATATAAATATTTATTGGTTTTCATTAACATAAATTCCATTGCACCATGTTTCGATCATATTTTGGTCACCTCCAGGCCAGTATTTGACATGAACTAAAATCACAATTGCGAATATACTGCATCTCATTCTAATCATAAAATGAATTGGCATAAGATTTTTATTTAATGGACCGGGTAGCTCAGTCGGTATAGCGACTGAGCTACGGGCTGAATGGTCCGGGATTGAATCCTGATGGGGACGAGATTTTCCGCCCGTCCAGACCAGCCCTGGGGCCAACCCAGCTTCCTGTAAAATGGAAACCGGGTCTTTCCCGGGGGTAAAGTGCGGCCAGGGCGTGCTGCTGACCACTCACCCCCTTCTAGTGCCGCTGTCATGGAAGAGTAGAGCTATACCTCTACCCACCCTCTGGGCCACACCGGGCCTGTAAAGGGATCACTTTACCTTCATATGATATTTATTTACTGCAGTTGGGTTTCTACCCGTTGACAGTGGTCAGTAAACTTGTAGAGAAATAGAAAAGAGACAGCTATATACAAAAGGAGAAGCAGTACACACAATACAAAAAATACAAAATCACAATATACAAAACAAAAATATAAAAAAAAAAAAAAAACAAGCATAAAAGGAATATTACACTTCATAACGCGCAATTGAAATTTTAGTTTATGTCACCTAATGAAGATGATCGAACTTTGGACGAAACATGTAGCAATGTAAACTATATTAATGAAAATCAATAAGTAGTTTTGTTGAGTTGATGGTTACTGTAAACCCAATTATGGCGGGCCGTAGAAAATTAAATTTATTTACTTTTGATATGCACAAAGATCCAAAGCAGGAGAGAAGAATTATTATATAATAGGCAGACAAAACTTAAGTGACAAAATTTCGTACAAGCAATCGATCAGCTGTACTAAGACCGCAGAGTTAAAAAAAAAATTATGCAAATTTTTATAAAAGAGAAAATGTAAGTGAGAAATCAGCGCGGGAAAACAGCATAAAGGGCAGAAGAAGAGGAAGAATGATCACTGCAAAGATTATTAGTTTGAGTGTGTTTTAATACACAATGTACCCCTCGAGATGGGGGAGATGTAATGCAAAAAACGCGGTTTTACTGGGCACATTCGGAGGCAATACGTACTTGAAGTTCGACTAAAAATATAACGATATAAAGAAAAGGTAAAGTGATCCCGTTACAGGCCCGGTGTGGCCCAGAGGGTGGGTAGAGGTATAGCTCTACTCTTCCATGACCGCGGCACTAGAAGAGGTCAGTGGTCAGCAGCACGCCCCGGCCGCACTTTACCCCCTGGAAAGACCCGGTACCCATTGTACAGGAGGCTGGGTGGGCCCCAGGGCCGGTGTGGACGGGCGGAAAATCTCGTCCCCATCAGGATTCGATCCCGGACCGTCCAGCCCGTAATCGGTCGCTATACCGACTGAGCTACCCGGCCCACAAATGTAACGATATAAAATTATATTATTAGTAAAATTGTATGATCAAAACATTCAGAATCATGTTGAGCGTAAACGTAGGATGCGAGACGAAGTGATTTACATTTTCGACCATACTCCGTCGTAGAGAAATTCAGAATGTATTGTTACATAAGCCAAAGAAGAGAAGTCTCACCTACCATACTCAGCACGTCAGGGCATACAATGTACATTGGGGGGAGCGTTTACAGTACGTAGATACTCATGTACAGTACTCGTTATTCTTGTCAGATTTTAACAAAACTCGAATTTGGTGTACTGATGTTTGAAAAATACTCAAAAATCCCTCTAGTGCGAGTCGAGTTTTGCCATACGGACAAACGGACGGAAATACAGACCTAAGGAAGCTAATATTCGCATTTTCGCAGTTTTGCGTACGCGCCTAAAGCACATAAGACAAGGCTGGTAAATTGACTCCACGATGCAGAACGATGCTGGCAAAAAATGCCGATCACTTATTGATTCCCAATTCATGTGAAAACCTTAATGTAACTGCTGCGAGTTGGTTTTATCTGGACTCGCATTTCATCACCTATATTTATCTTTGCTCTATACATGTAGTCCATTGTTTTCGCCTTGTCTTTCCGAAGGTCACAACAGCTGGTGTTTGTCTTCCTTGTATCATACCCACCCAGTATCACGTTTCTTTTATCTAGATATTGCTGTAGCAAACATTTTGACAGCAAAATTTACTGGTAATAAAACATGCTTCTTGGGCCGGGTAGCTCAGTCGGTATAGCGACTGAGCTACGGGCTGGAGGGTCCGGGATCGAATCCCGGTGGGGACGAGATTTTCCAACCGTCCAGACGGGCTCTGGGGCCCACCCAGCCTCCTGTACAATGGGTACCGGGCCTTTCCCGGGGATAAAGTGGGACCGAGGCGTGCTGCTGACCACTCACCCCCTTCTAGTGCCGGGGTCATGGAAGAGTAGAGCTATACCTGTACCCACCCTCTGGGCCACACCGGGCCTGTAACGTGATCACTCTACTTGAAACATGCTTCAGTGAAAAGGTTGAAAATTACGGTTAAACGAAAGTCAGACAAGCAGTTCCGAGCAGAACATAAACTGTACTTTCCTTCTGCACAAATTTTCGCATCTGCTAATATATTCTTTTTATTATGGTTGTTTTATATTATCTTTGTGACGAATGTATCTCTAAGTGCCGATTCGGTACACTACAAACAAAAGGTTTCTCATCGTTCCTATGCATGCAGTTGTTGCCTAACGAAGAAAATGTCACGTGCGCAGGTATACACAAATGTCACGTGCACAGGTATAAATAAATGTCACGTGCACAGGTATACACAAATGTCACGTGCACAGGTATACACAAATGGACTCGGTATTTTGTTAGGCGCGTGCGAGAAACTCCGGAAAGCGACTGTTAGCTCCTCATGTCCGTCTATTTGAGTGTGTGTATGCCTGTCTGTCTGTCTGCCTGTCCGCATGGAACAAATCGGTTCCAAATGGACGGATTTTCATCAAATTTGGTATGTGAGTATTTTGTCAAAAATCTGTCCAGACAATTCCAGTTCCAATAAGTTATGACAAGAATAAAGGGTATTTTTCATGAAGACCTTTGTACATTTACCCTAACATCACGCTCAGTTCTTCTTAGAATGAAAGTTGTTCCAGAAAAAGTTACAGAGAAAATCGAATCGCACTTTTACGCTCATTAACTTTTTCTCCGAAAATCGTGTCTTTTATGAGATAATGTGGGAAAATATGGTACAGCCGGACAGGCCACACATGACAATATGGCGATGCTGGATAATTAAGGCCACAAACACACACTCAGAACGTGCAAAACGTATTGATTTTCCACGGCAACAATGGTAACGCGAACGCGTATAAATATTACGTTCTACGTACTTTGTCGTGTGCTTCACGTAAATTTTATCATATTTTTCCCAAGGCGCAACAACCCTTCTTGGGCCAGAACCGCCCCATTATCGATGCTTCACGTTCACACTCAGACACACCACACTAGGTAGGATTCCTCTGGACGAGTGATCAGCCCGACGCAGAGAACTTTACCTGACAAAACACAAGACTCACAAGAGACGGACAGCCATGCCCCCGTTGGGATTCGAACCCGCAGTCCCAGCAAGCGAGTGACCGCACACTCACGTCTTAGAACCTGCGACCACTGAGATCGGCACGTTTATCACATTACAGAAGCCAGATTGTACTCACATGAAATTACGAAGTTTTCTGTTGTTCCGTACGTCCGCCAGTAACCTTGACGTTACTGAGAACGCGCTCACCTTCCACCCCAGCAACACGGCGTGCACATGGACATTTCATACTGATCGCCTCTGAAACGCCGCGCGAATAATTTCTGTGAATATGGACGACATTTCACATCTGATCTACTGAGCGGACTGCTGTAGTCATGATCCTTCACGAAGAGCCATAAAAGAACATAACCACAAGTACTGAAAAGCGTATAGTGGTTAATTGCACAGAAAACCGCATCGACAAAAGCAATTGGTCGGAATTACTCGACCACAGAGACGAATATTTAAATTGTCCAGAAAGGCAATAACAGCGTGTGTGGATGAGCATCTTTTGATGAAAATGTCATTGAGGTCCTACCCAATTCCTTGCAAATATGGAATAAACTTTCTTTACAGAAATGTCATATAACGTTCACGATTCGTATTATCCTCTGGTAATACTGGGCCCACATTATCGACAGCCGACAGAGCACACCAAACTGTACATTTTCATGGACAAAGTGCAGCACCGTCGTGAAGGTTGGGGTTTTATGTACTCCAAATTCGACTCTTTTGTTACAAGCCACTTTCAGATAATAGTGGGCGTCATTTGTTAAGAACAGCAAGATTTGCTACAGTGAAAAAAGCAAACAGACTACAAACGTCCATCCGACGAATTTTGTAAATATTGCTTAGTACAGAGTTTCGGAATTAGCTTCTTTGAGGGTTATATATTTGTAACAACTACAGATGGCGGCAAGTGCAGTAACAAGATGGCGGAAAGTGCAGTAACAAGATGGAAGCAGGTACATTAACAAAATGGCGGCAGATCTGTAACAAAATGGTGGCAGGTGCATTAATAACACGAATTAAGGTAGAGTAATAAGATGGCGGCACGTCAGTAAGAAGATGGCGGCAGGTACAGTAACAAGATTGAGGCAGGTACAGGAATAAGATGAGGGCACGTACAGTAACAAGGTGGCGGCTGATTCGGTAAAAAGAAGGTGGCCGTGCAGTCTCTTGTTGTTGGTTTGATGACTAAAAAAATAAAGAAACATTACCACCATTAATACGAAATTTAATACTTTATGTAGTCTAAAAGACGCTTCTTCAACACAACCAACTTTTAATGGAAGTTGTATCAACTTTGTTTTTTTTTTGTATCACTAGCACAAGACCAAAAAAAAAAAAGAGATTGACGGGACATGAGACATGAAAAGGGAGGCAGGACAGGTGCATACATTATTTTGGTGGGGAAACTGAGGGAAAGAGACCACTTTGAAGACCTAGGCGTGGATCGGAAGATAATATTAAAATGGATATTAAAAAAGTGGGATGTGAGACAAGGACTAGATTGGTCTGGGTCAGGATAGGGAAAGGTGGCGGGCACTTGTGAATGCGGTAATGCACTTCGGGGTTGCATAAACTGTGGGGAATTTCTTGACTACCTGATAAGAGGTTAGCTTCTCAATAAAGACTCTACTCCATGGAGTAAGTAAGTAAGTAAGTAAGTAAGTGAGTAATTAAGTAAGTGAGTAATTAAGTAAGTGAGTAATTAAGTAAGTGAGTAAGTAAGTAAGTGAGTAAGTAAGTTAGTAAGTAAGTAAGTAAATTAGTAAGTAAGTAAGTAAGTAAGTAATTAATCAATCCATTCAAATGAGCCAGCCAGTACATAATGAACTTAACTGCCGGTACATCTTACGGACTGTACCACTGCACTACTGGCCGGACTGTCACCACATGCCGTTTATCATGTACATCAGACGGTAGTTCACTGACCGTGGGTAGTGCACTGATCACCAGTCAGGGACGTTACACCGCTAGCTATAGAACTGGGGGAACAGAGAAAAAGGTGATTTGCAAAGGGGCAGCAATTCGAAAATAGCGAGCCATTAGAGCCTTAAAAGAGTACAGCGTGGTCTCGTTTTGCGACGGTTCGTTTTACACTGATTAACTTTTACGACCCTTGTCGAGTCGAACCGAGCACCCCCGACTTGGTGGTACATCACTGTCGCAACTCAAGCGTCCTTTCTCTACTTAGTGTGCTTCTAGCTCTTTTCCGGTGTGCACGTGTTTCTTCTTTTTCTATTTTAGTGCAGTTCTTTTAAGTTGACTGTGATTTTTCCACCCATGACGTCCATCAAAAAGACAGAAAAGAAGAAAAAATCAAAACAGTTGACGTCACATTCTGTCTTGATGTCCTCTGAACCACAGCCTGGGCCTTCTTCAACAAAATAAACAGTGATTTGATTGATATTTTTTCAATTATCTGTGTAGTTTTCGATATACCTAATTCACTAAATTAAAATTGTATGTCATAATTTAAAGAAATATTGTGAATTATTAAATTATTCGACTAATTTGTTTGGCCCATGAACTTATCTCAATGGAAACCATTTAAAAAGTACATGTTTTACGACGATTCGATTCACAACCAAATATTCGAGAACGTAACCCCAGTCAACCGTCTACCATAGAAAAACTAAACTCCGTGGCCTTAGTCCGCACGCGAACTATACCGACAGAGCAGCCGCCGCCGGTCGGCAAAGTTAGTGCCAACTTTTGCGGATAGAGGGGTGTCACGTGGTCAGCGCAATGGGTCCCCACAGCCGTTAATCTCTGTTTTCTAGACCTGGAGCCGCTACTTTTTTCATTCAAGTAGCTCCTCA
>Ga0123354_10021944_pt1 | contig 10068 bp, 8 predicted proteins | sample TergutLab28metaG_2_FD_97872 | JGI IMG/M metagenome (GOLD analysis project Ga0123354, IMG submission 97872) | Labiotermes labralis P4 segment gut microbial communities from Petit-Saut dam, French Guiana - Lab288 P4 | ecosystem: Host-associated > Arthropoda: Insects > Digestive system > Gut ...
AGGTCAATTGAGGAGCTACTTGAATGAAAAAAGTAGCGGCTCCAGGTCTAGGAAACAGAGATTAACAGCTGTGGGGACCCGTTGCGCTGACCACGTGACACCCCTCTATCCGCAAAAGTTGGCGCTAACTTCGCCGACCGGCGGCGGCCGCTCTGTCGGTATAGTTCGCGTGCGGACTAAGGCCACAGAGTTTAGTTTAAGTATCGTATTTTAACTACTGGTATGCCAGAGTGATGATGAGATAACTTCTCCACCCTCTGCCATAGTTATAACTACAACAATATTGTAATTTGTAAATATCCCATTGTGCACAATAGATATCTTGTTCCAGGCAGTGCATTCCGCAGCTCTTCGAGACAATGTATGCTGTACTCTCAGAGTGTGTGAAGTGATCCTGAACCTTGTGGACTTACTGATGGACATGGGCGTGCTGAAGCAGTGTCTGCGTGATGAAGCGGCAGTCTCCGGAGGAGTAAACCGTGGCGTTTGTGTCTCAGTGTCTGGTCATGGTCACAATCACCATATGTACCACCAGGGCAGTGGTAAAGGATCCAGAGGGGCAGAATATGCATCTCCCTCCAGTGAGAGGGAAACACATAAGTTTTCTATTGGAAGTCACAAGGGAACTGCCAAACTTCAAACGCCCCACAGTCTTGTTATGAGCTGTGTTATCAGGTTTGTTTTGCAACATTCTTTGTGCTCTAATTTGTAAGTACGCCAGTGATTTTAGGTACATTCATAAAATTGCGAAAAAGTGACTCTTAACTTTGTCATATCTGCCCATCCATCAACACGGAACAACACAGCTCATGAATACTGATACTTGAGTATTTTTCAAAACTTCATCGAGAATATTCAAGTTGCATTAAAGTCTGGCAAGAATAACAATTAACATATGTACATTTATGACAGTATCTCGCTGAATTATTCTTAGAATGAGAAATGTTTTGGACAAAAAGCTGTAGAGAAAATCAAAACTCAAATTTTGTATTCAATAAATTTTTTCCAAAAAAAATCATAACATTTATAAAATAATGTATAAAAATATGATATAGCCAGACAGGCCACAGATGACATAGTACAGCGAATGCACTGTGCACGCTGCATGCCTAAGGCTACAAACACACACTCACAATATGTAATACTTTTTGCTTTTCTACTGCAACGTTGACTATGCGAACGCTCCTACGTGTTATGTTGATGCGCGCATTGCCTGTCTTGTTTTTCACAGATGTTCAGATATCTGACTTTATTACGTTTTATCCAACAATCATCCAGCTTCTTACCCATTTTGGCCTCTTTGCTGGGTGGATGCAACCCCATATTGTCACATGTAGAAGAAAGCGCATCTAGTACGTGAAACATTGTGTTTCGGTCATAATACCATATGACGGTTACTGTTTATGCACCCAGTAATTCTAAGTTCTACACAATCACCCTTTGTAACTTTGTTGTCCCAACATGCTCAGTCTGATAGGAGAACCTCTTACCGGGAGACCGGTGCGGTTCACCGAATTACATTTAGTTTTAGTTATTTTTTTCTACTTATATTTTATTTATTCATTTTATTCTTGATATAATAAATGGAGCGCTATATCCAGTTAAACTACTAGATCATTTTCTAGGAGACTGACACAGTCACATCTCTGTATCCCCACTTACACCACACTCGTACGTGACTGCTTTCACACTTCATTGCTAGCGTCAGTTATCTGCTCCCAACCATTTTGCCGTTTAAATCTCGGTCCTGTACAACCCCTCCTACCTGTCACCAACGGTCCTGAACATACGTTGACAGATCAAACCCAAAACACGCAGCTATGAACCGTCCGTAACTGACGCCAGCAAACCTAAGAAACAAATATATAAAAAATGTTTGGCTACAAAGTTTAATACTGTATAATATTCTCAAAAAGCTTCAAATAGATTTTTGTTTATGACACAGAAGCTCCCTGTTGGTAGTAATATCACATTCACTTGATATCAAGACTGTGAAACAGTAGTGTATAATGTCTGATAAAGTGACACATACAGAGTGAGCCAAAAGTAGGTATACAATAATTAACTATATACTGTATACCTACTTTTGATGCACCCTGTATGTTAGTAGCATTTGATTATGAGCATAATATGGAATGCAGTTTATTTTATGCAGTAGTTGCTGAATTTTATATAAATTTGGAATATTTTGGGATATCACAATGATGTCATAGTATGAGAATTTAGTGTGATGAAGCCATACTTGTTCTTGACTAGGGTTTTGAAACATTTGGGTTGCCCACATGGATGTGCTGATGGCCAGCGAGGTCCACCTGCAGATTTCCTACGTTCCCAGGGGCAGAATATTCTATCCAAACTTCACCGTGCAAGCCCCAGGCAATTCTCACGCTTTCTTCGCGAGATGGTTTGCAATCAGACCATATCAGATATTCTTGACTTCTTCCATGCTTATGTTGGATTTTGTGTGGATCCCAGTTCCTTGCTGTCACCACTAAGTAAGTGTGTTTTACCCATTAAATTTTGTAAAGTTTCCTTCATATGTAATGCCACAAATTCTGCAGTCCTTGCCAGGCATGGTTCTAAGGTAACGAACCACCTTTGAAGAAATTTGGTAAATATTTTTCTTAAGACTGTGATCTTGCGGAATATGGTGTCTTGAGATGTGGCAGGTGAATGCCAGTTTTCAGAGCAACCGCTACCTCTATCTCTGAGGTAGAAGAAGCTATTTTTGGCGACAAACCATATAACTTAATGTCACTTTCCAGAAGGTCACATTCTCAGTATTCACTCAAACCTCAATATGAATCTTGTTTCTTTGTCCTACATGTATTGTACAATATATCAGTTGTTAATCTGTTGCCTTGTTTAAGAATTAAATGGACAGCCTCACAAATGACATAAAATTAACTAGAGTGGTGTGTATGTACTTCTCTAACACAATTTTGTTTAATGGTAGATATATATCTAGTATTTACTACATAAGGTACAACTACATGTTTTGGCACTTGATAATGACCATCTTCAGGTTGTACATGAAATACTTAGTAAGCTGATATACGAGACTTATTATGGGCTGTATACAGTGAGGAGGTAGGAGGTGAGGTGGGTGTGAGATCTCCTATGTGTCATTGAGGTTGGATGGGGTGGGTACATGGTGACTCAGCTATTATATGTTATGTCTAAGTTAATATAGTTCGGTCTATGGTATCATACTATAAATATAGAAACCACATTTCGTATGATATGGCACATTGTATATGTATAAGATGAGCATATATGTACATATCTTTCTACAACACACATAGTATGATACCATAGACCTAACTATATTAACTTAGACATAACATAACATATAATAGCTGAGTCCCCATTTACCCACCCCACGCAACCTCAACGACACATAGGAGATCTCGTACCCACCTCACCTCCTACCTCCCCACTGTTTACAGCCCATAATAAATCTTGTATATCCACTTACTAAGTGGGTGTCCATCTTTGGTGAATGACGATTTGGTGCATAAGGTCAATGAAAGAGTGCATGATGACAGACATTTCACAATTTCTGATATGTCCCTGCACGTTCCTCAGATTTCAAGGACTGTACTCTATGACACTGTCAGTAGTGGCTAACATCACAGGCGGCCACATTCTGTGAGGAGGGTTTACAAAAACCTGTGCCCCGCTATGATAAGTGCCCCAATAAAGGCGGCGAATATGTGGAAAAATAGTTTGAAGAATGTAGAATCTGATAACAATAAAATTTTATACGAAACCTTACTCGATTTTTTTTACAGTGAAACAGTACTTACTTTCTGAATAAGCCTCATATATATGATAAGGAGCTATTTTATATTAGTTTTATTTCACAATATGACAATTTCTATATCCTTAAGGCTATTGTAACCTAATTTGGATCTATGGAATATGAAAAATAAATAAGTAAATAAATCATAACTTTCTAAAGTAAATATTCTCCATATTTTCACAGATACTATAGTTATTCAACTTACATGCACCATATCTGTGACACAGCCCTCATATTATCTGCACTAGATACATGTATTTTGCTGTTTGTGCTAACATCATCATTGTAAGCTCTTTACTACAGACCAGAAGCGTAGCTGCAGCAAATCACCAGACATTATATCTCAGGGAGGCTATGCAACTAATTTTGGAGCTGGCCTTGGTGGCGGAGGCACTCGTGGCATCGAAGGTCGAATAATAGCCAATGTTTTTAAAACTTTGGTTACGCGGTTGGTGAAATCTGCTAAGGAACTTAGGTCACAGGAAAACCTGGTAAGCTGGGTTATTTGCATACATCTTCCTTGCGTTATGATTCTTGCGTTTGTCACTTATGTGGTTTAAACATGTGAAATGAATAAGGTAGGCAAGGAGTTAAGAATTTGTTGGGATATTTTTGTGGAAATTTCAAAGTTAGTTTGTCAGCCCGGTAGCTCAGTCGGTATAACAACTGACTACAGGCTGGACGGTCTGGGATCGAATCCCGGTGGGGACGAGATTTTCCGCCCGTCCAGACCGGCCCTGGGGCCCACCCAGCTTCCTGTAAAATGGGTACCTTATCTTTCCCGGGGGTAAAGTGTGGCCAGGGCGTGCTGCTGACCACTCACCCCCTTCTAGTGCCGCGGTCATGGAAGAGTAGAGCTATACCTCTACCCACCCTCTGGGCCACACCGGACCTGTAATGAGATCACTTTACGTTTCAAAGTTAGTTTGCCAGAAGTTATATATGAACAGAAAATATGTTTCAGGGTTTGATGTGTGGTGCTGCCCTAGTTCAAGTCACTGTACTTGCAAATTCCCTCTTAAGCCTCAAGTATTTATTAACAGAGGGCGATGAACAACAGTGTACTGTTTCTATTTAATATGTCATTGGCTCGCAATTGAATTTGGTGGTGGTGTTGGGGGTCTGTTGTGCGTACGGTAATGAACCTACAGGTTGCATAAAACTGGGGAGTTACGTGACCATCACAACTGTCAGCATATTAAAGACAGTGATGATTGGATCCGTATGTTTTTGTTCTTTTCTTCATTGATATTTTGAAGGTTTTTATACTCTAGATATCTATGCAGTTATTCTTGGCCTCGTCTTCTGCTTGCGTGAATACAGCAACAGTGTTGGTGGCATTTATATTGCTGAAGTGGCCCTGAAATTTTTTTAATGTTGAACACAAGATACTTTTATCCCCCCCCCCCCAATTTTATGTGACTTGTTTTATGGTATTTTTCATACATTGTTGTTTGCGTACAGGTTTACACTTCAGAAGGAAAATTGCACTTGACTGTAATGTGGTTGTCGGTTATTTCTATTGAACAAATGTAAATTAGGATGTTTTCCTTCTTTACAGTAACCATAACTGGTTATCCACTTCAGTTTGTTGCTGCTGAGTAACAAAGGTGCATTTACAAAGTAAGCACTCAGTTCTGACTGAATTCTGAAGTTAGTTCAATGCGTGTTCTCCGAAATATTGTGCACCTACTATAAAATGGAACAGTTCTTTTCCTTACCATGGACAGCACCAAAAGATATAATGTATACTATGTAAAAAGTCACCCCATAACATGCCATTGCAGGCACAGTGGGGAGTAGATGTACAGTTTTACCCATTCTTAACCTCAATGATAAGTGGGAATGGGGTGGTCGGTGCAAAACCCTGGCCACTTTGATCTGGGACGGAGACCCAGTACTCACCACATAGGAGGCTCAGTGGTTGCCAACCCCAAACTGTCCAGGCCATAGCAAGTGAATATGCTATGTACAGTTAAAGGTAAAGGTCTCCATGTAAAATACCATCAGTGGCACAGAGGTATAGCTATACTCATGCTTAACCTCAGTGCTAGCTGAGGTACATGTTCAGTGTCACACCATACCCACTTTACTCCAGGAAGGAGCCCCAGGACCCATTGTAAAGGAAGCCGGGTGGGCCTCGGGACTTCTCTGGGTAGGTACAGAAAATCTCGCCACCATTGGGGTTTAAATCCCAGGCCGTTCAGCCATTAGTGAATTACTATGCTGGCTACACTGTGTCATGGTGCACCGAATATACTGTGACATATTGCTAATGCATATTGTGACCACAGAAATTGTGTGTGAGTTTTACAGTTTTTGGATGCATTTTGAATCCTCATTCACAGTGTTCTTTGTTCAGCTGTAGTTGTCTGTTTGGATGTTATTTCTCCCTTAAGGTTTTAATTGATGCATGCCAGCTATCAGAATGCAGGATGAAGTCACAATGTAAAGACTGATAATAGTTCTTTTGGAAGGGTGCAAAAGTTCAAATATTTGGGAGCAACCATACAATTCAAAATTCTGTTCAGGAAGAAATTAAGAGCAGATTGAAGTCAGGGAATGCTTGCTATTATTTGGTGCAGAATCTTTTGTCTTCCAGTTTGCTATCCAAAATCTTAAAGATTAAGTTGTACTGAACTAATAATTTTTGCTTTTTATTTTGTATTGTTGTGAAACTTGGTCGCTCACATAGAGGGAGGAACGTAGGCTGAGGGTGTTTGAGAATAGGGTGTTGAAGAGAATATTTGGGCCTAAGAGGGATGATGTGACAAGGGAGTGCAGAAAACTACATAAAGAGGAGCTGAATGATCTGTACTGCTCACCCAATATTGTCCAAGTGATAAAATCAAGAAGAATGAGGTGGGTGGGGCATGTAGCACGTATGGGTGAGAGGAGAAGCGTATACAGGGTTTTGGTTGGGAAACCTGTAAGAAAGAGACCACCTGGCAGACCCAGGCATAGTTGGGAGGATAATATTAAGATGGATCTTCAGGAATTGGGATGTGAGGGTATGGATTGGATCGAGCTGGCTTAGGATAGGGACAGATGGTTGGCACTTGTGAATGCAATAATGAACCTTCGGGTTCCATAAAATGCGGGGCATTTCTTGACTGGCTGAAAAACTGTCAGCTTCTCAAGAAGGACTCTGCTCCATGGAGTAAGTAAGTATGCCAGCATTGCCGTGGTGCTGGGGTTGAGAGATGGGGGTTGTCACATTGGCATGGTGTTGCCTCAGGTATGAGCACTGGGGGACTGTGAGCATGCTGTGGCAATTCAGATGGACAGAACTGCGTTTGCTGATAATGACAAGAACTGGAAATATGTTCAGGTTGAAGGATGGGTACTTCTGATTGTTATGGGTAGTTTAATAATCTTGATACTTTAGTAGTGAACGTGGACGCTTTTCATTTCAGTTACAACTTATTTGCAGGCACTGTACTGTGATGTGCGACAGCTCATGACATATGTGAAGGAAGCCCACGGTGGAGTATTTCGGCGTGTCGCACTCAGTGGACTGCTGGATTCTGCCAATCGTCCTCACAGGAAGGAGCCAAACACACAAACCACCAGGGTTGTTAGGTATGCATTGTGTGTGACATACAGATATGTTTTATATTTGTAGTTCCGTGCATCGTAATTGTAGGTTGAATGAGTCCAACAAAGATGCAACTGTATGCAGATCTTTATTTACTGCTAAATTACTGTACATGTTTTGGGCGTCCATCGCGCCCATTGTCAGGAGTACATAAAACTGTAGTTGCAGCCTCTGGTACAGATCATACTATCTGGGGATCATGATGGATCCCAAGACCTAGCCAAGCAGTGAGTAGGAGTTTGTGGGATAAACTGATGGTCGAACATCCAAGATCATAGGCTAGCTTTATTGTTGTGTTGGAGAGCAAGTCTCGCGTCCCGAGTTCCAATCGGTGAAAGTTACAGCCAAGCATTGCAGCAAGAATAGACAAAATATGCAGGTTTGCATGGTAGTTAAGTGATCTGGTCATATGCTTCTAACTCAAAGGTCATATGTGTTCGTACCCTGTCCCATGCATTTAGCGCTGAGTCCAACAGCCAAACTGGCGTATAACACAGGGCGAGGTTCACAGTGCAGAGTACGGTACAGTACCAACATTATGGTACAGTACCAACAAGGGTGTGATACAGACATTAAATATAACTATGAACCAAACAAAACAGGGGTGTCCCAAAATGCCCCTGCGGGGTCTTGGTGTGCAGGCATGCAACAAGCAAGCTTCTTCAACTGTGATCTTATTTGGTCTCAGTTGAAGAAGCTTCATTTTTGGACAAAATGAAATTTGAAAACTTAGTGTTCTTTATTGAGGCTTGGTCGCAGAGGAGTAAAAACACTCGAAACAACAGATCTTGGCAGTTCAAAAATCCTTATGGAGTCTATGAAGTTTTTCCATGACTTTAAGTTTTACATATGGTGTTCAGCAAGTGCATACAATATCTTTTGAAATAAGGATGAATCCCACAATTACATTCACTTAGCTCTCCAAATCTGAACCGGTGTGTTAATTATTGTGGGTGGACACTGGAAGTTAGTGGGCTGGGTAGCGTAGTCGGTATAACGACTGGCCATGGGCTGGACGGTCCAGAGATCGAATCCGGGTGGGGGCGAGATTTTCTGCACCTCTCCAGACCGGCCCTGGGGCCCACCCAGCCTCCTTTACAATGGGTACTGGGTCTTTCCCAGGGGTAAAGAGCGGCCGGGGCGTGACGCTGACCCCTCACTCCATTCTAGTGCCATAGTCAAGAAAGAGTAGAGCTATAACTCTACTCCCCCTATGGGCACTATGGCCTTTACAGACCCTCAGTGCCTGTACAGTACAGCTATACCTCTACTCCCCCTATAGGCCATACAGCCTGTACAGAGCCTCACTGCCTGTACAGTACAGCTATACCTCTACTCCCCCTATGGGCACTATGGCCTGTACAGAGCCTCAGTGCCTGTACAGTAGAGCTATACCTCTACTCCCCCTATGGGCACTATGGCCTGTACAGAGCCTCAGTGCCTGTACAAGGGTGTACTTTGCCTTACCTTTTACCTTTACACTGAAAGTTACAGATCATTTGTGTAAAATGTTTGCAGAAGTTGACAAATAATATTTGAATAGAAAATGCTGATATAAACATTGAGTTCTGTCATGTACCAGGAGATGTTTTTGTTAGGTGTGAGGCCTGCTTAGGTGCTGGAAGTCTTTGTATTTGGCCTTTTCTGAAATAAGGTAAGATGAAATGTGAGGGAAAAAATGGACTGTAAATTCCTGGTCATTGCAGGCTTGTACCGTGCGTTCGGAAAGTCGCTGAGCACTTAGGCACAAGCAGATCTGCAGAAAGTGTTTGCGAACTGCAGAAAGTGTTTGCGAATAAATTTAAACGGCTTCAGTCCTGTATCAACGCCTGTGGACATCACTTCCAACACATTTTATAAGTGCACAGTGACTTTCCATACTTCCCCTCCCGTGCATCACCGTGCGCCGTCACATTTCAACTGGACTCTACCGTAGCCTAAGTGCACGGCGACTTTCCGAATGCACTGCATAAGCAAAGTCTTCTGTGATGACGACTGCTGTTGCCAGGGACGTGATGAAAGATACTTCATCTATAAACAACTGAGTCTGTTAATTGCCATTTAAGGAATGGAGGTATAATTTAACAGTTGCATTTCCCATTACACAAATCTCATTCAGCGAATAACATATATCATGTGAGACATTCATTTTTTAAATTATTTATTTTTATTTCAGGCATCTTCATCAGAATGAATTGGATGACGCTTCAGACATTGGAGCAAGTTCGTGCTTTGTTATGGATGAAAGAGGTAGCCGGAAACTCCTCTTCAAAAAGCGAAGCACTTCGTCTACTTGTGCAGTAAGTGTCAGTTCTGCGTAATTAGTTTTGTCAGATGGCGCAGATTTACATTCGTATTCTCTTTCACCCTCAGTTTTTTTATTATTATTATACGATATGTATGTCTCCTGTCACAGGCATTTCTTCCCGGTACTTCTCTTGAACCAGCGATGACCCCCACCACTCACGCTTCAAGCTTCACATTGCAGTACTTTCCGTATTATGTGTGATGTTCCAAGTATAGCTGTCTTTTGTAGTGAGTCTATCAAGTGTTTTCCTGGTACAGTTTCCAAATTTTTCTTTAAGCTTCTCGTTACTATTCCAGTGGCTCCAATTATTACTGGTACAATCGTACATTTCAGGTTCCACATTCGTTATATCTCTAT
>Ga0123354_10021947_pt1 | contig 10067 bp, 9 predicted proteins | sample TergutLab28metaG_2_FD_97872 | JGI IMG/M metagenome (GOLD analysis project Ga0123354, IMG submission 97872) | Labiotermes labralis P4 segment gut microbial communities from Petit-Saut dam, French Guiana - Lab288 P4 | ecosystem: Host-associated > Arthropoda: Insects > Digestive system > Gut ...
TAGTTACATGTATAATACTGTAAAGGGTAATGCATTTAATGGTTCTTAAATAATCAGCCTGGTGATGACTCTCCTGAGTCGAAACATTTTGCAGTAACACATTAATTTCTAATGTTTGTTGTGTTGACTGAACACATATTGTAAGATTACAATAAATAAGTTAAATTACTTGGAATATTTATTCAAAATTCATTATCTTGGAAGGCTCATGTAGACCAATTGGTTCTTAAACTGTGTACAGCCTGTTATGCAGTTAGAGCAATCAAACCATTTATGTCTCTGGATACTCTAAAGTTGGTATACTATTGCTACCTTCACTGTCTTATGAATTATAGAATAATATTCTGAGGAAACTCTTCACATAGTTTTCATGTCTTTAGACTACAAAAAAGGGTAATTAGAATTATCACCAGGTCAAGACATAGAGACTCTTGTAGAGAATTATTAAAAAAATTAAAGATTTTACCGTTTCAATCACACTACATGTTTTCACTTGTAATATTTGTAGCAAACAGTACAGATCAATATAAGCTAAATTCTGAGCTTAATGGCATCAGTACCAGGGAAAACTCCAACCCTTACCAACCACTGTCTAACTTAAAGTGTCAGAAAGGGACCTACTAGTTTGGCGTCAAGATTTTTAGTAATGTCCTTCTGATGTAAAGAATTGTCTCACAGTGTTAAGCATCGTAGCTCAGCCTTAAGTGATTTTCTTCATTTAAAGTTGTGTAGTACTCTGGATGAATATTTTAATAGTATGGAAGAAGGGGGCAAACTTTGAACAAGGGGCACTGTTGAACAAATTAAATATCTTGCCTTCAGTTGAAAGTGTATGTCACTACTTTTGTATTTCGAGAGTGGTACCCCTGCTCATCAGCTGATATCCACATTCCCTCCATTGTAGTGTTTAGTTTGATAGGCTAAAAAGCATTGGATTGTTCACAAAGTAATTTTTTGAATTTTAACTTCTAAGTGCTTTGTGTCTGCATTGTATTTGTAGAGGTAAGTTTGATTGTGTCATATTATATACCAGTGTGTCCTTTATCTTGTGGTATTGGTATAACTTTTGTAATTATTCCCTCTTTTGTATAACAAAAGGTTATGTTTCATGTTTGCACATGGGATAGATTCGAACATTGCTTTAAGGGGCACATTTTAACAATGTTCAAATGTGCCCCTTAATAAATCCACGATCTTAATTTTTATTTTGGAAGAAACTCATAGAGCTTATAACTACTTTAGGACAAAGAAATGGTTCGCAAATGTGATGTGCAAGAAGCTGTTATACAAGAAGACGTCAGAGCTGTACAGGAAAGAAGGCTAAGAGTTGAAACTTATAGATATGGAGTGACGAGTGCAGTCGACCCGATGTGTTTACTTCGCATTACACAAGTCGGCAAATTTTCAGTGAAAACCATGAGTTGATGTTAGTGGACTACGTAATTAAATGTTGCCAAATGAATTACGGAACGACATAAATCAATCCGTCAGCTGGCATACGATTATGGCAGAAGACTGCAATGTAAATTTCCCAGTAGCTTGACTGATAACAAGATTGCCAGAATTGACTGGTTACAGGGCTTTATGAAAAGACACAAGAACCTTATGCTTCATAAGCCCGAAAATACAAGTCTTTTCAGGGCCACCACGCTCATTGAAACAAATGTAATGGAATTCTTCATCAATTATGAGTGTGAACTTAAATCTTGGAAATTTATTGCTGACAGAGTGTATAACATAAACAAAACAGGAAGGAGTATGTATGGTTGTACAGTCTCCTAACATTGTTGCTTAGATTGGGATGAAACAGGTTGGACAAGCTGTCTCTGGTGAATGAGGAACAATGATTACCGTATGCATGATTATCAGTTCTGTTCGTAATACTGTACCACCAGTTTTCATCTTTCCAAGAGCAAGACTTCATGACTCACTGATGTTTGGTGTACCACCTGGAAGCTTCGGGTTGGTGAACAGTCCTCACAGCATTTGGATCACAGGACCACTATTCTTGAAAGTCCTTGAACATGTAAAGAAACATTCCAGAAGCCCCAAAGAAGATGATATCATTCTACTAATGGACAATCATGAAAGTCATTGCACTCTTGATTCCATTCTCCATGCAAGAGAAAATTGTATCACATTAGTTACTTTTCCTCCCCACTGCTTTCATCAATTACAGCCACTGGATGTAGGAGTGATGGGACCATTTAAAGGAAAATTATGCATGGCACAACATGATTGGATGACTGCTAATCCCAGTGAAGTGATAACAGTCCATGACCTGGCATCACTGGCAAATGCTGCATATCAAGCTTCTTTTACTGTGAAGAATATAACAGCAGCTTGTGCTAAGCCTGGTATGTGGCCATTCTCAAGACTTGCTTTCAGTGACTTGGATTTAGAGCCATCATCTGCTACATCTGTGGAAAAAGAACTGCATAACCAAGAGATCTCTGTTCCTTCTGCTAGCACCCCTGTAGCATGAGAAATTTCTGAGACTAGCAAAGATAGCCCTTCACCAGAAGTTGTGAGCCCATTCCCAAAACCTTTACCAAGATGTGACAAGAAAAAGGAAGAAGGTGAAGTCTCGCATTTTAACTGATTCTCCAATAAAGGATTGCATGGAACAAGAAGCACTTGCAAGGGCAGCTGTAAAGAAGAAATATGGCAAAGGGGCTAAAACTATAGAAATAAAATATAGCAGAAGAATGTTAAAAAAATCAATTTCTTCGTTAAGTGAATTTGATTAAAAAATTACAATGACAAAATTGATGATTTATTAGAAACACCCAAGGCAAGTGAAACTCTAGAAATAACTGCAGATGATTTTGTGTTGATTCAGTTTTTTGCTGAGATAACCAAGGTGCTCTGTGCTGGGCAATTTGAAGAAAAGGAAGCTTTCACATATAAGGTGCAAGTTATGTGGAGACGTGGTGAGACATTGCAGTTTGCCTTTTCTGATAAAGATAACATGAGTGAAATAGAAAGTGAAGACATTGTGGTGAAACCTCCTTGACTAATTTCTTCAGGTGGGACTGCATGCACTACAGCACTGAAATACTGTAGTGTTAATTTCTTGAGGAAAGAGTTATGTAGACAGAGAAATAGTGCTCTTTTATGAACTTCAAGTTCATTTGCATTCATTTATTTTCAGTAATTTTATTTGTGTTTCAGAAGTGCCCCATGGCTATTCAAACATACCCCAAGCATGGGGCAGATTTTTTACATGATGCATCGTCAGAGATAAATATTAATTACATAAAAATGTGTCTTAATTTTCTGATTAAAACACATTTCATATATGCTAAACCTTTCAGCATCATACCACTTGTATTGAATGAAATGTCTTTCATAGGCTTGAGAAAATGTTTTTAAATTTTGTTCATAGGTGCCCCCTTCTTGGGTCTGGGATTTGGTTTTACTTTATAAATGTAATTAACCATCATTCTACAATCTTGACATTTTATATTTTTACTTTGTCATTAACAAATTACTGTTGTATTAACATATTCCTTCTACCATGATAGAAGGTTTGAATTTAGTAAATATGTTGTGTTTGATAATTTATTACAATTCATTTTTCCAAATCTTATGACACTATTGTCTTGATTTTAAATTAACTGTGTACATTCCTTATCTTTCTTATTTCTTTTGTTGGCGTTACAACCCACTATGGGTTTTAGCCTTCACAGTGATTTTGTGTACAATTCCTCATATTGTATTTATATGATTCTGTGTCACTATGACATATGCTTTTATATGGCATGTATATTCTGTATTTCTGTATTATTTGATTACAAATTCTATATCCATAAGTTTTGTTAAACCTTATGTGGATATGATGAATGTATAATGAATGAATGAGTGAATAAATACTTCCATGGACAAATTTCTCTAATTGTGGATATCATATTAAAGTTGCATATTCAGAAACAGAATATTAGAGTACGCTCTGGTGTATCTGTCATGAGACTGTGTCATACCAACCATGCTCCTAATACACTAAGAATGTGTGGTAACAACAATAGAAATGTCCATTTTACTAATCTCATGTCACATACTACACAGAGAAACTATTTCAGTTTCGGTTTGCATGGTCATTCTTTTTGTGAATCACCTATCGTATTCTATATTCATTTTGTATCAGTAGCCTTTAATTTTATTTTGGGATTGCAAGAGGAATGATGTCATCTAAAGTGCATTGAAAAACTGCCATATAGCATTAGGTGTATCCAAATTTTGGGTGATGGACCATGCCAGAGTTTTGGGTATCCTCAAGGACAAGTAAAAATGCTGTGCTCTGGCCTCTGTTAGTACCCATAGTACAAGTCCCCTGATCTATGTAAACTTAGGTATTTAATACATCTAGTGATAGGCAGTAACTAGTGATACAGGAAAATAGGCCTATGATCTCATTTTGGAGGGAGAGGTTAGTGACTGGGGCATCATGGAAAGCGTCGGTTGGTGGGAACTGGGGTAGGAAAATAGAAAGAAATAAAAGAAACATAATAAGATAGTATATATACTGAGAGATGTTATTGGAGAGGTTTGAATTGTTTTCTTATGGTTGCAGTATCCACACATCCAGCTTTGAGCATTCATATCTTGTGGATGAATCAGAGGATCATGATTATGATCTTGACCTTGATACATATCGGCCTGTACAACCACTTAGTAACGACCATGGTGTCAGCTTCTTCCCCATTTCTGCACCACACAGTGGAATTGATCACCATGTACTGCAGGTACAGAAGATAACATGTCACGCTTTGATAGATCATGTGTATTTATGTAGCACAGAGGGTATTAAAATATACTGGCCACCAAAATAGTTCCATAATACTGCAATTTAATTTCATTATATATAAACTAACACAGTGAAAGCATTGTAATTCACATCTAAATGACTTTTTGCATTAAGAACAAAGCATGTTACTGTTACTTTTATGGTATTTATTTTCTAAGTAATAAATTAATATCATGAGCCCAAAGTATACGTACATTTCATGCATGAGGTAATATTTATGGGTGTCCAAATGTAATTCACATATTTTGTGGTACACTGTAACTCAATCATTTTTGCATATCATTGTGTACTGCTAACATATACCATTAATTTTTTTACTGTGACATTCAGTCAGTTGGAAGGAAGCTTTTCAAAAGCTGAAATAAAACATTAAGGTGAAACAAAACAAAAAAAAAAAAACTTTTGGCCTTGCAAGCTACAATTATTTAATCTTGTTTATTGGATGTGTATAGTGGTGAAGTTAAAATACCTAATTTTGACCTCGCGCATTGATTGTCAGTGACTGTCTGTTGCTGTAGTCAGGGGTGCTCTCACGGCCCCCTAAGTGGTTCACAACGACCTAGTGTGTTGATAAGAATAGTTCCTCATTTCTGCAAAAGATAGCAGTCCCTTGCTCTAAAACCATTACATATTGCAGGCTTTGTAGAAATGAAGTGTCTGTACCTTTCAAAAGAATATTCAGGAGACTGAGTTGAAAATGCTGTCAGTCTTGACCACAGACTGACATGTTATTGAAATGGCTGGCAGTGAACGTTCTTGTACTGCAATTTAACATAGGTATTGAAGGAATGCTATGATGAGTGTAATGCCAATTCAGCCTCCTACACAATAGCATGGAGCTGATTAAACACTGCTTTCAGTCGTATCTTGTGCTCTGACAGGTGCTGCATCATGGGAGCACAGCAGTGCACTGGGATGCTGAAGGAGGTTCACGGACAGCACTGGTATATGTCAGGTTGGAGCGGAGTTGTGCCACTCTGACATGGAGCCGTCCAGGATGGAGCGGGCTGCGAACTGGAACAGGAGGCAGTGGCTCCTTTCCAGATTACAGGTGCTTTAGGTGTCTTCTGATCTGCCAAACTGTGCTGAAGGTTCCTCTTACATACATACTTACAGTTTCAGGAACTTAACATTTTTTTTATCTTTAATCAGATTAATTACTGTTGTTATCATCATATAATTGGAATCTCATCAGAATGTGGCCTCCTGATAGTGGTTCTGAATTTGTCAGAAACAGTGTGTGTCTGATTGGCCTGAATAACTGCATAGTCCTTCAGCCCATTCAGCAGCAATTCATTGGCTGGTTTGTTCCTAGTTGTTTGCATCTTATGCAAGTCAATGGACGAAAAGTCTCCAGTACTGAATACCTTACCACAGTCTCTTTCAATTTATTGTCAGTTCTTTCCTCTGTCCTTGATGCCTTCTAGTTCACTGGCTGAACCGTATATTTTGTGATAATCCCATGAGTCTGTTTTCTTTATTTTAATAACCCTGTTCAATATTCTTGTTCCCTCCATTCTGTTGATGTGTACAGACCATTATAATTATTGTCTAAATCATTGCAAAAGTTTTTAGTTTTATCCTTTTCCCAAACATTTTTATTCATAATTTTTCTCTTAACAGTTTCTTCCAATTACTTCTAAGAAATATCATATATAATGTTTGGAGTTTCCTTTTGATTCCTTATAGAAGGGCCTATGTTCAATTTTTCAATACATTTTGTGACATTGTTTTTCCTGTAGGGTTGGATCTTCATATTCAATTCTGTAACACATCTGTGTTGAAATATAAATGTAGTAAATATGGGAATCACGTGATATAACGTAGTACCTAATCATATAAAAGAACTGAATAAATACAAGTTTTCAAAAGGGAGGTTAGATCCTATCTGCAACAACATTCATTTTGTTTAGTGGTAGGATATGTCACATTAAACGTGGTTGATATCAGCCTTCGAGTGAAGGAAGAGTTGATGTGTTGTTGTGTATTATGGTGTGTGGGATTAGCAAGGCTGTGCTTAGTTAGGTATGTACTTTGATAAACTGAAATTGATGTACCCTATGTCAGATGTTTGAATGAAGGGAGTGAATACTAAACTGAACTGAACTAAACTCAGCTATGCTAATCTAAGCTAAACTAAGCTAAACTAAACTAAACTAAACTAAACCAAAACTAAACTAAACTAAAGTAACAGTAGTGGCATGTCTTATGTCATGGTAGTTAAATTGCAACACAGGTAGTGAAACATCTGTTCACCATTTATTCAAAATTCAAACACTCTTATTAATTTCATTTTTTATTGTTGCTCTGTGGCCTATCTTCAAAGACAAGTAAGAGGAATTACATTAGTCTCTATCATAAATAGGATAATTGCAGCTGCAGTGCACAATAAACTTTCTTGCCAGGTTGATATATGAAAATGTAAAGTGGAAAATAACCTTTTGTGCCCATATTGTATAAGTCTCAGACTGATGCATTGATATGTTGATAGTCTGTCAGCAAACCCAGAGGAGACAGTAGCCCCAGGTCTGGCAGCAAAACTGGCAGCACCAGGTGCTGAGCCTGCAGGAGTGGCACTCGAGGAAGGCTATTTGGACCTAGCTGTTGTTAAGGAGATAGTCCTGGGAGGTCGAGATAGGGATAAGGATCCTGATCTTGCCACAGCTTGCCGCCGCTATGGGCTTGACCGGTTTACTGGTTCAGAATGCTGCCTGTCACTTGTGTATGGAGTGAATCTGAGTGATAACCGTGTGCTCTTTCTCCTCTGTCCACCTACACTCTGCAGGTATTTTTGCATTTTTTTTCCATATATTTAGTGAAATGGTGCATTATTCATCTTCTCACACTTAATGCAATGAACAATCTTGTAATTTGCAAGATTATGTTCTATTATCTGCACAGTATATACATATGAATGGCTTGTGTCAATGCACACTTTAGTTTGATTTGCAAATCCATGAAGTAATCAAATTGTGCTTCACATTACAGTACTTTTGCAGTTTAATAGTATGACACCTTTTACTATGATCTGATAGTACTCCTTAGAGGTTTGACTTTCAACTCTGGTGGTGGGATTTATTTCATAAAATGTTTCTCATTCTATTGTCATTTCATACAGTGTGGTGAAAAACAGTAGGACAAATTATGATATACACTGTGGTGTTGTAGAATGATTCTTTCTGTTACATTAACTTTGAAAGACACTATTCAGCATTATTCGCTTATGCCGAGCACAGTATTTGGTGATGTACAGCCCTGTAGGTCTGAAAATATTTTCACATAACACTTGGTCGTTCATTTTCTTTCTGATGAGTGAGGCTGCAAAGATCATTCGTTTAGGACAGTACCAATGAGCTGTTGCCAAAGAGTGCTTGTGAAGAAGTGTTTGTTTAATTATGGCACTACACTGTAATTGGTGTAATTTACAACCATGTGTAGGATGTGGTATACTGGCCTATCTTGGGTGGTACGGGGAATGAAGCGACAGCTCCAGCTGACTGATCGGCGGATGTTGTGGCTCAAGGAGCAGTACTTGCAATTGTATTTTGAAGAAAGTTGTTGTGGGCCTATGACAGCTGATGCTATTCGGGTAGGTAACATCTGTTTGTTAATTGAATACTTACTATGTTGTTTGGGTAGATAATGGCCCAGGTAATTTAATAATTGCTCATGCTGTTTTGATGGATAGCATCTCTCTATCAATTGAATGCTTAGGTGTATTGTTTATGTAGGTAATATCTGTCTATAATAGTATCACTACTGACAGGCAGAAATGTGCTGTTATTTTGTTTTGAAATGAGAGGGTAGTAAAATTAATCATAGGGAAATAGGTTGTAAGAGTACAAACTGGGTTTGTTCCTTCACCCTGGAACAGGTGATGAAGGTCCAGAAGGGGAGTAGATATATAGCTCCGTGCTTTCTTTAACCTCGGCACTAGAGGGGGGTGGGTGGTCAATGCCACTCCCTAGCCACTTTACCCATGGGAAAGAGACCCAGTACTCATTGCACAGGTGGCTGGGTGGTCTCCAGGGCCAGTCTGGATGGGTGTGGAAAATCTCGCCCTCCACCACAATTCGATCCCTGGACCATCCAACCAATAGCAAGTCGCTATACCGACTGCACTGTCCTGGCCATAGAAATTGCTTTGGTTCTAACATCATGTAACGTGCAAGTTCTGTAAACAGGGCGTTTGATCAAACATTTGTTCTGTATGTCCACATATTTTAATGATGATGTGTTGTGTAATAAGTTACATAATTTAGAAATGATGATTCTTGTGTCAGATATTTGACTGAAATGAATGAAAAATAAACTGTCAGTCATATATAGAACAAAGCCACAAAATAGATTTACAAACTATACGTAAGTTTTTAAAAGACTCTTACATGTTTGGGTACTGAGACACTAAAACATGTAGAAGTTTTTAAACTTCTGTACACTCACAATTTTTGTTTCCAACTACTGCACAGAGCTAGTTTTTACTCCTATACATGTTTCGGCTACCTATTGTAACCATCATCTGGGAGCTAGAACATTATAAAGACACAAACAGCGTATCTTATATCGGTATATGGTAAACATATGTACATTTGCTTTTTATAATTGTCAGTTGATGTATAATATTACTAAGATTATTCAGATTAAAATTAAAATAAAAGTTAAGTATTAAAATGTAAAATGTTAGAATGTAACAAGTGGTTTCCAAGCATCTTGCAGGATTTGTGCACAACATTCATTCATGGAGTAAACACCAGTTATCAAAAGCTTGAGTCTCCACTCCATCATAAACAGGGGGCAGCTAATACTCCGATATGTATGGAGATAGCTTTTTACATTCTTACATCCTGTGTTTTAATACCTCACTTGTATTTTAATTTTAGTCTGAATAGTTTTAGTAATATTATATATCAGTTGATTTGTACAAAGCGCATATATATTTTTACCATTTACCAACATACGATATGTTGTTTGTGTTTTTCTAATATTAGCCCCCTGTTGATCGGTCAGATAGGTAACTGAAACTTGTAGGTGTGTAAAAGCTAGCTTTCACAGTAGTTGGAAATAAGATTTGGGATGACAGCTGCGTGGATTATGTATAGTTTGTACATTCTGTAAACCTGTTATGTGCATTTGTTGCTATACAGGGTGTCCCAGGAGGAATGTGCCAGACTTCGGGACGGTGTTCCTTATGTTAAAGTATACCGATATAACCCAAAACACCTATGTCCAAAGTTGAACGGTTACGGAGATAATGGCCAGA
>Ga0123354_10021953_pt1 | contig 10065 bp, 4 predicted proteins | sample TergutLab28metaG_2_FD_97872 | JGI IMG/M metagenome (GOLD analysis project Ga0123354, IMG submission 97872) | Labiotermes labralis P4 segment gut microbial communities from Petit-Saut dam, French Guiana - Lab288 P4 | ecosystem: Host-associated > Arthropoda: Insects > Digestive system > Gut ...
AGTGGACCCCGTTCCAGACCCACTACTACTCAGAAAATCTGGTAGCGCCGGGGATCGAACCCGGGACCTCTGTATCTGTAGCCAGAAACTCTGACCACTAGACCACAGAGGCGGTCTAAATAAACTCTAAATAAGTAAAAATGCCTATTATGTACATTAGCTAATAAAGACAAATGAATAAAATGAGTTTCTTTCATGAAAGACCAGAAGTATGATTAGATGTTGAGATACAACTCGGATATTAATATGTTTGCTCCCGCTTATCATACGGAGAAGAAACAATGATCAGAAAGATGTCATTAAATCCCCGCGAACCTATTGTTTTTTGCCTTCTCTTAATTACAAACAGATATAAAGAGACACATAAAAAAGTCATAAGAAATTCTGAGTGATTCATTTAGATCTACACTTTTTAAAAGAATGTAAACTCTATAAAAAATACACAAAATATTAGAAGTTTTTGAACTTAAGAAACATTCATAGGAACGCCTTCTTCACGGGTGGTTATTGGCCTTGCCAGCTCCCTCAAGATGAAGCATAAAAGGTAGCTGCTGGGTAGTAATAATACTTTTGCTTCTCCTCTTACCCTACCGGCAAACTATTGGCGCAGGAACTGATTTTATTGCTACTGAGATTTTGGCTGACAAATTGCAGGTATTTTTTTATATTAACAGATCAATACAACAGAAATGAGTACCAGGAGCATTTCCTGCGGGTAAAGGCGCACGGTGCGTAAGGCTGACAATCTTACCACCATTCTGTGCCGTAGTCATGAAATCTGGGAACTTTAACTTCCTGGAACCCTCTGGGCCACTCCAGGCCTGTAACGGGGCTGCTTTACCTTTAACAGATCAACATAATTCGTAACTCAGTACACGTAACCGAATAAAACAGTGATCTATGTAACACAAATTCCTCCTGGTACTTGCTGTCACTCCCTAGTAATGAAATGTACTGATGAAAGATTATCCAGAGACAGAGAAATACAACAAATTATAACCCACATTTTGATGCTTATTATTACTCGTTATTTTTATCTCATAAATACATAAAATCACATTTAAGAAGCCGTCTTCAGATCGATATTATGTGCTGTTTCGTCGCTGTAAAACATCCACATTTAAGTGAAGTTTTATATACACATACAGCTGCAGAACCCACATTCCACAAGGGAAATAGTTAAGTAACGTGGATGGATGACACTTTTGCTTATTGGTAAGTACCTTTTGATGTAAATTTGGCATCAGACAGAGGAAAGGTCTTCATTCCTGTCTTATCAGATCACCTGCAGGCGCTTTCGCAACAGAATGTATCATTCACCTTTGCTTGCCAAATTTCAAGAGCCTTGAGTTAGGACTGTGACAGTCTGGTAGATAAAGATTTTCTGCAGAAGCAAATGGAATTTAAGTGAAAAATTGGGCAGGATGTTAAACATTCTCCTTATAACTCCGGACAGTTTTATCTCTTTCTCAAAAGTTATTGAATATGTGAACGCTATTAACCAAGCTTGATGCGAGTTAAAATCACCCTGTAATATGTGTTTATTTGCCTATGTTAGAGAGAAAACCTTGCTTTTAAGGTCTCATAGACCCACAATGTGTATTTTATTTTAGATATAAAAATAATACTAAGAGAGACAAAACCTCGAATGATGTAGCGAAAAAAAAGGTATTTTACTTACATGCAGATGATTATATTACGTGATAAAAATATGTCAGTCCAGTGATGTGGAAGGTGGGGTTAGATAAGGTTATTACACGGTGAACAATATTTGCTCATAACTAACTAACTGTAAGTAACACCATGCTAATGAGATAACTTTCAGCTTGTCAAGTAATTTCCCGCCTTTTATGGAAGCCAAAAACAAAACTGGCTGTAATAAACGCAAATCAATATTCTGTGAAGTGAACACAGACTACATGTTTGCTGACGTGTGACCTAAGCACGCACCCTTCTGACTGCTGATTGATTTGCAATATAAGATGAAAGTAAATAAAGATATAGGGACATTTTGCTCACTTCAGATTTTAGTGATTTTTATCTAAGCTCTGATAAAACTCAGAGTTTAAATTCCGAAAAGAAATGGAGGGTTATTCAAAATGACTGTCGGAGTTTTAACAACATGTCATACACAATATACTTAAGACAGGAGTATATGTCTTTTTTTATTTAATAGAACTACACTCCAAGTTTTTGTTACATACCTTACAGGTGATCTATATGTGCACCCTTTGTGATTCTACAAACATCAACACGATAATCGAGTTCGTTCCAAACCGCTAACATGTTTGTAGCATGTCAGCGGTGGAATGAACTCGATTATCGTGTTGATGTTTGTAGAATCACAAAGGGTGCACATATAGAGCACCTGTAAGGTATGTAGCAAAAAAAATATACTCCTATCTCAAGTGCATTGTGTATGACAAGTTGCTAAAATCCTGACAATCATTTTGAATAATCCTGTATATCTAACCGCTTTTTATAAAACAGTGAAATTACCCTTGGATTTAAAAAAACGAACTTCCTTATACAGTTGGAATATTACAATCTCTTACTTTTGTAGTAACATATTAGACTTCATTTATTTGCCATGAAGCAGTACTGTTTCGGCGACGAAGTTAAGATAGATTGTGTTCCTCACCGACTTGCATCTTAAGAGTAGGCCTACATCACTCATTTTTGACAAGGGGCTTGTTGCTCCTGTGGTGTGACTGGTACAATGAGGAGGTCAGATCAGGAAAGAAAATAGTTTTAACACAACTGCTTACACTGTAAGAATGGATACTTATAGGACTAATAATTGTCAGGCAAATAAATTGATTGAATATTTGAAGAATAAAATAAATGTAAATGTTACATAAAAATGCCATTCCTCTCTCACAAAAAGCAAATTAAAAATCACCAGGTTAAAACTCCACAGAAAAAATCTAAGTTTATTTTAAAAAATACAGTTATTAAAAGTTAGAGCGTACGGTATACCCTCACAAGAAACCGTAAAAAATATATATCAATATTAATAAAACAAAAACATGATATATATAGATAATATATTTTCAAACCCGTGCATGCAAATTTTTGTCATAGCAATGAAATGTAGTGGCATCTGGCTGCACAGTTGTTACTGTCTGACTAAATGCTGATGGTTACGTTGGTGATGGAAAGAGGGGCGAGAAGACTTCGTAATATCTCGGCTAAGGCAGAAGGAAAAGTGGTAACAGCTACCATTCACGTACAGTATTCAATCACATGGTAGGTAAAGGTAAAGGTAAAACAGTCCCGTTACAGGGCCGGAGTGGCCCAGAGGGTTCCAGGAAGTTAAGGTCCCTAGATTTCGTGACAACGGCACAGGATGGTGGTAAGGTTGTCAGCCCTACGCACCGGCCGCCTTTACCCCCTGGAATGCTCCTGGTACTTATTTGTGTTAGAGGATAAGTCGACCCCAGGGCCATAGTGCGATCGAAAGGATGATGTCAATGAAAAATTCCAAAATCACATGGTAGGTACAAGCTGGAATGTTTCACATACTGCAGTATGAGAACGAAACAGTATATCAACACGTGTTAATTAATTTGTACACTTCGTCAGATACAATTTCTGTTGTGATAAGATAAAGACGGATACGTTGAAACTAACGTGAAGTATACATAAGAGAAAAGAGACCGCATATAATAATTCAGGCAATGTTAGCTGTAAGGTTCACAGAAGAAAGGATAACTTCACACCAGATATTAAATATACATAATGTGGCCTCTGGATCGAATTAAAGTGGCTTAGAATGGAATCGTTTAGTTGTCACTCTTGGGTATGGACACGAAATTTCAGGTTACTTGTAAATAAGGCGAAATTGTCACTTGAGTGACCGTATAATTCTCATGGTGGATAATGTTGCGTGTATTAGGTTAAATATTTACAGTTGCGTAAGCAATAACATTGCACAAAATATGTCAAAATAGTTTCTTTCGGTATGGAAGTCCGGCGCACATGTTTCCTCTTCCATGTGTTTTGCTAACAAGTCCTTAGGTCTAACAATTCGAAGTACGTTTAGTTGATGATGTTCTTTTATAAATAAAAGAAGTTGTAAAATTATCTCTTATAAAGAATACCACTTCAGCCTTTGCCAGTCAGTTCTCAGCATTGTACATAAAATTAAGAATCATCAGGCAAAAATAAATTTATAAACCAGGTAATTAGTGCTCTCAATTTTACCCACTACTGCAGAAAAACTTATAATCCTGCAAGTATTCGTGATCGCTCACAAGTAAACTGTATTATTGTGACTTTTCAGTTCTTTCTTTTCGTTAGTTATCATATTTTCGTGATCTCAATATTGCCCAAATATATACGTATGTCTTAAACTATGAGGGTAATTATTTTCTCGTACAGCGTGGAAGATAAGCCATTTAGTTTTTACATAAAATTTCACTTTAAAGCTGTCTTAGATAATGGTGGTATTTTGGTCTAGAAATCACACGACAGTTAAAGAGTGCAAATATGACATCTTTTTACAGCTTCTCTAAAAAAAAATTTGTGTGGATGGCATAAATTTGCACTTTATGACAACTTCCTATTTTATTTTGGTTGTGAATTCCAGGTGCAGAAATTCCACGCCTCTTTAGTAGCTGTTAATGTCCTGGTACTTCAGAATATATTTCTGTTTTTAACCTAAAAGTACAATGAAGCAGGATTGTCATAAGTTGTGTGAAAGATGAAAAGGTCATCAACCTCTTCTTTCCAAATTAATAACCTCCCATAAGACGATGCGGTACCACAATCCACAAAAGAAAACTGTGACTGATTAAAATTTATATTAATGCACTAACATTTATTTCAACTTTCCATAAAGCACACATAAAAATTTTATTTCTTTTGGCTTAAAAAGAAAGTGGTGAGAAACAACATTCTAGGTCCTGTGTGTGTTTTTAATAACAAGTCGCGAGGGAACTCAAAAATGAGAAAAAGGAATAAATTAATGTTGTTTTTTGTGTTAAGGTTATGGTGCCAGTTGAGGATGGTTTTGGTTGCGTAGGAGGAAAAGAGTTTTTAAGTGGGAGAAGGGGTGAAATAAATACGGTTTCCGCCACATGAAAAATCGCTGGTGAAAATGACCCTGTGGATCCATAGAAATGTACGGATTTTTTCATGTCACCATCATCATCACCATCATTATCATCATTGTTACTGTTTGTGCAGCTTCTGTGGTGAACAACAGAGGTGCTCCATAATACAACACACGCGCGCGCGCGCGCTGCACCCATATATATATGGGACATAGCAGGGCTATTTGTATGCTCTAAATGGTCCGTCCGTACATTCAGCGAGAAAAGAAAATCTCGCCTCGTATTTGGAATGTTAATTTAATACTCTGGTGGTTTTTCTTTACTTCTGATATACGTAGTTTAAATAGGCAATTAGACATAAAAACACTCAAAACAAAGATGACACCAGAAACACCTGATCATTTACAAACAGCTGATCCCTTATGGATATCGTTACAAGGTTAATCCACTAGTAAAACCGTAAGCCGTTATTAAAGCTGCATGTATTTGAAAAATTTTCAGAATGGATTTAGTTACCTCCAACCGCCTTTAAGAGCATGGATCCGTGTATATTTGAGTGACATAAATAAGTATTGAAGGGTTCTATGCCAATAACAATTAAGGAAAAATTAAGTTCGTTTACATTCATTAGTGTGGCAAACTGATTTTCAAAAAGCACATTCAATGACAGGTACTTAAAATATAGACCTTCTACGAACATCAAGTTTTGTTTATTTTAAAAATAATTTTAGTTCTTAGTCATTACTTCGAACTGACGTTTTTAAAAGGTGTATTTTGATTTCTTTATCATAAATGTAGCTATCGGACCAAATTAAAGAAAGTGTGTACTAGAGAGATAAAATTAACTTGAGGTTACTGAACGAGATGACATAACTAAAGTCTTTTTAGTTAATGTCAATAACAGAGTCAGTTGCTTGTTTCCTCGTGACATACACGCGGCAACGTTTTGTTCATATAAATTCTAGCTCTCTCCTTTCATCCAGTAAGAGGCAATATTGCAAATTGGTTCGATTATGTGACAATCTGTTACATTTAATTTAATTATTCAAGTTTAAAATAAGCTTTCTGTAGTTTGACTTCAGGTAGAGTATGTGGGAAAAGGCTTAATTAATTAATTATTCGGTAAAGTAATTTTACAAAACAAATACGTACAATCGAATAACTGTAAGACTGTTTAATTAATTAGTAATAATTTTTAGGTGTCAGAATTGTGAATTTCGAAATCCGTGATAGAAAAATCGATATCTTAGTTTGCATGTAAATTATGTTCGATTTACTAAAGGAATGCATACCATGAATTACAAAAAAATTCATTTTCATAAAACAAAATGCAATACGATTGAACTTCAGAGTCTTTTGCTGATTGCTTACACTTCTACTTCGCTTACACTTCTCAAATCATAAAGTTGTAATATGACATAAAATCAGTAGACAGTTTGTAAATGTTTTAAATATAGAGATTGTATGCTCTAAAAATGTAAAAACCCATTAAACATTGTCTCCTTGATGATATTTTAACTTTTAAAATTATCGATTTGCCTGAAAAAAGGAAATAAACTGTGGAATTCATAGGGAAATAATTACTAATCAAAGAAAAGGTAAAGCAGTCCCGTTACAGGCCTAGAGTGGTCCAGAGGGTTCCAGGAAGTTAAGGTTCCCAGATTTCATGACAACGGCTCAGGATGGTGGTAAGGTTGTCAGCATTAGGCACCGGCCGCCTCTACACCCAGGAAATACTCCTGGTAATCATTTCTGTTAGAGGCTGAGTCGACCCCAGGGCCATAGTGCGATCGGAAGGATTTAATGTCAACGAAAAATTCCACTGACACCATCTGGGAATGAACCAGCGACCTTCCGATTTGTAGCACAGCACCTTAACCACTGTGCTACCGCGGTCCCCACTGATCAAGTAAGTAGTATAACTTTGTGATTAAAAATTTTCAGGGTACCAGCTACTTCATATCGCATCAGAAATTCCAAAGGTTTTGGATAATTCTTTTGCTTCCATTTTGGTGGAAAATTTTGTGTTCCGAAGTAACATGGTGGGTAGCTTGAGGGCATTTTATCACATTTTAGTTGCCATTAAAACTATAGATCATTTATCGCATATCGACCACTACACAGGTCGAGAAGAGTTTATAGACAAACCTAAATCATTTTTATGTATGGTGTCCATTGCAAAAGGAACGGACTATACTAACATTAATATGATTTTAGAGCCTCGTGTACACATAAAAAGGAGATGCATGATGTTCAATTTATTCTCATAATACATCCCAACTAGTAAGAGGGGAGTAAAAAAAAGACACTGATACCAAAAATTTTTAAAAATGAGAGAAAATTAACAACAGTCACACATATATAAATTTTTTACCAACCCCCCTACGAAAATAAATCGTTGTACGACATAGAATATTAGATCTAAAATAATGTTCCTTACCGTACATACACACACAGCAACAAAAAATCTTTCGTAAAGGATTGATGGCCACACTTCTTGCAGAACTGAATGTGCCGCAGTGTGGATATTCATCAACAAAACGTATTTCGCAGTCATACTTTTAGTTGAAGTGGATCTGTTAAGGCGAATGTGATTTATTTGGAGTTATTTGGATTTTTGAGATATGTGACCTGAGATACAATTGTATGTCAACAAGCACACACAAGCAATATATCCTGATTTGAATCCAGCCTCCGAATTTATCTGCATTATGTCCACCCAATTTTAGTTGAAATCGACAAATACAGATTTCGCTTTTTCTTTTAAATTTTTTTTACATTACTTTGTCTCCTTGACTGTTTATGTGCGCCTTGTGGCTAATTAACTAATTCAATAATTAGTATGTATGTAAGGAATTAACAAGTGAGGCAATGTACGTATAAACGTAATATTGTGGAGCGTTCTCGAAATTATTTTTGCCATGGAAAAGCAATAATTATTACACATTCTGAGCATGTGTCTGTATCCTTAGATACCCAGTATGCAACGCCTATGCCCCCTATTATATGGTTATCTGTGGTCTTTTAGTCTCAGAAAAGTTTGTCTACATTATTTCTTTTTTTCAGAAAAAGTTTATGGAGTATAAACTGCATGTTTTTATTTTCCTGCAACTTTGATTGAAACACTTCTCATTAAAAGAATAAATTAGCGAGAATTTATCATAAATGTACTAGGTCTTCATGTAAAGTACCCGTTATTCGTGTCATATTTTAATAAAACATGATTTTTTTCGACATATTTTCGAAAAACATTGAAATTTCAAATTTTATGGAAATCCTTCCAATGGGAGCCAAGCTGTTTCATGCGGACAGACGTGCGGATATATAGACAACCAGACACTACGAAGCTAATGGTTGCTTTTCACAATTTTGCGAGCGCGCTTAAAACTCGTTAAGCTTAGATCATGGAATAATCTCTAACTTGTAATTTCTGAGACATACTTCTAAATGGGTGATTATGTGGCCCATATACACAAATTTTGTCGAAAAATAAATTTGATGTGACAAAGGAAATGACTCCATTAATGTTATAAAGCAAGCTAAGTACGCTTAAAATTTATATTTGAAAGAAAGTCAGAATTTCCATGATTTGATGTTATCGTAGGTTTGTTCCACCTTCCAGTTTCAAGGTAGTCCAAGTAGAATTACCCTTTATGGATTACCCTGGTGATGGCATCAGGCAGCTTCGCCGAAACATTGGAAGTGCAGAATATTTAAATATTTAAAAAATATATTAATTATGGATACAAGTTTAGATTTCTAAGCATTTTAAATAATGGCTGTTTCAGAAGCCAGGCAGCAAAAAGATGTTAATTTTCTGGTACCTGCTTAACGCCTCAGGGAAAATAAATAAGAATGCTGAAATTATAAGGTCTGTGTCCTATACATATTAGCTGACCAGGAAAGTGACCAAAAGTTAGTGAATGATGTACATAAATCTAAATCTGGCAGAATATATCAGTGCAGTTTCAGAGGCGATTCACCAAATGGTCTGTACAGAAACATGCATACGTTTCTTACTTCAATTATTTTGACATATTTCATGTAATCTTAATTATTGGAAAAAAAAGTGCAGATTGTTCAGGTGCGGCCACATAATATGAAGCTGTTTGCTGGTATTTTGGAACTAATAATTATGTGTACCTACATTTGAGCTTCTTTTACCTTTTTGGACATCTTATTTAAAAATAAAAATTTTCGGTACTGCCGTTATATGATTGTGCCCTTGATCCCTAATACGTGTGATTAACCTAGCACAAGCCATGACATGATATTTCATTAAATTCAGGGAAACAATAAACACAAACGTAAATAAATATTAAGGAAATGTTTAAAATAGTTGTCACTAATTATATAAGTGACAATGTTTATTATTCGTATCGGCACAAATGTCAACGCTGGCGTTTTGAGGGGGGGGGGGGGGCTTCCAACGTTGTGGGAACGCTCGCACTAGGCATTAGAACTGTGTTTCATTTCAAATTTCTTTCTCTTCGCGGTTTTGAAATTACACAACTGGATTTACATGCTGTAAACTGGTGTTGTGAAGCCACGAAAACGACAGAATGGCTGTAATATTAATAAACATATAAGAAGAATTTAATACAGGTTTGGATGACACAATTTTTTGAATGTCTTTAGTTGCACGTGGCCAAAATACAGATATGTAGCAGCTGAACCAATTACCGTATTCTCAAAAATTCCCTACAATTGTTAAATTTACAGTGTATGATAAAGTATTGTTTGAATCATATATAATTACGAAACAAATTATTCAACTATCTACGCAGATTAGCATAAATTACGTTTCAATAAATTTTGCATCTTAACTGAAGTGGAAATTAGTCTAAAAATCTCTACTATTTAAGGTGTCTCTATATCTAAACCTCCTTACTTACTTATTCCATGGTGCAGAGTCCTTCTTGAGCAGCTAACTGGTTTGCAGCTAGTCAAGAAATTCCCCGCATTTCACGGAACCCGAAGGTTCATTACCGCACTCACAAGCGTCCGC
>Ga0123354_10021954_pt1 | contig 10065 bp, 5 predicted proteins | sample TergutLab28metaG_2_FD_97872 | JGI IMG/M metagenome (GOLD analysis project Ga0123354, IMG submission 97872) | Labiotermes labralis P4 segment gut microbial communities from Petit-Saut dam, French Guiana - Lab288 P4 | ecosystem: Host-associated > Arthropoda: Insects > Digestive system > Gut ...
GCAGAAGGTGATCTTAGTGTATGGCCTTATCATTCACCACAACACCCTTGCAGCACTGTCACAGTGTTTGTATACCGCGGTCCATGAAGATGTGCAATGTTCGCACAGTGTTGGGTGATGGAAATGTGTAGCGACAGACAGGTAGTTACAGGGCAAGTGGTGGCGACTGCTACGGGCAGCAGAGTCCAAGGCATGGCAAAGTGGGTGGAAAAATGAACATTTTAAATTTAAAAAGTCAGTGTTATGTTCTTAACAGATTAAAATCATTGCACTAAGTAAAAGATTCTGTTTTTCTTAAAAGTTTGTAATTTCTGTTAGGGTGGCCACCGTGATTACTTGCCCTGGGTGCCAAAAAACCTAGCTACGCCACTGACAGTGGATCGTTTCTATGTGCTGGTACAGCTTTCATTTCAGGGGAAATTAATAAGAACAAAGGCCAGTCATATTTTTCACTCAGGATATGATGGCCTTCCTTATCAGTACTACAACTGTATACCTACAAGCTTAGAGAAGGATAACAGTGAAGTAAGGGAACTGAAGCTTATTTATGTAGTTAAACAAATAGCCTTGATAATAAGGATTTGAATCACAAACGAAATCTCTGCCACAGCACTCGGACCTAACTTTAATGCTTTAATATGTGGGATGGTTTGCAGGCTGCATGTGGAAAAATAACATTAAATGGTACACCTAACAGCCTAAATTAGTGCGTTATTTTTATAGTCTATATATAATTTACAACATGGCCGTGGGCCGTACAAGACAATGGTTGGAGACCATGTGGTGTAAAGTTCATAATATCTTTACATCTTCTGCACGTGGCGTGTAGGAAGAAACAAAAGCCACTTTTTTATATACATTAGACATATATATGAGATGGGAGGGTGGGTATGAATGATGAACTGAGAAGGATCTGGAAGGAGGCAGGCATGGTGGACTATAGAGTGTGGTACTAAAGATGCCAGACTTGGGGCCAAATTTTACGTGTGGCATTCCCTAATACACAATAGGTGTGCTAACCATTTAAACAGAAGTCAGGTTCCCCTGATGGTGAGGGTGATCCGTGACACAGGGGTGTGAATTTTGAACTTGTGATGACAGGCCAGATACAAAGACTGTGTCGATACAGGCGAACATGTGGCAAAGAAATTTTTAGAGAAATGTACCAATACAGATATGGGGTTGACAAACTGTGATATTTGAAACAAGATGTCTGTGGAGTTGTGAGTCATTAGCTGCATACTTTAGGTCTGCTAATCTTTTATGACTCCTAAATATGGTCTGTCCAACCCTGTGTATGTATTCGGTAGTCTTGCATTGCTGCGACCGCTCATTTCTGTATTCTTTTGTATTACTGTGTTTAGGCTAAAATGTTTAGAAATTTCAAAAACCTTACACCATTCCCAATTTAATATCATAACCCAGAAAGCAAAAATGTAAATGTAGAAGTAAGAAATGGATAAAAGTTCCACCAGCACTGTTTGTCACACTTCAACCCCTTTAGTGACTGCTTCTTTATCAGAATGCAGGCTTTACCAAATTTTGAAATGGGACTATATTCAAAATCTTGATATAAATAGAAAGACTTACATGTTTTATGTACAAGGAAAATATTCTGTGATAACAAGTACAGCTGAAACACAAAGTATTGTGGTTACTCTTTAGAAATTACATTTAAAAACAACCCAAAACAAATTTAACCTTTAAAGGACCAATGTTTGTATATGGGAATGCAAGTAAACAGAGCACCCTTATAAATTGATTTTACGTATCGCTCATTTGCGACAACACTCACAACAACAGTATCACAACAACACTGTCATAACAGCACTGTCACAACAACAGTGCCACAACAACACTGTCACAACAACAGTGACACAACAACAGTATCACAACAACACTGTCACAACAACAGTGCCACAACAACAGTGTCACAACTCAAAATACGTGACTTTTCAGGAGAACCGTTTAAAGGTTTTGAAGTGCTATAACTTTGTATGAGTGCAACAACAACGCAACTGCTCTCCAGCGGCCAGTTTTGCAAACTGCGTTATGACACTATACCTGTTAAAAGTGCATCTGCAAATGTTTCTTTCTATACCAATAACTCAAAAATGCCAAATTTTGAGTTGTGACACTCTTGTTCACAAATGAGCGATATTTAGGCAACAAGGATATTTACCAAATTTTTAAGACATGCTGTGAATACTCTGTTGCATTTTCTACAAAATGCAGTTTATTTCATAATTTTATCTTTCTCGGTTCATGTAACGTGTTTTTTCCGTAAACCATGCGTGAAAATACCCACCCGGTCATTTAAAGTTTAAAGTTGCATATCCCAATGAATGTGTCACAAAAACTGAACAGTACTAACGATAGTGGAACTTGCGTTATCATTTTGAGTTATAATAACATGATGTGGTGAGCTGATATATGAACATACTGAAAAACCTGACACTTGCCACTTTCAGAGCACAGTGAGTGAAATCAAACAAACAGTTTGCTGGAATCTCTAAAAAAAAAAAAAATCAGCCGTACCAAGTGAAGGCAAAGTTCTCAACGGTTCACATATTTGTACCGGGGCAAGTCAGAACGTTTTCGGGGAGTCTGACGTTTTTGAGACCGTGCATCATTAGAACAACGATGTAAGCAACCTACAAGATGCAACAATTTTCGTTTATTGATATTTTTATTGATCTATGTGAATCTGCTCCACATGTTTCGGGTAACAGACTCGCCCATCTTCAGGAGCACTTTTGACTGTATATACAGCTTTGGTACAATGCACTGTAATGATAAATTAAAATGAAAAGTATTTTAACATGTGAGCCGTAGTCATGATTAGATACGAATAAAATAATTAATCGGATTTAGTAATTATAGTACTGTAAGATACAAGCCACAGTCCTAAGAAACATGTTGAAAATTAATTAATTTATAATATTAAAGTATATTGACATGTGAGCTGTAATCATAAGTAGATATGAATAAAATAAATAATTGGATTTAGTAATTACATTACTATAAAAATACTGCATTCATTCTCTTCCCAACACACTGAAAAAACTCTAATTTCATCGCTTTTTCTGAGACTCTTTGTTCAATACTTACTAAAAAGTTCGTAAAGAGCTATTTTAGTTCAGTTTAATTCTCAGTTTTTAACAATGATATCAACATGACTAATTAATTTTGAACATGTTTCTTGAGACTGTGGCTTGTATGTTACAGTACTGTAATTACTAAATCTAATTAATTATTTTATTCATATCTAATTATGACTACAGCTCACATGTTAAAATACTTTTCATTTTAATTTTTATCATTACAGTGCATTGTACCAAAGCTGTGTAGAGCAGTGTTTCTCAACCTTAGTGAGACCGCGGCCCGGTAAATTCTTTTTTCCATAAGAGTCCGGTCCCAACGGATTTACTCGTAAATACCTTTCCATTTTTTTAAATTCATACATTAAACTAACATAAGTATTAATAATTAATTATGGCATAATCATAAAGAGTATTAGTACAATTAGGTGTATGGTGTGGCATGTTGACAAATATAAAATTACATTTAAATTAGTTATCAATTCCAGGAGAACCTCTTGCGGCCTGTTATAATTGATGCCATGGCCCGGTACCGGGGCGCAGCCTGGCGGTTGTGAAACACTGGTGTATACAGTCAAAAGTGCTCCTGAAGATGTACAGCAGATTCAAATAGGTTAATAAAAAGATCAATAAACGAAAACTGTTGCATCTTGTTGGTTGCTTATACCATCGTTTTTAGGGAGATTTTTTTTTTTAATTTTGTTGTGTTGCCTGCACTGCTGTTTGTGTATGCTTATATTGGTAGCCCAGTAATTATATAAAAAAATGATGCTCTGGTACAGATTTAATATTGTAGTGTGTTAGAACGATACATCCCAGATACTTTCTGACATTCCATTTATCGTACACTCACATGGCCTGAACATGAAACACCAGTGTATCAGCCTACCACAACACAGGGTCATTACAGAAACACTCAAAAAGATAGCGTACAACCATTTGTGAAGTTTGAAATCTGAGGTTTCCATAGCAATTCCTTTGAGAATGGGACGTGACTTGCTGGATTAGTTCTGCGCTGTGTTTTGAAGGAACACGCTACCTTCAAAATAGTGGCAAAACCCAAACGCAACAAGTCACATCCTGAAAGATATGAATCCTCATTTTCAGAGAACAGTACATACTGTCATGTTTTGTTTACCAGGGACACAGTCAAGAAATGTGAAAGGTTAATGTGCATCCATTTCTTCAAAAGTGAGATGTATCATCAACAACCAGTTAAAATTTGTGATGCTTATTTGTTAAGATAAAGAAGTTACATCAACACGAACCTCTGGCTGATATTATCTTATTCCTGTCCAAATGGACTGAAATCTCTGATGAGAAGCACTTAAGTTAAATGATGCTGAACACGGGACACAAGATGCAGCACAGTGAGATGCTACCTCAACTGTTTGATTGATTGAGTGACTGACTGATTGATTGATAAGCATTTGGATTCAAGTTCTAACGGTCCTGATGCACTAGGCCTTTACCTCGACTGTACTTGTCAATGGTCCTGATTATGTAAACTGAGGACATATGATTATTATATTGTGATCCAGTGACACAACAGAGATAGCCAACACAAGCTCACTACACAACAAGGTAGCCCAATGGAAACACACTTGATTAGTCGCCAACAAGAAGTGCTGTTCTTTACTGGGATACGGTAACTTCCCTCTTCAGTATCGCAGTATTTGGTAGCTAAAACTTTCAAGCAGGAACAGTACTCAGATTAATAAATAAAAGTTTACTTATATAATTACAAGGACTTGGCATGAAGATTCAAGTTACACACACAACCCATACCATGATACTTGCACACCATCATGGCTATGACTACTGTACATACTGGCCATGATATGCACTAAATTTCATCAAATCTCTCGGTATTCTCTGTTAGGACAGCAGAAGGAGAGGCAATACATTGTTATGCAAAGTAGATACAGTCTCTGGAATGGCACACTGAGGGATATTGCTCAGATGTTCATTATCACACCAAAAAATTCTTCATCTCCTTTCCAATTCAACTGTACGGATGTCTCAAATGATACCACATAAGCCAACAGCAGTTGATAAATTATCATCACCAGTCTACATCAGCGTCCGCTACGATTATATTTACCGGAGCATCTGGACCCGTGTTCTGCATCTTTCTCTGTGTACTGCACTTCCACGTGTTGAATGAAGTCTGTGTAATTTAATATGCTAAATCACAATGTGTCCACCAGTGTCAAGTAACAAAAAAAAGGCTCTTTGATATAGTATTGTTAGTTAGGTCACTTTTGTTCACTGGAGTTGCATTGTCACCCAGACGACGGTCCTTGGATGAACAAGCCCGCCAATCTCGCAGTTAACCGTTCTTGTCTCGCCGTTGACTACAAACAGTGCTTCGTTAGCTGGTGTGACCATGTAGTGACCAAACACTCCTGAGGCTGCGATGGGTCGGTTCGGCATGTCCCACTGAGCAAGGATTGGATGCATGGCTTTGCCCACCCCTGTGATCATCTCCACCTTACCTGCGGCAAAACACTCACAGCATCACTTATCAGGAAAACGCGAAGTTTACCAAGACATGAGCACAGACTGAAGTAGGTGAAATGAAAAATAAGTCTCCAACTTGTTACATCCACTACAGTCACACGCTGCATAACGACATTTCGGTCAACAACGGACCGCATATACAACGATGGTCCCATAAGAGTATTATATTATAACACATAGCAGTCTAGGAAGTGTGTCATCCCTGTTGTGTGTGTGTTCTTAGTTTTTAAGTTCCCCTAAGACAACCTGAAGATGGCCAGTACAGGCCGAAACATGTAATTGTTCCATCATATAGTCATTAAATACACCCTCAGTGACACAGTTGTGTTTGACTAAATACCATTTCCTAGTCATAGCAGTGTTACAATTGCGTACAGTATTCAGTACAGTAACATTCTGTACAGGTTTGTAGCCTAGGAGCAATAGGCTATAACATATACACTAGGTATGTAGTAGGCTATACTATACTATCTAGGTTTGTGTAAGTACACTGTATGACGTTTGCACAATGATGAAATCGCCTAACGACGCAGTTCTCAGAATGTATCCATGTCGTTAAGTGATGCATGACGGTACTAGACATGTCACAGAGTCTCATTTGCCTTCTTCTGTAGGTTTAAAATATTTTCAGCCTATTGATAATTCACCCCATGTTTCTGAAGCAGTGACATAACGTACACAAAATATTATTACTTAAACACACACTGTACTGGCCAAAAAATTTAAACCTGCTGAGATCACTGAGATTTTTCAAAAGAGGTTTGAAAAAAAAAAACAGGAAATGAGTGTATTTGATGCTAGGCCGGCAGGCTCACCCAATCTGCGGTCTCCAGAATTTTTCACAAGTTGGCCTCTTAGCTTGTTAAACTGTCTGTTTATGGACCAGAATATGAAGACAGAAATTCTTTTTAATATAGCTGCACAATTTCCAAACAAATTTTTGTATTAACCCTATAAACGCCGAATTAAATCCCATCTGCCATTTGCTGGCATTATTAGGAGCTCACCATATTCTCCACATTAGCAGGATAATGGTTAAGAACTTAGGAAATAGCTGAAGTTTGCAACACTTCTGGTATGTTTGCTCTGTTATCACCCTACATATTAAATTTGCTAATGCTTCCCTGAAAAACACTGAGTATTTTAACGTACATTATCCAAAGTAGATGCTACTTATTATTTTATTGTACTTCTTATAGGCTCAACATGTTTCGGGCACTACTATGCCCATCATCAGGAGCTCATGACTATAATGTTGATTACCGCATTGGCCAATGTGGTAATCAACATTATAGTCATGAGCTCCTGATGATGGGCATAGTAGTGTCCGACACATGTTCAGTCTATAAGAAGTACAATAAAATAATAAGTAGCATCTAGTTGGTTCTTATTCTTCAGTTATCACAATGATTCACGGTCCAACACACATCAAAATACATTATCCAGTTTTCCATATCTTAGTAACAAATGATCATCAAGATACGTAAGTGGGAAGATTTATAATCAGTATCTTCTAAATGCTGATACTCGTTGTTTACAACTGATCAAGCTCAATGCTCAACTCTTTCTTAAGCCTCAGCATGTGCCTCACACAGAATGCAGTCTGACTCCACTATGTATCCCAGTCACATAAGTTTATGTATGTCCTAATATAAAGTGCGTGTGTGTTATTTGTGTCCAACTTTAGCCAACATTAGAGTGTGTCAACAAATTTTAGTAAAAATGCCAAATGTGAAATTTCACCAGGACCCACTTGATTGAAAGTCATCATGATACATGAAGCTGGACAGTAAGAGATGACAAAGCTAATAGTTGGTCTTGCAGTTGTTGCCTAAAGAATGGCATAATGAATTGCGTAAACTGCAATTTTTCTGGAAAAAATTTTCTGGAGATTAATCGTAACAAAACACAAAATGGACTATTTTATGAAGGTAAAAAAAAAGGTTCAAAATCAATTGTAATCAAATTGGCCTATCAACATGCAACAAAACAAGCAAAGAAAGCCACAACTGTTAATACAGTGAATGGTTATACCATTAAGGTGATCTATAAAAGAAAGAACTGCATATTGAAGAGCTACATAATAGGTTCTGCACAGTGGCGTACTGAAGGGGGGGTTTTGGGGGGTTCAAACTCCCTCTGAAATTCCGAAGGCCCTCCAAAATCGTGCCAAAATCAAACCAATTGTGAAAACTGTTAAAAATTGCTCAATTTAGGATGCCAACACCCCAAGATGTTCGGAAAAAAAGCCAGTAAAATTCTAAAACTACCGCCGGTTCGCAATTGTTTTACATTATCAATGACAAATAAATTGGTTGTCATCATAAATAGTCTTAAACTATCAAAAATTAAGAAAATTTTACTATATGAAATGAAATTTCTTGTACCAAATTACAGCTGCCTCCAGAACCCCTGAAGAGGGGACTACCACCCCCAGATCCCTGTTCTGTCCTTTGTCCTCAACTGAATTTGTTGAACCCCCCCAAACAAAATTCCTGGGTGTGCCACTGGTTTTGCACTGCATATAATCATGCTGGTCATAACTGTAACAGGGACCACGGTGCCACTTAATTGGGACCATGGTGCCACTTAATTGAATTAAGTGACCCAACTCAGCTTGTGGCCAGTTTCATCAGCACATTCTAAACTCATCTTTGCATTCACTATACAGCCCTTGTGAATGAGGTGCTGGAAGAAAGAAGAAATTAGAGACAAGCTGTTCAGGTGTTCTCCAAGTGTTCACCTGCAAGAACAACCGTTCCTGGCATACCTGTCACGAGATTCAGGAACAAGATGTCTTCCTTGTCTGTTGCACTGGCATAAAGGTCATATCCGTGTGTTGTTTGTGATGGATAAAATGTGATGTCGCTGATGTTCAGTGTTGTCTTCACATCAAACGAAAATTTCAGTCCACTTTCTACAAACAAAGCATCATCAAATTAGCCCAAAATACTTAACACCACTAAACATTCCATTTTGTGGAATGGTGACATAGACTATGTCCAGGTTAATATATACAGCACAGTCATATGTTGTCTAGAGCAGTGTTTCTCAACCGCCGGGCCGCGGCCTGTTACCGGGCCCTGGCATCAATTACACCGAGCTGAGAGAGGTTCTTCTGGAATTTGTCATTTTAGTTTTCTAAGCAATTTTCATGAATAAATGTTTTATAGTGGAAATATTCGTGAATGTGTTCAAAAAACTAAGACCCAGATGTTGGCGTGAGGAAACTACAATATGCTACAAGACTTCATTAGTCCAGTGATTGATAACTAATTTAAATGTAATTTTATATTTCTCAACATGCCACACCATACACATAAGTGTATGATTATGCCATAATTAATTATTAACACTTATGTTAGTTTAATGTATGAACTTAAAAAAAATGGAAAGGTATTTATGAGTAAATTTGTTGGAACCGGGCCCCCCTCTTATGAAAAAAGAATCTACCGGGCCGCGGTCGCACAAAGGTTGAGAAACGCTGGTCTAGAGTTCTTCAGAGGTGCTTCAGAAGAAATCTCAAATTATGGATTGGAAACTACACAGACCAAGATAATTTTCAAAAAAATTTTACATTAACACCAAAAAAAAAAAAAGACATATAAATCATCACCTATGAAAATAGTATAAGTCTGGTTATGTGCAGCAAAATTCCATTAATCTGACATCTGATAATCTGGAAATTCCAATAATTCAGCACTTGAGGAGAGGAGTTCAAAAGATGGAAGTTCTGCTTTCTACCAGAAATAAAGCTCTGTCATTGAAACAGGCAGTTTTTGAGGATATATTCAAAAAGACCCCCAAGAGTGCACGTACAGCAACTGTTGTGGTACCTACTGAGCCTTATCTCCTGCTCCATCAACTCTTTCAGCTGCAAAGACACCACAAAACAAAGAAGAGGACTCTAATGACACTGAACCAGCAGATGAACAAAGTATCCCACTGGAATACTCCTCCGATCAGTTGTACAGCCAAAGTAAAGGAGCAGCAATAGAGAATTATTTGTAAGAACTGAGGTCAGTATAGGCACCGTCTGATCATCTGGAATATTCGATAATTCAGCACCTGTCCAGTCCAATGTGAGTCGGATTAATGGAGTTTTGCTGTACTTACAGCTTATTAAATGCTGATGTCAGCGACTCAGTATAGCGTCAAAAGGTATGATGATCCGTGTATAATGATATGAAAATAATGTCAAAGGCAGTGGTGGTGATCCAGTTCATCATCTTGGCCTTTGGTAACAGGACTGAGGATGATCATGAACAACCTCAGTCATTCTTCGTGTTTGTACCGTGCATCAATGACGATTAAAACACTTTATTATCCAACAGATGCACAAATATATAATTCATAGATACAATTAGAATTATTATAAAATATTTAAAATTGCTCCAACATGTTTCGGATCACAAGGGATCCATCATAAGGGAGCTCTATA
>Ga0123354_10021959_pt1 | contig 10063 bp, 9 predicted proteins | sample TergutLab28metaG_2_FD_97872 | JGI IMG/M metagenome (GOLD analysis project Ga0123354, IMG submission 97872) | Labiotermes labralis P4 segment gut microbial communities from Petit-Saut dam, French Guiana - Lab288 P4 | ecosystem: Host-associated > Arthropoda: Insects > Digestive system > Gut ...
ATCTTACCTACGGGCGTGATGATACCAGTGGCTGTGTAATGCAATTTTGACCTCCTGATGATGAGCACATGTGTTCGAAACATGTAGAGGCATGAAATAAATTTATTGTAAAACAAAAATTTTGTGCATCAAGTTGGTTAATTACTGAGATAAATATACTGAGATGCACTGTCAGCAAAACGTCAAAAAAAAGTGTTGAAACATGTTGTACAAGATCATCTATTGTTGTAATTATAGTACGAGTATTTACATGTAATAATAAAATACAATTTTGAATATAAGGATACCTGTGGTACTATATAAGTACTTCATCATGTTGCACAGTGGGGTACAAACAATAAAGACGCCCTCCTTGAAGTTTATAGGGCGGTGTCTCAATTGCTCTTACCGCAAAACTTAAAACTTAGCGGACGTAAATAGCTGAACTGCTCCTTGGTAAGGAACACAAAGTGCTGCTCAGCTATAAGGATGTTGCTTATGCACTGCTTACTCGTACTAAGGTTTCGTTGCCAGTGATAAATCAGTTCTCTCTTCGACATCCATTAAATACTGGTAATCTGGCCGAACCACTCCCATGTATTCGGTGGTTTTCGGATCTTTCCATGAGCAGTAAGGCGGCCGAAACCTACAGTTAACCATTTCCATAGAGTTCTGGGGCTTAGAATGCGCCCGCTCTACTCCCACGCTACTTTACCTGACATTGCATGTACTGCCCTTGTACTTAAACGCAGAAATCTGTCCATTATTACTGTCATGAAGCAATAAATACAGTTAGCAGTCACAGATATGGCCATAACTTGAAGGGAATAAACCGAAGTAAGGTTATGTTTTGATCATTATTACAGTTCCATTTTATGCCGAAAATTTTATTTATCATTTACATTTAGTGAAATTGTGATTTAAAGTAATTTTTCCATGGCCATGAGATATAACAGTGGATTAGTTCAAGAGTTCTGTACACAGTGTGGCCAGAAATGTGAACTGTCACATTTATCGATTGGCATTTCAGGAGTTTGTATTGTAGGTCGTATTATACGCGAAGATTTGTAAAGTGCATTATACTTACACAAAGTTACTTTCCTGGATATTCTTTGTGCACTTGAATCAGCAGACAAATTCCCATACTCTCACTTCATCCCACGTCTCAGAACGGCATGCTGGTTTATGCACAAGATACGTCACATGTCTGAGACCTTCCCTTGAATTTGGTCTGCAATGGACGAAGACATTTTCCAAGTTACAATCAAAGTCTTCCCCCTCTAAGAGAGCTTTGTTTTCTCGACGTAAAACTGCCGTTCTTTTTCTATTATCCCCCGATGGCTCAATTCAGTACCCTACATAACAAAGAAGAGTCGAAAGAAGATGACAGTGAGCCCTGTTTGCTTTTGGTACCAGTGGTTTTTAGTTTACATAAAAACGCTAACCTCTCCCCTGACGCTGAGGCAGATCTTACAAACTTTGCACAAGATTTAAGGGCAGTTTCTTCTGTGTCTATTAGAGCCTATTCTTCTCTGTTTTATCGTTTGTATGTGTATCATAAGGGATGTGTCATGTTAACTTTCTAGGGACTTGTATGTAGACGCTATCTAGCTCGAAACCTGTCTGGGACAATGGCTATTCGCACTGGATTTTCATGGCCTTTCTCAGTGATGCTAGATGGACACTGGAGTAGAACTTCGTTAGACCGTAGCGACTTTTTTCCATATCGTTTCCAATCATCACTCATTAGTCGCTGCGCTGTTAGATTCTACATTTTTCTTGCTGTGTCTCCCGCAAAGTAGACCACAGACAATATTTATTTTTATTTCGTTGAATAATGTAATCAATAATATAACTGATGTCATGGAGTAATTAGGTTTCTTTAAGGTACTGTTACAAAATTTGCCTGGAGGATTGAGGAAAGCCACGATATATATGAAAATTAGGATATTCCTTATCGAAACGGATATTTAAACCGCATACTAAACACACGTCACAAGCGTTAAAGCCTGAGCCTTCTTGCTCTATCTGTGTTTAGTAGTTCCAGTAGCGCGTAAAATTTTGAATGAGACGCACGTCAGCTGTGCACGTTTCGGAACACATGCCCTCATGTCAGCGCCGTATAAATCGCACAGTGGGTTCCGCTAGTTAAGACTCAGTGGGAGCAATACGTCATGCAGCGTGCCTTTAAACATTACCTAAAGAAATTCTGTTGTATGAGGAGCACTGATAGCGTAGTCGGTATACTGACTATACTACGGGTCGTACGGTACGGGGTTCGAACCCGGATGAGGGCTCTTTCTTCTAAAACGTCCAAACCGGCTCTGAGGTCCACCCAGACTCCTATTCAGTGGGTACTGGGCCTCTTCCCGTGGTTGAATCGGCCGGGGTATGAAGTTAATCACTGGCCTGCAACTAGTGCCGGGGTTAAGGATGGCTGGAGCTATAACCGTACTTCCCTCTACTTTAAGATGTATCGATAATCACGTAATTCATGATTCCTGTGACGTGTATCCATTTATCCCTTGAGTAACCTACAGCTCCACAAAATGTATCGTTACAATAGCCAGTGTTGTGTAAATTGAAGACCCATTATTTCGGCGAGTTAGTACAAAAGCTTCGGAGGAAGTGCGCCTGAAATTAATACGGATGTAGGGAAGTGAAAGTCGGGAACGCAGTTCTATCGCTATCTTTTCACGCTAGACTTCCTTTGATGAAGACAGGGGGTTCCTACACAATATTGGTACGTACCGGCGCACCGGACTTTGGTTTCGTGGTGTTGAAGATATTAATCTTCGCAGTTACTACCGTGAGATCTTCAAGTTCCATAGAACTGATTACAATCGTACACTCGTAAACTTGGTCGTATTCGAAAGGACACATAAAAAAGTTACACTTTAATGCCTGTGAAACTGCTTGTTGATAGATGGATTTTATTGCTTTCTCTCATTCTTAGACTGCCAACTTCTGTCTACCCACTGTAAGTGTAGGGGGTTGGTTATTGTTTCAGCTGATCACACTCAGTGACACACATTCTCTCGGTAGGGCCCCTCCGGACGATGGACCGCCTAAAGTAGAGACACATGCAACACTCAAAACAGACATCCATGCTACCGACAGAATTCGGACCCACGATCTCAGCAAGCGAACCGCCTCTGACCAACGCCTTAGACCGCTCGGCTTCTGATAACCGGTGACTTTTTGTTCTATTATAAACGTGAGCGCTAGTAATGTTAAGTTGTGCCATTCATTACTGCCTTAGTTAGCTTATTCCATTTTACCTCTTTCGCTTTTTATCCTTCTCTATGCTTTCTGCTTTCACTGTTTCTCCTTTTTGAAAATAAACCACATTCGGACACAGTTCGGAATTATGACACTTTTTTTTTTTGATGTGGGAGCTGTCATTCTTGATTACAAAAACTGAGAGAGCGGAATGCATTTTACCGCGTTATTTCACTATTATTCCTAGTAAGCGTACAGAAGTTTACTAGTTATTTTATTAAGAATGAATTTTTATATTAACGTTGGGAGGGCTCCTTAGGGTGGAGTTTTGATAATATAGTTAGGAGGGCTGCATTGAGAAAGATGTTTTTTTTTAACTCAAGTTACTCAGTTATTATACCAACTACTGCACATATATAAAATTTATATATGTGCAGTAGTTGGTATAATAATTGAGTAACTCGACAACATGCACGGTGTAACAACGAAAACAAATTGTTTTTAACATTGGGAGGGCATCGAAACTCAAAGAAATTGGAAAGAACGTCCAAGTTGCTAACTGACACTGCTTCTAATTTGCAGCTACTTGAAACAAATGGATTAAATTGATCGATAAAGTAGGTGGTTTGAGTGCACATGTCAGTGATCTGGTATGGTTGGGATAAAACACGTCGTCAACTGAAGACCAACCGTCTCGCTGCGATTCTTCAGTGCTGTACCCTGAGTAAAAGTCCAAGGACCTGTCCCTGCACCCTGTTTATCCCACAGTATAACGGGCGGCCAAAGTTCAAGAGCTTAGACACTACCCAATTGTCACCAGCACCAGAACAGTCCCTGCAAAAGTCAGGTGTTGCTGTGTTCTGCTTGCTGCCAGTGTGAAGTCGTACCTTAATCTTGTCCTTCTAAATACTCTTGAAGCATTCAATATCGAGCGGCCGCTGTCGACTCTGATGGAATATTACGTATATTTGGTATCGACACAGAAGAGAAGGAATTTACTGCAGAAATTTCGCTTTTGCCTTCATTTGGGCAAAACTGTGGACACGAAAACGTTTGAATATTTCACGTGACACACACTCGAAGAATTTTAAAATTGTTGTTACAAATTTAGAAATATACAAGTTAACCTACTGGACATAACGACACTACTGGAACCTCTTTCAGTTATCCTGAAGTTCTGTCAACGTAAGAAACTTAACTGCGCATTTCCTAACGTGTTAATTTTACCACTGTGTACGTATGTGGTCAAAGTCTGCTAAGTATATAAGTAATCAACACTGCTTACTTTTCTGCGTGGAATTTATTTCTTTTGTTATATTTGCATGGTAACCTAGAATTCCCACTGGCAAAATAAAAACTGCTAATGGAGACTTAAATCTTGAGGGACGGCACGTTTCCTTGTGCCTTGTTTCTACCGACCATAAACTATAAACATATGTGGCATACGCAAGGCATCCTTATGTTAAATGAGTCGTCTAAATGTCATGTGTAAATATAAAGTGTTAGTGTGTAATTAAAGGTACTGTTTTTATGCAAATGGAATCATGAATGAAAGACTATGGGATAAGTACGTCTTACATGTCACTGGATAGCGCGTCTGCTTGTATGTCACAAGGCTAGTGAACCCCATGCATGCCTGCGTGTAATACACGTACTGGGTGGCAGCCGGGGGCAGGAAGATATTGGGTTTTATTCAAGGTATTTCCGTCGATAAAGGCAGCATACTTCTTATTTGTGATCCCACATTCCAGTGTGCTGGCAGCATTTTGTATTGGCAGTTTGGGAATGCAGCAGCTCCGTCGGCATGTGTGCAAAGTTCGTGTTTTCACCATTAATGTGTTCGCCGCCAATGAAAATTGAACTTGAACGCGCTGTCGAAGTGAACACAGCAGGTTAAGCCACAGCCTAAATTTTTACTTCAAATAAATACAAATTCCAGGAATTCCTTATACACACGGTGGTTTGACAGTTGAATATACGCACCGAGCCTGTTGTGCATACACGTTTAGGTATAACGCTTTGTGTATCGAGTGGGCATCGGCTAGAGGCCAGTCCTTCGGAAGGAACTGGACAGCGTTTTTCATGGAACATACTTCGTACACCGCAAACTTGGGAACACAGTCCTTATAGTTACTAGGCTTTATGCTTGAAGATCTTTGACTCTGCTTTAGTTTCTCGCAGAGACACAACATTTTCTTTATCTTCCAGTCTGTCTCTGGGACTCACTGAAAGATGGTACTGGCTATTTTACCAGGAATAATACGACAGAGTCTTGTTGCCGACCGCGCTACATCGAGTGTTGTTCTTAAGAATGCACCCAACTGTGCCATTTTTTCATGCTTCGTAACAAAGAGCGTAATAATGTAAAACAAATTGAAAAATTTACCCTAAAACAGACAATGAATGGCCAGAGGGGAAGTAGTGGTATATATCTACTCTTTCTTTAAACTCGGCGCTAGGTGGGAGGGGGTGTGGGAAGTCCTCCCTCCCTCCCGGCCGCTTCTTCCCCGGGAAAGAGACCCGGTATCTATTGTACAGGATGCTGGGTGGGTTCTATGTCCGGTCTTGACAGGTGCGGAAATTTCTAAATGCGGCTTTTTGCTTCTTCGTGTCTGTCTGTCCGTTCAGCCATCTGTCCGCATGGAAAAATTCGGCTTCCCCTAGACGGATTTCCGCGATATATTTCGTCTGAGCTTTTTTCGAAAATCTGGCAGCAAAAATTTGAAGTTAATTAACCCTTTAAAAGCCAAATTAAACCCCACCTGCCATTTGCTGGCATTATTGGAAGCTCACCATATTTTGCACATTAGCAGGATAAGGGTTAAAATCAGACAAGGATAACGGCGGTTACTGTACTTGAAGACCCTTGCACATTTATGATGTGAGTATCTTATTGAATTCTTCTTGAATGAGAAATATTTCATACCAATTTGTAGAAAAATAAAAAACATATTATTTTCAATAATTTTTACCAAATATTGTGGTATTTTATTGAGATAATGTGGGAAAGTATGGTGCAGCCAGACAGGTCTCATGTCACGATGTAATAGGGCGTAGAAAATGTGCAATTAGTATCCCGGAAAGCTAAGACAAGAACACAGACACTGGGTCATATTTAGCACTTCTTGTTAGCAGCAGTACAGTACATTGCGTAGTTCGACAGCAGTGCATTGGGAATCAATCGTTGCATTTACACGGAGAAACTGAAAACTTATCGACATCTACACCAACAACAATATAAATGATAATTATTGTTACGTGTCAGTGGTGGCTAACCGAAGGCATTGCAATGCAGCGTTGTAGGTACTTCGTCTATCCTGCTCAGAATGGAGGTTTTACGGCCGTGGCTGTAAAGATAGCTGTCAAATGGCAGATAACACTGCGTGGTCTGAGAGACATTTGTCGAAAGTTTTACGGAAAAGGTCATGTCCCAGAACACGATATGTTCCCGCACATAAAGTATGCATATCAGCCGACTTACTGGCCTTTTGTTATGACACTCATTGTCATTTTGTGTTCGCGCATAGCCACACACGTCCCTGGTTTATCGCACCTGCGCTCTCCGTGACAAAATTTTACACCGCTACGTACTTTTTCACGAAAAACACAAAATTTGAATATTGTTTACGAACACGGAATGGATTCCACATAGTCCGCCTTATCAAAGGATATTTATGTCTTACTACTCATTAAGGCATGGGTTGGTGGAATCCTGTGGCACCATTTTCCATGCATTCTCTAGAGATACAATATGGAACCTATTCTGTAACAACCCTAATGTATTGCTTTTGTGGTGTGGAGTGTGGATTTTGACTCGCTCTTAAAAACGTTGCCTCTCACCTCTTGGGAGACGCAGTGGAGCAAAATATAAGCAATCGAAGATGTACGAAGAGCCCTTGAAACGAGAAGAAGATCTATTGTGTTGTGTGGATCTGATCGGAAGAAGCACGATTTGGCAATAATATAAACCAACACTCCAGTGTGGTTTGCGATTGTTAAATTGAGCTTTTCAAGATGTAGTCTGGGAAGGGAAACGGAATGGCTCTTCCGGTAGAGTAACTAGCCTATAGATTGGACGAATTTGGTATAAGGGTTCGATTCTCGGCGCACGTAAGAGATTTTTCTCTTCTGCACAGAGTCCACAGCAGCACTGTCGCTCACCCAATTTCTCCAGCGGATAGGTTTGAATTTTCCCCCACCCCAACTCACCCAGAATAAAGCGTTCGGAGCGTGAAGCTGTTGTCATGGTTTTTAATAGTATATGTTTCTATACTTTCGCTCCAGGTAGAGATCTCTGCGTTGGGCTAATCACCCATCCAGAGGAGTCCTACCGAAGGTGATATTACTGAATGTGATAGCGAAGCCTCGACATTGAGGGTATGGCGTAAAAGCCACGAGGCTGTTGCGCCTTGGGGAAAAAAATACTTTCGTTTCCTTTACGCCTTCCTATAATGGTGTTCGATTAAACGCAAAAAAAATCGTTCTTGTTCTTTCTGCTTTCTAAAACGAGATGCAAGTTGTACTGCCGTGGAATATACGTACTGTTACAAACAAGAACCTCGTGGGTGTAAAGCCATGAATAGTTGTAGGCCGAAACATGTAGTTTACTTCATCCTGTATTAAACATCTTTTTAGATATTATTGTGTCATTGACTGATACCCACACCTATTGGATACCGACTTTTTGAAGCAGTATGCTGCTTTAATATGGATGTTAAAACTGAACTGTCAATCGTAGGTCTTATCCTTCAACTTTATACGACTTGTAATATAACAACGATTATTTGCAAGAATACACTTATTTAGATGGAACCCTGTTGAAAATTGTTCAAATTTCATTAGTAGTGTCGACTACTGTCAATGTAAGAATTTGGCGTTCAGATGACCGTGCATCGTGTTATATTCTTGTAATAAAACCAACTAGAGTCGGTGATTTCTCAAATTTATTTTTGGAATAAAACTCTACATGTTACGGACAGAGGAAATGTCCGTAACTTGTAGAGTTTTATTCCAAAAATAAATTTGAGAAATTAGTGCATCTAGTTGGTTTTGTTATAAGAATGTAATTGTAAGGTAATCACTCTTCGTCCTTAAGTTGCAAATGTTTAGGAATTTATTAATTAATTGTGTGATTATTAGCTTTATATGGCGACCGTGATCCATAGTCACTGGAAACTTAATGTTCTTTCTCAAGCACTCAAAATTTAGAAGTTAAATATAATGTTATCAGGATCCTCAAATCTTTAATTTGTTTACACCGTGCATCTTTAACAAGTTATTCGTCTGAAATTTTTCCAAACAATATATACTATATTTAATTGTTGGAACAATTTTTAGACAAGTAACTTGAACGTTTGAGCACAGCTATTCATTCGCTCTTGGTTTTCTTTCTTGGCTGCGGTTAAAGATCTATTTTCAGCTGTCAGCTGTTGCCAGTTGAGTTGTGATTCCAGCGGGGTTAGAGGTCACTCATGTCAGAGAATTGTAAGAGGTCACTACTTTAATCGGAATTTAGTTTTCCTTGGGTCATTAGGGACCAGTAAAAAAGAATCCTCTAATAAGATTGGAAGTGGCTACTGAAATTGACGACCCACAGCCCTTGTTCTTTACTGCACACCCATGATACTGTTTTGATGGGTACTAAATTTAGATTACTGTGTCGTACCGCAGACACTGGACTAATAATTCTTCTAGCAAACTGAAAGGCGTCACAGCCCAGAAGAGAGAAATCTTCTTCACTCTTACTTTCTGGCAGATTTATTGCAAGGTAAATAGAATTTTGTGTAACAAGACAATTGAAGATAAGACAAAACACTGCGAAATGTGATTTTGCTATTGAAACTGTTGGTATTTAAGGTATTAATTTATCGTCATTTTGTGTTGTCGAAACGTCACTCCATGCTTCAGGCAATAAGTTTTGTAAACCTAAACTTCGCCCTGTAACTTTCCGTGGAGGCTCAGTGGAGGGGGGGGGGAATAGAGGTAAAAACATTCCTCTATCTTTGACTCCGCGCCTCAGCCGTTTTACCCTCGGGAAAGAGCCCCGATACCCATTGAACAGGAGGCTGGATGGGCCTCGGGGCTGCTCTGGACTGGTACGGTAAATATCACCCTTACCAGGTTTCGAATCCAGGACCGTCAGGTCCATAGAGGGTCGCTATACCACTATAGAGCTGTCGCGACCGTCCAATAAAATTCCTCTATTAAATAATATTCGAGCGTCAGTTGTACTGACTCAAATTTCTATAATTATGAGTGTTATCAGATTACGGATATTCTGGGTTTGACATGGTAATGTTTGGTAGGTAGGTATCAGATTTGTGTGATATCCTGCTGCTTCTGTCCTCCTGTGACGAAGACTGTGAATATATTGCAAGTAAATACTGGAACCTATGTGCCAGAGCACTTTAAGGCCCACCTCATTATACCATAATATTAACATTCTGTGGTGTGAGAGCCTCTGCTGTCTTTCAGTGTATTTATTTTCACCTATTGTGCCTCGGGTGTTTTATACGGAGTACATATACGCCAATTTTGATGTTTTGCTGACCGCGCATATCAGTATAATCTTAGTAATTAACCAACTTAATGCACAAAATCTTGTTTTATAATAACTTTATTATAAGCCTCTACATGTTTCGAGCACTATTGTGCTCATCATCAGGAGGTCAAAATTGTATTATGAAGCATCTGGTATCGTCACACTCTGTAGGTGGCCGTCCGGTGCGCAGGTGCACGGGACGGCCACCTACAGGTGCGATAATAAGTTTATTATATGCCTCTACATGTTTCGAGCACTATGTGCTCATCATCAGGAGGTCAAAATTGTATTATACAGCATCTGGTATCGTCACACTCTGTA
>Ga0123354_10021960_pt1 | contig 10063 bp, 4 predicted proteins | sample TergutLab28metaG_2_FD_97872 | JGI IMG/M metagenome (GOLD analysis project Ga0123354, IMG submission 97872) | Labiotermes labralis P4 segment gut microbial communities from Petit-Saut dam, French Guiana - Lab288 P4 | ecosystem: Host-associated > Arthropoda: Insects > Digestive system > Gut ...
CACATGCACAGTCCACCCGAGGCTACGACTCAAACAAACACGCCTGGACGCCCGTCTCACATTCCAGCGCCGATAAAAAAGGCAAGCCTTGCGGGCTGTGTGCTTTAAGGAAGTGGAGTTCGTCTGTCCGTAAGTTCGGGAAGACGAACACAAGACACTTTCTGCGTACAATGGCTGACGTTACTCAGATTCTTACAAACTCGAAACCAGATCAGTCTCACCCGCTTCGCAAATCAAGAGATTTCGCACAACAAGCAGCGATTGTTAGGGATAGCAAATCGTACATTCGAATATATTCCTCGCAATTTTCAGCAAAAGTGAGCGTCTTTGATCCATTCTCATTCCTGAACAACGTAGTATACTACACTTAGTACAGATGTGGGTCAAACATCGTCTGTCTTGCATTTCTTCCCTTTTCCGCGGTTTTCTCAATACTCTACCTCGGCATGTTTACACCAAACGACACTAACGCTTCACCTACACAGTAAACACAAACAAGAGACAGAGAAAAAACTTAAAAAATCCTACACGAAAACCCACATAAACGTGAAGCATGTGGTACTAAGGCAACCAACGTGTTCTTGTGCAGTTACCAAGACTGGTTTTGTAAATTTTCCTCAAAAATGCCTAACAAAATCCGATATATCTTTCGTACAATGCACAGGTGCGGAAATGTTGTGGGAGGAGGAGGTGTGGCACAGAACTTGGCTTGAATTTTTATAATTTAATGGTTACTGCGGACTACAGACTGGAGTATTTTTCAGTCTAATTACCAACATCACATCCTACCACACAGAGTGAATCTCAGTTATATCACTTACTTACTCCATGGAGCAGAGTCCTTCTTGAGAAGCTAATCGGTTCTCAACTAGTCAAGAAAATTCGCCTCATTTTATGGAAACCGAAGGTTCATTACTGCACTTGCAAGTGCTCACCACCTGCCCCTATCAATCTTAGTTACATTGGCTACAATAAGCAAATGATCCGCGTTTTACTCTCAAATCAAAGCAAGAAGTTTCTATAAGCGCGTATTGATAACGCTTTGCTAGCAAGACCGAGAAGCAACAGGAAATCAAATGAGACCATATTTTAGGACCAGACTGATTAGTTAGCGTCATCATACTTAGACATACCAGCGTCTTAATTGTAACAAACTGTTTTACAGGGGTTTCCGAAAATGCTTCCTGTTAGGCTGTACACCGAGCCCTGAGACGCCAAGAATTCCGATTGCGCTGAAAAATCCGAGGCATTCGTCGCAAATATCGACGCTGAAGTTCCTCCCGAGAGTTGACTTTTCCAATCTTGTAAATGAAATCAACGTGGTGCACAACATTCTCAGTGTATTTCGTCAATTTTATTTGTAACCTCTACATGTTTCGGACCTCTCCAGCTGTCTGGCATACCAGACAGTCAGATATACACAATAAGTACCAAATGTCGCATAAATACAGTTGTTCCTCCTGATGATTGACCTGGAGAGGTCCGAAATATGTAGAGGTTATAAATAAATTGACGAAATACACTGACAGAAATTGTGCACCAAGTTGGTTTCATTTACAAGATTATATAGAGATGATGCACGGTCAACGGCACATAAAATTTAACAACGCTTGACTTTTCCAGTAAACTATGCCCTTCAGATGCACCCCCCTCCCAGGTTGAAGTCGAAATCTGTGAGGTTGGGAGGTTTTGGGGACCACAAAAACAGGTCAGTTCTGTCACATAGTTTGACTTGCGTTATGAGATTTCAGAGAATGCTTCACATGAGCGAAATAGTGAGCAGAAACTCCGACATGCGTAAACAACAAAGCCCGTCGCCCTGTTATATCCTTTGCTTGATTAAGTAATGTTTCTGTTGACATGTAACGCTAGTATCCCTTTATATTTATATATATATATATTCTCCCCGTGGCGCTGCGGCCCACCGTTGGCCATCGCCTCCTCATTCCTGAGGTTTCTAGATCACACACAACAACGCATCACAATTGGTAGGACTCCTCTGGACGCGTGATCATTGCGTCGCAGAGACCTCTACCGGACAACACACAACACTCACAACAGACAGACACCCATGCCCCCAGTATCCCTTATATTTACTCCATATAATTAAGAAATGTATGTGCCTAACCAGCTTCTTAAAATACAATTTTTCGCCCACTTTTGTTGTCTGATCAAGAGGAAATGAGAAAAGGTAAAGGAACTCATTTCTTTCGCAATGAAGGAGAAGGCTGAAATCTGATCGCAAGGCTGACGATGCGTGCTCGAGGAGGTGGGAAGTTAGGGGCACTAACATGAATGGATCGTAAGTTACCAAGCGCAGGACGGAATGTGCAAGAGTGACAGACTGTGATAGCCCGACTATGTCAAGCAGCTTCACAAACCGTTGAAGAACTGCAGGAAAGAGGAAGCTAAATAGCCAAGCGCATCCAATTAAATGTGTTCCAGTTATGTTTTACAGAATATCTGAGCTGCGCCGTGCACAGAACTGTTGCAGTTTTACTGCAAAGCACACAAAGTGAGCACGCATAGAAGAGATAATGTGCACGAGCCCGTCTATCCATTCACACGATTAGCCTTCCTAAAGTAGTATCGGATTTCGCCTATATTTTGTACCGGGGGCCCATATTAAAGGTCGCCATGAAAATTTATTTATGTTTCAAATAAATCCGTTAGAGCCCCCCAATTGACAAGAAGCTCAAATATTCACTTGTTACAAAAAAATTTTTCGTATAAAAATTATTAAATAACACACCACAGTTCTAAATATATTAGATCTAAGAGTGGGTTTCTGTTTCAATACTTATGCCAACATCTACACACACACACACACACATAGAAACATATGTATAATTACAGGAGAAAATATGCGTTTGACAGACTTCCAAACGACAAATTTGCAGCGTAAATTACAAGACGTATGCAGAACCACACACAACGCATCACTAGAGCACGTGTCTGCCACTCAGTTAATCTGGAGCCTTTTCATTCTTATTTCCTCTGATATGGAAACAAAATGGTGCAAAGCGAATTGTGCCAAAGGATACAAATAAACACTGGAAACGTGGACATTGAAAAAAGTATATAAGTGCTACAAACGTGGGCTATTGTCACCAGGTACGTTGGCATCCCAAGGGAACACCCAATAAAACCGCCGAAAGTCCCTCTGCGCTCATATACGGGTCATTCGTTAGTATTTGGCCGGTGAAATTCTCAATCGGAAGGCTAAGAGCGAGTCACGAACACAACGTCGTCGATAGAGAACTGATGGACGAATCGCAACAAATTTCCTGCCCAGTAGATCCGACAGCCAGATCTGCAACGTTCTTCAGTGGCCACAAACTAATAAATAACCTATAGCCTTGACCACGAGAACTGCTGAAGGAACGTTCATGAAGTTTTAAGCTGCACGGTCTTATGCGAGTTAGGAAGAATAATATGGGAGAAATGGCTTTGCATACATCAAATTCCGCATGCCAAAAATTAAAACTTTTGTTCCAAACACGTTGTGTTTTCTGCATGCTGAAGACAAAGCGCCACAATCGAATGTGATACAAACTTGTCATTGATTACAGCGCGGCTCATATGATTATTATTCAATCCCCGGATAATACAAATGAATATGAAGCACTGGTGAAATGATAACTGACAGCAGTAATCCAAACTCCTCGGAGAAAAGCTCCAAGGAGGATCAATTTGTTCACCACAAATCCGTATGGCGTGGCCCTGAGGCCAAACATGGGTCTGTAACGTGAGAAAATGGCATCTATCCGTAACGTTAACATTAAAAAATATATCAAATGTAAACTTCGGGCCCACTAAAATTACATACAGTAACAGCTATATACAGGGTGGCCTGAATTTCAGTTAACCGTTTAGTAAAATGTACATCAGAATACTCCTAAATTTAATTATTACTTAGTGAATTCGTGAAAACTGTCTGAAAGGACATCCTCCAACAACAACGCGTGCAGCTGACTTAGACCAGTTTTAACGGGTATAAACTTAAACATTCCCATTAATAAGTAAAAACGTTTCCAGCCGAATTACACATGGGCTACTCTTCATATGCTTCTGTACGGGTCCGAACCGTGGGTGCTGAGGAATAAACGGGTGAGAAGAATGGAGCACAAATGCGTTTTCTCTGAGACATTTCTGAATACATAATGGTGGATCATAAAACTAAAGTACTAGACAGAGACAGGGAATAACAGCAACATAGTAACGAAAACAGCATTGAATCACGTGGCTGTAGTACGGAGACAGAATCTCCGGAAACCTAATTACGGGGCTTGCTCGTCTACCCAAGGCAAAGGATTGAAAGACGCCAGGAAGTCCCATGAAAAGATGAACGCAGCAAAAATTGTCTTCCCGAAGTTACGACGAATCTACGGAAAAATTCTGTGTTGTATTTTCGGAGTATCACTAACGTTCATGCTCCGAATATACATTCTCGAAGGTCGTACTGAAATTTTACAGGCAATCCATCGGCAATCGCTAGCAGTCTCACTATTCGCTAGGATTCGAAGGGCATTTATCCCACCACCTACGTACAAGTTATATTTTGTAAAACAGGGTTAAGCAAAGGTCACAGGAACGTATCTGTAGCGCTACTACGATACCGAATAAGCCGGGGAGGCTGGAAGTTCACGTGCTGCCACTTACCTTAGCGACGTCTGTCTTCTCGTCCTCATCCGTTTGCTGCGCACGCGTCACTGTCTGGTGCTGATGAAACGACGACATAGAAGATGAAGACGATGTCGTCGGTGGAAATTTTCGGTCTGTAGCGACATCGGGCGGCGTTTTGATGAACTCGATTCGTCCCCCCTCGACGCATATGTTGGGGGTGAGTGGGTACGTCGGCAGAGGCGGCGGCGCTGGGTGACTGGGTGGGTCGAGAGATATTGACGGGGAAGTCGCTAGGATCGCTGCCGGCGCCGGTTTGTTCTCATACGCGTGGAGCTGTGTCCTGTCTTCGCATACAGGGTGGATCTGCCTGTGAGAGACAAAGTGACTTAATGGATAAAAACTCAGCAGTGTACGGACCCTGACATATATTCTTCAGTGTGGGTCTATAGCATGGCGCCGATATGTAAAAATTATCGACGTTGCTGAGAAAAACTGAAGTCACCTTCTTCAGGAATGCAGAAAGAGTAGGAGGCAGCAGCTATGTTTGTTTGTTTGTTTGTTTGTTTGTTTGCTTGTGTAAATAAAGATTAAAGGTTTACTTCTTAAATTATTTCTCCCTCTCTTTCTCGGAAGCAAGTATTTCCTCCAAAACTCCGGTAAATTTCACAGTTACGACATATACTAGAAAGAGAAGATGGTAACACACCCGGAAGATGAAAAAACCTCATTCCCTCAAGTATATAAAGCCACTATATTCAACTTAGCACACGATAACCTTGAATTCAAACGTTAACTCAACATTACATACATTAAAACAGTCATTATAAGTTGTGTTGTGATATTAATGGCGACAACTGAACTGAACTGAACGGTTCTTAAAAACGTATAAATCGGCGCATTTTGGACAATTCCTTCTTGGTTTAAAAAATCACATAGCCCAATCCAATAAATGACCAAATTTAATGTAAATGGCCTACAGGAATTCGTTGTCAGTTGAGCCCCCAAAATTTTTATGTGTAACTGATGTCACAGTTTTAACTATTGTGCTTAAGAAATGTGCTTTCAAAATTTATCTACAGGAAGTTAATAAAAGCCAGCTATTTAATAAGAGTTTACAAATAGATTAAGTAAATTTTGAAGCATGGGTGATGCCATGGGGAGCGAGAATTCAACCACTTACTTAGACAGCCTATCAAAGGTCCATGGCAAAATGAGGAACGGTCTTTAGCTGCAGAGTAGTCTTACCAATGGCCCAGGCGTAGCTTCGCTATCGCAGGCCCAACCAACGGTTCTGATCAGTTACGTTCAAAGTACAGTGCCATCTCTCGCATTACTGAAGAAATGTGGAAATTTCGGCAAACAGATAACCCTCAAAACGAAATACGACAATTAATGTACCACGTATCGTGGGCCTGTGCATAAACTTTAAAGAAAATTACCAATAATTTTCTTTACAAGATAAGATTTTGTTTAACGCGACAAACTTTAGAACGGTGTATGAATATCGCCAACGATTCTCAATTCACTTCGATTCTGCCGACTGTAATAAGTATAATTATTATGGACTTGTTGATCAGATACAGTTTCTGGTTGCACCGATCACGCATGATCATAAAGAAGGACACCTCGTAATCTCTTTTAGGTTTACCTACGGTCGCAGAATCCTTGGGGCTCCCGAACAGCCAACCATAGTTCACTGTGTATGGCAAGGGAAGACACGGGCAGCCTGCGTACGAAAATAATTCAGTCCGGATACTACTATCAACACGGACCTTCCTCAGCTATTACAGTATTACACACTGCATCCGGACAGCACTTTAACTGAAAATGAAATTGAAAAATTAAGTCTAAACTATCTCTCGAATGAAGTCAGCATCGACCCAGTTTTTTTACTGGATTGGTTGCCAGCCCTTCCAACCCCCACCCCCACCCCACACCCCGGTAACCTAAAGGGCCAGTGGGTTCCCTTTTAGTCTGGCTTCTCCTCTTCGACTTTTCCAGCAGGGAGGCACCGCCAGTAGCTATGCTACCGCCGGTGAAACTCTCACAATTTTGATATTTGGGAAGTGTATTACACATTAAAGCACAGGCTGTTACGTACAGACATCCCTTTTTGGAGAAGACCTGCAAGAATATCCAAAATATTAAAAGTAAGAAATGAAGTAATAACAGAAGGGAATAATACAAACAATTCTGCAAAGAATGGAAAACAACACGTTAAAATGTTATGGGCATGTATTACGCATTGGAGATCACAGATGTTCTAAGCGACTACTTAACTGGTCGCGGGAGGGGGGGGGGGGAAGAGAGAGGGAGACCCGAAATTAATTGGGAAAGGCAAGTGGAAAGACTGACGGAGCAGAAAAATCTAACACCTGACGAAGCAGGAAACTGGAAAACATGGCGAAAAGCGACTGAGAAGTAGTAACCGGTGTAATACTAGAAAACTGCTATAGACAGAAGTCTGAATTTTAACAGAGAAGCTAGTTTTGGGGTCAGTGCCACAAGCAGTTCAGGTCTTTCGTTTCAACATTCTGTGATACGCGTTTCGATCATTGCGCTTCCTAAGGCCATCAGAGCACCACCACGGTGTAACAAATCCTGTCAATACTGTAATACTGTTATTATGAAGTATTTCAGTACCCATACTGAACTTATAAAGTACGTTCCCCGGACAGAAAACTTCATAGATGCTTCATCGTTTTCGTCTACAGTGCTATAATTCTGTCCAAGATAACTTTTGGCCGGCCATCACTTCGATACAGCCCCATCCGGTACCAAATTAAAAGCAACCGTCCACTCCTGATACAGACCTATCTGTTATTTAATAATTTCTGCATTCCACAGACGAGGACGCGAGGATGGACACAGAAGAGTCCTACTAAAAACAAACATGCTCGTAGACTTCCACTCAAAATTATTTATTAACCTACGTAACGGTGTGTGTTCTTTTCCTCGTTCTATTCTATTCTATTCTCAGAATCAAATTCTGGATACATTCATGGCGTGAAATCATAATTTTGTAGGATCTCATTCAGAGAGACATTTTCCTACATGCCCGTTAATTTTGGAATAACATGATAATTTAATTTGTCCGGAGAAAGAAAATAATGGACTGCCCACAAATTAGCCTATTTATTGCAGTGGGGAATAAGAATATGTCGACAGTTACCTGGGCGACGCGGCGTTCCGAGGTGGTTTGTTGTCGGCAGCATCGCTCTGTAACGCGGGCTCCGCCTTGTTCTGTCCCACGCGACGCCCACTGGATGCCCTGCAACAAGACGTACATTTGCGTCACATTCACTGTCACGTGACCGTAAACTTTGGGTTTCAATGCCGGTCGATTATGAAGCAGATCCAACCATGGAATCGAGCGAACTGTAATCATTATTTCTGCGACAACCCTCGAGTAGCAGGAGATACCGACATTTCGCAATAATGTCGGACTACAAGACAGACTTCCCAGCTTGCCATTCGTTGTAGCCTTGTCACTGGAGGAGAAGGAAGAAGAATACGAATAGGAGGAGGAGGAGGAGAAAAGGATGTAGAAGAAGACGAAGAAGAAGAAGGGTCTTGTTCCCCCTGCAAGGACCTGAAAGACGGCTAACACTATACCCAAAGCTTTAGCGCCCATTCTTACGTCGTTTAATAATTTCAGCTGTGATGGTTACAGGTTAGATAATCATTAATGTTACGTAATAAGGATTTCCAAGTACGCACTCCTGGCGAGTGGATTCACACTGAGCAAAATATCGGTTGCATTTTGTACTAATTGCTGCTTCATACGTAACGCTCGAGGGAAGGCGGCACTTTCAAAATGTTCATCCTATTGCCAAGTTGGTTAACAAGAAGTCCCATTGAGAATTCATGAAGCCTCCTTTCCTGATACACAGATTTGTAGTCCTACAGATCCAGTACCACAATTGTGGCTTTGGAGAAGCTATTGCTCGCGTATACATGTCATGCCTTCAATGTATTGGATTAGGTGTCGCACTGTCGTTATATTTGTAATCTCTGACGTACAAACAAACAATATTAAATGAATAATGTTTAGATGAAGATGTTAGTTAATGTCCAAATGACGAGACCCAAAAGTTAGTCAGCTGTCACAATTGACATGAAAGCTAAAGAAAGTTCTCCTTAATCCGACATCTACAGAAGCACGAGGATTACCGTACCTAAAGCTGCATATATCTCCCCCCCCCCGCCAACCCTCTCCCAGGATATCATATAATAGTCTCCTTTCGTGTACGTGTGCGCGCGAATGCGTGCGCTTATACATAAATGGTATAAGGAGTTTCTAATAAGACAGGTTCTCCATGTAGGCTGTCACCCACCTCGTAAGTTCGTGCGGTCGCCTTACTGTTATCAGTGAGCGTTAAGGGATTAAGAAGTACGGTGTTCTAACGTCATCCGATAGCATATTATTCATAACGCGTTTCATGAAAATCGACCAACTGGTTCTGAAGTTAAAATGCTCACACACGCATACGCACACGCACAGAAGGCAGCGTGACATCAAAAGCCAACTTATTTCGTTTTTGTGTCAGCAAGTAGGCTAACAAAGTCTCAGGACCTGAATGTACTCCCACCTTCAAGTGATCACAACCGTGCAAAAAAGCAGCTGTGGCCCCTTCAAAGGTACTGTGCGAGGGATGAAGGGAAACTATAAGAACCGAAATAAGGACAGCTCACTCCCGAATGCCAATCACGAAGGCTAGCCACTACATCAATACATTCGTTAAAGAAAGGCTTTCATTTGCAACAGATCTTTTATCAATTTTCTCAAATTCATTAACAAGACGTTGCACATGTAGGTATCTGCCACTCAGTGCATATTCATAATTTACATCCTACATACACACAGATGGAAGACAAGGAAGAACCCCCAAAAAACTTTTCTTTTTTAAGCTAAATGTGTGATTGCAGTCTCCTGAACATTGGGATTCGTGTTTCCGTTTTGTGATGAATACACGACGCGCGGTTCAAAGCAATTAGGAGTGCCACAATATTGGTCAGAACTGTTTCAAAATAATTACCAACACGATGACACTTATGGACTATCCTTTATTTCAGGGGTAGTCGTCATTCACTCTCTACATGTTTCGAGCCTTCGGGAAGCTCATCATCAGGAGTTCATTTTTCCCTGTACAGTCAGCCTCTGGCATAGTGTGTAACAGTCGGGAACAGAACACGTAGGAGAACGGGAGGGATACAGCAAAAGATTACACACTATGCCAGAGGCTGACTATACAGGAAAAATGAACTGCTGATGATGAGCTTACCGAAAGCTCGAAACATGTAGAGAGTGAATGACGACTAACCCTGAAATAAAGGATAGTCCATAAGTGTCATCGTGTTGGTAATTATTTTGAAACAATTATAATGATGCACCGAACAATGAATGTAAAATTGGTCAGAACGTTACCGTGTTTTA
>Ga0123354_10021962_pt1 | contig 10063 bp, 8 predicted proteins | sample TergutLab28metaG_2_FD_97872 | JGI IMG/M metagenome (GOLD analysis project Ga0123354, IMG submission 97872) | Labiotermes labralis P4 segment gut microbial communities from Petit-Saut dam, French Guiana - Lab288 P4 | ecosystem: Host-associated > Arthropoda: Insects > Digestive system > Gut ...
TTCTATACGCTTTCAAAGTTGTAAAGCTCTTTTTGAAACACCCTGTATAATAAAGCAAGTGTCATCTAGTTGGTCAACCTTTATTCAAATATCAAGATGATGCACGGTCCAATACGCATAAGAGCTATTACTGTGTTCACCTCAGGCCGATAATATAGCGAGTTACTTCTAGTCAAGCCATATTTGTACAAAATTCTTATTCTTATTATTTTTATTATTCTATCCGCTCCTAAATGTCTCAAGTTGTCTTCTTCCTTCCAAATTGCTCTACATAGTTCTCCACTCTGTCAGTCCTCTCAACCTCACTCACCCTCACTTGATGGCAGTAACAACGTTTCCTGCACGTAAGCGATGAGTCCTTCTGTGAAATTCTCTGCCTCCTCTTCTGTACTGTAAACTGTTTTGTATCATGAGCGCTGATGTTGAGGGCAAAATGGAGCACGTGCAGCTTAATGTGCGTCTGCGGATGTTTCCGCGGAACACACATATACACATGAACATAATCAGCGGGAACCGTCATAAATAAGCATAAAACGTTCACTGTTTTTCAACTGGATTTTTAGTATATTTGTATGTCAGCTGCAGTGTTAACACCGTCCTCTCGTTCTTCAAGGGTATGTTTAAACAACGCTGTAAATGTAATTTCAGAAGTTGATCAAGCGACTGACATGCAGTGATGACAAACCACTTACGTGTTAGAATTCCATCTCCAACTTCTCTGGTTTCGCTTCGCTGTTTAGTTGTATCTGTATGTGTGAGGCGACAAACTGATGGCTTGAGAGAACGTGACAGTCACGATGAGAAATACAATGATGATGATGATGATGGTGGTGGTGATCAACATAATATTTCATTTCAATTTATTAACCTGCAGGCTATAATCACAAGTGCCTATTATACAGCCAGCACAAAGAAACAAAACACAAAAACGATACAAATACATAGAAATAAGACAAAAAAAAACTAAACAAAAATAGTGCGGTAGGAAAAGCAGTGTAAAAAAAATACTAGGGCAAAAGCCCTAAACCCCGATAAAAACACAGATAATTTGACATAAAAATGTCACGGACTAGGGAAGAATTTGTTGTACAGAAGTAACAGCTTCCCTAAAGATGTCTACGTCTTTGCACTCTTGGTTAGCAGCCGAAACGCATCCAGTGTACGTAGCGTTGTGCAACTAACAGTAAACAAGAGTGTTCTGTTTTTTTTTAACATTGTACCGTGCATCACCACCGATTTAATCATACACCGATGTACCATAATCGAGTGTTTTAACAAAGTGTAACTTTAGCAAGCACGGATAATGAGCTCCCTGAAGATGGTGTGACTGCGCCGAAACATGTCGCAGCCATTCTAATGTACGTTTTAATATTGTTTTTAAGACAATCACTTGTGCATTCGTTGCTGAGTAAAAAACTTTGATAAGAGTTTTCTGTAATTAAAAGGGAGGACTCAAAAATCAATAACATCCAAAACAGAAGGACAACGTAACAAATAATAATGATAATAATACAAAAAGCAAAGTTTTCCCTGTCCGCGCCATGAAAGCATATAGATCAGTACAGTTATAGTTCCACTCATTTTTAACCTCGCCTATAGAAGGAGGTGAATGTTTCAATTCACGCCCCGTCCGCCCTACCCCCGGGATAGGAGGTTGGCTGGGCCCAACAGCCGGTGTGAACGTAAAGTCTCTTGCTTCTACCGGGTTTCATACCCCAGACCCTCTGTCCTCTAGCATAGTTTCTGTACCAACTGAATTACTCGAATTCCAAGAGCAACAATAATCTATGTTGTACTGAACGAAGTTATTGGCAGCTCAGTTTATATGGTGTGGAACTCTAAAATTAAGGTGTGTGATGAAGTGGACGGGATGTGGAAGGAAGTGGAAGGAGCATAATTGGAATTCCTATTTCGAAATTTGCCTGGAGGGACTAAGGAAGACATCAAAGTTTTCGGTTATGACAGCCCCCCCCTACCCCCAATTCGAAACAGAAGTCCTATGCAATCGACCGTGACGTTTAACATAATAATAGTAATAATAATATAATAATAATATTAATAACTTCTCTGTATTGGTTTTATTACGGATATCTCCGGAAGGGTAGGAACATTAGAACAAATAGACAGCACGTAACTTGTGGAAAAAAATTACGAGCGTGCAGATGTTATGTTTTAACTTGCCTAGAAACCCGTTAATACTTCAAACTGAAAGTATGTATCCAGAGATCCCCCAGTTCTCGTGGGAAAATTTCTCTGTTTATTCACTTCGCTCTGATGAATAAGAGCTGAGTTATTTTATTACATGGCTTTTCCAAGGCAACCTTGAAACTTACTGAACCTATAATGCGTTTCCACATTCCTCGTAGTGATGGAGCAACCAACTAACAGAATTATCTGCAGGCACCAGATGGCAGTCCTTCGGAGCACGTTATCTCCTGCGGAGAGAGAAGACTGACTTGTGTGTTATTCGAAAAGACATATTGCCAAGGCTCCAGAATTTACTTTTTGCCCCTTGACATTGGTAGCATCATTCAGTAACAAAATCACTTTAAATGCTTTTGTTATGGAAATTTAGATTGTATTCACTATTCGATTTCTCATCTGTAATAAAATAATCTCATAACAAGTAGGTCCCTGTAACTGCAGCAAGGCGCGTCCTACAGTTGCGGATAGAGAATACAGTTGCGGATAGAGAAAAGGCCTCCAATATGAAGGATAGCTGCGAATATATTGGATAAGCAGTCGCGGACAGCCGACAAGGGTGGTCCTTCAGCTTGGGATTTGGGAGAGGTGCTAACAATACCCCACATTAAACAATGGCCTTATTTACGAAAGGGATACATTTGCCTCGGGCCTGTAATGATTCTTTGGTACAACCTAAGTAACGGAAAAGGAACATGAGAATTGGTGCATGGTATGTTGGGAGCCTGTATAGTTCAGGTTCGCTTACAACAATAGCCACTGAATTGTTGAGGTATACATTAGATATAGCGGGTATACAGGATAGTTGGGACATAGGGGGCACGGAAAGAGCCAGGGGATTATATTTTTTCAATGGGAAAAAAATGAAAACCATCAGTATGGAACAGAAATTTATGTAAACCACAGAAGAGTATCAGCAGTTAAGAGAGTGGAATTTGTTAGCTGTAAAAAGTCATATATAGTTCTAGAGGATGCTGGTTTAATATCACTGTTTTGCATGTGCATGCACCGAGTGAAAAAAAAATGGTGATACAAAAGTCAGTTTTTATGAGGAGTTAGAGTAGACTTTCGATCATTTTCCTGATTACCATATAAAATTCTGATGGGGTATTTTAATGCAAAATTGGAAAGATAGGATATTTTCAAACCGACAATTGGGAATGAGAGTCTAAATCAGGATATTAATGATAATGGTGATAGAGTATTAAAATTTGCCACATAAAAAAATCTAGATGTTATACGCATGTTGTTTACGCACCGATGCATTCATAAATACCCCTCGACATTCCCAGATGGAAGTTTTGCAACCATATTGGTAACATATTGATAGACAGGAGATATATTTAAGTATACTCGACTTAGTATCTTTCAGGGAATCTGAATATGGTTCTAATAACTATTTTGTTATCGCAAAAGTTAAGAAAGATTTGGCAGTACGTAAACAAGCAGCACAAAAGTTTGGTGTGGATAAATTTCATCTCAGGAAGCTAAGTGAGCTTCCAGTTTAGGGAACGATATCAGATTTAAGATATCAATCCAGTTTGCAGCTCTACTGAACTTAAATTATAACGAGGACATGATTTCTGCTTGGGTAAACATTAAAGAAAATATCATAACCTAAGGTAAAGATAGTCCAGGTTGTATTAGCAACATAAACCATGCGCTGATGAAGAAGGTTCACAAATTTTAGATCAAAGGAAACACGCTAAAATTCAGTGGTTATGGAATCCAAGTCAAAGCATTGTAAATAGTCTGAACAATGTAACACGTGATGCTAGCAGACATTTCTGGAAAGAAAATAAAGAATATCTGAGAGCTTAAATGATGAACATGAAAATAACGGTAAGTTAAAAAATATCAGGGACTTGTATCTGGACATCAGTACCTTTAAGAAGGGTTACCATCCGGATTTCGACGCAATGAGTCAGCTACTGATCATATATTGTGGATTCGTCAAATACTTGAGAAAAAATGGGAATAAAATAAAGCAATGCATAGCTGTTTATAGACTTCAAGAAATCTTATGATTCAGTCACGAGTGAGGTCTTTTATAATATTCTCACTCAGTTTGGTATCCCCATGAAACTGATAAGGCTAATAAAAATGTATCTGAATGAAACCATTAGCAGAGTTCGTGTATGCAAACACGTGCGTGACATGTTTCCTACGAAGAATAGTTCGAAAAAAAAGAGATATTTTATCGCCACTGCTTCTTAACCTTACTTTAGAATACGCCATTTAGAGGGTTCAGGTAATGCAGGTTGGCTTGAAATTAAATGGTACACATCAGCTTCTGGTGTACGCTGATGATGTTTATATTGGGCGGAAGCACACATACTATAAATAAACACACAAAAGCTTTAGTAGTTTTTAGTAAGGAGATTGGACTGGAAGTAAATGCTGATAAAACTAAGTATGTGGCCGAGTCCCGAGAACAGAATGCAGGAAAATGTCACAATATAAAAGTGATAATATTTCCTTTGAAAGGCTGGAAGAGTTCAAATATTTGGGAACAAACTTAACGTATCAAAATTCTATTCAGGAAGAAAATAAGAGCAGACTGAATTCAGGGAATGCTTGCTATCATTTGGTGCGGAATCTTATGTCTTCCAGTGTGCTGTCCAAAAATATAAAAATCAAAATACACAGATCTATAATCTTGCCTGTTGTTTTGTATGGGTGTGAAACTTGGTCACTCACATTGAGGGGGGAACTTAGCCTGACGGTGTCTCAGAATAGGGTGCTGAAAATAATATTTGGGCTTAAGAGGTAAGAGGTAAATGGAAAGTGGAGGAAACTACATTCTGAGGGGCCTAATTATCTGTACTACTTACCAAATATTATTTGGGTGATCAAATCGGGAAGAATGAGATAGGCGGGACATGGAGCATGTGTGGGGGAGAGGAGAGGTTCATACAGGGTTTTGGTAGGGAAAACTGAGGGAAGGAGACCACTTCGAAGGCCCAGGCATATATGGGGAGATAATATTAAGAAGGATCTTCAGGAACTGGGATGAGGGCTTGGACTGGACTGATCTGGCTCACGATAGGGACAGGTAGTGGGCTCCTATTAATGCGATAATGAACCTTAGGTTTCCATAAAATGCGGGGAATTGCGTAACTAGCTGAGAATACGTTAGCTTCTGAAGCAGAACTCTGTTCCATGAAATGAGGAAGTAAGTAATAAAAATATAATGCCCTTTTTTCTATTTTTCAAAGTATTTTCTTAATAAAGGCAATTTGCTTGTAGCTACATTGATTTGCTGCCTAATTCGTGACATTTGTTTATCTTAGAGTCACATTTGACTAAGAATGATTAAAAGTGTTACAGAAAGCACGATATTTGCAATTATTGCAGATTCCAACCCACCTTACGGGAGTCAGTCAGAATAATGTTAGGCGTAAAACTATGAGATATTTTAGGAGAAAAGATTATATCTGAAGGACAAATTAATTCGCGTGAAACAAGGCATAAGACTAAAAATACTTAAAGCTGCTACAGGCGTAGAAAATACTTGGTAAAGATTTAAAATGTTGATCTACTTGCAGATCATCACATTGCTCTAATAGGTATAAGAAGTACATCTGTCTGTTGGGCAGATCAAAACATGTACTGCTGATTTTCAGAAAAGACATCCCTGTTGTGTATTATTATTTTATATATATATATATATATATATATATATATATATATATATATATATATATATGTGTAAGGAGAAAAAAAGAGAATAACCTCACAGTCCAACACAATTTCATCTGTGTGTAAACCAGCTACATGTTTCAGCTATAAATAGCATTCATCAGGCCAAACATAGAACCCATCTCGTTCCTACTATTTTATTGCATTTTATTACAATACGCTTATTTACGGTTCTACGTTCAGCCTGATGATGGCTGTATATAGCCGGAACATGTAGCTGGTTTACACGCAGTAAAGCTGTATTTGGAGTGTGAGTTTGATTCTGTTCTTTTGTACGTACTCCTTAGCCATTACACACAGAATATGGGCCGGAACAGCGCAGTCGACAGTGACGGTTTGACTCCTCGCATGAGCGAGAAGTTTGTTTTCTAAAACATTAAGACTGACTCTGGGGCCCATCCAGTCTCCTGTTCAGTGTACAGAGTGAGTAAAGCTACCGACACGTAAATTTGACCATTCATATACTCGTAGCGCAGAGGTCTAGATTGTGTGAAGCTACTGACTCCTGTTCCCCATCTGTGTTCATCATGTTGACAGGCACAACCATTTCACCAGCATCATCAGTACATATTCAGCTTTTACTGTAATATGCTAAAGCTGTTAAATAGGAGAGGGCTGAGGGTGAAAATATGGAGGTAGATCTTGAAGCCCTTCGAAAGGACGATATCGGTTTAACCCTTAACCCGCTAACGTGGAGAATGTGGTGAGTTCCTAATAATGCCAGCAGATGACAGATGGGATTTAATTCGGCGTTTAAAGGGTTAATTGTAGCATCACTTTCCTATACTTTTCGAAAAGATATATGAAGCAACACTTAGGTGGTACATTCAAGTTATTGCCGATGGGCAATGGATCAACAGTTTTTACAATTGGAGTACTACGTTGTAGCCGATCGTTTTTAGTATAGTTGGTTATTAGGTTTGCTGGCGCCAGTTACGGCGGTCTATCAACGTATGTTCAGGAACCGTTAGTGATAGGTAGGAGGGGTTGTACGGGGAGAGATTTAAATGAGAAAACGTTAGCAGCGGACAGCGGACGCTAGCAGTCCAGTAAGGAAATCAGTCGCGTACGAGAGCGATGTGAGTGAGGGAGTACAGTGACCGTGTTATTTTAATAAAACAAGATTTAGTTTTTTAACTAAATACAGCACCCCTTTTTAAATAAAAAATAAAAGGAGCAAAAAACAAGTAAAAAGAAATAACTGGAACTAGTTTGATTCGGTGAACCACACCTGTTTCCCGGAAGAGGATCACCTACCAGACTGAAAACGTCGGGACAACCAAACTAAAAAAGGGTGATCGTGTAGAACGTGTTTTGCATCATCATCACCGATTTATGAAGTCTCATATTTGAAGTAGTTGAGCTAAATCATTTTGCACACATATCGAATGCAGACAGACACCGCTGGAAAGAAACAGTACATGGGCTCAGGAAACGACACCCCCAACTAAATTTGAGGCATCGACATGCTGAAGGAAGTCCAGGTCAGCAGGTTTCGCTAAAGGCAGGGTAAGTAAACTGTCCAATGTGCTTGAATGAGATATTATACATACATTTAATGCTATTAGAATCTATATGCATATAACGTAGATGAAACCGCGTTGAGAAACTTTTAGTTTAAAAAAAACCGGAAAGTGATATGGAGAAATCTAATATGACAGATGTGGTCAATTTGAAGTGTGAAAAGTAGAACCATTACAAGCAGTGTATGACATTTCAGCGCTACTGGCTTCTCTGCACCTCCTGTTTTGATATACAAACGGCAAGACCATATGAAGATTTACAACGTGGGGCACTGCTAGGATTTTTTATTTAACTCGGAGATCAGTTATATCAGCAAAGAATACGCTTATAGTAAATATAATACATTACTGCACATGTAAAACTTAATTTTCCTATGTTATGCGTACAGTCCTTTGATGGTAAGAATGTTGTCCATTCATGGCACCCTCGTGCTATGAATGCACCAATTGCAAAGTTGAACAGCATTTTTTTCGAACAGTTGTCGATGCGTTCCATTCGCGAAGTTCGGTTGACCAACAGAGTAAAGTATTTAAAACAATTTTTGTTTTCTTTCTATGCACAATACATTTCCTCATTTTGTCAGTAATACTAAACTGGTCCATCGAAAGCAACCTTACCCAATTTCAAGGAAACCTCTAATATCGTTCAGGGAGAAGAATTGCACAACTTTTTTTGAATTAGGTTTACAAATGAAAGTAGTCAGGCTGATTGCCACACACACATATTCAAAGTAATTTAACGAAAACTCTGATAAAGTCTTACAATAGCCTTCGATTACAGTCCCATATCTTGCTTGACAGTGTCATCCCTAAGGTATTTATATTTAGGAACCTAAAGCAATGCACTTTAATGATACCCTAAAATAAACGCCTTTTAATGTAATGTTTTCTACAGTGTATGGCACAACAAGGCGGCTGTGTGATTGTTCTGCCTAACGTTCAGTACGATGGCACTAACTGACAGTGACAGTTGTGTGCATGCAGCTGGGTAAGAGGACAGATCACTAATTTACCCACACTTTAGGTCCATGTAGTGCATTTTTTTATACTTCAACTACAGTGAAAATTTCTGCCTAGCAAACTTACGAATTTTTATCCGACAAATTTAATCAGTCTGTATTGAAGCTCCACGTAAAAGGTATGTAGGATATTAAATAATAAATTCAAATTCTTTACAAAATTTTGAGCATTTCCGTTACCTATATTAACCCAAATTGTTTCAAAATCCACATAAACTATTTCGATATTAAGCCTATGGACGGACAGATGCTTCATCAAGACCATAAGTTAATTTTATTACTTATCGAAATGAACGTAGAGTAAAAACATATATTGTATGATTTTGTGACACTATCAATAGGTTTACACACAATACTTTAATTGGTCTTTTCAATGTTTTCCTTCTTTCTTACTCTGAACACTTATAACTATTCATTGTAGGCGTAGGATTTTAGTGTAGCACCTGATCACACGCAATGACACATGTTATCAGTAGGACTCGTCTAATCGAGGGATCGGCCCGTCGCAGAGACCTCTATCTGACAACAGACACACAAAACTATCGAAAGACGGTCAGCCATGCCCAGGTGGGATTCGAACCCGAAATCCCAGCATGCGAGAGGCCGCAGACCCACGCCGTAGACCGTGCGGCCACCGGATCGGCTTCTTCTACTTTGTGGGAACATTTTAGAATTTATTATCGTTTGTAACTATTTCTGTCTATGTGTTTAGTGCACCTTTACGTACATCACAAGAAACGCAGAAATTTTGCATTGATATAATGCATATTCCAGGTTTAGATAGATTTATGTATTTAGGTTGCAAAACGTGTGACGTGTATGCAGTTTTTCAGTTTTTGACGCTATATTTTTCCGTATTATCGCAACATGTCGCCCCCTTCCCTCGTCTGAAGGAAGTTGATTTAGAAATCAGACAACCAGTATTCTTATACCACTGGATTGGTTTCGAACAAAAACATCAAACATTACCCATACTAGTTTATGTTTACTTCGGAAATTTGAAGTTTCCAAATGCTTGTTAAAATACTGTATTACAACACGAGGGTAATAAAATCTGACAGAAAGAGATTTGTCGGGCAAATACCTGTCAAACATGAAAAGGACTAGAAACCATAAAAACATTTTTAGTTGCATTACCTGATATTAATAGACCACTTAGGACACTTACGAGTAAATAAGATGACACAGTTAAAATAGGTCTCAAAAGGGCAGCGTGTGAGGATGCGTACTGGGAAAAATTGCTTGCACTAGACCTTACAGTGGACTGGTGTATACACGATAGTGAGAGTGTGGGAGGATGCGTACTGGAACAACTTGCTTGCAATACAGTTTACTGTGGGCACGTGTAAACGCGATAGTAAGAGTGTGTGAGGTTGCGTACTGGAACAACTTGCTTACACTACAGTTTACTGTGGACACGTGTAAACGCGATAGTAAGAGTGTGTGAGGTTGCGTACTGGAACAACTTGCTTACACTACAGTTTACTGTGGACACGTGTAAACGCGATAGTAAGAGTGTGTGAGGTTGCGTACTGGAAAAACTCGCTTGCAGTGCAGTTTACTGTGGACACGTGTCAACGCGGTAGTAAGAGTGTGTGAGGATGCGTACTGGAACAA
>Ga0123354_10021964_pt1 | contig 10062 bp, 7 predicted proteins | sample TergutLab28metaG_2_FD_97872 | JGI IMG/M metagenome (GOLD analysis project Ga0123354, IMG submission 97872) | Labiotermes labralis P4 segment gut microbial communities from Petit-Saut dam, French Guiana - Lab288 P4 | ecosystem: Host-associated > Arthropoda: Insects > Digestive system > Gut ...
TGCACAAAATTTGTTTCACAATAAGTTTTATTTCATGCCTCTACATGTTTCAAGCACATGTGCTCATCATCAGGAGGTCAAAATTGCATTACACAGCCTCTGGTATCATCACACCTATAGGTGTGCTCAAAACATGTAGAGGCATGAAATAAAACTTATTGTGAAACAAATTTTGTGCATCAAGTTGGTTAAATACTGAGATAAATAAAACGTTTTGTTTCACTGCACTCTTTTGAGGCTGCCTCGTTTTAAACGGCTTCAGACATATTTCACTGAGGCAGTTCTGGATTATTTGGTCTAACCAGTGTTACCTTCCCCTATGAAAGGAAAAGAACAGGCAGAAGAAATTACATTGGGAACAAATTATTGTACTTTATGTATGTGTATTTCACATCACTTTCACTATGCTGTTCCATTTTACACAATCAAAGAGATGGTCCACATATTGTAATGATGTGTTAATACTCAATATCTTGTAGCCACCACATAAGTTAAAACAGACTGATTTTACTGCACATTTCGGTAAAAATGTTACTTTGAAGACGCAGGGAATGTGTATAGTTAATCAGATGGCACAACACAGCATGTCTGTTGTTTTAGTTATTAACCTTCTAAAGCCTGCTGGTCACGTGATGCACCACCAGTTTAACATTCAACAACTGTACGTTCTGCCCACACTGTATTTATGTGTGTTGTATTTATCTGAGAACAAACAGCAACTTGTGCCACTTACAGCATAAACTGATTGGTTTTTATAACCCAGATGAAAAGTGTTTACAGCGCGGTACGGACTGGGGCTTTAAATAAAGCGGTCTGCGCTTCGTCTGTAAAGGGTTAATGGGCCCTGTATTTACTACAGTGAGGTTCAAAAATGTATCCACTGTTAGCCCTTTGGCACCTTGTGATATCTAACCTACCTGGCATGATGTGATGGTCAAACTGCCTTGTGATGCAACATGAGTCAGCCAATTGTGGCAATTCTTCTACAGCCCTGTGGCAATTATTGTTTTATCCATCAGAGCGGGAAGTGCAATTGTTTATTTAGTTTGTCCCCTTGCCACTCTCCAGTTGGCCCCTCCTCCCCAAAATGAATAAATGTTTTGCATTTTATCAGCTGGCATGCCTAGTTTCTTGAGCCATGTCTGTTATCACATTTAGTTAAGTCCAACATCTGCACAGTACAAACACATGACATTTTACATTTCCCCTTCACCCTGTCCACACATTTATTACTTACTTACTCCATGGTGCAGAGTCCTTCTTGAGCAGCTAACTGGTTTGCAGGTAGTCAAGAAATTCCTTGCATTTCACGGAACCAGGAGGTCCGCCACCTGTCTCAATCATGGGCCACCCCAATCCAGTCCATATATCCACATCCCACCTTGTGGAGATCCGTCCTAATATTATCCACCCATCTACGCCTAGGTCTCCCCTGTGGTCTCTTTCCCTCCAGTTTCTCCAGCAAGACCCAATACACCCCCCTCTCCTCACCCAGAGGCGCCACATGTCCAGCCCATCTCATTCTTCTCAATTTTATCACCCGCACAATATTGGGTGTGGAGTACAAATCATTTAGCTCCTTGTTCATCAGCATACCAAAATATCTGATCACACAGAACACTTTCTGAAGGTACCCTGTACTATGCCTAGGACACTCTGGATGGAACTGTGGGGCAAATGTGCAACAAATAGTCTTCAATCCCACTAAAACTCCCTGGATCCACTACCAAGTTGCATGCAACAGCATTTACAACCTAGCACATACATTTAATTGCTACATCAATATATTATATATATTCACTGTTATTTTGTCTAGTGGCACAAAAGAATGCTACATACTGTAGCCGATCATTTTTAGTATAGTTGTTTCTTAGGATTGCTGGCGTCAGTTACGGACGGTTCATGGCCATGCGTTGTAAGTTAATCTGTCAATGTATATTCAGGACCGTTGGTGATAGGTAGGAGGGGAGAGATTTAAAAGGCAAAACGGTTAGGAGCTGATAACGGATGCTAGCAGTCCAGTAAGGAAGTCAGTCGCATACAAGAGGTGTGAGTGAGGGAGTACAAGTGACTGTATTATTTTAATAAAATATGATTTAGTTGTTTAACTTGATACAGCACGACTTTCTTTCGTTTTATCAACAATAAACTGAGTAAATAAAACAAGTAAAAAAGACAATAATTAGAACCATATGTGATTCGGCGAACCACACCCTTTTCCCAAAAGAGGATCACCTACCAGACTGAGCGCATCGGGACAACAAAGTTACCAAGGGTGATCGTGTAGAATACACATATCCAATTCCAACCATGATGTATATATCATTATCATCACTTTCCTAAGAAGCCCACAAATTATCAAGGGCTTTGCACAAAACAGGCTGTCATAAAAGGTTGAACCCACATGTGGGTCCAATTCTGGCCCCAGAAAGGTAAGCACATACTAGTAGCAGCATATAAACTTCTCCCCCAAAGAAAAATCCACTGACAATATTCCATTTTACTGGCTACAAATTTGCTGAATTTAATTTTTCAAAAATTGGGGGCTGTCCAAAAAGAACTGTTGAAAAGTGCAGAAAAAGTGGGAGTGGCAAGGGGGAGGAAAATACATAGCTGTTGCTGTTCACATATCATGCAACTGGTATGTGTGAACATCAGCTGCAGTTTATTGTGGTCAACCGTGGAAGTATGCCTGAAGCAGTATATACCAATTATCACTGCTTTTTTTTGGAGAATAATAAATCCGGAAAACAGAAAAGGAAGCAGAGAACATGGAAAAAGGATTTTGATGTTTCGCTGACCGTGCATCTCAGTATAATCTTGTTAATTAACCAACATAATGCACAAATTCTTGTTTTATAAGTTTATTATATGCCTCTACATGTTTCGAGCACTATGTGGTCATCATCAGGAGGTCAAAATTGTATTATACAGCATCTGGTATCGTCACACTCTGTAGGTGGCCATCTGGTGTGCAGGTTGAGAGAGGACCTATGCATGGGATTGCCACCTACAGAGTGTGACGATACCAGATGCTGTATAATACAATTTTGACCTCCTGATGATGAGCACAACAGTGCTCAAAACATGTAGAGGCATATAATAAACTTATTATAAAACACAAATTTGCATTAATTTGGTTAATTACTAAGATGGAAAAAGGAGTTGCTGAAAAAAGTGTCAGTGTTGTCCATGACAACCTCCTAAGAGAACTGGTTATGTTCTCACCACTATGCACAATCACATAGACTGCTGCAGCATCCCAAACCAGGCCACACACCACCATCATGTTTGTACAACAACGTGTTGAGCAAACTGATTGTGTGTGGACTGCTTCATAAAAACCAACCGTCAACCTATCTCTGAAAGGTGTTTATTCAAGACTTAGGATGATGTCATCATTACTGGGTGGCATGACATTGGCACCCCTTCCTTGTAGTTTACATTTGACTCACAGAGAATGAAGCATGCTCTTAGAAACCTCAGATACATCGATCTGCAATTCACGGTGAGGGGGGAAAGAATAATTTCCTCGAAACTCTAACATACACTAGCAGACAGCCAGCACCTTTACCTTCCAGCATAAAGCAGCTGGATTACATTCAGTTCACAAGCATTCAAGAGAGAACAGCACATGTGTTGGCATGCAAAATGTAGTAAGAGATTGACACTGCACTGACAATTACATAATATAAAATAGCGCTTGGAATTGTAATTGGAGTGGTTAAACAATTCACGAAGAGATTGCTATATTTCACCTCATTAAAAATGAAGGAAAACTGTAGGGGATAAACTTTTTTCTTAAAGAGTAGGCATGAGAAAACGGAAAAAAGCAATTTAAATTCCAGTCTTCTCTATGTGACAACACACACTTAACTCTGGTGCCAAACGGTTCATCTGAAATCGCTTACATTTGTAACCTGCCAGTTGTCTATATATTAGTCAATGCAAGGTGCACTTGTCTGCAAAATTCACTGCACCTCTAAACCAGCATTTCCCAAAATTCATTGTACCTCTAAATCAGGATTTCCCAGTGACAATCCCATGAGAAATAAAAAAGCAGTAATTCTGAAATACCATGAAAAGCTCCAACAGCCAGCAAAATGTTGTGAGAAACTGTCTGGTAACTGGTAATACTGGAGTAATCTGTGTGTGCTGTGTTTTGGTCACTTCATACTTGGAGTTACATTTAGCTTCTTATAATAAAACTAACTAGATGCACTAATTTCTCAAATTTATTTTTGGAATAAATTTGAAAAGTCTGTGCCTCTAGTTGGTTTTATTATAAGAATTTATCACGATGCACAGTCACCTGAATGTTACACTTAGCTGTACTGTGTCTGTGACAGTGTTGTACTGTTACAGAACTGTCTGTGAGAGTGTTGTACTGTTAGAGAACTGTCTGTGACTGTTGTACTGTTTGTTACAGAACTGTCTGTGAAAGTGTTTTACTGTTACAGAACTCTCTGTGACTGTTGTACCATTACAGAATTGTCTGTGAGAGTGTTGTACTGTTACAGAACTGTCTGTGAGTGGTGTACTGTTACAGAACTGTCTGTGAGTGGTGTACTGTTACAGAACTGTCTGTGAGAGTGTTGTACTGTTACAGAACTGTCTGTGAGAGTGTTGTACTGTTACAGAACTGTGACTTGTACTGTTACAGAACTGTCTGTGACAGTGTTGTAGTGTTACACTGTTACAGAACCGTCTCAATGGTGGTGACAAAAAGGGTCTGCTATCAATGTTTTCTGACCTGTTAACATTGTCATAGTTACAGGGTACTTCATGGGAAAATGTTTGGAAAACAGTGATCTAAGCAGTAAAAGAAGTTTAATTTATAGCCCAATTTTTTCATTTAATACATAAAACGATGCCTGTGAGATCACTTATCATGTGTACATGTGTGTCCTCATTTTACCTTTTTAACACAGATGACCAAGTTTTATGGAATTTGGCGTGAGTGCAATACCACTGGCACCACTGTTATATTTTGTAATTCCCTACAATCAGCAATAACAACATGGCAGACATGTGGAGTTTAGAGGCAGAGGCAATAGTTCCTTTAGGATCCTGAAATTATATACGCTAAAAATGATGGGACTCTTGTCCAGGTAACACAGCAGGTGTAAAACTGGCATGGAGATAGGTTATAAACATACCATTCAACTGCATGCATTATCCTCAGGAGGATATTACCAGCAGACATTCCACAAGGCTGCTCCCTTCAACTCTCACCTTCAGAATTACTGAATGAAGTTGAGAACTCCATCCTTAAAAAAAATTCATTTATACAAAAGAACATTAACCTTTAAGCGCCATGCATCCTGTATATAGGACAGACATACCGCTACTCCCCAGAGTATGCTTTTTATATATTCAGTCAATAAATATATATAATTATTTTTTTAGACTTTCTCTCACCATCTTCATTTATTCCTCCACAAAATGCCGTGTATTTCCTAATGTTACCCTTCTTGTTTCATAAAATATTCACATTTTACATAAATGGTGTGCTAAACTGTAAATGTCCAGCTCCAGGGCCAAAGGGTTAAATGTAGTGGCTTTTGTAGGGTACAGGAGTGAACAGGTAACACAGCCAGTACACACGAAACGTTTGTTCATGTCATAACAGCGTAACAGCTTCCGTGGTTACACAAAATTCTCAAAATACTGGGGGCAGTTCTAAAGAGTACTTTCTTGCACAGCAATGTACAATCAAACAAACAATTCCATTTTAGCTGCATCTGCTTTTGTTAAATATTTAAACAGTCAGAAAGAAATCGAAATACACGTTTCACATCCGTTGTCTAAGTCCGGATCAGAAGAGTATTTATGAACAGAACTGTATTTTGAACCAAATGCAGCACAATTCCTTTAATCCAGCACCCATGGGACCAGACACATGCCAGAACATCAGACAGCACCTAAACTTTGCATCCAGCCCTGAAGACAGTGTGCAATTGACAGTTATTTCCTTTGCAATGTAAAAAGACTCAGCTTTTCCAATTACCGAAGGCCCAGTTACGGAGTTTCTTGGGAAGGCACCACAGCAAAAGCACATAAACAGCACCATGTCCAGTCATCCAAATTGAGGCTGTTTCAATATCTGCCACCTGCACTTTAAATTGATGCCACAATCATAACTAGTCCATCTGCTTCTTTGTATGATAGATGATCATCCAATGTTGTAGTAAGCCATAACAACATTTCAGCTTTTCTATTTTCAAGTCTCCTGATAATTCCCAGCTGCTAATGAATCATTAAACTTGTGCATTTCCTCCTGCCAGCAGTGCCTTGTTTACTCATCCTGGCATCTTCTGAAGCCAATACAATAGCTCAATATAGTCCAAATAACACAAGATAAAGTTGTGGGATCAGTTATTTATGGTGTATCTTCTGGTCAGAGATCATACATAAACAATCTATCAGAATTAATGGATTATCACTAGCCAGATTAAAGGAATTTCACTGTTTAGTTTTTAACTCATTACCCATTAAAGATATTTATGCACAGAACACCTGCATGTTTATACAGTTCCTCATGGCAGTCTGGGAATCACTATAGTAAGCAGTTAGGTATGTTAACATTTAACGTCGAACACAACTATATTTGTTTTTATTACAAGGAGTTTACAACGACGACATGTTTCGGCCCTATATGTGGGCCATCATCAGGTTGTGGATAGACTTACAGCTTAGGCTATACTAGCATGCGTGTAGTGGTTTTGGGTTGTAATGGGGCGGGTTCGAGATATCATTATACCACATAACCACACCCCCCCCTGGTCAACATATAATTAAACATGTTAGAAAGTGATAAAGAACAATAGCAAGTACACGGCTGGACCCTGTCTCAGCTGCTTAGCGCCTCAGCACAAGGCATAACCTATATTATTCTCAATGATTTTACCTATTCTTGTCCTAGCTTAAGTAATTATACTTATATAGTATATACTATATTATATTACACCCCCTAACATAAGACATAGTCCCCATGGGGAATAAAGAAAAACGATATCCAACCAGATACACCCGAGATCATGGTACCCTGTGATATAATGATATCTCGAACCCGCCCCATTACGCCCCAAAACCACTACTCGCATGCTAGTATAGCCTAAGCTGTAAGTCTAACCACAACCTGATGATGGCCCACGTATAGGGCAGAAACATGTCGTTGTTGTAAACTCCTTGTAATAGAAACAAATATAGTTGTGTTCGATGTTAAGTGTTAACATACCTAACTGCTTACTATTTGTACAAAACACAACGGGGATGATGCACATTAGAATTGGGAATCACTATTACAGCCAGCATTCCTGCTGCTGTATGAGGCAACATCTACAGTACTGTTCAAACTGAAATGCCATTTTTATTTGCTTGACAGAAGCCATCCCATTGTGCAATAACAATTGTATAATATATTATATACCATCAGCACACAACAAAATCAATATAGTAATATAATATAATAATACAGTGCAATGACGGAATGATAGTGGATCGTGTAGAGAAACTAACTGCTTCAACAATTTCATAACCTATGCAACTGACTGATTTATATATATACATAAGAGGTGCAGTGTCACACAGTCTTCACTTGATTACCGGCACATAGATAGAATACTATTGTTTCAGCAACCAGATTGAGGCCCACAACAACAAAGTATTTTGGAGATCTTTATCTACTTGTTTACTGCTTAATTTTAGTTTTTAAATTGTAAATAGGGATTTCTTTGTACATTATTTTATATTCGAATGTAACGAAATGGGATCACATTGAGTACTACCTTCCTGTACCTTAAACAAAATGTTCTATATCGGCCTGATGATGACCATTTACAGTCGACACATGTAACCACAGAGTAACCTATTGCATACATTATATTACTATAGTGATGTTGTTGTGTACCGGCGGTATATAATATACATTTTTATTTGGCAACAGAATGTCTAATAGTATTCAGCATGGGCTTTCCATGTAATGTTAAGCATATCGGGCAATGACGTTACATTACGACCGCAAATTAAACCAAACCTCTGTGCACATATACCGAATCACATACAAAATATTACATGTGTGTATTAAAATTCCAAACAGAGGCATTTCACCACTAGGGCATGCAATGTAATACCAGACCAATTACTAAGGGCAACAAACAGTAGAATCTGACGGTTAACATCTGCTTCAGCAGGAAGAGAGTACAACCCAAGCAAGATACGCGTTTCTACAACTGTAATTACCATTTTTACATGATCCATAATCCATGCATTAATAAATCATAGATTGTAGCAGTACCACTACAATGCACACAAGTATATTGAAATTAATTATATACACAATGACAGCCAACATTTATTGGCCAAACACATGACAGTCTTCAGGGAGGTAAAGTACAAGGATGAGTATACTAAAAATTTTAATTAGCAAGCCATGTTGTATCCTGTGCAATCCCGGTGGGAACGTATCGTGGATGTTGTTCCAGGAAGGACGGAGCTCGAACCTCTGGTTAAGACGGGGAGTTGGGTAGGCCGCACACACTCACAATAATCCCCACATCAAGAGTACTGGAGTTTAATGTGCATAGACAGTGAATAATGCTGAAACAAATTAACTGTATTGAGTTCAATTCTCGAGATCTTGGGTCCCTTCATTAACATTAACACTGATTGTACAGCTTCGTACAAAGCTGCTGATTACCGTTCGAGATACTTCTGTAGACTGCAACTGGATCACAAGGCAGGTGCACATTGTTCGTGCGTTAAACATTTAGCACTACCACTTATAAACAAAAAGAAATAAAAGGAAACCATATTCCTGCCTTGCCTGGTCTGCTGACTAAGAAACAGAAGTGCAAACAAATAGTATGAGTTACAGAAAGGTGAGGACTCAGCATGATGTAACAATCTTATGACTTACATACAGTACATAGTGCAATACTGCAGAAAGGAAAACAATGTCTATCAAGCACACTGCAATAATATCCATCAACTATACAACATGTTTGGCCAAAACATGTATAGGCTGTCACTGGGTATATAAATTAATTTCAGTATACTGGTACTTGTGTGGATTCTGTTGCTACCACTACTATATACGGTTATAAGTAATTACCATATTTACTGAAGTCATCCTTGCCTGATCTTACTTTGTATCAACACATTTCAGCTTCTCAATTTTGTGTAATAAAAAGTGGCAACAAAGCTTTCATTGTATCTGTAACATATGGACACTAAATTAAAATGTATTACAGCAATATCTTAGTACAGAACTTCAAATAGCACTCATTTCATGACCTTCATCAGGGAATCAATAATTAAACTCAGCATTCAAATGCCAAGGGCTGCACAGACTGTGTTGACATTAGACAGATGTACATAAAACATAAAAAGGATATTTAAAAATAATTATATATATATTTTTTTTGTGTCCAATGCCACCACATGTCCTTGTGGACTTCGTGGTCCTCCCTCCTGGGCATGGCAGGAGTTTAACCGACTTCTGAGGTTGGGACGCCCATGAGGTGCAGTTACGTTGTCCCGATGATGTGAGTGGTGATATAGGAGGATGTAGTGTCAGGAGGGCTCTTAAACCTAAATTCTACCAACCTACCCAGAACATGGTCACTGCAGGAATCCTCTCCTTCAGGGAAAATTCCCACGGTAGAACCGGGAATCGAACCCAGGACCTCATTAGACCACAAGGCTGGTTATATATATATATATATATATATATATACACACACACACACACATACAGTAATAACCAAATACTGTAAACAAGATAACTGGCTAAAGATGTTCAAAAAGATTCTTACATATTCATTATCATACACGAAAACTTTAGCTTTTTATTCCGTGGTTAACGGGGAGGGGGGGAGGGCTTTCTTCTTGTGGGTAAAGTGGCCCAGGCATCAAGTTCAGCACCCACCTCCAAATGTGCCACGGTTCAGAATGAGTGCTATACCCCCCCCCCCCCCCCCCGCCACCTTTTTTTGGGTGCGCCTAGACCATCTCATAAGACATAATCGTATTTATTTTTATTTAAAAAATTATAACAAA
>Ga0123354_10021965_pt1 | contig 10062 bp, 9 predicted proteins | sample TergutLab28metaG_2_FD_97872 | JGI IMG/M metagenome (GOLD analysis project Ga0123354, IMG submission 97872) | Labiotermes labralis P4 segment gut microbial communities from Petit-Saut dam, French Guiana - Lab288 P4 | ecosystem: Host-associated > Arthropoda: Insects > Digestive system > Gut ...
CACACCACACACACACCACACCACACCCACACACACACACCCACACCACACACACACACACACACACACACACTTTATGTTCGGTACCATTTTTCCGAAAATCGTGCAATTTAAGAGATAATGTGGAAAATATATGGTAGAGCCGGACAGACCACAGATGACAATATGGTGCATGCGCATTGCATGCTGGATAATTAAGTCTAAAAACACACACTCAGAATATGTATTACTTATTGCTTTTCCACTGCAACAATGGTTGCACAAACGCGACTCCATGTTACGTTATACGTACCTTGCCTCTGTTGTTAATGATAAAGCCAGCGGTAAATATAGTAACCACTGGGCTTTAAAAGGTTAACGAATTTGGACATGTAATTGGTAGAATCCGCAAGGTAGAAGAAATAATCACGTGATGCTTGAGGTCAGGCTGTATACACGAGGATTAAATGTGATTTGAAATCTTGCACACGGCTGCAGTGCGTTAGACGATACGGTCATTCAGAACAGCCCCTTGGCTGTAATGTTACCGTTAGGAACATGGCTGTAGTGTCCTATATAGTGCACAGTCACTTTAACACTAATGTGGCGCTTCTCTGCTCCCAATTTGTGTTTACTGTCACTACATAACTGAGCGACCCGCAGCTGATGTCTGCGATAAAATGCGACATTATGTATGTATACTCGTACACCTGGCTGCGATGACAGTTGTCCCAGTACCAACTAAGCGCCCTGCCTCGAAGACGCACAGCGCCATGCTCGCTCTTTACCTGCGCACTATTGACAGCGCACGGCCCGCTTCGTACCCACCGGCACTGGTTCAGAACAAAGAGCCCACAGCACCAACTGCATTGGAGGCGCGTTGGGTCCCAGCGCCGGGTGGAACTGTGCAGAGGAGAGATCCGTTGCTTCTAGCTGCACTCGAACTCCGATTTTGTTTAACAAGTGACTGTGCTACAGGCTAGACTGCAGTTGTTGCTCTCAGAGTGGTGTAGCTGAGTGGCTACGAGATTGTGTGACTGTGACTGACTGCCTGGCTGGCTGACTTAATGAATGACTGCCTGGCTGACTGATTGACTGGCTGGTTGGCTGACAGAATGGCTGGCTGGCTGACTGACTGGCTAGATGACTGGCTGACCGAAAAGACGGAAATAACTGGTTTGTTCAAAATGTCAGCAGTGTTCTCCGCCGTTCACGAGATGGCACCCCTACTCTCCCGCTCTGATGATGCAGGCAACAGAATACTGTGGAAACCTCCGTTCCCACGTACCAGTCTGCACGGCGTCAAATTACAGATGCGTAACTCAAATTACTAAATGGCAGCACACTTTAGCCTTTGCGGCACAAAAGGTGTGTCGTCATTCGGCCGCTGTGTGTCGTACAGATAGGTACTGCAATGTCCGTGTGCTGGCCGTAGGGCAGTAGCCCATGTGATACACAAGAGGCCTAGGGTTCCCTGTCTTCAGAAGCGTAACGTTAAATGTTGTGCGACTTTACGACAGGTCACAATTTTTTTTTGGTCTGCAGTGAATGAAAATCTGATTACGTCTGACGTAAGAACATTCGAATACAAGCAATCTGTTAAAATACAGGTGTGTGTGTGAGAGAGAGAGTGTGTATGTGAGTGTGGTGTGTGTGAGTGCGTGTGTGGTGTGAGTGTGTGTGTGTGTGTGTGTGTGTGCTGTTGTCTTGTTCAGCACGAGCCTTTAGAAATATTTACTGAGACAAGTGAGTATGCTGACTCTCTTGACCAGCTGACCACAGCAGTATATTTTTCCGGTTACCCTATTGTAGAACCAGCACCTTGAACTGTCCTTTCGCTCTGCACACGTCACTTGCCGTACGTTGTGACGTCACAATGATTCCAGCAGACCAAATTTTTACACAGAACGTTACATCTTCTCTGTTCAGTGTGCCTGTAGCTGTATTATAATCAAGCGAGTCTGTAGCTGTACTACGATCGAGCGCGTCTGTAGGTGTATTATGATCGACCGAGTCTGTAGCTGTATTATGATCCAGCGTGTCTGTATTATGATCAAGCGAGTCTGTATCTGTATTATGATCAAGCGTGTCTGTAGCTGTATTATAATCAAGCGAGTCTGTAGCTGTATTATGATCAAGCGTGTTTGTAGCTGTGTTACGGTCAAGCGTGTCTGCAGCTGTATTATGATCGAGCGTGTCTGCAGCTGTATTATGATTGAGCGTGTCTGCAGCTATATTATGATCAAGCCGTCTGCCGGCGTGACTCACTGAGTAAAGACTGCTCCCTCCTGCCACCCCATGCTAACCACGCCCTGACATTAAATAAATTAACCCTATGCACTTCCACACGCGCAAGTTTTCGCCGTAAATTCTGGATCTGCTTACAAAACAGCCGTCTAGGCCATGAGAAAAAATCTCACTGTTTTACTCAGACACAAAGCATTGCTCAGCCGTGTGACCGGTTCTTCATTCACAGGGACCAAGCGTGTCATGAGCAGTTCCATGGAGCAGAGTCCTTCTTCCATCAGCTAGTCGACAAATTTCCGGCAGTTTGTGGATTCCGACTGCCCGTTACAGTGTTCATGCGAGCACTATCGTAGGCCAGATGGCTTCAGTTCACACCCTCCCCTCGTGTTTACTTAAGATTCATTTAAATATTATCATTACATCTATGTCTAGGTCTCCCAAGCTCTACTCTTCCTGCACTCTTCACCCATATGATCCCAATCGCATCTCTCCTCTCCTCCAAGCGTGCCATGATCATCCCAATAACATTTGGTGAGCAATACAAATGATGAAACTCCTTTATGTGTAGTTCCCTCTGAGCTCCCTTTACTTCGTCCCCCTTCCCAGCGCCGTATTTACCAACCCCCAGCGTATATTCCTCCCTTAATAACACCTTCATACTCAGTGTATCTTACTGAAATGCCATTTTGCCAATTTGCCTTGCAAAGCCCATCCACATGAAAAAAAGTAGAAGACCTTAGGATATTCGGGCGCTTGCGTTCAGTTATTTTATCCGGATTTCCTATTTGTGAGCGTTGTGTCTTTTGAGACTTTATATACAATTTCTCAGTTGGTGTAACAACCGCAACAACACCTATACAGTCCGCAATCACAGCGCTTGCTGGCTGTGAGATAACTCTTACGGACGTCGTTATTTGGTTTGGCACCCTTTAAATGGCGTCAGACAGAAGGGCAGACGATACTTCTCGTTCAAAATGAATCCAAAAACTGTCAGAGTGACTGGGAATGACACGATAGTGAAGTAACTTCTGTTTAGCTGTCTCTAGAACAGCAAGACTTACGAAAAAGTGTGCTGGACACAAAAATTTGTTGGGCACAATTTTCTTTCCGATAAATTTTAGCGATTTGTGTTCGAGACGAGCACTATTCTGCGTGTGACGTCCGATTTAACAAAGACTGAAACTTTGGTACGAAAGTTAGTATCGTGTTCGTGGACAGCTGGCCACACGGACGGACGGACGGACAGACAGACAGACACAACTGGGTTAATAGGAGCATTCTTACAGCTATTGTATGCGAATTCTTCCTAAACCCTCCTCCCTCGTAAGGCACGCACGTTAGAAACATCATTACCAAATTAAAAGCGAAATAGCGCAGACAGTGCCAGCCAGCGTCTCCCAAGCACTCACACTTGCAGGGTCGCCGCTCTATCCCCTTAATGACATTACATGAGGCAGCGACCGACCGTCGGTTACGACAATGTGCTTGTTTCTGTTGGTCAGCAGCACACAAAGGGTGTGGCCGCCACATCCCCGTGAATTCCGTCCTTACAACGCTTGATTCTGTACAATCAACGTACTACGCATATCCGCAGACGTACTTAGCTGCCCTCTGATCTCTTCCCACACATTTTATTATCTGCTTGATAAGGCTTGATAAGAATTTAATGTAATAACTGTCCAGCAAGATGCGAATTATTCAGTTTATTATATTTCTGTAGGCAGCTCTACATGTTTCAGGTGTTGACACCCATCATCAGGAGCTCGTACAGCTGTAATTACAGCTTCAATTACTAGCATTGACGAATATGATATATAAAATAATGGTGGATGGTTAAAAGCAGTATTTTTAAAATACGTACAGCAAAATATAAAATATAAGACTTGTCAAGGAGAAGCTCCCGGTTGCAGAACTCTCTCTGCAACCGATTGTCTTTCCATGTTGCCGGTCATCTCTGGCAAGGGGAGTATAGAAACCACGCTGTGTTACGTGCAGAAATTTCAACTGAGCGGGTGAAGTGGAGTTTTCGTATACTTTCGTTTCTTATTAAAGGGAGGTGAACTTAAAGATTCCGCGCACGCACTATCATGTAGGGCAGTCTTTGAAGTTTTACTTGTATCGAGGAAGTGTGTCATCCCCGTTGTGTGTGTGAAACTTGGAAAAGGTGTGTAGTCAAACACAACTAGATCACTGAGATGTATTTAATGACTGTGATGTATCGTCCGTAAGACACTCCGAACTGAAGGCCACACTGATACCGTGACTGTTGTTTGTAGACTAGGTATTAACGTAACTGCATAAGTGCGAACTTCTGAGGTGGGTGGGGGGGGGAGCCACTGATCTTAGATAACGTAGGATCCTGCAGCAATAACAAATACTCGTTTTCGAACAATTGCGGCTTCCAAGAATTACTTCCCAAAATTTTTCCGATCATTCGCCGATTTTCATGTCACGACACTACAAATCTTGGCCTTATTAGGCTGTGCTGTAGACTTATATATATTTCAGTGCTGTTTGTTTATGTATGTTAAAGGAGAAATAATTGTGCAGTGCTATACTTTGTGAGGGCCTTCAGCCATGCAGCTTGTGGATTATTGACAGCAGAACGTCGGTACCGCCACTGCAAAGGATGTTAAATATATCATGTTCGGCGTTCTTGTGGTGCAAGAACTATCGGCTTGTGTAGTCTATGACAGTGGCGTACCGACGGGAGGAGTTGGGGGGGGTTCAACCCCCTCCCCCCCGAACTTCCGAAGGCCCTCCAAAATTGTGCCAAATTCAACCCGATTGTAAAAAATGTTAAAAATTGATGAATTTAGGATGCCAACACCCCAAGATGTTCGGAAAAAAGGCAGTAAAATTCTAAAACTACCGCCGGTTCGCAATTGTTTTACATCAGTAATGACAAATAAATTGGTTGTCATCATAAATAGTTTTAAAGTACCAAAAATTAAGAAAATTTACTATATGAAATGAAATTTCTTGTACCAAATTACAGCTGCGTCCAGAACTCCTGACTAGGGGCTACTGCCCCCAGATCCCCATTCTCTCTGTCCTCTGTCCTCAACTGAATTTGTCGAGAAATATTTGTTTGATTGATTAATAAGGTTCAAAAGTTGAATGCGTTATTTGTCTCACGTTATGTTTGTAATTAAAAACAATTGTAATATTTATTGTGTAAATTACTTTCCACCAGAAAAGAGCGTAAGTTCGAGAGTGTGGTCTAGACAGCGAATATGCAATCCAAATTATTTATAATTTTTTTTTTAGATTTAACTCAATTATGATGATATTAATGAACTACGCACACACAAACACACAGAAAAAAGCGCCTGAATTCTGCTTCCTGTCAGCCTCTCGTTTCACCCACCAATCATTTTAGTAACTCTGTTCATTTCAACAATTTATCATCTTTAAATCTGTAACAACCAGTAAGGCAATTCAGCAAGTTAGTACTACATGTGATTGCCAATTTTCACTCCTGGGGAGCGCCTGAGCAAAACAGTAGCAGGTCTACTGGCAATCAAATCAGTGAAGTCGTAAAGATCAATTCTTAGACAACCTATGTCGAGAAATGTGTATCTGAGTTTCCATATGGTGACAGAAAACACTTGCTTAGCCCACGTTTGGTTTGGAAAACAGATTATAAAGCGAAATTACGGTAAAAACTGGGAGTTTAGCAGATTATACTGATAAGGTTACATGCAGGAATTACACTGGCAGACAGAATGTGTGTCCGGGCAGTTTGGGAGTACTTGTGACTTAGTGCTGTAATGGACACAAAGCAATAATGTGCAATTACTGCAGAATAAACAGAGGTGGAGTAAACGGGTAAGTGAAGTGCAGGAAAGCAGACCGGTGGAGACTTCAGTAGGAACACAGCGGAAAGACTTGCGAAGAGACTGTACTATCAGGGTGGAATAATCAAAGAGGATGTTTCCATCGCTATTTGGAAAAGAGCATCAACAGCAGCAGCGAAAGAAAAAGAAAATAGAAGAAGAAGAGGAGGAGGAGGAAACAGATGACGAAAGTAGAAGGGGAGGGTAGGAGGCGGCGGAAGACAGAGTAGGAGAAACATACGTTATTTAAAACTGTTCAAATTTTTATCGGGTATAATTTGGTGAAAAAAAAAAGTTAAATGTTTCTGTATTTACAAGGAAAGGGAATTTTTAAGTTGCTCTGCTGCGCATTTTATGTTTTTTGTGTCTAAAATGGGACCTACAGCACGATACTTTTCTGCGAAGTGGATCGCTTGAAGCAATAGCGTCACTTCTGCTGGTCGGACAGCAGGAGTCTGACCAGGCAGTGTCGTTCTAGACGTTTGCTTTGACGCATTAAGAACCGGAGCCTCACCCAGAACTGCACCCTCAGAAGTGCACAAATATTAGTTTCTTTATCAGTGCAAGCGTTACAATATTTCAAAATGCTCAACTCGTTGCTTGATAGCCATGCGTTGCAGGCATCCGAATTACAAGAAATGGACTCACATCAACTTGGCTTGATGGATGTTGTGAGACTGGAGCTGTGCATTACGGGTCTGATTCCAACTGACGCAATCGCCTCTAATCGTTGGAGGCTGAAATTGTTCAGGTGGTACCAAAATATCATCATGTGTTTCTATGTGCCCATCATGGCCGGTCAGATTCTCGCGATGTACCACTTCTGGGGAGACGTTGACACTGTGACAGACTGCGCTGGCACATTCTTTGTCTTCGTCGCTTGTTTCTTTGACTATCTTTACCTGATAGAACACGAGAAATCCGTACTGCATGTATGTGAACTGTTGGAGGCAAGTTCAATCCCCAAAGTCAACACGCCGCATTTGTTTGAGTTATATTTGGGTATTGTGGAAGGGTGCAGACGGGAGATAAGACTCGTAATGAGATGTTTCTGGGGACTGGCATTACTGGGGGCCATTAAGTGGCTCATATACAACCCAGTTACTGAGTTAATATTGGACCGCCATTTCTCAAACACAAGCCTTGAGAATCACGATAAACCAAACGCTGATTTTGTCTTCACTGTCTGGTTTCCTTTCGACGCAACGTGGTCCCCACTGTTCGAAGTTATATACATGTTTCAATCGGTCCTACTCCTTATGGCTACTTGCCATAACATATGCGCCAATTCGACTTTCATAACGTTTATGGTGCACGCATGGGGAAAGCTTGAGATTGTGGAAAGCACTATGGAGTGCATGGAGGAAGAGTTGCACCCTGAGCGTTTCCAGCAGCCAAAGAGCTCTGAAGATAATGACGAAATCTCTGAAACTGCACTCACCGAAATACTGCCGCAAGGTGAGAACACAGAAGAAGGTTTCAATATCACAGACGAGCTTTCTGGCCTAGAAAGTACTTTGAATGGCAATTCTTCCATGTATCAGGCGGAAGGAAACTACAGCAATGTTATCGCGGATGATTCGGAAGAAACAGGAGATGGTCCACCGCCAGTTACCAATTTTGGACTTGATTCTGGGAACCCTGAAGAGGATGAGACCTTTTTGTACCTGGTGAAATGCGTCAAGCAGCATCAGCACGCAATAGAGTGAGTATGTAATGTCTGGGCAATTGGCTTTGAATGGCGAAATCAACAATACGGCGTCTTTAGCCAAGAAGTCCTTCTCCTTTCGCTGATCTTCCGGTTTACAGCACCCTCCAGTTGACTCGTACCGTGCAACACATGAAACAACCCTGATCCTCTATTTGTGTCATATTTCGTTACTACCCTCCCGCATAAACTTATGTCTCCCAAACGCTAACTTTCTTTCGAAGTTTTCAAATACAAGCGTTCTTTTAATGTATTTCTCGTCCTGCACTTCTCGATCTTCTATTTTTAGAACTGACGAATATAAAAATATTTTATGGGCTGTAAAAAAGTATGAGCTTGCGCCTTAAGATAATCGTTCATAAATTATGATGCTATTTGTTGATCTATACAACTAGATCTGACGAAGTTCCTCCTATAATTGCATAGGCCTGTCTGCATTATATCTGGCACCACAATATGTCTGCTGCAGTGTAGATGTACACAGTAACCAGGTCGAATACAGCTTATCAACTGTGACAGCTTCAACTCACGTAGATCCTTAGCAAGTTAATGCAGTAAACCTACCCAGTTTTGTGACAAGGCATTTTTTACGGATTCGATAAGAAATTGCACATTCCTAATTTCGTACAGAAGTTGAAGTGTCTGGTCACGTGATTGAGTTTGAAAGTGAAACAACGTTCAGAAATTCAAACGTTTAATCTTTTGAGGTTGAAAATCAGGATTGACAAAAGCGTGAGTGTCCAGTAAACACACGTACCTCTGGGTGTTTGTGAACATATATACTCATGAGTGTCTTCAGACACTAACACGCGAGTGTCCTGTAAACACGTAGGCTTACGTGTGAGTGTCTTCGGAATGGAGATAACATAAGATTTCTTCCGAAACATGTTCATCCAGTTGTGCGTAATTACAATTATATAGGGGTTCCTTTTGAGTCAAAGCAGAAACATCTTATGTTGTTATCTTTATTTAAGATGACGACATGTTTCGGCCTTTGCACTGTGCCATCTGCAGGTCATAAGACATATAACTGAAGGGCCTATACAGTGTGAATCATAAATTTTAATTATGATTCACACTCTACAGTTTCCTCAATTAAAACCCAACTATCTCATGTTGTTATTTATATTTAAGATGACGACATGTTTCGGCCTTTGCACTGGGCCATCTTCAGGTCACAAGATATATAAATGTCGTCCGCTTAAATAAAGATAACAAAATAAGATAGTTGTGTTTTGACTCAAAAGAACGCCTATTTAATTGTAAATAAAACACAACGGGGATGATACACTTAAAGACCAGTCGTGTGTGTTTTGTCAGTGTTTCTGGACATAAGGGGGTCCCGAAAAAAAAAAAGAGATGCATAAAGAGCTGTTCAATTGAAAGTTGTACTCATATGCACGTAGCCTCTAAAATTAGATTTTATTCAGATATAAACACTGTTTCTTCCCCAAGTGTTATTTCAGGAAATTTTCCGGTAGTATAACTGGTAGACGTGTCGGAGGCACTGGGTGTCCAGCGACAGATGACGATGTACTGTTAGTGTCTTAGTGTGTCATATTCCTGTCTTCTAGCAAATAGACAGTTTGTTTATAATAGCTCTTTAAAAACACTACCTCTAAAATACAATTCAGGATTTGTTGAAAAATTAGCTGTTCTATTAACAAAATCGTTTTTATGTATCTTCGGACATAAACTGGAAGTTCTGACCCCACAGTCATTGTGCCTTCGATGTTTGAAAGAAATAACGTGGGAATTTAAGTTTGGTTTTTTTTTCAGGTTTGTCGATGCGGTGGATGAATTAATCAGTTCCTGGCTAGGAGTTCGTCTATTTGCGTTCCAAATGGTAGCCATTGGGGAGGTCTTCCAGTTTGTTGTTGTGAGTGTGAAACTGCAGGATATTAGTTCAGTTCATGAACACTGATAAATGTTTTTTTTCTGTCTGATACCCGAAAACCTAACGCGTAGACAAAACACACACACACACACACCACACACCTACACACACCACACACACACACACACACCACACCCACACACACAAACACCACACCCACACACACACCCACACACACACACCCACCACACACCCCACACACACCACACACACACACACCACACACACACACACACCACACACCTACACACACCACACACACACACACACCACCCACACACCCCAAAACACCCGCACACCCCCCACAACCCAACACCACACACACACCACCCCCACCCCACCCACCACACACAAAACACACACACCCCCCACCCCCACACACACCCACCACC
>Ga0123354_10021969_pt1 | contig 10060 bp, 7 predicted proteins | sample TergutLab28metaG_2_FD_97872 | JGI IMG/M metagenome (GOLD analysis project Ga0123354, IMG submission 97872) | Labiotermes labralis P4 segment gut microbial communities from Petit-Saut dam, French Guiana - Lab288 P4 | ecosystem: Host-associated > Arthropoda: Insects > Digestive system > Gut ...
AAAGTGATTGCTGTTACAACCACCCCCGAGCCGAAAAACACAAAAAATCGGAAGGGAGCCCGTCCTCCCCCCCCCCCCCCCCTTAACTAGCCCAATTTGCAGCTCTCAGATTTTCGACAAATGGCTGCTGCCCCCTCCCTCCCCGCCCATTTCCCACACAAGCTTTTCCTTTCCTGTGCAATGGTACTTACCGTAAAGAACATCTGATCACTTACAAAATGGTGCCAGTATGTGGCACTTTAAATGTAAACTTATTACATACCCAACATATTACTAGTTCAATCTTGTGCATAGCAAAATTCACAAGTACTGCTACAAATTATTACCACTGGATGACATTCGCATTAAGGGCCCCCCCCCCACCCATCCCCCCACAAAAAAAACCACTATAAATATGGAGACAAAGGTAGAGGAATTTGACACTACCCAGCTCCCACACTTCAGTCATACAAGAAATGCATGACCCAGAAGCCAATTTCAGCATAAGCCATCACATGGTAATTTTGGTACCAAAATGAACCCGAGATTGGTCATGCATTCCTACAGTTACTTAAAAAAATTACTTTTAGCCATAAGTCTATTGTTAACATGCTGCAAGGCACCACATATATTCTGCTGAGAAATACCAAACCCCTAAACACACGAAACTTTAGAGGGTACAGAACAGCACTCTAATATTATTATATATGTTAAATTCATTTTCAGTTGTGTTCTGATGGCATTAGTGTCAGTGCATAACACAATGGTATGGATACAAACATGAAAAGAGAATGTGGTGTTCTTACAACAAATATGTACTGACCTCAAACACTTGCACAAACTGCCTCAGTCAACACGGGTTTGGGACCATGGATGAAAAAAAAACTGTTTTGCATGAGTCATTACTCAACCTCATAATTACCAACTTCCTTCATGTCACATTTTCAAAAAACTCTGTATCTTATTTTTATTGAATGACCAAAAGGTTGTACAAACTGCACATGCATGGAAGATCACCCTGCTGTGGCCGACTAAGTGCCATACTGTGCGATATGGGGTTATGTAATTTTAAAAGCAAGAACTAAAGTGTTAGTTGCACTCTATATCCATCTGTGGTAAGCCATCTGGTTTTTAATGGGTCTCTTCGGCTGTGTTAAATTGTGGCTCCACGCTGTTGTGATAGTGCAATGGAGCAAAAGAAACGTTGGGCTTACTTTTAAATTTCCAAACATTTTTATTATATATGTAGAAACTTCCCACTTAAATTGGACTGTAGGTTGCTAACACACACACAATAAAGCAAACCTACTCTTTGTAAGTTGGATGTCATGTGGGAGACACAGATAAAATTGGCACCACATCTATGCTACATAATCTGATAAATTGGATGAAGGGAAGAAGAATATGCTGTTTGATGTTCTAACGATCTGGCATGAACCAAGTAGCCACCATGAGGACTGATATTTCTCTTTAACAAAAACTGAGGGGAATCCAATGAAAAGGTAAAATACAGTACCCAAGAATTCCACCTCCATTGAATCCAGTAGCACAAAGGGACGAACTACCTGTTTCTCACCACCTACCAACTGGGAGGAGTTCATCTTACCTCACGGACAGCTGCAGAAAGGACATGTCTCCTGTTCCCAGCTACATTCTCCAGAGTAATCAAGACCCACATCTGATCCAGCAAAGGAAGCTATGCGACCTAATTCAAGACCTGATTATTTCCAAGCAACAAGCATAACTTCCAGTGTCAAGACTGCTGCAAGGAACTTGTTTGATAAAGAAACAAGAACACCCATCACTATTCAGGAAGAGGCTCGAAAAATTTTCCAGATATTACAGAATGGAGGCTTGTGGCTCCTCCCACAAGGGCAAATTGGCTGCTGCAGTAACACTGATCTAATATTACAGTTAAGAATGTGTTTACATTTCAATGTTGCTCCTGCACAAAGTCACTACACCTTTTATCCCAACACTCAAATCTGAGCTGGGAACAATAGAGGTCATGAGCATTAAGTAAGAACACCACATACCAAAATGTTGTAATTTGTTACCTTGAGCTGATCTTCCTGGACTATGACGATTTTATGTCATTGACTCTTCCTCTTACCTTTCGATGTCTCTGCAGATATCAGTCCACAACATACACGTGGTGAATGACTGACTTCTTGATGATTATTTTTACACACTGATCTTTCAACTTATTTAAAACCTGCTAGTACTAAACTACAGACTTACATGGGTTGATCATTTAATTCTGGGACTGATTTTTTTGTGAGTGAATGAGTAGACTTATCGGCTAGTTGATCTTGTCTCCTTCGAAGTAGTGTCCTTGTGCTTGTATGCACTTATTCCAGTGTTCATGCTACTGATGAAAGCACCTCTGGTAGTCACTAAGAAGTCCCTTCCCCCACTACAATACACCTGCAGCTGCCAACCATATCGTAGACAACTTAGGATGTCTACACTGCCACAGCAGCAGACCGGTGTGACACTCAGCCCCCACCACAGGCAAGAAAATACTCCACCGTAGGACCAACCAAGGGCCCAGGCCTACCACACCCCACGGGGTATGAGCCGACTGGGCACGTACACTACATTGTCATAGACAAACAGGATAACACATGTTTTATGCATGCTTCTTTACCATCTGCACACACGCAACCGACTTTGTGTAAACGAGATCTCGCCCCCTTACCTACACTAATACTAATAATTGTTCTGTGTTATATCTATATAGCTGCTCTGATAAATTGTATCCAACCTGAAGATGGCCACAGCAGCATTGGCCGAAAACTGTGATTGGTAAGTTATGTACACCTGATAATATAGTTGTGTTATGACTGCTATAATCCTTATAGAATTATTACCTTATTTGACATACTGATTAGTGCATTGTTTTATGGATTGTGTTACATACTAATTTATTAAACAAAACAAAATGAGATTTGTAAATGTTTGCAGGGCAGTAAGAAACTGACAAAGACACATGTTGTTACACTAAATTATTACAAATTTATGTCATGAAAGTCTATAGCAGTCAGTACCAAAAAGGAGTTTCTTTCAGGTAAGCAAGAGCAAAAAGGATGTGGGAAACATTGAGAGATACGTATCAGAGAGAAATTAAAAATCTACATGATACAAAATCTGGCCAAGCAGCAGGGACTACACATGAATCGAAATGGCAATGCTTAATGCCGATGTCGTTTGTAAAAAAAACTGTAATGATCCCACAACCCACACTGTCAAATGTAAGAGCGGCTGAGGAATTAGTCATTGGGATTACTCTAAATCTTGAAGATGATAATGCTTCAACAAATGTTTCAATTAATGATAATGACAATGATGAATTCAGTGAAGGGGTTTATGATGAATGCCAAGCAAAGAAAAATCTAGGGACAAAGAGAAAGATAAAGTTTCAAAAAGAAGCTTTATATTTGGAGAAAAAGATTAAACTTATGGAAGAGAGGCTTATGAAAAGTCCCAAGCCAATGAAGACTACATGTGCCTGATGAGTCTTACACTGTCCAGGGAGGGGGGGGACAATATTCAAAGGTTGGAACTCAGAAGAGAATTTCTGAGCAGCGTAACCAGGAGAATTAAAATTTCTAAGAATCTTTTGCTGCCTATTAATAGTGTTCCCACAACATCTAACATTTCATGTCCTTCAACTTCATCTCCATGTGCAACAAGTCTTGATTCAACACATTCTTGTGATTCAGACACTTCACTGCATACCTCGTGGATGTCCTTTATCTCAAGTACAGATTTACTACCACATCAGTCTCAGGTTCAATTGTGAGAGCTTCTGAAGGGGTATCCCTACTGCAGACAAAGATGTTTGTTTTACCAGTTCCGTCTATGTAATTGCATACCTTGAAAATTTTCAAGCAGATATGTTAATGCACTATCACTGATGTTTATGTTTAAGTTTGTAAATCTGTAGTATACTTCAGTATTTTGTAGCTCTTACTTTTTCTTTTGTAATTTCCCTTTAGATTGCACTGAATTATTATATCATTTAAAATTCTGCAAATGTAATTTCTGTTTATCCTTACCACAATAACAAGTACATACTGAAAAGCAACAGTAAGTTTCTCTTCTGCTTCAATTCACTATCTGAAATTTGAATAACCCTGCAGATCATCCTTCACACTATCCGTAATATAATCAAAAGTTTTTATACTCATCCTGAAATATTCTCTGAACGTATCAGGAAACTCTGTCAATGTCTTGCACAGTTTAAAATATTCTCCATCATTTCTTGATTCCCAAAGCTGATGCATCCACCATCATCTTCTGTTCTCATACTTCAAACAAAGGTTACTATCCATCAGCAAAAATTAGTCCCAGTCATCATCAGATGTGTACATCAGGTAACATTCACATCACCTATAATAAACCAACTAGAACAAGAAGTCCTTCCTTGGGGGTTGTTTGACTGTGCATCTTCCTCATGAAATAGAGTGAAATGCCAACTTGATGCAACTAGGTAATTTTATTGATGTATTCTTAGCTCGACATATTTGGGGCACATACTCCCATCATCAGGAGCATTAGATGTTGAGTTGCAGCATATGGTTTTCTGCACTGAGTTTTTGGAAGGGTGGTGGTCTTGAGAGCCATTGTGTAGGTCGTTTGTACAATGTTGATGGTGCCGTGTGACAGCACCATCAGCACAGAATAGAATTTGGTATTATGTACAACCAATGCCTACAACTCTTAAGTCGTGTTATAAGATGGTAGTAACAAATTGTATAAGAACAGACATGGTATGCCTTTAAATCTAACGGAAGATTAAAAATAACATAATTGTAAAAGGAAGTGTATTATGTAACCAACCAAGATCTTGGGTACTTAGAAAATTAAAATAGTCATCCACTGTATAAAAAGAATTTGAATAAAGAAAATTCCTTAAAATCAATTTAAACTGTTATATGAGACATCTGTTATATGAAAAAGAAGACAATTGAAAACCTTAATGACTTTGTAGTAGGTACCTCTTTGATAAAGTGACGATTCAGATGTAGTCTGATGAAGATAGAACTTCGTCTAATATCCTTACCATAAATATTGGAATTAACCTTGTACTTTTCCGTATTCATGACAACAAAACATAATAACTAGAAAATATATTGAGACTGAATGGGAAGAATGTTTAATGAATTACACTGATCTCTATTGGACTCTCTATTGCTAGTACTTATAATAATTCCAAATGCCTTTTTTGTATCCTGAAAATTTTGTGCTATATGGAGAATTACCCCAGAAAATGATGTCGTAACTCATTAACAAATGAAAGTAAGCATAGTAGACCATAACTAATGTTTCTTGTGTTATAAATATTTTCGAAACTTACAGCATAACAGGCTGCACCAAGTTTACATAAATGTTGATTCATATGACTTTTCCAATATAACGCGTTTTCAGTAGTTTTCCAAGGAACTTGCCGCAAGATGTATTGATAATAGGTGTACTGTCACTTTCAACATTCATATCTAAACTGAGGGTACCTATCATTTTGAAATGAATTGGTTTTGTCAGAACTTAAATGACAATAAATTTGAATTGAAAATTTATTCGAATGTTCGAATACTTCTTTAATATCTTCTTGGAAATCAATAGGATTAGAATTAGTTATAATTACACTTTATCATCTGCAAAAAAAAAAAAAAAGCAAGTCATAGATGTATTATTAAGTATATATTATAAAAGTGCTGTATTGTTCGGAATCAGTCTTCCGTTCAATATGAATTTGTTCTACTTGCAATTCTCTGCTTCTGTCGAAACTTCCCTGAAATATTTCATTTTTTCTCTTCTCTTCTTTTCTTATAAATTGATTCAGGGATATTTATTTAGAGGACAGGAGAAACTCTTGCGAATGGATTGGTGGCCCTGAACAAACAGCGGAAAAAAATAAAAGAAAGGAGAGCGAGGAAGCGTTACATTACCGGCATTAAGTTGTGTTCGTTTTGTATTAACGTAATCGATCATCATCGTAGTTTAGGTGATGAAGTTTAAAATTGTTTCCTTAATGTGAAGAAATATATTCTTTCTCCTATCAGATGTGGTATAAAGTACTTAAACTAGTACGCGTATGGGTATCAGCTCTTGTAAATGAGTAAGGCGTTGGTAGTTTCTGACTTGTCTGAACGATATAATTATTGCTAATTTCAAATTTTTATTGTAATTTGATATCGTACTGATCTTTTGGTATTAGAGACTACGTATTTCAGGTTAAGGTGAGAATACAAGGTTCGTTAGACTCTCGAACCGCGGGTGTCGGTAGATTGCTTCAGGTCCCTCAACATTGTATAGAAATACATGAGAGCTTTTAGGCACATGGTCTTTCCCGCAGTGAAACTAGAGCCAATAATATTTGGTAATTGCAGGTAAAATGGCCGAAACCGAAGAGTTGGGTCTTACTACAGAAGATCAGCTAGAAGCTTTAGATGCACTGGAAAACGGTCAAGAAGTTGATGCTTCCGAGGGAGGAGGAGCAGGAGATGCTTCTCTTGTTGGATCAAATGCAGTGGATGATCCAGTAAGTTTCATTTGAAGCGTCTGACGATATTACTTGAGGAATCTATTTTTTTTACTTGAAGTATGTTGTGATATGTTTGTGCAGTAACTTTCAGAGTGACCTTTATCAGTTTAGATTCTCGATTACAGGAGTTGGAGGCAATAAAAGCAAGAGTGCGTGAAATGGAAGAAGAGGCAGAGAAATTAAAGCAGTTACAATCTGAAGTTGATAAACAGATGAACCTTGGCAGTCCGCCAGGAATAAGTTAGTACATAAATGCAGATGTCATGCAAAGTTCCTTATGATATCTAGATTCAGGAGTGCCTTTGACTTTGTTGCCTGTTTAATTCAGAGTGGCAATTTGGGCAGGATATTATGAGAAATGAAACCAACAAGTGCATATACAAATATGTAAATTTATTGTATTATAAACAACATAAATTGTTATGACAGTCTTTGTAATATATCCTTCAAAGAACACCTCCTTGAAGATGGCCTCAGTAGGTGGCCAAAACATGTAGGAGGCTATGCTGTTTTATAATACAGTAAATTTACCTGTTCATATATGTGCTTGTTGGTTACGTTTCTCGTAACGAATAATGAGGGCATGGTCGTGAATCATTTAAAATTGGCAGGTTAAATTTTTCACAATTTAAAACGAAAAATGTGGCAACCTTGTATTATAAAAACAATAGTTTCAGATTAATAGAGGAGTGGTACCCCCTTTTTCTCCCCTTTTACAGTGGCACATGTACTCCTCAGTTTATACATCCTATTGTAAATCGTACAGTGAGAATAATAGACAGTCATTCACAGTTTAATTGTTATAATCGATCATCACTTAGCACAACACATTTTGTCCTTTGTAACAGCCATAATTAGGTACAGTGTTTAAAAACACTTTGAGGGAAATAAATTCTAGTGTGTAATGTAAGGTACGGGAGTAATATGAGATGTCATTCTATACAGACAACATTCACTTTAAGATACAGCAAGTTTCGTATGTGATTACAAAGTATCCCAAAACCGTATAAAGTATTTAGCTAAAAAATATGTGCCTGTAATCAGCATATTTTAAAAATGTTCGTACATTTTGTTTATAAAGTCCTGTCCTCCATTTTCTACATAGAACTCCCCTATGAAGCAGTTCCCATATTTGGATTATGTACCTCTTGATAAATTTCTGAAACAAACTCCAAAGAGCTTTTTATTTAAGAGCAGTACTGTGATAGTATGATATATACATAGAAACCAGAAATAAGGATTCTGAGGATTGTATTTTCCTGGGGATTTTTTGTGCCTAGAGCATTAATGTGTTAGAATATTACGATTAATAAAATACGTTTTTATTAATTTTGTTATTTGTCACACTCAGTGTGAAGTATATGTTAAGTCATGGTATATTATATATATGCTGAGTGTTGTCTGTGCACAGGGTATTTTGGTATAATCATTCAGTTTATAGCAACCACATACATAGGAATATTTTACTTTGAGATATTTTGTTCTGTGTAAGGTTGTTGATATCAGTACTTGTTCTGCTGAGTAAAAATATGACATAAACAGTTGGAAGATCTACCTCCAGCAGCACATAAGTACACAATTTTTTTTAGGTCATACAATCATGTTATATTGATTTCTGAAAACAGAAACCATCAGAATACACATTTCAGTCCCATTTCATTTTTTCATAATTCTTATTGAGGACATCATTGCAAGTGTGTCATAAAGTGTACCATTCATATCTGGTACATATATGCAGGGTGTCCTAGGGGGGATGTGACAGACTTCGGGAGAATGTTCCTTACATGAAAGTACACCGATATAACCAAAAACACCTATATCCGAAGTTGAACGGTTATGGGGGTAATGGCGAGAAAAAAGTGTGGTCTTCTTGCGGTTCCACGTACTGTACCTGTTTCGTGTGATGTGTTACCTGTACGCTGCGGATGTCCGTCCTTCAATCTGCAGCTGGGTCAAGTGCATTGACGCTGCGACTTCAATATCAACAATTGTCACTGTTACAGTTAATTGTGAGGAGTTGTAAAAATTCCCTTTTTTGTTTTCCGACATGGAATATTGTGACATGCATTGTGTGTATTGATTTTGCGATGGCAATGCACATGCTGCTGTTGACGAATACCAAAGGCCTTTTTCCGACCGAAGGATTTCATCCAGGGGTGTATTTTCTCATATTCACCAGACAATGCCTGAGACTGGTTGTCTTCCAAATATTGCTATGCAGTCTGAAAGGGAGGTGGTACCATTGATTAACACACAAGACACCATTCTTGGGATGGTTCAGAGAAGTCCATGCCTGTCCACTCATAGAATTGCCTCTTGCATCGGTGTGTCACATATGCAGGTGTGGCGAACTCTACGTGAGAAAGATCTACATCCTTATCATGATCACAGGGTACAACATCTGGAACCAGGGGACCCTGCTCAACGTATGGATTTGTGACACTGGATAACAGCACATCCCCAACTGTTAAGCATCCTTTTATTCACCGATGAGGCGTCTTTTACCCAGGACGGTATAAATAACTCATGAAATTCGCATATGTGGTCCCATGATAATCCACATGAAACAAGTGTAACCAAGTTCCAAAGGAGATTTTCAGTGAATGTATGGTGTGGTGTGCCTGGTAACAAGTTGATCGGACCTTTTGTCTTTGACAGCAATTAATGGGTAACACGTATGAATTCTTCCTGAGGAATGAGTTACCAGGTTTGTTGGAAGACATCACGTTAATGATAAGGAGCCAAATGTACTTCCAACATGATTGGGCTCCCCCACATTACACTCGACATGTGAGAGTGTACTTAAACAGATCTTTCCCTAACCGCTGGTTAGGTTGTGGTGGACCCATTGCATGGCCACTGAGGTCACCAGATCTTAAACCACTTGATTATTATCTCTGGGGGCACATGAAGACATTAGTGTATGAAACAAAGGTCGATTCAAGAGCAGCACTGCGCCATCGTATTTTTGCAGCGGCAGAACACATGCAACCATCCCGACAACATTACGACTGCTTCTGAGTCTCTATTGATGTGTGCTGAAAACTGCATAGCAACTGGAGAGGGCACTTTGAACAATTACTGTAAAGCAGGTACTGTATTTTAGTACAGGTAGTTCTGATACCAAAATCTGCAGTCAATAATGGTAAATGAGTACTTCAATACTGTTGGATATTCTTGTGCCATGTAAAGTGCTCAGAACCCTAAGGATGATTACTTCATTAGTGCGAGTGTTTATTTAGTTTAATTGTATGGCTTTGTGTCACTCATATGTTAATTATATGTTAAGTACAGATATTAACATTACAGAAAACACATATTGCTGCCAGTTTTAGTATTTATTTGGTAATCAGTAAGTGTGTAACAGCTGTCATTCTTTCAAACTTCTGCCCTTATCTACGTAACTGTTCAACTTCAACTTGGTTATATTGGTGTACTTTAACTTAAGGCACATTCTCCTGAATTCTGGCACATTTTGATCCCCTCACGCGTCCAATTTGTGCACACCAGGGATTGCTGTTTCTGTCAGCA
>Ga0123354_10021970_pt1 | contig 10060 bp, 10 predicted proteins | sample TergutLab28metaG_2_FD_97872 | JGI IMG/M metagenome (GOLD analysis project Ga0123354, IMG submission 97872) | Labiotermes labralis P4 segment gut microbial communities from Petit-Saut dam, French Guiana - Lab288 P4 | ecosystem: Host-associated > Arthropoda: Insects > Digestive system > Gut ...
CCGGCCCCGCACCGCCGCCTGCACGGCGTCCCAGACCGCCGCGCGCGGCTGGTCGGCGTCAATGCGAACAAAGCGCGACGGATCGAGCCTGAACCGACGCTCGTAGCCGCCCCGGACGGCCTCGAAAAAAGCCACCGGCTGCGCCTCGAACTTGTCGGGCACGCGCACGCCGCTCAAGCGGGCGGCGGCCACGGCGGGCGGCAGGTCGAACCACAGGGTCAGCTCGGGTTGCAGCAGATCGGGCCGCGCCGGCCCGCCTTGCACCAGACGCTCCAGTTGCGACAGCGCGTCCCCATCCAGGCCGCGCCCGCCGCCCTGGTAGGCAAAGCTGGCGTCGGTAAAGCGGTCGCACAGCAGCGTATCGCCGCGCGCCAGCGCCGGGGCGATCACCCGCTTGATGTGATCGCGCCGGGCCGCGAACATCAGCAGCGCTTCGGTCAGCGCGTCCATCGGCTGGTGCAGCGCCAGCGCCCGAATCTGCTCGGCCAGCGGCGTGCCGCCCGGCTCGCGCGTGCGCGTCACGGTGTGGCCGGCGGCACGCAAGGCCTCGGCCAAGGCGTCGATGTGGGTGGACTTGCCGGCGCCGTCGATGCCCTCGAAGGAGATGAACAGGCCCGTGGCGCTTTGCTTCATGGACGCTCAGCGCACCAGGTAGTCCAGCGCGATGCCGGCAAACACCGCCGCGCCGACCCAGTTGTTGTCGAGAAAAGCCTGCCAGCAAGCCGGGCGCTGCCGCGTGCGGATGAGGAAAAAGATCCGCCCCGCCACCAGCGCGGCCACCCCGATGCCGGCCAGGAACACCCAGCCCATGCCAAACGCCAGCCCCACCACGGTGATCAGGGCCAGGGACAGCGCATGGCAGACCATGATGATCGCCACCTCGTAACGCCCGAACGTGATGGCCGAGGTGCGGATGCGGCCCAGCTTGATGTCGTCGTTACGATCGACCATCGCATACGCCGTGTCGTAGGAAATGGTCCAGAAGAAACTGGCCGCCACCAGCAGCCAGGAGATCGGCGGCACCGTGTTCTGCACGGCGGCAAAGGCCATCGGGATGCCGAAGCCGAAAGCCACCCCCAGGTAGGCCTGCGGCACGGGAAAAAACCGCTTGGTGAAGGGATAGCTCACCGCCAGGAACAGCGCCACCACGGCCAGCAGGTACACCAGGGTGTTGTTGAACGGCACGATCAGCAGAAACGAGATGAGCAGCAGCGCGACGCCGAACCAGAGCGCCTCGCGCACGCTGAGCGCCCCGGTGACCAGCGGGCGGTCGCGCGTGCGCTCCACATGCCCGTCGATCGCGCGGTCGGCATAGTCGTTGACGACGCAGCCAGCGGAGTGCATCAAAAAGCTGCCGAACGCAAAAACGAACACCATGTACAGGGACGGCGCGCCTTCGGCGGCGATCCACAGCCCCCACATGGTGGGCCAGAGCAGCAACAGCGTCCCCACTTGCTTGCCGAGCGAATCGACGCGGATCAGGTGGGCGTAATGGGGTAGGCGGGCGGCGAGACTCATGAGTTCCTGTTTCCGTGGTGCAAACGATGGCGTTTTATGGCATGCAATGGGAGGCCCATGTCCGAGCTTATTTCTGGTACCGGTTCACCGCCCGATTGTGCTCGTCCAGACTTTGGCTGAACTGACTGCTGCCGTCGCCGCGCGCCACGAAGTACAGCGCCTTGCTGCCCGAGGGCTGCACGGCGGCCATCAGCGCGGCGTTGCCGGGCATGGCGATGGGCGTGGGCGGCAGCCCGGCGCGAGTATAGGTGTTGTAGGGGGTGTCGGTGGTGAGGTGCACGCGCTTCAAGTCGCCGTCGAACTTGTCGCCCAGACCGTAGATCACCGTCGGGTCGGTCTGTAGCCGCATGCCGATGCGCAGGCGGTTGGCGAACACCGCCGCCACGTCGGCGCGGTCTTGCGGCAGGCCGGTTTCCTTCTCGACGATACTGGCCAGGATCAGCGCCTGCTCGGGCGAGTTCAGCGGCAAGTCGGGCGCGCGCGCCTCCCAGGCGGCGGCCAGGCGCTTGTCCATCAACTGCATGGCCTGGCGCAACACGGTCAGGTCGCCCGAATTCTTGGCGTACTGGTAGGTGTCGGGAAAGAAGCGGCCTTCGGGGTGCACGCCGGGACGGCCCAGCGCCGTCATGATGTCCTCGTCGCTCATGCCGGCGGTCTCGCTCTTGAGGCCATCGGCCCTGGCCAGCGCCTGACGCCACTGCTTGAAAGTCCAGCCCTCCACCAGCGTCACCGTCAGCACGATGCGCTCGCCGCGCACCAGCTTGCCCAGCAGGTCGCCCGGCGTCATGCCGCGCGTGACCTCGTAGTCGCCCGGCTTGATGGTCTGCTCGCGCCCGGCCAGGCGGAAGTACCAGGCCAGCAGTTCGGGCTGCACGCGCACGCCGCCCTGCACCGCCCGCGCCGCCGCCGCGCGCAGCGACGCGCCGCCCGGCACGCTGATTTCCACCTTGTCGGCGGCCAGCTCCAGCGGCTGGGCGGCCCACCACCAGCCGGCGGCACCCACGGCGCCGGCGACCAATAACAAGATCAGCAAGAAGGTGAGAAATCGGCGCATGACAGAAAGCAAAGAGTTGGTCATGATAATTGAGCCGCATGACCCCGCCCTTCCCTGAATCCACCGCTTTGCCCCCCAGCACCGCGCCGCTGAACGGGGTGGCGCCCCTGCCCCACTTGGGCCTGATCCGCGCCATCGGCGAGCAGGCGGCGCCGTTCCTGCAAGGCCAGCTCACGCAGGACGTGGTGCTGATGCCGCCCGGCCACGCCAGCCTGGCCGGCTACTGCGACCCCAAGGGCCGCCTGCTGGCCAGCTTCATCGCCTGCAAGCGTTCGCCGCAGGAGTTCTGGCTGGTCTGCAGCCGCGACCTGCTGGCGCCGATGCTCAAAAAGCTGTCGCTGTTCGTGCTGCGCGCCAAGGTCAGGCTGAGCGATGCCTCAGGCGAACTGGCACTGCGCGGTCTGATCGGCAGTGCCACGCATTCAATAGCTGCCGGCGCTGAAGATTTCCTGGCCCCACTGCCGGGCGCCGACGGCGCGCCGCGCGCGCTGTGGATCGGCCCCGTCGGCAGCGCTCCGCCGCCCGGCCCCGCCTTGCCGCCCGAACTGTGGGCTTGGGCCGAGGTGCGCAGCGGCGTCGCCACGGTCAGCGCGCCGGTGAGCCAGGCCTTCGTGCCGCAGATGCTGAACTACGAGTCGGCGGGCGGGATCAGCTTCAAAAAGGGCTGCTACCCCGGGCAGGAGGTGGTGGCGCGCAGCCAGTTTCGCGGCGCCATCAAGCGGCGCGCCTTCGTCGGCCAGGTGGCTGGTGCGGCGCAAGCGGGCCAGGAAGTGTTCTCGACCGCCGACCCGAGCCAGCCCGTCGGCCTGATCGCCCAGGCCACCGCCGCGCCGGAAGGCGGCACGGCGGTGATCGTGTCGCTACAGCTCGCGGCGGCGCAGGCCGATGACCTGCATGCGGGTGCGCCGGACGGTTCGCGTCTGGGGAAATTGCACTTGCCTTACCCGTTGCTGGAGAATATTTGAGCGGCCCACGGCGCGCAGACGGTTCATGCCACGCTGACAGCCCAATTGTCGTAGCACTGTCACGGCCATTGGACTGGACGCACTTCAGGCGACTGTCCGATCAAACGCCCGCCGTAGCGCCCCGGCTGCATCGGCATGCAGTTGCCGCGCCTCGGCGATGGCGCGGCCCATGGTCAAGAAGCCGTGCACCACGCCACGGTAAATTTCCAGCTCCACCGGCACGCCGGCGGCGCGCAGTTTGTCGGCGTACAGCACGCCCTCGTCCACCAGCGGGTCGCATTCGGCCAGGCCCAGCCAGGCGGGCGCCACGCCGTCCACGTCGGCGGATTTGAGCGGCGCAAAGCGCCAGTCGCTGCGCTCGGCGCGGTCGATGTAGTGGTCGAAGAACCAGTCGATCGACGGCTTGTCCAGCACCGGGCCGCGTTCGTACACGGCGTGCGAGGGAGTGTCCTGGTGGTCGGTGGTGCCGGGGTAGATCAGCAGTTGCAGCGCCAGCGCGATGCCGGCGTCGCGCGCATGGACGGCGCTGACGGCGGCCAGCGTGCCGCCCGCCGAGTCGCCGCCCACCGCCAAGCGCGTGGGGTCCAGGCCGAGCGACGCGCCTTCGCGCGCCAGCCAGTGCAGGGCGTCGAAGCTGTCGTGCACGGCGGTGGGAAAGCGGTGCTCGGGCGCCAGCCGGTACTCCAGCGACACCACGGCGGCCCCGCTCAGGCGCGCCAGCACGCGGCAAGCGGTGTCGTGCGATTCGATGCCGCCGAGAACAAAGCCGCCGCCGTGCAGATACAGCAGCGCCGGCAAGCCACTGGCGGCGGCGTCGGCGTACAGCCGGGCCGGCAATGAGGCGCCATCGCGCGCCGGCACGCGCACATCCTGCACGCGGGCGATGTCGGGCTTGGGCACGTCGAGCACGCCAATGGTTTTGGCGCGCATGGCCCGGGCCTGCGGCGCCGTCAGCGTGTGCAGGGGCGGCAACGGAGCGCGCTCCATCTGCGCCACCACCAGGCGGGTAGCGGGGGTGAGGCGGGCATCGACTTCGGGGTCGTGGTTCATGTTCGAGCAAAGCAGGAAATAATGGGCGGCGTCCGATCATCGTAGCTTGGAATCACCGCCATGGCACTCATCCAATACCTGACCCAGATCGAATTCGACTTCGGCGCCCTCGCCCAGTTGGCTGCGCACTGCGAGCGCGCGGGCATCGCCCGACCGCTGATCGTCACCGACGCCGGCGTGCGCGCCGCCGGGCTGCTGGCGCCGGTGGAGCAAGCGCTCGGCAGCCGGCCCCATGCGGTGTTCGACGGCACGCCTTCCAACCCCACCGAGGCCGCCGTGCGCGCCGCCGTCGAGACCTACCGCGCCCGCCAGTGCGACGGCCTGATCGCCCTGGGCGGCGGCAGCGCCATCGACTGCGCCAAGGGCGTGGCGATCGCCGCCGCGCACCCGGGGCCGCTCAAGACCTACGCCACCATCGAAGGCGGCTCGCCGAAGATCACCGATCAGGCCCGTCCGCTGATCGCCATCCCCACCACCGCCGGCACCGGCAGCGAGGTGGCGCGCGGCGCCATCCTGATCGTGGACGACGGCCGCAAGCTGGGCTTTCACAGTTGGAACCTGATGCCCAAGGCCGCCATTTGCGACCCGGCGCTGACGCTGGGCCTGCCGCCGCCGCTGACCGCCGCCACCGGCATGGACGCCATCGCCCACTGCATGGAAACCTTCATGGCGCCGGCCTTCAACCCGCCAGCGGACGGCATCGCGCTGGAAGGCCTGCGGCGCGGCTGGACGCACATCGAGCGCGCCACCCAGGACGGCGGCGACCGCGACGCGCGCCTGAACATGATGGCCGCCAGCATGCACGGCGCGATGGCGTTCCAGAAAGGGCTGGGCTGCGTGCACTCGCTCAGCCACAGCCTGGGCGGCGTCGATCCGCGCACGCACCACGGCACGCTCAACGCCATCTTCCTGCCGGCGGTGATCCGCTTCAACGCTGGCGCCGAATCGGTGCAGAAAGAAGGCCGCCTGGCGCGCATGGCGCAGGCCATGGGGCTGGCTTCAGGCGCCGACGTGGCCGATGCCGTGCGCGCCATGACCGCCCGCCTGGGCCTGCCCACCGGCCTGCGCCAACTGGGCGTGACCGAGGCGCTGTTCGAGCGCGTCATCCACCACGCCCTGCTCGACCACTGCCACCCCACCAACCCGCGCATCGCCTCGCCGCAGGATTACCGGCAGATGCTGGTGGCGTCGATGTAAGCGTGAAACGAGTGTGGCTGGTGGGCGGCGCTGATCTTCCCCCAACGAGCGAAGCCGTTCCATTTCCCTCCAGCGGGGGGCCCGAAGGGCGGGGTGGTCACACCGCCGCCCCATCACACCAGGCTCTCGGGTGACGCCGTCACCACCCCGGCGCTGCGCGCCACCCCTCCAAGGAGGGGAATCAAGACCACAGCGCGAAGCGCGTGGAAGCCTGGTGGTGTCTTATCTCGAGCCGAAGCGCGCCCGGCAGCCGCGGCTGACCCAGATGTCGCCACTGCGCGTCACGCCCCAGCTCTGGCCTTCGCGGCACGAAGCGTTGGACACCTGCTCCAGCAGGCGCGGACGACCCTTGCGCGAATCCCACGGGCAGGTCACGGTGGACTGATCCTCGCTGGCGCAGACGATGCTGTTGCCCCAGCCGCTGCCCCAGGCGCCGCCGAAGGTGGAGAACTCGGCGCGGCAGCCCCGATCCACCCACACCCGGTCGTTGCGCGTCGTGCCCCAGGTGCGGCCTTCAATGCAGGCCGAACTGGACAACTGGCGCGTCAGTTCGACGCGCGCGGCACGGCCCGGAATGTGGCACTCGCGGCGGCGGCCATTGTCGCTTTCGCAGCGCACCACGGCGCTCGGCTGCTGCGGCCCCATGCCACGGGGCTGCGCCTGGGCCCACTGCGGCGCGGCGGCGGCAGCGGCGGCGCTCAGAAACAAAACGGCGGACAGATATCGCATGACTGAAGCCTCCTGAGAAAAGGTATTGAGCAATTTGAATTCCAGTCGCCATGTTACCGCTCACAGCGGCTGCACCCGGCGCGGATCGGGCCGCTCCAGCCAGGCCGCGAACTCCTCGGCCAACTGACGCGCGGCGGCCACCGCCTGCGACCAGGCGCGCACGCGCTCGACCTGGGCGAGATGGCGGAAATCGGTGCGGTCCGGCAGCTTGCCGCCCGGCAGCGCGCGCACCCACGCCGGGTTGGGCGCCAGCACCAGCACGCGGTCCAGGAACGGCGTGGCCGCGTGCCGCCACTTCAGCGGCTTGTCCAGCCAGCCGGGCACCACCGCCCGCTGGAAGTGGGGGTACAGCACCAGCGCGCCGGCAGCGCTTGCCGCCGCTTCGGCGGCGTGGTAGGCCAGATGCAGGTGGTAGTCGGTGATGCCGCCGTCCCAGTAGGCGCCGGGCGGCGCGCCGGGAATGTCGTGCACTGCCTGCATCATGAACGGAATCGATCCGCTGGCCAGCAGCGCGGGACAGAAGTTGCCTGGCGTCAACGCCACCTGGCGGGTGCGGTAGTCGCGCGCGGCGAACGGCAGCGCCGCCACTTGGCCGGCGGCGTCGCGGGCGGAGAACACCACGCGCTCGATCCACGCGCCCATGGCGCGGCGGCTGGCCACGTTGGTCAGCACCGCGCCCAGATAGCCCGCCGGCGTGCGCCAGCGCCCCTCGCGCGCCAGCAGGTGGCGTCCGCGCGCCGTCACCACGTGCAGCCGGTAGCGCGCATGGTTCAGGATGCCCGGCACCTGCGCCTCGAACATGGCGCGCAGGTTGTGCGCCGACGCCGCGCTCACCTGCGCCGGTGGGGGCAGCTTGCGGCCCGGCGGCGTCGTCATGTCGCAGTGGATGTAGCCGGTTTCGAGCTGCTGGAACGCCGCCACCGGATCCCCCATGCAGGCCGTGGCCATGCGCCAGGCACCGATGCTGGCGCCCACCAGAGCCACCGGCTGGGCGGAGCGCGGCAGCCACTGGCCGAAGATGAAGCGGTCCAGCGGCCCCAGGATCAAGCCCTTCGGCCCGCCCGCCGCCGCCGCCAGGGTGACGACGTGCTCGGGCTGCAGCCCATGCCGCTCGACATGGCGACGCGCCGCCGGGCCGGCGTACAGGTTCAGGGCGGGTTCCGACATGGGCCAGTCAGAACGTGAGCACCTTGTCGGCTTGCAGCGTCGCCTCCGCCAGCTCGGCCAGCGTGCCGATGCTCACGCCCTCAATCAGCTTGAGCCCCAGCAGCCCGCGGTTGCCGGCGCAGGTCTTGCACAGACGCACCGGCACGTTGAGGCCGATGAGCTGCTCGACCATGGTTTGCAAGGTGTTGCCCGACGCATCCTGCTGGCCGGGCAGTCCCAGCACGGTGGCGTCGGACATCAGGAACACGTCGAGCAGCGGCTTCTTGCCGCCGCGCCCGGCCAGCGCCAGCGCCAACCGCAGCGCCGACAGGCAGCGTTCACTGCCATACGGCGGCGCATGAATGATGATGAGAATTTTTTGCATGGTCCATGCAATCGTAGTCGGTTTGTTGGCGCGGCCTCACAGCGCGCACTGCACCGCCCGGGCGCCCAGCGCCTCGGTCAGCACGGCGGGCGCGATGCCGATCAGGTAGCCGCGCCGCCCGCCGTTGATGTGGATGTGCGGCAGCTCCAGCACGCTGGCCTCGACGTACACCGGCATGGCCTTGCGCGTGCCGAAGGGCGAGGTGCCGCCGATCTGGTAGCCGCTGTGGCGCTGCGCCGTTTCGGGCGCGCAGGGCTCGACGCTCTTGGCGCCGATGGCGCGCGCCAATGCCTTGGTGCTGACCTGGCGGTCGCCGTGCATCAGCACGATCAGCGGCTCGCGCCGCTCGTCCTGCATCACCAGGGTCTTGACGACGGCGTGCTCCGGCACGCCGAGCTGACGCGAAGATTCCGCCGTGCCGCCGTGATCGACGTAGTCGTAAACGTGCTCGGTGAACGCCACGCCGCGCGCGCGCAGCCAGGCGGTGGCGGGCGTCTCGCTGACGTGCTTGTCTTTTTTGCTCATGGCGGCATTGTCGCGGCAAGGGTTCCTAAAATAGCACCCTTCCTCAGACTTGCGGTTCACCACACCATGAACGTCATCCGTTTTTCCGACTTGTGCGCCCAGGGCAAGGCCCAAGGCCGGCGCGTGTTCATTCGCGCGGATCTGAACGTGCCCTTGCGCGCTCCCGAAGGCAGCGGCGGCTGGGACGACGCGGGCCGCATCACCGAGGACACCCGCATCCGTGCCAGCGTGCCGGCCATCCGCATGGCGCTGGGCGCCGGCGCGGCGGTGATGGTGAGCAGCCACCTGGGCCGCCCGACCGAGGGCGAACTCAAGCCCGAGGACTCGCTGGCCCCGGTGGCCCGCCGCCTGGGCCAACTGCTGGGCCGCGAGGTGCCGCTGGTGACCAACTGGGTGGACGGCGTGCAGGTGGCCCCGGGCCAGGTCGTGCTGCTCGAAAACTGCCGCGCCAACAAGGGCGAAAAGAAGTGCGATGAAGCTCTTTCGCGCAAGATGGCCGCACTTTGCGACATTTACGTCAACGACGCCTTCGGTACCGCGCACCGCGCCGAAGGCACCACCTACGGCATGGCGCAGTTCGCGCCCATCGCCTGCGCCGGCCCGCTGCTGGCGGCCGAGATCGACGCCATTTCCAAGGCCCTGGCGGCGCCCAAGCGGCCCCTGGTGGCCATCGTGGCTGGCAGCAAAGTGAGCACAAAACTGACTATTCTGCGGTCTTTGGCCGCCAACGTCGATCAACTCATCGTTGGCGGCGGCATTGCCAACACTTTCATGCTGACCGCCGGCCTGCCCATCGGCAACAGCCTGGCCGAACCCGATCTGGTCGGCGAAGCCCGAGCCGTGATGGACGCCATGAAGGCGCGCGGCGCCGAGGTGCCGATCCCCACCGACGTGGTGACGGCCAAGCAGTTCAAGGCCGACGCCCAAGCCGAGGTCAAGCAGGCTGCCGACGTGGCGGCGGACGACATGATCCTGGACATCGGCCCCGACACCGCCGCCCGGCTGGCCGGGCAGTTGGCCCAAGCCGGCACCATCGTCTGGAATGGCCCGGTCGGCGTGTTCGAGATGGCGCCGTTCGAGCACGGCACCCAGACCATTGCCCGCGCCATCGCCGCCAGCCCGGCGTTCAGCATTGCCGGCGGCGGCGACACGCTGGCGGCGATCGCCAAGTACGGCATCGACAACGACGTCGGCTACATCTCCACCGGCGGCGGCGCGTTCCTGGAAGTGCTGGAAGGCAAGCAGTTGCCGGCCTTCGAAATCCTGGAAAAACGCGCCGCATGACGGCCACGGTCACCAAACCGTCACACGGCGCGGCCAGAATGGCCCCTCTCTTCACTTCACTCACGGAACTGCCTCCCATGACCTACCGCGCCACCAAGATCGTCGCCACGCTCGGCCCCTCGGCGAGCACGTCGGACATGCTGGAAGCCATGATCCGCGCTGGCGTCAACGTGGTGCGGCTCAACTTCAGCCACGGCAAGGCCGAGG
>Ga0123354_10021971_pt1 | contig 10060 bp, 5 predicted proteins | sample TergutLab28metaG_2_FD_97872 | JGI IMG/M metagenome (GOLD analysis project Ga0123354, IMG submission 97872) | Labiotermes labralis P4 segment gut microbial communities from Petit-Saut dam, French Guiana - Lab288 P4 | ecosystem: Host-associated > Arthropoda: Insects > Digestive system > Gut ...
AAATAGGAAAAAAAAGGGGGGGGGGGGGGGGGGGAAGACCTTAAAGTAATTCAGTCTGCAGCTATGAACTGAAATCATGTGGGTCTGGACGGGGATCGGTGATCCACCCTGTGAATAAATCAGTAAAATTTTCGGTTCCATATAAGAGAAGATTTTATAGACTGGGTCAAGGTGCACAAATTTTCCCAAAATCTAAGAGCCACCTTAAAATTCCAGGCACCTGCTAGGTGACAACAATCAAATTCCAAAATAGCTAAACTAACTCCATGGAGAATATCCCCTCTTGAGAGGCTAAGAGGGCCTCAGCTAGTCAAGAAATACCTCTCATTTTATCAAACCCAGAACACTGTGTCACAGACCCGACGCCAGTGGGAAGACACATTGCGCTGCCATACACGTATTTCCCAAATGCACTCGCCACAACGTCACACACCTCATTTACTTATTAACTGCAGATAATTACTCCCTCCAGGCAGAACCACATAACTGCACCACACATACACTGCATACTGCATGCCACAATTATATTTCAGTATACTTCAAGAAGAATGCACCACACCACAACGCATGTTTAACAGAAGTGGTTGACCGTGATCAGCTATGCATTTCATGTCACATTACCGGTTACTTTGCACACTGAGTTGCAATTAAAGAAATCTAACAAGCTGTTTGTGAGCACCATATAAACAGGCCTTATGTTGAACCATTCAAAAGTGAGGCAAACTTCAAATATTTGGGAATGACTAACTAACCAAACCAAATTACAAGCAGATTAAATATGGGGAATGCTTGCTACTATTCAGTCCAGAATCTTGTCTTATGCATTTGTTATGGGGGGGGAATGAAAATATATACTGAGCTGTAACTCTGCCCAATGTTTCATATTTATTTTGAAGGTTGACCTCACATTTAGGGAAGAAAACGGGCTGAGGGTGTTTGAGAATAGGGCACTAAGGAGAACAGGGACAAGTGGCGAGCTCTTGTGGAGACAGTAATGAAACTTTGGGTTCCATAAAATTTGGGAAGTTTCTTGACTAACCAAGTAAAGGTTAGAATTTGAAGGATTCTGCTACAGAGAGTTGGTCGGTTGGACCCTTAACAATCCAAAACAAACTTTCTTGACAACTTTAGCACTGAATCAGAAAACAAAATTTTGATGGAATCCTTCAAGAGTATCAAGGAAAAAACAGCAGGCAGGCAAATGGATGTCATTTCCCAAATGTGCTTTCATTTCTTGAACCTGATGCAGAGCCCACAAGTGAAGAAAGCAGGCACAATGTCTCTGAACTGATAATGGTAGCAGTTGAAGTGCTGAATGACTGTTACGACAATCATGGGCCCATATTCACCTGGGCATTGCTGCCAACCATCACCACTCATGTTCTACCAGATACCAAACTCCACAACCTAATTACAGAATGTCAATCAAGAAGCCAAGGTGAGACAGCAGTAATGGCCACACACAGATAGCAAGATGCCAGGAACAGGGAAACATCTGTACAACACACAAAGGCCATTAGAGAAATATGTCTGATCAATGAGATTCAGTGGCCTTCACGTTTACACCTAATGACTAATGCATCATTTTTCACACAACTCTCAAGTGTGTAAGTACAACATAATGTCAAAATTTATTGGTAACACTTCTGACCAAGCACACTGGCACAAGTGTTAATGCTCTTGATTTGCATTCAGGAGGTGTGTGGTTTGAATCCTGGTTGGGAAAATGACCACTGAGGCTCATTTTTGACCCAGTCTCTCTAGGCAAATGCCACGATGGTAACATGAATCAGGACACATCTGCTCGATTTCACACCTTTTCCATTCATATAATGTCATCGAATCACCTTACACTACAGTCTGAATCACTCATAATGTTACTGAACAAACCACAAATAAATACAAACACGTAATAGCTTCTACCCCTTCAGTGCCACATCCATTTGTCTTACATAAATAAAGCATGAAGACAAACCCAGTTTACAAAACTTTATGCTCAGTTTCATCACATTATTCTGCAACTGTTTGTGACAGAAGAAATAATAAAATTTCAAGAAAACCGTTCAGCACATTAAACTACATTTAACTCTCAATAAAGCCCAAGATAAGGTGAAGAGACTACAGGAGTGAAAAACCATACCTTTCATAAAAACCAATTGCAACAAAATCCAAAACATACTTGAGAAGTGCGTAAGAAAACTGCATAATCTCTCTGTAATGATTACTGCAGCTAGAACATGGGTTTGGGTCTGTCTGGTCTTTGCACTGAAAAGATTTCAGCACTTAGTTTAAAGGTTTATGGCAAGAGTGTTCTGTGACAGTGATTCCTTGCTGCTGCTGTAATCTTTACCATTCAAAACATGACTGCCACAAAATGTATAGCAGTCACTGTGTAGTCCACTCACAGCAGAGACAAGCATGTGATTCCCCAAGACAACCATCTCTAATAAAACATAAGGAAAGTGATGACAGCTGCTAATGGTGGTAGCTTAGATGAGAACAAAAACTAACATTTCATTTCTGACATGGGTCAAGCAGTCACTTGAAGATGGGACCGATAGGCTGTCCCATAAAGACCAGTAACTAATTAACAAGCAATGTAGCATAATGTTCCAGAACAGCAAAGACTTCATGGTACATTCCAGTCTGTTACATGGAAAATATGGCAACCCTGTTTACAGGCACATCAGCTGCTGAGACAATTAACATTTAACTACCAGCTAGGCCATATGTATTATGATCAGAGGTTTACATAAATATGTCCCATTTAACAGAAGAGTTAAGAGAGAGATAAAATTATGCAAAATGAAAATTTTCAGCACCGCATAAAACGGCTGAAATTCGGCTTAAAACATTAGGGTCACTACAATACAATACATTTGAACTGCATGCCAGGCAAAATTATTTGTATTCTGTAGACCAAGGGTCTCTGTCTGTCTGTCTGTTTGTGTGCACCTAAACACTGCAGAAAACACACACCCTAACATACTTCCCTTAATAACAAGTAATAGTTTCCACTTCTGTATGTATAATTATGGCACAATAAAATAAAATTTATCAAATGAGACTGTCCCCAGTTACTCCACCACAAACAAATCACAGGCCTATGATAAAATTACACAATTACATCTCTAAATGTGACTCATCAGTCCTGCTATAACCAGTATCAAAATAGTTACTGCTATCTGTATACAAATGGTCAAGGTATTCAGTCCAGATTCAAGCCTTCTGCGATGCTGAACTGCATCAATGGGTAACCGTTTCCAAAAATTTTGACAGATCACAGTGCCTTCATCTACAGCATCAAATAGTCCAAGAAGAGGGCTGTAATCCTTCACAACACCAGGAACTATTTGCCCAATGACACTGCATTAACACCCCATAGAGAATCTCAAATCTCCTGTCATATCCAGTCCAATCAGCTACAAAGTTAATGCAATAGTTCCGTCTTACTTTACCTTCTTTCTGGTAGTTATCCAGAGACATGGCCGTTGCATTAGCTCACATTCCCTTCAGCACCTTCCTGCAGTTGGGCACCATGAGTTTTCACTTCTATGACAAGGTGACTGCGAGCAGGTAGACGGCATGGGTCTACACGTCAGGTACGTCATGTGGGTAATGTATGCAGGCATGGACAGGCTCTGAACTGTCGGTAACTGGGATGGATCAGCAGCAGATGAAGACTGTCGTGTTCAGGAGTATCAGCCCTGAATACAAGAAGACCTCATTTCAATGGCAACAGGTAACAATGCTCCTAGGGATGGACAGGTGTTTTTCATCTTTAAGCTGTATGCTGAACATGGCAGCATGCACTAGATTTCCCAGCAGCAGAAAAGAAACACACAGCTAACAGATTATGACCTGTATATCTCCCATTGTTATTGGGATATGAGGTGGATGATACACATGAGTGTGGATAAATACATTTTTGTCTGTGGAATGTGTATATTACTCTGCTCTGCAAATGGACAAGAGTAAACACTGTTTTGAACAAAGGTGGCAGTTCTGCTCTTTGCCCTTTCACCAGCAACATAAATTTACCTACAAAAATGATACCTTTCCAGGTGGTGGTACAGACTGGGCATAGGCATGTTTGCTGCAAACAGACAGCAAATACAGAGTACCTCCCACACCCGATGTCAAGTTCTGGGAAGCAAGCATCCACTCCATAAGAGTCCCCATAAGAAGGGAATGCAACATGCCTGTTAGGGTTTGTTGAACGACTTATTACAAACGTGACAGTCATGAGGCCGTTCCCCAGTATGTACACGATGTCGGTGCAGACTACTTTGTAAGTGGAATGATTTATGACAGACGTCACAGGTAAATGGCCAGTTTGCACAATGAGTGCTCTGATGTTTCTTCAGAACACACCTGTTCCAGGACAAACTATTACAAACATCACAATGATACAGGCCCTCGCCGTAGCGTATCAGTCGATGTCTCTTCAGATTGCACTTATTGCTAAATGACTTAGTACACATATCACAGGCATACGGGCGCTCCCCACTGTGCATACGGAGATGTACCATAAGATCCTTCCTGTAAATGAAAGACTTTTTACATACCTCACAGGAATATGGACGCTCCCTGCTATGTATCCGCTTACGTTTTGGCAGAACAACCTTATAACTGAATGAATTACCACACACGTCACAGCAATATGGGCGCTCCCCACTATGGGTTCGCAGAATTACCAACGATTGTCCTGTTACACACATTGCAGGAACATGGACGCTCACCACTATGTAGGCACTGATGTGCCATCAGGTAACTCTTGCAACTAAATAATTACACACAGTACAGTGATATGGAAGCTCCCTGCTGTGTGTCAGTTGATGTCTTTTCAGACTCCACTTATTACTGAATGATTTATTACACGTATTGCAGTGGTACAGATGTTCTCCACTATATACTTGTTGGTGCTATTTTGGATTCCATTTACTACTGAATGACTTATTACACACATCACGGGTATGCAGATGCTCCAAACCATAAAGGCATTTATGACATGTCAGTGTAGATAACATAACACAATCTTCATGACACGCATCGCAGTAATACGTAGGCTCTTCACTATGTATGAGTTGACATTCCTTCAGCATACCCTGGTAAAGAAATGAGAAGTATATTTTATATAAATTTCAACATAGAGAAGAATAAGTCTGAAAAATGCAAATGGAAATACAGTGTGAGAAAATTCAGAGTCTGTACCAACATACATTGGTGTCCAAAATACAGTTATATTAAAACTGTACTAAAGAGTAAGAACTGAAGCACAGCTACAGCATGAGCGGGCAATCAAGTCTGCCATCAGCCTGATCAAAGGTCACTCACAGATTCCAAACTCTCAGCACCAGGCTTAGGCTTAAGTTCAATAACCTGTCAAAGCAGAGAAATATCAAGATACATAGAGAACAAAAGGGTCAAGCTATATCAATAATGTGGTTGCTGCTGAAATCTTGGGGATGAGAAGAAAGCTTGGGACACTAAGAATATTGGGCAACAGATCACCCAGTTGCACAATGTGCTGCTGTATGAGTGGCTGACAGATCAGCCACATGACACTAGAGGGTTCAGTGCCTTAGAGAGGGTGAAGATCTATACAGAGCAAACTGATCTGCAGGGGTGTAATAAACATTTGAAGACCTGCTGATTTAGGATCCTTTCACTGTGGACCCATTTATAAAATGTTTGTGTTTCGAGTACCGTAACATGAAGACATACTCACTATGAGAGTCACACAGACAAGCATCACCCTGCAATCCAAATGTCACAATGAATGTACTCCAACGTAGTAATGCCCACAGCTACCAATGCCACCACAATGCAAGGGCCTAGTATCACATACCAAAACAGCAGGAGTGAGCTTAGCTGACTGCAAAGATTAGCCTGTCCACGTCAGTGATAAGTATAGCCCTTCCTACTGGGGACAACACAATAAGATCCCCATCTCTGATCCCCACATAAAGATGGAGACATGTCCAGTTTTAAAAAAATTGTGCTTTTAATTAACTTAGCTAGCAGATAATGTCCAAAATATCAGAAATGTATCTAATGGAGATGATACTGTATGTGTATGGTTTAGGTTCAACCAACTACTACCAATAATCTTGACAGGTTACAACAAAATCAAGGAAAGACAATGAACTGAAGATGGGAACTGAGCTAGCTTGTGAAGTGTGAATAACATTAAACATAAATCAGGAAATGGACAATGTCCAGAACACAGTAGACTGCCATTCAACCTGAACACATACAATCAAGAGGGAGGGTGCTTAACAGAAAATCTAGTTAATCCACAGAAACAGTCAATAGATGTATTAATCAATTAATAAATATAATGAAAATGCAACATAAAGTGAGAAATTATCACTGGCATTGACCAAGGATGGCAACTCATCAACTGTTGATACACAACATAGAAGAACTGCTGGCAGTCATAATAATGACACAGCCGGAGTTCTTTAATTCGCTACTACAGTTATTATTTTGTATTTCATTCCATGGCTGAGCAAGACAGAAAGGCAGCAAGAGATCATTCTATATGTGTACCAAATAAGCTTAAAAACAAGCATATCAAATACAAACTCCTTCAGTGAGCAATGTCTAAAACATTCACATGATTAGTCAACCGTACTAAAAATCTTACAAAATCCAACAGTTATTCTGCTTTTACCCATCTATTAGAAAAAAAAAACACAAAATGGAAGTGATGCTCCACCAGCAAGGTGTAACAAACTACAATCAAAAGTCCTGTAATCCAGGTACCCACAACTTTTCCAAAATATCTAGAAGCACCTCAAAACTCTACATGCCAGAAGGATGATATGAAGCAAGTTTTAATAACAGGAACCCACAAATAATAGATGCAACTGTAACAAAATTTAGTTACACAAGATCTGTGCACACCTGCTGCACTCCATTCACCACAGTGCAGTTGCTTCTTGCAGACAAACTGTCTGACAAACAGATCTATACAATCCTGAATATCTGCGACTGATGTCAACCAGAATGATAAATGCACAATTCACGTCACTTTCACAGTTCACTGCAGGACGTGCTACTTGCAAGGGACCCTCCACCTCCTCCTCTTGTGCATATTTGAGGTCCTTAACTTTCACATGCAGGGTTTGCTTTTTATCATCAGAATATGCTGGACATTCCTCAGTACATGAACTGTGTTCAGCTTATAGTAAACACATGCTGTTCTGTAAAACCACCATAACATTATGAGTCGTGACTTTCTTCTCTCAGAAAACTGGCCACTTAGTAAAGACAAACTTAGTACAAAATCTTCAAAGAATTCACGAACAGCATATTATTAGACAAAGTTCAGTGTGTAAATATGACAAGATAGATAAGGAACCAAAACTGTAAATGGAATAGGTAGATAGTAGAAGATAATATGTAAAAGTTAACTTCAATGCATGTAGAATTACTCCATAGTAATGGAGCATGCAGAGTAATAAAGTTTATAAAAAAAAAATAAAACACACACACACACACACATGCACATGTATGTAAGTGTGTATATATATATATATGCTATGTATCATTCTACATAGAAGAGAAGAATCTTCAGGCTTTTTGCAGTTCCACACTGAGCAACATTCAAGTTTCACAAAAAATAATTTATAAATATCAAATAAACTACACCTATTCCATTGAACACAACTTCTGTTGTGTTCGATGGAGTAGGTGTAGTTTATTTGGTAACATAATGGGAGAGCTTCCGTAAAAAAAATTATTAACATTATTCATAGCCAAGGCTTCAGTTTAGCCATTTCAAGTCAAACTTTGACCACAGGCAATGAGCAATGTGTGTTTAAAGGGTCGAACTCACCTGAAGTCATCGCCCAACAACATGCAACATAATGGTGGCCATTTTAATTCTAGTAACTTTCAAGGCAACCCAGGCAATTAATTACAGCACAAAAGGGTTAAATTTCTTCAAGAACATCGTTACCACTCTTGTAATTCATGCATATATACTGTACATATAATGCACCAATTTGACATTCAGCGCACTGTGCATCGTGATGTATTCTTATAATAAAAACAACGAGATGCACTAATACCTCCAATTTATTTTTGATTAGGACTCTACATATTTTGGACAGTTTCTCCGTCCATCATCAGGAGTCTAGTACTGCACACACAGCAATACATACAGGTTATGCTGTCTGCTTGCTACCAAGCAGTCAGCATAACCTGTATGACATATACCTATTGCTGTGTGTACAATGCTAGACTCCTGATGATGGACGGAGAAATCGTCCAAAACATGTAGAGTCCTAATCCAAAAATAAATTTGAGATATTAGTCCATCTCGTTGGTTTTATTATAAGAATATAACACACCATATCCTTTAGCATGTCTGTCACATTCTGAACGTTGGAAACTATTACCGACAGCAAGTAATTACATACTCCTGACTTTGCTAGGCAACCATTTAGCTGTGTGTCAATTTGAATCACATTATTTCATTTTGATATAAAGTAATGCAGGAAAATTATGAAAGACAGAATTCCAGCAGTCACAAAAATGGTAATATATTTTGGTACTCCTGTTATAGTTGACCTTACACAGTCCAATTCACCTATATTTTGACCATTTTTTTGTAGCCTTGCATGGATATCAATGTTACCCCATCCATGCCAGTAGTGTGCTCTTATCCCCACACTACATGTGCAACATACAGCATTTCTCTAACTTTACTATATGATAATTTGGATTTTAGTACACAATTTTATTGAAAAATGGGGTTATTATATATTTTATATTTTCATTTCTCCTCTATTTGGGAGTAATATTTAATGTACTTTAGCATACTGGCTGTGAAGGGCAGGCCTCTTATGTAGCGTTTTTCTGTTTTGTACTGGCATTTGTTCTCCCTGATGATGGTCAAATGAACGACCGAAACATGTAGTAGGAAGTAATAAAATGCACATGTGACATTTCAAGTGTTGTAACTGTGTGGTCTGGATTGTTATTGAGTCACAAAAATACGTGTGAATGTAAGAAAACGGAGGCACTTATTGTAAGCAAGCATCTAAAACAATGAAATGTTCCTCAGACTGCAATGCACATTTTTTTTTACATGCACAGAATTACAGGGTGTTTTTTTTTATCATTTTCCTAAGCACAGCATTTTATCACATTCGATGCCTGCATCCACTGGGACAACCCACAACAGTCGCGGTGTTCAAATAACCAATAAAAGAGACACTGTGTACAACACAAAACATGCTTCCATACAAATTTTTCACTATCTGTACAATAAACTTATGGCCCAACACAAGTAATTTATTGTAAAGAAATTATTCACTATACTGCAAAGGTAAGGAACACACATACAATTTACACCAAGCAATTTGAACTTGTTCTTACAAGGCCAGACCATGATGAGGTGATTCAAAAGCGCTAAAATACAAAGCCACACAAATTATGCTTCTTTCTACACTATTCCCTGTTAAAATGAAAAAAATATTCTGTGTACACATGCAACTGTTACGAGCATTCTCTGAAGTGAAATTCATATTATATATGACTTGCAAAAGAGGACACACACACACACACACACACACACAAATGCACACACATTCATGTGTAACACCACTCAAATCACCATCATAAATCAAGCTCACCTCAGGTTCAGCCTTTTGCACACAAACTGCTGTTGACTGGTACACCTCTTCAGTTTTTATGCCAGTAGGGTGTCGTTCAGTCACAATATCCATATCGCTTTCTTGTTTGACAGTATCAACGTGCTCCTGTCAAATCAGAAGTAAAAGATAACTGACACACAAAACATCCCTTATGGTTGCAGTACATACACAGAACAAGTAACGACACGTACAACCAATCCTGGACAATCTAACGTAAATCAATCACTCCGAAATACAATATAAATATTAAGCGTCAAGAAATGTCATGACACGGTTATATCTGACAATCTTCCAAGCAAAATGTGTTCCAGAAATAGGCGGGACAGGGCACTCCAAGCCACCATCTGCATGTTAGCGTCCTAAAAATATGCCTATCTCTTCTCCCTTAC
>Ga0123354_10021973_pt1 | contig 10059 bp, 5 predicted proteins | sample TergutLab28metaG_2_FD_97872 | JGI IMG/M metagenome (GOLD analysis project Ga0123354, IMG submission 97872) | Labiotermes labralis P4 segment gut microbial communities from Petit-Saut dam, French Guiana - Lab288 P4 | ecosystem: Host-associated > Arthropoda: Insects > Digestive system > Gut ...
TAGGAATCCATTTTGTGTTTCTGTCATAAATACTTCTGAGTACCTCTGCAGTTTTATATTAAGGATTTTAGAGTATAACTTATAGCAGGTGTTGAGAATACTAATTCCTCTGTAGTTTTTGGGCTCCCTTCTGTCACCTTTCTTAATTATGAGGGTTATAACAGCATTTTTCCACTCATTTGGAATGCGATTTTCTCTATATATATATATATGTTGTTTAAAAATTGTAATAATCTCAGTGTAAACTCTACTGGTGCATACTTGAATAGCTCTGAGTTAATGTTATCTTGTTCTGGGGTTTTAACATTTTTAGCTTTACGCTTAATTACTAACAATAGAATATAAATTGCATACCAAAATATAGACTTTCCATCACACATTAAATAACCAGTCGCTCTATTTGACTTCGTTTCTTGTTGGTTAAGAACCAGAAAGTGCAGTATGGCTAAGTATAGGTATTTGACAACACAACATGTGACTAGATGCGCTTCTATCGTAGAAGTTTCTTCCGCTTGCATTCCAATTGTTTTCTCAGTCACAGTTTAAAAGTTTCAAATTTTAAGGCATTCACCCAAAATTTTGGCGCTGTTGAAAACAAAGCATTATCATTACTAATACATTAATAAAAAAGTAGGAATTATTTATCATGTGTTCCGCTAAGAACTTTTCCTTTTTATTTGGTTCTCGTGTCCATCAGGTTTCTCGACCCTGGTTCTTCATTCGATTCATTCAGACAAACGTATCCTAATCAAACCGACTGTTATTGGTTCTAAAAATGTTGTCCACTGATCTCTGGCATTGGGCAATCCCTGGCCAGGGGATCAGCATGACAGTTTTACCTCATCAGTTTAAGTTTGCAGGAAGTATTTCAATGCAAGGAGCTTTTCAATATTTTACAATATCTGGTATCTGAAATTAGACTTCACTCGTCTAAAAATAATTTTTTATTGCTTAGATTTCTCGAATCTTAGTTTAAGTGGCATTACTGCTTACAAAACTTTATTATTTTAATATTTTTTTATATTAACTTAATAAAAATATTAGAACTTATGAATGTAGCATGCAATAATACAAACTTTAAATGTTTTATCGATTTGTGTTATAGAGGTCCACGAGGCGAGATAATTTTTTGGGGGGAGGGGGGGTTTGCAGTATGAACGACACATTTAAGAAATTCGCCGTATAAAAAATATTGGAAAAAGTCTAGAGCAATATTGTTCAAAATTTTTAACTCGGACCCCTTACAAAGACTATCTTAATTCGCACAACACATTTCCAAAATTATCTCAGCTCGTTACTATGCCACTATTGATTTGGAAACATACTTAAAAATTAAAAATTTATATTACTTTAATTTACAGACTTATACAAATGCGGTAATTCTATCACAGGTACTCACAATAAAGCTAAGATTACGAATAATTACGGGAGAAAAGAAGCCTGTTTTGCCTAGAATATATTCCAGTGTCTCAAACACGCGGCACGACGGTTTTCTTCTGGCCAGCGTGCTGATCTTACTTAAAGTACAAAATGCAGCCCGCCACGTAACTTAATAATTTTATTGTTTGCTTACTTACTTGTAATTTCATTTTAGTTAAAAGCAAGAATTTTTGTGTAGACGTTTTTAAATTATCTGTTGCTAAAATACTGTGCGGGGTGAGTTCAGGCCTCCTCCGGAGTGTAGCTCTTCTTTAGATATTAGGTAGAGTAGATTGCTAATTAATTACGTTTTAGGATAACCTGTCAGTTCCATCTTCAAGGCCTCCAAGTTTCGACGTTCAGGGTCAAGCATTAAAAAGAAATATTTCATTGTCACCAAAGACAGGGCAGATATGTTTTAAAATAACTACCTGAACGCTCCTGCATTCTGTTTCATGCGTAAGGAAGATTTCCTCCTTTGTTACGACGTTAAGTACGACTTTGTTGTTCAGTGTTTCAGGGAAAGAATAATATTTGGTCCACTCATTATTATTGTAGATTATTGTAAACTTAATGACGCATGTTGGTATTACAAGGGTGTCCAGTACCCTCACAACAACAGACAGAAGCCAGAACTGCTGGATTCTGGCATTTCAGCAAAACAAAAAGGAATTTCCGTCTCACTGTGACCATTGCAGCTGTGATGGAGTGAAATATTATTCCTCCTATCCGTAAAGCTGCCTATATTACAATCGCTTTTGAATATAATTGTATATACCCTTACATAAAGTGATAACATAATGATGATGATGATAATAAATTGATTATTCTTATTCTTCTGGTTAAAATGATGTGCGCCCCCTCATAGTTTTCTAATTGCTGAAGTGGCCCGCGTTCGATTTAAATTGAAACCCCTGACTACTCAAATCTCTGTCGCCTCAGACACAATTCAAGGTGTTTCCGGTTGAGAAACACTCCTCTTGACGTCACAGGGTTTTTCGAGTTTTTAGTGCTTAATGTTCAATAAGTTATAATAGAGTCCCTTGGTGTTCACTGACCTGTATCAACCCACCCTACTAAAGTCAAGGGAAGGAGGCCGATATATGGTTGGCAATCATAATTTCCTTCTCTGTCTACTCTAATGGTATAACCCCAGCTTCCACTGCCTCGTCACAGCCATACCAAAGTGCTTTGTTGCTAGCGTGGTGTGGACAGATTGGCCAAACGACTGGAAAATAATGCAGAAAATTGCGATGGAGGGGGTAGGGCAACTCCTGGAGAAGAAGTGATTCCCATGAAACTGCTTTTGCTAATCTGAACAGACATTCGAGTCTTGCTTAACGTCGTTTTCCTGTCCTGTAGGTAGGTGCGTGGCTATCCCATGTCAAGCAGAATAAAGAGAAGTTCACCAATTATATATTTTTCGGGATTTCACGATGGGTGTTGCCAAAAGAGAGTTTTTTATGTTACTATACCGTGTAGAACGTTTAGTTTTGTTCCGACATAACGGATGAAAATGCTGTCCTATTCCTAATTGTGGCCGAATTAGATTCAGCTGGATGCTGAATTCACCTCGAAGACTGAGGAACCATATTTTTCCGAATTGTCGGAATAATTTGATTACCTTACACGGGTTTACAACCCAAAAGACTGTCATTTGGGGTTTGTATGATTTAACTTGCCGTTTTGTGGAACGACTTGCTATTCACGCCAGTCACACAAAATGGGCGACAAAATGTCTTAAGTACACTTAAGAGCAGCTTGCCCTATCTTATCTAACTTTGACACATAAGGTTCTCTTTCTTTCCAATATGTATCCATGCCATTGACAGTTAAAAACACTAGGTCAGGGCTGTGTAAACTCGAATTGGCGAAGCTCTTCCTGCTTGTAGGGGTCACGGTCAAATTCGTTCTACTTGCTGTAATTTTTCTAACAGGCTATTAGGTGGGGAGTACACATGACCATTCGAAGTGCAATGGTAAGTACATGTATCGACTGCCTTAACATGAGCAAACTTTTGCATTTTACCAAGACAGTGCTTATATTTTCGTATACTTCCCGGGGAGGGGGGGGGGTTTGAAGAGAGAAAGTTATTTCTATTTACAAGATTTACAAGTTGGTCTTTATAATGGAGACACAGTATGTTTTTTTGTAAAGCAGGGCGAAAATTTTCATACATCAAGCAGAAAAAGTTCAAATTTTAATTGGTTATGGCATTAGCAGGTAAGTCCGAAACAGAACTGCAATACAAATCCAGTCATCGTGTTATCTGTAAGTCGTTATTGAATTCTTGAATTGTTTCCAGGTTCTTTATTCCGCCAGTCATTCATTGAACTACGAGAGTTATTCGAAGAGTTAAGAAGCAACCGTTACGCTTTTTTTTCCCCACTTTTCTCTTTCTTCGTCGCCAATAACTCTGTATTTGTTATTAACACTTCTTAAATTGTTTTGACGAACCACTATTCATTCTTCTACGGAAACAAATCAAAACTATCTGTAGGGTATATATGAGTATTGTTCCCTTTGCTGATATGTCGTTTTGAATACGGATTAATCGTGTTTATAAAACACAATAAAACACTTCAATAAGGCCTTCTGCTAAAAAAAAATATTATCATTATCACCTAATATATCGGTTCTGGTGGGACGTGATGTCGTGTTATGGATTATTCGTAATTGTCTAGAAACATCTGGAACAAAATACCCTGTGATGCATCTTCACGTACCAGAAGAAATTATACTCCGTTAATGCCACAGAAAAAAGCTAAAAACTCAATTTTATCACTTTTCAATCCCAGTAGCACTCTTTATTACTTTCATTAAACTAAAATATACCAAACACAAACACTGGAGTAAACTCCTACATATTTCCACAAATTTGCAAATCATATTCCTCTTGCTCAATGAATGGTAATATCAGACGTGGTTTGTTGGAATCAGAAAGTTCCGACAACCAAAAACAAGTAAAATTACATGTAATTTTATGTATAATTGGCTAAGCTCCCTTCCCTAATGCAGTATATAATTTTTTATCTAGCAAAACTGTTAATGTGTAAGAGTATTTTATCAAATACTCGCTCAGTGTTAAACTGGTGTTCCTTCTATGTTACAAATTTGTAGGTTCTGTTTACATTGTTCAGTTTCAATTCCGTCACCTAGAGGTTGCAGCCCCAACTACAGTACTGAAATTTATTACTTCCCTGCACACGATTCCTAGTGACTTCTTCCATTGAACTGTACTTATGATAAATTAGCTGCTTTTCATACAACAGTCTTTTTAATTTAAAAAAAATTATTTGAAAGCCACACAGCTTTATTCATGAAATTAAGATTGATTACAGAATACTTGTGAAAAATTAAATTATATCCCCAACATGACACCCATCCTCCATAGCCTATGCAGTAATTAACTTTATTTACGTAGAAATAATTAAATTAAAATAGGGGATTGGTGGAGAACAAACATACCGCGAAGAAAAAATTTCCTGATATTCAATAATCTTCGTAGGGTAGCATAATACGTATTTTTAGAAAGGGTGTTAGGAAAGTAATTATAAGTGAGGAGAAGTGAAGGGTTTTTGAAAGGTGGTGACGAAAATTCCGAAAGTGCAGGGAAATGAAAAGCGGGTAGTGAAGTGTAGTGAAGTGCAGTGAAGTGACGTGAAGTGAAGTGCAGTATAGTGACGTGAAGTGAAGTGAAGTGATGATCTTGGGCGAAATTTGTGTATTAACATTAATTTATGGTTATGTAGCTGTATGTAGGTTCTGTGCAGTATGTTGTGTCATTATTTGCTTCTCTTTGTTATATTCTAATTACTCGACTGATGTTTTGTAATATTCTTTGTACGTATGTTCTATGTTTCGTATTTTTGGTTTCTCTTTTGTATATTCTGTACCTTTGTGTTTTTTATATTGTTTTGTGTATTGTTTCTCGTTTTGTGCTGTTTCTTTCCTATTTTTGTACAAGTCTACCGACCACTGCCACCGGGAAGAAACCCAATTGCTGTAAGTTAGTAACATATCATACCACATCATTTCATAAAATTTTGTTATAGAGTCGTGAAGGGAGACCTACCGAAATTAAAGAAGACACTTCTAACCAAGTGGAGTTTAGGACTTCTTGTAACGAAATTCAGAATCATTGTACTATAAAAAAAAACTGCCTGTCGCCTTGGTAACGGACTGAAAACATATTAATATTTATTGAAAATCTGCTTTCTTGTAGCGCAGCGGGGAAATAAATTGTTACTAGCAAATACAGTCCACAAAAACACAGCACATAAATTCTACACGTTGGCTTTTTATTTTCCAGTAAATGTGTCGGTCACATTTATCAGCCATCATGAGGTGACATAAAGATACAGAACGAAAAGTGCTGCAGAAGGTGCCTCCGCTGTAAAGACAGCCTTCTATAATACACTGAAAGTTATTCCCAAAAGGAAAAATAACAAAAAGAAAAGTAAAAGTTGAAAATCAGTAACATTTTCCGTAAAATTTTCACCAAGTTCAGAATGTCATACATGAACTCGGAGATGTTTCTGCATATCATACTTATACTGTAAGAACACGAGTACGCAACGGGCACTAATAGAAGTTCGCCATAATCACCCTAGATAGCGTACAGATCTTCCTACATCCAATCGTAGTAAACTCGTCCGAGCAGTAAAGCACACACAGCACACGTAGCTCCACAGTGTCACAATACATCCACTATATGTTACACGTGGTACAGAACTGAGTACATTCCGTTAATTTTTAATAAACCATCCGTAGCATTTTTAATGTGTTTCGTTACATTATAGATTAATGTCGATAGAACTTATGCCAATCAAACTATAGACTCTAAAACAAAACAGTTTTACCGGAGTTACAGATGGCGCTCATATTTTGTAAATAAACTACTCTTTACATTCACATTCATACCAAACACTTGTTAACATAACGCAAAATAACGCAAAATAACAAACAACTGACATCTTTACCAGCAACACATGTGTACAATAATTCTGGATATTCATGTACCAGAGTAATAAGCTGTAAAATATTAAATAACATCTTACGATGAGCAACTTGTAAGTGGTAACACTTTTTCCTTCTATTATAGATGACTTTACAGGTCCAGTTTCCTTAAAATTTAATAATTTTTTTACAGTAACGGACGGATAATCGAGGTTTCTCTATTAGTGCCGATTTTGTGCTGATATTCTTACAGTAGTAGAAACATCTCCGATTTCAATTATGACATTCCGGACTTAGTACAAATTTTATGGAAAACTGTGCTGACTTTCGTGTTTTATATCCTTCTTTTTCTATCGTTCCTCTTTTGGGAAAAACATTTAATGTCCACTAGCAGTATGAATGTATAACGGATGCCTCTTCTGTAGCACTTTTACTTCTCTACCTGTATTCGGCCTGATGATGGTCAATATGTATGAACGAAACATGTAGTGGAAAATAGAGGACGAACGTACAGATTTTATGTGTTGCAGATGTAAATTATAAAACCATCTTATTGCACAACACTTTTATTTGTTGATTAATGCTCCTTCATGTTTCTGCCTTTGTTGTTGGTCATCTTCGGGGAGCTTTCTTTAGCTTATGCGGCTTATGTTTCATCTTATACGTATATTAGGTTATCAAACATGTCGGAGCATTTATCAACCAAATGAAAGCGCTGAGCAACAATTTGGTGTTAAATTTTCCATATGAAACATAGTGGCATGGATAATGTACCACATCGGATTTATGCGTTTTGTACGTATGAACAGCGGCATGATGTTGTTCAAATTCGAAATAAATTGTGTTATTGGAGTTGGGCTTGCACACGGCATCCTGAAGAAACAAGGTAAACGAAATTTCTGCGAGAAAACATAATCGAAATTACCTATTTTAAGTAGTGCACGACGACGAAGATATTGCAGACACCGACTTGAATATTAAGGTTAGAATATGATGGTAAGAACTGAACTAAATTATGTCACATTCGTCACCATTAACAGCCTTCGGTTTCTACTACAAGAGGGCTGCTGTGTGATTAACGAAATACACGTCTGTGCACCGCCATATTTGTGTTATTTTCATTTTACAATTCAAAAAGTTCAAAAATCGGGAAGGACTGAAGAAAATAAAGAATAAAAAGTTAATTAAAACCCTATAAATATAATTATTTTTTTCATGTATAATTCTCAGTCCAAATGTCCATTATTTCTGCAAGAAGCTTTAACCGGTTAGTTTGGTAATGGCAAGGCAGAATCGTTTCTGCGAAGTAGGAATTAGACAATATTATTACGTGATCTTCATGTTTACAGACTTCAGTCCCGAACAAAACCATTAAGTATCATAAAATCCCAAATTAATTTTATGCCTTATGTTTATTGGACCTACATCATTGTAATAGTTGAAGAATAAAGGACCAACTTGATGTCACTTGATATTTTATTTCACTTCTTATGTACTTAATATGTTTCGGACATTAATATATCCATCATCAGGAGCTTGCGACTTTGCTGTTGAATTACCACATCGGTCGTTTGGTTCTCGGTTCGATGTGTGTTGGAGATTTGGTGCGGCTGAGTTTGAGTGATGTCCGTGTTGCAGGCTGAACCGAGAACCAAACGACCAATGTGGTAATTCAACAGCACAGTCGCAAGCTCCTGATGATGGATATATTAATGTCCGAAACATATTAAGTACATAAGACGTGAAATAAAATATCAAGTGACATCAAGTTGGTGTTTTATTCTTCAACTAATTTTATGTAATTTCTTCGGATGCAGATACACGTTACAGTGCCACTTACCGAAAATGCAATACAGCAAATATTTTAGACGTCTATGGTCGGTCATTTTTTTATTCGCCTTAAAGAACAAAACTTTCCATACATAGTAGGAGGTGAATAGAACTGTTCTTAAACAAACAGTAAATTATAGCAAGGACTAATAATTGAGGAAATGTATACATATGACCGTGCGAACATATATACTCCCCTCAGTTTAATTATGTTGAATAGATGCGATGCTTTCCACACGATGTACATTTTATATGAAATTATTTTTCAGTTTTCTCTATTGTTGGTTATAAATACAGGGTGCGTATAAATTATCGGAAGATTTTGCAAAACCATATTTTCACAAATACTGAACAGAAATACATGAAGTTACTACCATTTGAAAGAGGAATGTTTGCAGTTTCATAGTGACCTTAAATGCATTCGATGTGCGTCCAACGTGTGACACGGCAGGTGTCCAGGCGATACTCCCATTCCCGCCAAAATCTCTCAAGCACGTCTTGTGTGACGTTCCCGATTGCGGTGCTGATGCGCTCTCGCAATTCTGGTAGTGTCTTTGGAAGTGGTGGGACCTAAACATTGTCCTTGACGAACCCCCACAGGAAGAAATCACACGCTGTCAGGTCTGGTGGCCGGGGTGGCCAGGTGCAGAAGGTGTTGTCTGTGTCCGCTGCACGACCGACCCATCGACCTGGCAGGTAGATAATATTTGCTTGTTGGTACGTGCACACGTACGCGTTTATATTAGATAATATTTGCAAAACCCTTCGATAATTTATATGCACCCTGTATTTTTCTGTGTGGCACGCTTTACATTTACGCTCGAGACGAGGGCAAAATCATGTCGGGACCTTCATTTAGAACGTCCTTTATTATTGTCTTATTTTAAGCAAAGTTTATTGTACAAGCAAATTTTAGTTCTACTCCCCAATTAAATTTCATCCAAATTCTTTCAGCTGTTCTTTATTTAGTACAAGCGTGCGGGAAGAGATATGGACGCTTTTTGCAGATTTTCTTTGCAAAGGTATCATAGAGCACATGCCTAAACAACGGGACACGAACTCTATTGACTTACTTCCATATAATTGATTACGTCTGCATTTGTTCCTGTTTACAAATGTCGTTATTCTTCGGAGTCGTTTTCGAACACGACTGCAGTCAATTTTAAATAATCCATGACTGTGCATTAAGCGGATTCGATATGAAGATAAAACCACCAAATGCTTATAAACATTTAAGAGTATTTTGTGTTACATTATAAACATCGCAAGTCTCACATATTTACATGTTCCAGTCACTTTTATGTTCGTCCTCAGGAAGATGTCATACGAAGGACATATTACAAAAAATTTGAGAGCCATTGCACGAATATAAAATATTAAGTTTCCGTCGTTTTAGGAAGGTGATACAATAGACACTAGCTGCAAAACACTCGTTACTCACTTGAATTCAGCACAAAAAATTGTCTACATTTTTTATTTTAACATACAGGGTGAGCATAAAGTCTTTCCCTGATTACAAACATTTATTACAAGAAAACTACGTGGAATACAAACATATATTTTTTCCATTACTTAAGTTAGTTTCTAAAATTTTATGTCGTATGTTTATTGTAGCATTTGTAATATTTGGTTTTTGGATGCAACATTTCCAAACAGGTGGATTGGGAGAGATGGTCCGACACCCTGGCCACCACGATCGCCGGACATCACCCCTCTTGACTTCTTTTTATGGGGTATGTTAAGAACAAAGTGTTTTCGACACCAGTTCCAGATATTACAAATTTGAAGGCAAGAATAACAGACGCTTTTGCTACAATAACTGAAGACATGTTGGAGAACACGTGGAGAGA
>Ga0123354_10021976_pt1 | contig 10059 bp, 4 predicted proteins | sample TergutLab28metaG_2_FD_97872 | JGI IMG/M metagenome (GOLD analysis project Ga0123354, IMG submission 97872) | Labiotermes labralis P4 segment gut microbial communities from Petit-Saut dam, French Guiana - Lab288 P4 | ecosystem: Host-associated > Arthropoda: Insects > Digestive system > Gut ...
AGGTTTTTCTCGGTTTCCCTGTGTCTATAAGCAAATGCTGAGATGGTTCCCAACATTCCAAGTTGCCACTACATGCTTCTCATGTAGCCCTCCCGACTTAAATTTATTAGTAACCAATTTCATTTTTTGTTTACATGTAAAATAAACACTGCCACCGGGTGACAACCCAATTGTAGTAAATAAATATTATTATTATTAAAACGCATATTTCGGTGACAATAGCGGTTTAAAAACGTTATGGCATTTAAAATAAAGTTACAGAAAATTGAAACGCTTGTGCATCAGTGAGATATGAATTTAATTTCACTAACAAACAAAATTATGATGCAGTATAATGAATACTGAGGAGGCCTTAAATAAGTCAAGCTAACATGTAAAGTATGATATTGTATTTTGTATGTTTATGGTTCCGTGCATCGCTAATCTATACTAATAATTGTCCAACGATATTCATCACAAAGCAGTCTATTTATTATTACGCAAGTTCACTCTACATGTTTCGGATGTCAACCACACCCATCATCAGGAGTACACAAAACTGTGACTACAGCCTCCGGTACTCTGCATATTTTTGTGCAGTTACCTCCCTAACTTGACCACGTTGGAGGAAGGTAGCTGCACAAAAAATATGACCAGTACCGGAGGCTGTAGTTACAGTTTTGTGTAATAATAAATAGACTTCTTTGTGTTGCATCTCGTTGAACAATTATTAATATGATATATATATATATATTTTACACTTCTGTGCTATTAACTGTTGTTATGTGTGTTAGTAAGTTGTTACGAATATGAACGGAAGATGGTAGGAGTAAATGTGTGCTTGTAGCGGTAGTTCATTTTCTACCAGAATTTCCTCCACACAACATCACTTTTAGTTCCTTCTTACAAATGTAGTTTTCTTTCTATAACTTTTTACTGCATTCAAGTTTGGTATTTTGGTAAAATTCCATGATAATTTCTACCTGAAATATCAAACGGCCTTGTGATAGGCTTAAAAAATAATAATAGAAAAGGGTCCAGTTATTTGTCTAAAGAATCAGGACAAGGCACTTCATCTCTGGGGATAAAGGGGATGGAGCCTGAAACTATAATGAAACCTCGTGAATGAGGAGGCCCTGACCCACTGGGGGCTGTCCGGCCAAAAACAAACAATTAGTTAAATTAATTTATGTTAGGTCTGTTCAGCCACTACATTGACCTACAGACTGATAGACTGAAGGCATATAATTGGTAATCATAAGGTTCGTCATCCCCATTGTGTTCATAATTAAACTAGAATGGAGTGTATGTACTTGTCTAACACAGCTTTATTTGACGGTAGAGATATGTATAGAATTTACTACATAAAGAACAACTACATGTTTCGGCATTTTACATTGGCCATCTTCAGGTTAAGAAATGAAAAAACTTTGTAAACAGCTATACTCGACTTACAACCCACATAAGTCGAGTATAGATGCTTACTAAGTTCTTTCATTTTCTCAACCTGAAGATGGCCAATGTAAAATGCCGAAACATGTAGTTGTTCTTTATGTAATAAATTCTATACACATCTCTACCATCATATAGTTGTGTTAGACTAGTACATACACCTCAATCTAGCCATATCATGTCATGGATAAACATAAGTGGAGCTACATTTCCATGTCCCCTGCTGTTTTAAAGAAGCAAATTAACACTAGTCCATATTCTGTTTCAGCTAGCACAGACTATATCAACACGCAGTTACCGACATCTGGAACTGCCTTAGAGTGTTTCTTAGCTCATAAGAGATGCCTGTCTGGTGGAGACACTGCACCCTCCACATCAAGCTTTATGCTTCAAAGTACTTCGTTCTGGCGGGAAAGCTTTTTGTCCAGACAGCTTGAGCCAAATTTAACCTTTAGACACCTAACGTCAACTTTAGTTGATTGACGTACCGCTCCGCTAACCTCCAAAGTTACATTTTATATATTTATTCAACAATTGTAGGTACCGAATATTTTAAACATGGTATATACTCTCCGTTTTTTTTCTCTTCAAAATGCAGTTTGTTTCATAATTCTAACTTGTTTGGTTCCCGTATTATTCACATTTTATATACAGGTGTGCTAAATTTAAAAGAATATTTCCGGCGCCAAAAGGTTAAACAAGATGGCAACGTACGTGCAGCATCACTACTGTCGTGCCTTCTGCCTTTCTGTTTTTTTTTCCGTTAAGGGAAACAAATTTTAAACTACAATTAACCCTTATCCTGTTAACGTGGAGAATATGGTGAGCTCCTAATAATGCCAGCAGATGTCAGATGGGATTTAACTCGGCGTTTAAAGGGTTAAGCAATGGTTTTACCGCCACTTTCACAGTCTGTTTTCATTAAACATATACAATAAGAATTTGTCCGTATGTCAGCCGCGGACACGTATAGTTGGGTGGAAGTAAATTTTCACCCATTTACCTTGGTACCAAATGGGGAAATATTCAAATCCTCGAGCGGGCTCCGTCATCCCGGTGAAAATCGCACAGGTTACACATTGGACAGGAAGCTGTGCTTTGCAGAAGAGATAAGTTCCTTATTCCTGCCGGGTGATGAACCAAAATTCTTCGGGCTTTCAGTGTAAATTACTTGGTGTACCGACTGCCGCATTCCGGTTGTTCTTTTGGACAAGCATATATATATATATATATATATGTGTGTGTGTGTGTGTGTGTGTGTGCATATCCATACGTTTGTTTGTTTGTTTGTTACTGGCGCGACAGCCACCAGTGGGCCATGACTTCCTCATTATCGCGGTTTCTAGATCACATACAACGATACACTACAACCGGTAAGACTCCCCTGGAAGAGTGATCAGGTCGTCGCAGAGACCTCTACCTGACAACACTCAACACTCACTACACACAGACACCCATACCCCCGGTGAGATTCGAACCCACAATCTCAGCAGACGAGCGACCGCAGACCTACGACTTAGACCGCGCGCCCACTGGGACCGGCTCATATCCATACGTACAATTATACGAGTATATTAAACTGTAAAGGATTTTGGTTTATTTAATTCAACCATAGACACTTCGGGAATCTTCGTGTAGATTCGGCAGACAACTGCTGCCTATTCGTTGTAACCCCACACAATCGGAAATACATGCCTGAAATTTCTTTTATTTAATTATTCGGAAGTAGCTCAGTCGGCATAGTGACTGAGCTACGGGCTGGACGGTCTGGGATCGAGTCCCGTGTGGACGAGATTTTCCGCCCGTCCAGACCGGCCCTAGAACCCCCTCAGCCTCCTGTACAATGGGTACCGGGTCTTTCCCGGGCGTAGAGTCTGCCGGGGCGTGGGGTTAACCCCAACCCATCTAGTGCCGAAGGTCCTAGAAAAGAGTAGAGCTATACCTCTACTGGCCCTAAGGGCATGCGTGGCCTATAAAAAGAGCGATATCCTATCTAATTATCCGGAAAACTGCAAGATTTATAGAAGTATATTATTAAATATTTATAATCGTGATATCTGTACTATTCTGAGATAACACGAAACATATAGTGGTAATTCTGTACCGATGTTTCAGGACAATCACTCGGTCCCATCTTTAAGGGTAAAGAAGTCCAAAAAGAAAGAATATCCTAGATGAGCGCAGGTAACATTTACATCACAGCTGAAATCCGAATTCACGCATTTTTAAGCGTGTTACTTAACTGCTCTGTCAGTTACTAAGTGTATACTGGGTCGGCGATAAGAGGAAGAAATAAATATGGGTCATTGGTACAACGGTTCTGACAGGGGAAATCACGGGTATTCGAGAAAATCCTGCCCCAGTGCTACTTTATCCACCACAAATCTCACAGGAATTTGCCATCGCTGTGACAGGCCGGGCGACAAACTGCCTGAACCACAGCAAGAGCCGCACTAGATAGTCAATGTTAGTCAGCAAAAGAGCACGAGGTTAGGGCGAAATATATATTTTTTTTTTGCTGCTACAGTTAATTAGCGCTAGACTGATACAGAAAATCTTGTAGGTTTGTTGGGAAATGGTTGCAAAAACCCATCAGACCTGAACGAAAATTGAAATTTTTTCGACAAATTTTGATGTTTTGCTGACCGTGCATCTCAGTATAATCCTAGTAATTAACCAACTTGATGCACAAAATCTTGTTTTATAATAAGTTTATTAAAAGCCTCTACATGTTTCGAGCACTATGTGTTCATCATCAGGAGGTCAAAATTGTATTATACAGCATCTGGTATCATCACACTCTGTAGGTGGCCGTCCGGTGCACCGGACGGCCACCTACAGAGTATGATGATACCAGATGCTATATATACAATTTTGATTTCCTGATGATAAGCACATAGTGCTCGAAACATGTAGAGGCTTTTAATAAACTTATTATAAAACAAGATTTTGTGCACAAGTTGGTTAATTACTAGGACTTTTCAACAATTTTTCTTGACAATTACCAACAATCAAAGGTAATTGAAATTTTTTAGCTCTTCATCAAGACATTACGTTCGTACAGATACAGGGACATGGAGGGAGACTTATAAGTTAATTAGCAATCAGCAACGAAGAGAAGGCACCTAAAAACTTAGCAGGCAGGAGAATTAGAGATCACGTTACATAACTTTAGGTGTCAGAATTTCGTCCAGGTTCTGGTACCTACAAATCAAACTTGAGTTCAGACAACGAGAAATGCAGTACATTGTCAAGTATGTGCCAATAAGTTGAGGCGAAGTCACTATGTTCTGACGCACATATTAGACTTCGTTAGTTAGTGTATGTAACCACAAGCATCGTTCAGAAGTTTGAAGGAATTCTGCGGCTTGACGTGACGTCACTAACAATTTCTCTACTCCGCTCATCAATCTTAAACTTTGAACGCTTCTGTGCAAGGCTCTAGCCTGAGAATGCAGATCAAGGGTAATAAATTCGTAGTCCTTGTGCTTCAAAGTGTCAAATAAATCGTATCGCTCTACGGCCATATTTACAAATTTCTTTCTTTAGTAACGGCAATTTCTGTAGCGAAATAAGTATGATAATAATTGAATAATGCATTACAGAAGACGTGGAATTGATGGTTTACGAATTTATGAGTCTATATTCGTAATTTGGGACCGCGGTAGCTCAGTGGTTAAGGTGCTGTGCTACACATTGGAAGGTCGCTGGTTCGATCCCAGCTGCTGTCAGTGGATTTTTCATCGACATAAAATCCTTCCGATCGCACTATGGCCCTGGGGTCGATATATATTATATTATATTAATATATTATGTTAAATTAATTATATATAATTAATATATATATATATATATATGCGAGCCAAGAACATAAGCTGGCCTTCCCTAACGCGAAGCAGCAGACATACAATTAGACAGCAACCAACACAACATTGCTTTTTTATCTTGTTTGCATTTCATGTTACGGTATTTGTAGATGTCAAGAACAAACATATTTTAAAGATTGAAGAAATAAAGGATTTGGAAGAATGCTGCAGTGGGCAAATCTAGTTACTTCTCAATGCTTGCAGGAATTGAGGAAAATCTTACAAAACCACAATTTCTATAGCAGAGGTCGAAACCGAGGTTTGAACTGGGCACGTTACAGTATATATCTCATGTAAATTTAAAAAGTTAAATGAGGGCCCCTTTTTTTTTAAAAACAGTGTGCAAAAATCATCACCGGAAGCGCGTGTCTGAAGCTACAAGTAACATCCCTCTTGAGTCTTCAGTCCAGTTCTTCGCCTTTATTCTTCATTTCCAAATTTTCACGATTCACACCCGGAACCCTTTGTGTAACTTAAGTCAATGGGCTCTAAATATCCTTACTTGGTCTCTATAAAGGCTTCAGCGTCACTTCACAAGCGAAGACGACAGGATTTACAGTAGCTTCAGGCCTTTATTCCACTATTTCTTGGTCCACAATCGACGCAGATTTACGTGTTCAGACAGAAATGTAACGTGTACTTACTTATGGTTGAACCAAGAAGATGTATTTAGGGCTGCGGCTGACTGGATTTCATACGAGCGGCGGAAAATTGCTGGGAGAGAACCAAAGTTACAAAAACAGTTTACATCAAAGCATCTAAACTCTCTTCTACGAAAACATGCCTGTGTTGTACCGCAGCCATGATGGATATTGTCCATTCTCTGATATATAATTACTGCACATAACTTTTAGAGAGTTGGGTTCATTCTAGACGTTCATTCTATTGTATATAATATTTATGGCAGCTGTCGAGTATAGCCACTATAGACACAGACAAGAACTCGCCTAGAAACAATAGCAGATAAATTAATTATCCCTCATAATTTGTGCCCAGAATAGAGGAAGAAATTTTAATACAAAAATAGTTACTAAAACGTTTAAAAACGTGATGGAATTCAGATAATTGATAACGGGATTAAGAAGTTTTAATTACGCGCGTTGAGGTAAGTAAGAGACTAAATCCTGAAAGTAATTACTGTTAACTACTTCAGGTTCTTGCTTGTTGCAGTCTTCTGCCTCACAAAAAAGAATTGTAAAGGTAAAGGTAAATTTCACCCTAGAACGGGGAACGAAGGCCCAGAGGGGGAGTAGAGGTATAGCTCTACTCTTTACTTAACCTCGGCGCTAGATGTGGGTGGGTGGTCAACGTCACGACCAGGCCCTTTACCCCCGGGAAAGAGACTGTACCCATTTTATAGGAGGCTGAGTGAGCCCCAGGGCCGGTCTGGACGGGTGCGGAATATCCTGCCCACACCGGAATTTGATCCCCGTACTGTCCAGCCCATAGCGATATCTCTATACCAACTGAGCTATCCCGGCACACCGAAAAAGTACTGTAAATCACTATAAACTTACATAATTTTTGAATGGACATAAAATTTGGTCATCCTCGGCCGTATCATCACCTTGCCGTGTTGAGGACGCTTGCGTACCCAAAGAACTTTGGGGGCTAGGCCGGCAGGAGCTTGAGCACCTCATAGGGCCACCCTTGCCAGATAGACAGAAGACGATGGAGCAGACAAAGAATGATAACCTGGTCCTCCAGGTCGAGGGTTGTGCGGACGGCCTGGTAACCCTACTACGTAAAAGTAAATATTAACTCACACTTCACAATAGCACTAAACCAGGCGGATTTCACTACGAAAACCGGAAATGCAACAAGGGATTGGAAGAGACGTGGGACGTACAAGAAATAGATGGGCATTGCAAAGTTGGAACAGGTCAAAGGCCTAACTCTTGAAAGGAGGAGGAGGAGGAGGAGGAAGAAGAATAAGCAGAAGAAGAAGAAGACGAAGAAAAAGAAGAATAAGAAGATGATGATGATGATGATGATGATGATGACGACGACGACGACGACGATCAAATTTGGCTTGTGACATTAAGGGAAGAGGCTGTGGGTATTTTAGAAGGGGGAGCTGAGCGGGATATCTGAGCTGAAGAGAAAGGAAGGGGTAGGAGGCTGAAAAATTGACCCATTAGGTAAGGCGCAGCATCACAATTTGTTTTAAATTAGGGGCCTTCAATTCGAAGTAATGCGATATACCAGCTTACATTTTTCTAAAAAAAAAACCTAACGTAAGACTTCAATCATTGTATACGGGTCGTTCTGCGTTTTCAGTACAGGGAAGAATAAAATTAACCTCTACATATTTAACATTAATGTAAATTCCCTGATTACTTTTCCTTTGACTAGGGCGACTTGGGAATTCTCTAGCTGTAGATGCAGTGGGAAGAAGTCCGAAAGAAAAGCATAAAATCCACCTTTCAAAAGACGGAAGTTTTCGTTACTCACTTGCTATAGAAGCTTTTAGTTTCTTTCTTGTGGTTTTTTTTTTGTAATCCAGTGTTCTTTGTCAGGAAGTTTGGTCACCCTGATTTATATTTATATCCAGTATGCATCAGTGTATGTTGAAAAGAAAACAGAATGAAATAAGTTTAGAAGGAGAAGTAGATTGGAAGGAAATGGTAGAAAGATGGAGAGAGCGGAAGAGTTTGAGTCGAACCACGTCACAGAGACTAAGTGATGCCACTTCCTCTCGACGCCAGCCACTATGAAGAAACTTGCAAACCATAAATCAAGAACAAAAGCAGCGAATTGGTAGGAGGAGCGAAACAGTGGTAGAAGAAAGTGGAGAGAAAGGAGAAAAAAAAAGGGGGAAAAGGCTTTTGTTTATGAGTGTAGTTGGTCCAGCTGAGAAGCCCATATAATGCATGCGGAAAAAAAAAAAGCATCCGCCCTAAGCAGACTCGTCAGTGCGTTTCAAGTCTGCAGTCCAAACAACACAATAAACCATAAACAATTCTAAGTTGTCTTCATGGTTACACCGTGCATCAACGATATCAAATGTTTTATTGTCCAACTAATGCACTCAAATATATAAAATCGTTAAATTGTTAAAAACCAATTAAACTTATAAAAGCCGCTCCAACATGTTTCGGTTCACGTGGGAACCATCATCAGGGAGTTACAGAGCTTAGCTAAAATTACAAGACTTGTTCAGCTGTGCGAGTCAGTACAGTCATTGTCAATGTTGTGGCGGTATATTGTGACCTGGTGTGGTTGTGTATTGTTCACTGTGCAAAGAAGTACTGTACTTCTTTGGACAGTGAACAATACACACACACACGTCACAATATACCGCCATACCACTGACAACGTCTGAACCGACTAGCACAGTTGAACAAGACTCGTAAGTTTAGCTAAGCTCTGTTTGTAGCTCCCTGATGATGGTTCCTGCGTGAATCGAAACATGTTGGAGCGGCTTTTATAAGTTAAATTGGTTTTTTTTTAACAATTTAAAGATTTTATATATTTGAGTGCATTAGTTGGACAATAAAACATTTGAATTCTAAGTCCTGGGATTGCAATAAATACTAAGATGGCTGCAGGTGCGATTTTTCAGATAGTTTCAATTATTTGTCCCTCTAGAATAAATCGTCTGGTTTGTTTATTTTGGACAATTCTGATTATTGTGTAGAAAAATGTTGTGATGATTATTAGTATAATCATTAGTGTATCGTCGTGAAAGAAGATTAATTGTTCTATGACGGGCGACGCTCTGTTTCTTTGGATTCATCTTACAGTGAACAAAGGGTGTATTAATAACCCTCGACCATGAATGTATTTTGTTATCTAACGTCACAAAAGGAAGAAGTCCCTCTTGAGAAACCGACAGTGGCTTAGTTGGTCAACAAATTCCTTGTTCTTACTTAACTCGAAGCTTGAGATCTTTCGCTCCTCCGAGATGTTAGCGTAGATCGGCGGTAGTTTCTTACCGACGTTTCGTGACAACCTATCAGTCTCATCTTGAAGGATCCAGCAGTCAAATTTCTTCTTGAACCGCTTGATCCTTCAAGATGTGGACCGACAATATTTCCCGGTGTCGATAACTACTGATCTACACATCGTAACATCCCAGAAGATTATTTATTTAATTTACACGCGTCGGCAGGCTGAAATCGCGTTTGTTGAAACTTATTTGCTGCTGTTAGCAACTGACCAACTTAATGCACAAATTATTGTTTTTTTAACAGTTTATTATTTTCCTTTACATGTTTCGAGCACTTTTGTGCTCATCATCAGGAGGTAAAATTGTATTATACAGCATCTGGTATCGTCACACTCTGTAGGTGGCCGTCCGGTGCGCAGTTCTCTCAACCCGTGCACCGCACGGCCACCTACAGAGTGTGATGATACCAGATGCTGTATAATACAATTTTGACCTCCTGATGATGAGCACAAGAGTGCTCGAAACATGTAAAGGAAAATAGTAAACTTGTTTAAAAAACAAGAATTTGTGCATTAAGTTGGTCAGTTGCTAAGATTATACTGAGATGCACGGACAGCAAAACATCAAAATTCTTTGCAGCTGTTAAAACAACGTGCAACTGGCATTAACTTTTTCACGCCTAATGTCAACTATAGTGGTCGCACCGCACCGCTAACCTCCAAAGTTGCATATTATATATTTATTAAAAAAATATAGGCACTGAATATTTTAAACATGGTATACACTCTCCGTGACCGCCTCTGTGGTCTAGTGGTCAGAGTTTCTGGCTACAGATACAGAGGTCCCGGGTTCGATCCCCGGCGCTACCAG
>Ga0123354_10021977_pt1 | contig 10059 bp, 7 predicted proteins | sample TergutLab28metaG_2_FD_97872 | JGI IMG/M metagenome (GOLD analysis project Ga0123354, IMG submission 97872) | Labiotermes labralis P4 segment gut microbial communities from Petit-Saut dam, French Guiana - Lab288 P4 | ecosystem: Host-associated > Arthropoda: Insects > Digestive system > Gut ...
GAGGGATCCCTAATGCAATAGTTATATGTACAGCACCATAAAGGATATGTAATCAATGGTTCTTAAATATTCAGCCTGATGATGACTCTCTGGAGTTGAAACATGTTACTGTAACACATTAACTTTTTAATGTTTGTTGTGTTGACTGAACATGTATTGTAATTTACAATAAATAAGTTTAATTCTTTATAACACAACGGGATGATTTCCTTTAGACATAAAATTACAGTTTTGTGATATTAAAACTATGTGATAATGAGCCGCTTCAAGTACAAGAATGCAGCCATTTGTATTCTGTGTGGGTATGCATGCAAACATCTGTCTCGAACTAAGTGATCTGACATCTTTTAAGATCAATTAGATCACACTTTCTGCAGCCATTGAAGTACTTGTATGCTGTTCGGTTAACTAATCTCGTATCAGGTTATGTTAACTCTCTGTGTGGAAATATCAGGTAGGAGAATAATGTTACTCCCTACTTGGCAGTAGCATGTTGTACCCATAACACTTTTCAATTGACTGGAATTTTATTTTCACATGCCACACATAGATGGCAAGGAGGCAGCCTTTCTGTGTCATTTAGCTAGCATGAGGCACTTGTTTGCTATTGATGTATAGTTTATTTGTGCGTTTGTTCTTTGTTATCCAAGTGCATATGCTAATGGTCTTAAGGTTGTACATTTTATGAAATATAGTACTGAGTTAAAGGCACCCCATGCACAACAGTTGTCAATTTAAATGCCCATGCAAGAAGGTAATCAAATAACCAAGAGATGCAATTTGTAAAATTTATGAATGTCTGTATTCATTGTCAGTGTAAACATGGTTAATACATGTCCATTCCAATGTTACCTACTACATGTTATGGTCATTTGTAGCCATCCTCAGATATATTTTACAGCAACGTACATGGAAAAGAATACTGAGGTGGGAGCCTCACCTTCTTATTCTAAAAGTTGTGTTCACACTTTCAATAAATACAGACATTGATAAATAAAAATTTATGTTTACTTTTTTTTTTTCAGTAGTGACAATGGGAGATTGTTGATAAAGAACATAAGTGGATGGACTTCATTAATGTATGCATGTTACGGTGACCATGACAAGATTGTGGAACTTCTGATTTCATGGGGTGTTGACAGATATGACTGTAATAATGCAGGAGAGACACCGCTGATGCTTGCAGCCTTAAATGGCAATGAGAAGATGCTGGTGTTAGTATATAAGGTAATGTAAATGTTCAGTTACTTGCTATGCAACAGGACACTAATAAAGCAGTTTCAATTGAGTCAAAATCCTATACGTAGGACATACTAACTACAGATTTGTGTAAATGAATACTACTTTATCATTCTCTTCAAATGTCACCCAAGAACCAATTCATAGTGGTTGAATTTTCTTTATGAAAGTTGAGGTTCTGACATTTGGTTTTGATGTGAGAGAAGATGCCTTGTAATTTGGTAGCTGGGTACCAACATTTTGAATGAACCAGCTTCCTCCATCCTGCAGCAGCAACTCTTCTACCCTGAAGATGGTGGTACCCACATACCAAAATCTGTAGTAGAACATCTCAGAAGACCATATTCCTAATATTTACTGCCATCAGAAACTCTTTCTCATTTTTTGACATTTGATGGTATAGTTTTATTGTATTTGACTGACAAGAGTCTGATTATAAATTCTCACATGTACTGGAAATGACCTTATAATGAATATCTTTATTGGACAGTTATTGTGTTTGTTTCTCATATTTAATGATCAGGTCCTTAGTTCACAAAAACTACAGCTGGAGCCCAGAACATTGTTTTGTAGAGCTTCTGTGTTTCATTCGTCATAATGCATCGTAGTAAGTTTTTGTTCAGGTGAAGAACAAAGAGTTCTGAGCAGTACTCTTAAATCCAACTTTACTATTACATCAAAACAAAAATACAAACCAATAAAACAACATCAAATATCTCCCTACAAAACTTTCAGCATGCACCAACAAGCCCAATTTTACACCAAACTAAATAAAAAGCGAACAGCATTCAATAAACCCGTACTAGTAACAAAAAATACACATACAAATTACAAACCCAAACACAACATATACAATTGATTTGGGACCGTAATTCAACAATCCTAAACTTATCTTTTCTTAACTTATAGATAAGTTTAGGATTGTTGAATTACAGGCTTCATATACATAATTCATGCCAAAAAATAAAAATTTATGCATATAAGATGAAAAACTATAATTAAATGTTACACAGGTTATGGTGTTATGGATTATAACACTGTCTAGTCTTATCAGTGGACACCAACATTTTTGGAGGATAGTTTTGCCACCATCATCAGGGTTGAAGCAAGTCTGCTACAAATGCTGTAGATTATGTAGGTGTTGCAAAGCAGGACCACATAAGGTGGCAAGGAGATGGGACCTAGTTCATGCCATTGCATATAGTAAATGGACTAAGAAGGCCCTTTGAAGGGTTGCAACATTTCCATCACAGGAGAGAGAGAAAAAAATTAAAAGGGGGAGGGGAAGGTAGTTTGTGTTCTTCCCATTCCCCACCAGCAGCACTGTAATCATGCGTTGGGTTTCCCTGAGTGATTGGTTTTCCCTGAACAGTGGAGATCCCCCATATGGTTCTTTGCCCACGTCCTTGCAAGGTTTTGTCCGCATGCTACATTTTCGTATCCTAGCAACAGCTGTGGTTTGATCTTTTGCCTAGATCCATTTATGACACAGGGACATCACAATGGATAGTGCTTTGTATGTGCTTCCCACTATGAACATTATTTTTGTGATTGTGCTACCAGGGCTATATGTTCCTACCTTGCTCTTAGCTTTGAGAAGTCTCTTTTTGTCATTATTGTGTACATTACCAACCACATGTGATTTACACATCCTGTACATTTCCATTTTGGTGGCTACTGTGAATATTATATGTAATTTGCTCTTCTGGTGTTTTCCTTGTTGATATAAAAGTTATTTGAATTACCAGAAATTATTTCAGGTTTATAGTGTAATTGTGATTGTCTTGGATAATGAGGAGGAGAATATATATGGATAATCAAAAATGCACACAACTAAAATTATTTGGTTTGGTACATGGAAATAAAATCATAATACACATTACTCTTTTTTTTTATACAGCTAATAATTATTTTGGAAATATTTGGTAATGGTCATTTGTTTTTATGAACTGTTGAGACTGCTTTTCTGAGCAATATCAGTCTGTATTGGAACCTTTTATGACCCATCTAGTGATGCAAATTGCCAGTACAGTGTAATGGCATGTTATAACTGACCCTATAATTGCTCTACCCTTCTTCATTTTCACCCTCTCCAACCTCTTCTGCCGTTTGTTGTGTGTCAGCATTGACAGTGTCTGTGTGGTTGTAGTGTGCTGGAAGCTCAATTCACATGCATCATTGTTAAATCTTAGCATCAGTTGTAATGTCTGGAATAATCTGATTGAATGAGTATAACACTTTGTTGCTACTAGTTTTTTCTTGAATACCATTTTAAGGCAGCATATTAATAAATGCAGTGTTCTCTTCATTGTTGGTTTTGATATGTGCTGGTGGTTATTGTGCTCTGTGTATTAACATAACTGTGAGGTTGCTTTTGAGCTGCAGGGCATGTGATGTTAGGTTGGTGTACTGGTTTTTGTTTTTTCTTGTTGTTCTTTCATGTTGCTTTTCTTTGTGAACCAGAGCCAGGGCATTCTTGAGGGACTTGCTTATCCCTAAAGATGAAGACAGTACATTCCTTTGAAACATTTGGATCTGGTTACCGCTTGGTGCATCATCACATCCCAGAAGAATAGAGTTCTCAACTGCAAAAACCTCAGAACTCACATAGACACTTTTCGTTTTATGTGATGTTAATACTCATTCAGTAAAATCATTTGCTTCCCTTGCAGCCATTCTTCATCTTTAAGGTTTTCAAACCTTATCATAGTACACTACCATGTCAGGAATTTCATAAATGCTGATTTGTTTACTAGGAAAACCTTGTAAATCCTCATTCTATAGATATGGGAGAAGTTTCCTCCAAGACTGAACTAGCATTTCAAGCGGTCCTCGACTTTTGGACATTCAACTTTCATACATTATAAATTCTCACCCCTAACCCATCATTTGTACACCAAATTCGGACTGTCAGTCACAGCTGACAAACCAACATTGCAAGCTATTGCACAGTGATGCTGTCTGTCAGCCAGCCCAACATTTATTCTCTGTGTGGTCTTAGCAACGTTATTGTGTTGCTGTAGTAGTGTTTATTTGTTCCTGCAAGAAATTTTTTCAAACAACATATGCCCACTTGTTCTTGCAGCAGTGATATGATGTGTTCCACCCATCTTTCCACTCATACCACCCCATTTCCGCAGTGTCTAGAGCCATAAAACTAAGTCCCAAACTATAGAATTTGAGGCAAGAAATAACTTTAGAAAATTAATTTGTATTGTTTATTTTTTGTAGCCCAGCTGACTACTTTAATGTGAATGGGAGTGGAACCCCCTTTATAACATGTAAGTCTCTTGCTTGGCTTTTGTACACATTTACAGGAGTGAATTATGTAAAAAGTCAGGGACTGCCTGTACTGGAATTACAGAAGACCATGCTAAAGGTACACTTTACGGAAGTATGTAGTTGGCTATTATGCTGTCTTCATCAACAAGAGTTCTGATAAAGGCAGCTCAGTGGCACGCATGATTTATTGACAGTCAGTCATTTGTTCATGGGTTCTGTAATGGCTGTGACAGTGGGGTAGAACTTTTCAACATTAAGGCCCACATCAGAAGTCAGTATGTTCCCCTCCCCTGTTTCTTTGGATGAAAAGGGGTATTGTATAGCAGAAACTTTACTTTCTGTGGCAATCCTTTCTGTTTTGGGAAAGCCTGAACATCTGGGACAGACAAAATGCATATGGAACAACCAGTTTTCAAAATTTCCCTGTTAATTCATGCATCTTTCTGAGTCTAACAGTGGACAGACGTAGGTCCTGTATCCTTGAATGACAATGATATTTGGCTTTTCTGATTACTACAAGGTCCAGTTTGTGATTTCTGGATGCCTTCTCTAAGGCACTGTTTAAGACGTCTTATGCCTGGGAACACACTTCTTTGTTTACAAGACAAGGTTTTCTGTTGCAAAGCCTTCACATTGTAATCGAAACTTAACCAGTATTGTATATTTGATACAGTTCGAAGTGTATTTCATGTGCAAATATTTGAAATGGTGTGTGGATATATGCCACTGGCACGAAGTCTGTTTTCCTGTCTAATGTTTTGCAAATAGTCTGTCATTCCTATGATATGGTGAGCCATCTAAAGAAGGCATTTACCTCATCTTCTGATTCTGAAGTTCCTAAAAATATGTGTTGCTCTGTGTGCACATGGTGTTAGAGAATGATATTCCTTGTGTTGTCTTCTATTTGAACACATGAAAAAGGGCAGCTTATGAAGGCTTTATCATACTCTTCCAGTTGGAAGATCCAGCACCACTGTGACAGTCTGTTACCAGTTTCATGAGCTTCATTGTATGTTGTCTATATCACATGTGGTTGGTATCTTTACCTCATAATTGCTGGCTGATTTTTTCACCTATTCCCTGTTCTGAAAGGTCTAACTTAACTTAATTTTTTTTTTATTTACATACAATTTTCTAACAGTTTTCAAACATTTTACTTAGGCTTCACAATGTTAACTATCATGTTCACTTAACTGATGTGGAGTACAACATAACAGAATTAAATGAAGACCAACTACCTGTAGAATCACCTCTCATCTACACCATGACCATTGGAATAAACTTCCCCATCTACCATTGCACCAATGTCTCTGTGTTGACCTTCCAGCTTCCCAATCCACACTTCATGGTGAAGAGGGTTGTGGTTCGCAGATAATCTGCATACAGAAATTTAGGATTCTACCATACTGTAGGAATTCTAATGAATGGGACTTCCATGCACACTACTTCTAGATGTTAAAAGTGAAAAGCGTAAAAGTTGTATTTGCAAGAAATCAGAAAATTCAGAAGAACTGCTTTTAAATCCTGTTTATATCCTGTCAGGATTATATTATCAATATGACAGACAAACGAGGATGGAGTGCACTTTTTCATGCTGTATCCAGGAGAAGGCAAAATGCTGTCTTATTTCTTCTGAAGCATGGAGCTGATGTCAATTTAGTGTAAGTATATTGTAATATAATGAGTCTAACATATATTAAACTTCAGATATTACTTTCTCATCAGTGTGGCAGACTTGTATAGAGGCATCAGTGAGTTTAAGAAGAGTTAGCAGCGTAGATGTAACTTTGTAAAGGATGAGATGAGTGATCTGCATGCAGATTTTGAGTAGGTAGAAGAATAATTTCTATCAGTTATTGAATGATGTTAGGCAGACTTAAATACACACACTGAACCACTAGTGCCAAGTCTGCCCTTTGAAATTGAAATGGTATTGAAAAGTTGAGAGTATTTAAATTGGTATTTATCAAATCAAGCAGAAGTAATTCAAGCAGGAGGTTGGACGGTATATTCAGATGTACATAAATTTATACATTCTGTTTGGAATATGGAAGAATTGCCTCAACAGTGGAAGGAGTCAGTCATTGCGCCTATTTAAAAGAAAGGTGATAAAACAGATTTAGTAATTATCAAGGTATTTGACTGTTATCTACTGCATAAAAATTTAATCCAGCATTCTTTTGTCAAGGTTGACTCCATATGCAGATTAAAGTATTGAGGGTTATCTGTGTGTACTGTGATGCTGGTCATATATTCCACATTTGTTAAACACTAGAAAAAAGTGGCAAATATAATGGGAGATTTTGTATCTCATTGAGTTTGTTATCTTCATGAAACTAGTTAGTTTAATAAAAGTGTGTTTAAGTGAAACCTATAGTGAAGTCCAGATAGGCAAGCATTTGTCTGGTTTATTTCTTATTAAGAATGGTCTGAAACAGAGAATGTTTAATCACCATTGTTTTGCACCTTTGCATTAGAATTTATTATTAGGAAGTTTCAAGCAAACCTGGAGGGATTGAAATTGAATGTGACACTTCAGCTTTTAGTCTGTGCTGATGAAAATTTAGAGGGCAAAAATGTACATACTATAAAGAAAAACACAGACATTTTATTAGTTGCTGGTAAGGAGTTAGATGTAGAAGTCAGTGCCGAGAGAACTGAGTATTTGTTCATGCCTTGTGAGCAGAATACAGGATAAAGTCGCAGCATAATGACAGGTAAATTCCTTTGAAAGTGTGGCAGAATTAAAATGCTGTATCTGAGAACAACACTAACAAATCAGAGTTGCATTCATAAGAAATTAAGAGAAGGCTGAACTCAGGGAATGACTGTCAACATTCAGTCAAGAATCGTCTTCCCGTTTGCTATCTAAAAAAGAAGATTAAAATGCCCAGAGCTATAATGTTGCCTGATAAATAAATAAGGCAGTAGAGTGTCAATTACAACTATTTTTAGACAAAACTTTTAATATCTGGAATATGCTACATATTTTGGCTTTATTTCAAGCCATTATCAGGAACAAGCATGAAACATGTAGGAGAGTAAAACATTAATAGTTTTTGTGGAGTAACGTCACTGTTTAGTATGGATTGAGACCTCATTGTTACAGTTTTCCAGTTTACATTTTTGGTTTTTGGCTGACACTAAGTTAACATTAACTAGATTAAAATTAATATACTAAAAATTTTGTTACATTTTGTGATGTAGTGCCCAATGTATAAAAATAGAGCTTCTATGCCATTAACTCCTTCTTTGCAGGTTTGGTCACTTTGCTCCAATTGATCAGAAGTAGAGTAGAGAACCTTCTTAAGAAAAGGTGCCAGTATTAGTTTGCAACAGTGTGTGATTAGCCTGGAATTTTGTTAATCTTGTTTCATGAAACCATTTATCTTATATTATAAGTGGACTGCCATATGAAGGAGTGGCTGACTACTGCTCATCTTTATCAGAATACCAGAAGGTACAGACCTATATGTCCCATTATTCCAGTATGCAGCACATTGAAAATATTAAGACTGTTGTCTAAAAAATAATAGTGATTCATGGTCATCTGCTTTATTTATTTATCTCACTCGCACACAACACAGTGTCGTATCTTATGATTATAATTTTGCCTCATGTTTTATATGGGTTTAAAACTGTCACATTAAGGGGAAAACACAGACCAAGGGCATTCAAGAATAGGGTGCTGAGTAAGATATTTGAGCCTAAGAGGGAGGAAGGACCAGGAAAGTAGATAAAATTTCATAATGAAGAGCTTTATGATTTGTACTCCACACCACATGTTATGAGGGTGATTTAATGAAAGAGAATGAGATAGGTAGAGCAAGTGGCACATGTGGGGGAGAAGAGAAATGCATAGAAGGAGAAACATGAGGGAAAGAGACCATTTGGAAGACCTAGCCATAGATGGAAAAATAATATTAAGATGCTTCTTCAACAAATAGTTTGGGAGGGCATAGACTGGGTTGATCTGTCCCAGGACAGAGGCAAGCAGCAGTCTGTTGTGAACACTGGAATTCATCTTCGTGTTCTGTACGATGTGTGGAACTTCTTGACTAGCTTCTCAAGGACTGTGCTCCATGGAGTTCACTATGGTATACTGTAAGACTGGGACAAGGCTGAAGTAAATAAGACACTCAAACTCCATAAAAAAATCAGTGTACAAAAGTGTCACAATAAAATTAACATTGCATGCTGAATGGATTTAATACAGCTCATGTGCTTGTACCATTGTCATGTTTTCATTCAAGATCTCTGTCCTTTAAAATGTATTTCTTGGGCAAAAGTATTGCATATTTGAGATACAGTATTGTCAAACTTTTTTAAAATGTTGTTTGCCACTAATCTCTGGTTATAAGAACTGACAGATATTGAAGGCAGAAGCTGAGTCCTTTAACAAATTTTTCCCAGCCTGCTTTGCTGTACCAAAAACTGTGTACTGTCATCTGCTGTACCTGTGTTCCACATTTCACGAAATTCTATGTGCAGTGTGAACTTCATTGACATTTCCCAAAAATTTAATTTTATCCATAATTCTTGCAACTGTCTGGACAGTTAAATGTTAATGTTATTTGTTCTGTGCATTGTGATTGTAAGCATTTATGTATACCAACAGATTGTATCTGTTGTTATACATAAATGTTTTGTTAAAGAAAAGGGTGTAAAGATACTACAATTATGTGTACATCTCTTAGCCTGTTCTTGAAAGAAATTTTATACAATCATAGTACACTTAACTTTAATATGTCTTCTTTATTTACATTATAGTTTTCTCCCACATGTTTCAATCATTAAGGTCATCTTCAGGAAGAATGTTTAATATTTTTATGATAGGTACTGTACCAACAAAGGTTTTGCAGTATTAGCATTATAGAATTAACACTTTCATACCTGATAAGTTATAGACAGTAATTTGTTAAAATTCATGTTGAAAGTCTAAAGAATTGTGTTGTAATTATTTTGGAGTCCAGTAATTTTGCATGTTATGTGAGCTGCCACATTTTTTCATATGTTGAGAGCAGTAGTTTTGTTTGGTTGGTTGATTGGTAGGTGAGAGAGTAGGTGGGTACACGGGCAGGCAGGCAGGTAGGTAGGTAGGTAAGATACTGAGATAGATAGGCAGGCAGGCGGACGGGCAAGGAGGCATGCAGGCAGGCATAGGAATAGATATAATTCTGCAGAACTATTTCAGTACCAAGTAACATACCTCTTCGTACTTCCACCTCATAATTACCACACGGAATTTATGTTCAAATTTAATTCTGCATAACCTTATACGGAAAAGTAAAAGAAAGAAACAGATATTACTCAAAATATATTTTATGGGCATTGCACAGCATAATATATATCAGTGAACCGCAACATGTGTGATAACAGTGAACATGAACAAATAGAAGAAGCAAAGTATAACTGGCAACAAAATATTTTGTGTGTGTGTGTGTTGTGTTCTTTCCCCCCACCCCCCGCCTCCCCCTCCCTCCCCCCCCGCCCCCCCTCCCTCCCTCCCCCCCGCCCTCCCCGTCCCCCCTCCCCCCC
>Ga0123354_10021978_pt1 | contig 10058 bp, 5 predicted proteins | sample TergutLab28metaG_2_FD_97872 | JGI IMG/M metagenome (GOLD analysis project Ga0123354, IMG submission 97872) | Labiotermes labralis P4 segment gut microbial communities from Petit-Saut dam, French Guiana - Lab288 P4 | ecosystem: Host-associated > Arthropoda: Insects > Digestive system > Gut ...
AAAAAAAAAACCTTTTTTTTAAAAAACCCCCCCCCCCCCCAAAAAAAAAAAATCTTGCCATTTGTGAGATAATGTGAAAAAATGTGGTAGAGCTGGTCAGGCCACAGATGACAGTATGGTGCATGCTCATTGCATGCTGAATACCTGTCTACACATACACACTCAAATCATGTAATATGTATTGGTCCTCCACTGCAACCATGGCTGCACAAACGTGCCTCATTGTTATGTTGTACATACATTGCCTGTCTTGTTCATTAACGATTAGAAGTTTGTATTTTTTTTCTGTTGGGGGTAGGGTGAGCCTGAGTACTTTGGTGCTGTTGTCATTCCTGGGCCTATTGTACCAGCCCTGGATGATAGGTGGATCAATATGGAGTATCAATGGAATGATGATTGACAAGAAGAGTAAATTACTTGTAGTGAAACTTGTCCTAGTGCCACTTTGTCCATCACAGATTCCACATGCACTTACCTGGGATTGAGCCTGGACATTCTCTGTGAGGAACCAATGACCAGTTGTCTTAGATGTGGTATGGCCACCCAGATTACCCCTTTGTTCAATTACTGAATGAAATCTTTCTTTGCCAACACTATCCAACAAACTTATTGTGAATCTGCCAGATATATCTTGCCAATTTGAGGTGTGGCCTCTAAGTAATTTCATATATTAACATGTATCATAGGCTTACATCTTGAAACCTGTGAACATTTTCTGGAGAGCGTATGATGTCCTTAGGTATTATGCATTGTTTGAAAGACATATTGCTTTTTTTATGCAAGCTTTGTATGTAGATGTTACATGAATGTGTCATGTATGAAATTTTTTCCACTTGTTCAATCCATAATTTTAGTTTTTAAGTCATTTCTGTCCAAGTCCTTAATATTTAAATTCTTGTGAATGATTTGATCAAGTGTATCATACAGAGTGTCCCAAGTCTTAGGGTCAGTACAGGTAATTCTAGTCAGAAATGTTATATATGCATGGATCTGACTTGCAGTGTTATTTACATTAAATAGAATAAGGTAGATAAAACTGTGTTTTCTTTATTTCAGTAATGTACTTTATTGTAAGAAGAGAGATACTTTGTTAGTATCACATATTTTTAGCCATGTTTTTGTATTCTTTGAACTGAACTGTCTCATCAATGTATTACACAGTTTTCATATTATCAGATATAGGCCTTCACCAATTATATAAGCTTGAACTCTTTGATAATGGCCCAGGTGGGCTAATAAATGTTTGAGTTGTATTAAAGATAGTTAGGTGTTCCCCGTAACAAGGTAAGTGGTTGGTTATTTGATTTTCATGACCTAAGTAGGATATACACAGTAGATTTGTAACTTTAAAAAATAGTACAAACCTGGTAACTGTTGTCAGTCAGAGCCATATGCATATGATATTTCTGACTCAGAATTACCTCTGGAATTAATTCATATGGTCATGACTTTTAAGTCCTGAGAATCTAGTTAAAGTTCACGTGAATTGGTATGCATGTTGGACACTGCCCATCATATAATTTTTATTATATTTGGTAGCAAAACATCCATTGTAGCTATTAGAGGGGAGAGTAGTCTGTACTGGAAATAGATAATAGGCCCAACGTGATGATGGAGACATTTTCTGAAATGTTGTTTCCCTAATGTATAATGTACAGTATATGTATGTCAGTTTAAAATCGCACCCTGATCACAAACTTTCAGATGGAACTTAAAATTTTTGTGTTAAAATTATAAGAATCTCATAGAAGTTTTATTGGTACATGGCAGTGGGGCGAAACTGAGTCTCTTGGTAATGCAGCTGGCTCTGCTGGCCCGTGATGGTAGATGAGTATGAAGCATAGCTGGAATGATAATTGGCAAGAGAAAACTGAAGTACTAAAGAGACCTGTTCCAGCACCAGTATGTCCTCCACAAATCCTGCATGGACAGCATTGAGATTGAATGTGAGCCTTCACTGTGAGAAGCTGGTTTCTAACTGCTTGATTTATGTTGCAGCAAACTCCTGCAAAAATTCGTATTTTGTAAGAAATTATAAAAATGTCTCCTACAGGATGCTAGTGTGATGGAATAGAACATCGTCTCACTGAATGGATATTTCATGTGTTCTCTGTTGTAATTAAAGCATGAAAAATTAGTGGTTTTACTGACATAATGTGTTTGTGAACTTTTTCTGCAGAAGAAAATCATGATTATGATCTGTTTGGCGATCCTTGGGGTCATCTTGGCTTCAACAATTGGAGGATATTTTGGATTGTAATGTGATTCATGGTAGGCACAGTTATTTTGTACATGTTATTTCTATTACTTTAAATTTTGTTTAGGCTTAATCTCTATAAAATTATATTACAAGAAATCAGTAGGTATATTATATCATTCACTTAAGTACCATAATTGTCTATGAAAATAAACCCAGAAATTTTATCCCAAGTAGAAGAAATAGATTGTGTATAATGCAGAATGTGTAATGCATAATGAAGAGCTTCATGATCTGTACTCTTCATCACCTTTTGTTCAAGTGATCAAAGCAAGGAGGTTGAGATGGGAGAGAGGAGAAATGCCTACAGAGTTTTTGTGGGGAAACCTGAAGGAAAGAGACCACTCAGAAGACTTATGCATAGATGGGAGGATAATAATAAAATTGATGTTAAAGAACTAGTGTTATAGTGAAGTAAAGGATTCATCTGACTGAGGACAGGGGCCAAGGGTAGGCTGTTGTTTACATGGTAAAATGCTGGGAATTTCTTGAGTAGCTTATGAATTAGGACTCTGCTCCATGGAGGTAGTTGGAAGAATATATGATATTCCAAATTAGAATTTGAGTAGCAGTGGAAGCTTATTAAGTGTCCTGAAATTTGTAAAGAAGAATGGATTCACTATTGCTGATTAGAAAAATTGATACACAGCAAAATTTTATCAATCCAGCCTGCACAGGACTGGACATGCAGAATTGTCAAATATTCTGGATTATCGTATGGTACTTCTATTGACTTAAGTTCTTACAGGTAATTTTTTGTTCTTCCTCCATTACTTGACCTGTACAATTAATTAGGGAAGTATTTCATTTGGATATTTCCTTCATATGCTGGTTTAGGGTCATCAGAGTTCTCTTCTTAGCTGAAAAAGTTGATGGAGTAAGAAACATGGGTTTAGGAGAACCATGATGCTTTATGTATAGATACTCTTCGAGGCCTTCTTGAACATGTCCCTGAGATCTGTCTGTCTCAGTCATTAGGCTTTTTTCTTGTACAAAGCAAGACTTCCAGTCTTGGGGATTACTCTTCTTTAGTACCAGATTATCAGGATTTAAGAATTATAAGACAGGTTAAAGGAATTTTTGCTGCAATTTATACTGGCTGTTTTGTGTAGATAATGGGAATGTTATGTACAACATGGCGTTTCTGGTTTGTTCTCTTTCTCTAGTTTCGAAATCTCAAGGCTTAGTGGACCCAAACTGATTTTTTAGTTTTTCTGTACAGTTTTTAAACACATTTTTTTCTTGTAAATATTAAGCAAGTAGTGCTGACTGTATGCTCATAAGAGCATGTTTTTACTTATCCATTATTGTTGGCTGATTTGAACCAAATGTTGAATGTGCAGACCAATTTTAGTACATATCCACTATAAAATTCTCTGCGCTTCTTGGATTATTACATGCAGATGCAAACAATGAAACTGATACAGTTTTGCAATATTGATGTAGATGCACCAGGTAAGTTACTCTTTTACTGTGGTAATCTTTGTTTATTACAGGTTGTGGAAACATGTTGAGGTCATCTTCGATCAAGTGAACAAGTCAGTATCAGAATGTAACGTCTCCCACTGGCTGCACTGGTGGTTATGCATCAGCAGAGTCATGTATTGTTTACACAAGTTCTTGTTTAAGGTTATGTTGTTACAAGGAAGAAGTTGTAATTATTGGCATACTTTTCCAATGTAAATATAATTTAACTTTTTGCAGATAAAATAAGATTAAGCTAAATGATGGCAAGCACATTCCTACCTGTCATGTTAGCTTGGTGCTGGGTGGGTAGTAATATGAGCATCCAAAATTGTGTAACATAGTGGATCTAGGGGAAACCACAATTTGACATATTCAGTAATTCATACAAAGGTGCTTCTTGAAGTCAGGGACATTACATTAAAACACAAGCCCATGTGAAACTAAAAGGGTACATTACCCTAGTGGGACACTGAGATCCTCTGTTAGTAACAGTGATATATAACATATATTCCGGCTTTATGTCATGGGTACAAGATGCTTGCAATGCTTTCTCCTATTTTATCCCTGTTTGCCAATGAGGCAACTACTAACTTAACCCATTCGCATCTGTAAGCATGCACATGGCTCATGCTACAGGCCACAATTACCACAAGCATTCTTTTACATAAAATTTGAAGCATTGCTTGAAGTCTTTCATTTAGCATCTGTGAGTGACATTGTGATAATGTGTGGTCTATAAAATTATTGTAGAAGTAGTGGGTGACATTGAGAGACTGGTGAACCTTTGTAGTAATTCGCTGATGAATATCCTTAATGTTTGTGATCACTTCTCCTAGGTTGGGCTACCTGAAGCAGGGAGGGATGCGGATGGGCTAATTCTGATGCTCAAAACATCTTAGCTTGTGTTGGCAGTATGAACAAAACAAGTTTCCCATTATTCCAGTAGAGCTTCTACACCCTGATGGATGTTTCTTGCTTGTGATTATACCCATCTGGGAGGGCAGCATGCATCAGTATAACTTGGGAATAGAATTGGCTTCAAAGGTCTGCAGCCACTATTTGGCCACACATCATGGAGGAGGGTGGCTCAGTTTGATAATTTACAGCTGATTCAGTAATGTATTTATTGTTATATGCATTTAGTCATTTGTACTGAAGTGAAACCATATGACTGCATTATTTATTTACTTATTAATTAATTAATTTTTTATTCAAAGAGTGGTGAGGGCATGATGAATTCAGCTGACTTTATGAGCCTGAATGTAAACATTTTGCAGTAGCAATAATATAAGGTGTATAGCATTCATTTTTCCCCACACGTGATATATAGTTGCAGATAATTGAATTTTTGTTAAATAATGATTATATAGGGAACTAATAATTGTGAATGTTAACTATAGATAGGTTATTTAACAAGTTGTACAGAACAGATATTATAATATTGTAGTTATGTGGCAAACATTATATTTCACACACATTTTGGAGGAAAAATATGTTTAATTGCAGATTTTTCTTGGCTTCTCTCTTGGTGTGTAAAAATGTGTTTTTGTATCGCCTCTTGGGCAGAAATGGTCATGTTAGTGTGTTATATACAATAACTTCAACATGATTCATTTCATCAGAAGTGAACTTATAGCAGAGACTGAGAGGTGATGCATAGTTTTTGTAAAAACACGCAAAAACATATACATATATCCAGTTCTTCAAATTTCAAGTAATTTTTGTAATCTGGAAGTTGCTACTATGTATTGGTGTAGTAGGATGGAAGCTAACTCTGTTGTTACCACACACACATACATACACACACACACACACACACACACACACACACACCTAGGTTAGATCAAAGGGGAGAGAGAATTCAACTTAAAAATAGGAATTGACTTTTTGTATTATCCTTACTATAGTGTCAGACATTTAAAAAAATGATGTGCACAATCAGCATCTGTTGAAAGTCTCCTTGGCCTAATGTTTACAAACTACTTGAAATTTTCCAACGATTTATTTACAAGCCTATACAGTCAACTGTTACAATGAGTACTAATGTGTTAGTGTTTGATTTTCACCCCAACATAAATGTAATTACTGTTAAAAGTGTTGGTGAGGTACCGTGCAATCTACACTGAGTACCACTAAAGCATCAGTACCCCTTCTGACCATTGCATAAATATACCGTGGAGACCCATTTTGATGTTCCTTCATTGAATTTAAAATAATTTCAATGACACCAAGTCAATGTCAGATTCATATTTCCTCCTATTTTGTATAAGTTTTCATGTTTTGTGACATGGATTGTTCAGATTGTAGTCTTCTGTGTTTTGATATCCTGTGGTGTTGTAGATTGTAGGTTGTAGGTTGACACTAATGTTTCAGAGGAATATGCTGCCTTCAGCTGCTTAGTTAAAGTAATTGTGCTGAACTCAACACTTGGTACATTGACGATATACATATTGGAAGTGGTAGAATTGAGAAACTAGCATGCAAAGTGCATTTTCTTCAGCTTTTCCATTTCACAGTTCCTGTTGGCCAGGACCAGGCTATGTTCCCTCTCCTCTTTCTGTAGTTCTGGTTGGTCACATTTCTAACAACTTTCCCATGTAATCTAAACACATCCTTGCCCTGATCACTTTGTCATCAACTTGAACCCTTATCCTTTAACCCTGAAGATGGAAGCAGCATGTTCCTCTGAAATGATAGAGTAAACCTACATAACCACTCAGTGTAAAAACAGGGAAAACCACTGTCTGAAGACTGCTCCATTTAGGACTTTTCTCAGTTCAATGTTCAAATCCACTGCTCCCCAGAGAAACCTTAAATGGGTGTTTAACTGCAGTGCTTTATCATTTTAGATGTCTTTATTCAAAATTCTCTGTACTGTGATAACATGGTGGTGGTGGTGGTGGTGGTGGTGGTGGTGGTGGTGGTGGTGGTGATACTTGCCCCAAATATTTGCTATTTTTTTTAACATCTTTGTATTATTCTGTTCTTTTTATGTGCTGTTTTTGCTGTATGAGATGTCATTATGAGACATAACCCAATAGTATGGACATTTTGATCAGTTTTCTGTGATAGTGTTCTACTCATATAGTTGTGTAATATGTGCTTATATGACTGATGTATACATGTAAGCATACATGTGAACAGAAGGTTCCACACAGGTATTTCTGTTTGTGGATAACTGATGGAGGAGTTAGCTTTCCTGGATTTCACAAAAATTGCCATTTGTTTTATTATTGTGAGTATTACTATGTTACTGTTTGAAACATATGAGTAATGTAGTTCATTTAATAAGTAACTAGGCTACTGGATGGATGACTGGAAAACTGGGGTTAAATTCCTGGTGGGGGTGCAGATGTTTCTCTTCCACTGTGTTCATACCAGCTAGGGGCCACTCATCCTTCTAAACAACAGGTAACAGGGAAATCTTTACCAGGCGGCAAAGTGGCCAGGGTGGGTTGCTCTTAAATCACCTTCATCTAGTGTTGGAGGTTAAACACGGAGCTATACCTCCACAAGAAGACAAGGACTTGTAGTGGACTGTGAGGCCAATCGTGTACCTTTTGCTGTTTGAAGAAATGGAGAAATTGTTAACAAAATCGCATTATCCTTTCTAGCACACACTTTATTTATAGTTTACTCAAGCTCACTGTTCTCTTTATGTGCCTTTTTTGACATTATTTGACTTAATCCAGTAGATAATAACAGTTTCATTGTATTGCATAAAGTTGCCAGGACAGCCTGTTGCTGTCATGCAAGAAGTTTGAATAAAGACCGCAAGATCATAGAGTAGCCTGTCGTTGTATAGGAACTTCTTTTGTGTGGTGTAACAGTCACCAAGCCTGAGTGGATCTTTCTTTCAGCTCTGTCAGTCCTGATTGTAACACAGATCTGTGTGTTATTGAAGGACATGTTTCTTAAAACTTCGAAGCTCCTGTCTTCCGTGTGTGACTGCTGGTACCAGAGCTTCAACTGTCACAATATAATAGTCCAGTGCTGGTTAGTTTGTTGTAAGTCAGTTTGTGATTCTTTTTTTCCATTGTAGCAATATATTGTCATGGTTAAAGTGCTGGTTACTGATTTTGTGCATGCAGTGAATGGAACATTAGAACTGCAATATGAAAATTTATTAATGTGCTGTTCCACTGTACAGTCAGTATTCTGCTGAGGTAAATTGGGTGTAATGTTGGCGTGGACAGTACAGTAAAATATAGTTCAGGCAACACAATGTTTTCTAATTGTTAAAAAAAAAAAAATAATGAGTATAGTCAGAAATGTATTTTTAAGTTTTTTAACTACTTAAATGAAACTAGTTCATCAGAATCGGAGTATTTATTAGGATCATTCCTTCTGTTTCTGCTTAATTTATTTGTAAAGTTGCTATTTGAATCAGTCTTTGCTGTTTCTCTAATTTCCATTACAATTTTCTTTTGTTGGTTCACATTATTCAGGATATAATTAAAGTTTGCTCTTTGTCATAAGCTATACTGCATTGTTTCAGCATGATGTCAGTGCTTATATACTGTCTCCTGGAATACTGATCCTAGAATACATTAAGTTATTTTTTGGTCAGGTACTGGAAAGGAATATTTGTGTTCCCTGAAATTTAGTATTTCTACATCATTACGAAACTACAGCAGAAGTTTTTATACTGATTTAGCAGCTTCATTATTCAGTGGACTACCACAGTTAGAAAGTTCCATTCATTTATCTGCATTCAAGCAAGATTACAATATTGTCACTGACGTTTTGACACCACTGTTGGTATTGTCATTAATTAAACAACAAATAAAAGTTCAAACAACTGCAGTATCAAAAGGTTGGACATTTACAGCAGAGCATAATTTTGACTGAGATAAAGCTAGAATGAGGTGAAATATGAAGTCATTAGCTTTTGTGGGAGCTAGTAATTTTATTATTTGATTACTGGATGACAAATAATGGGGAAAATGAAATTTATGTACTAGTACACATGTAGTGTCTGAATGTGCCGTGCTTCCGATTTCAAGTAGAGAATGAATAAATGAGTATTTTATGTTTTTGGAGATCACATTGTGGTCTGTTTCATAATGTATGTTGAGTGATAATTTCTGTACAGTTTTGTAGTATTGTTTGAGTGTTTCTGCAGAAAAAAGAGTGACAGTACATTTCATATCAAGCATCAGTTGCCTGTGGAGGAACTGCAAAGCTCATGAGTTTTAACATTTGACCCTTTCCCATCCTCTGCCAGAATGTGTCTGGTATCAAACTTTGCCTGTTCAAGCCCCCTGTTGGGGGCCACTTTATAAGCATGTGCAATCTGCTTGTCTTTGCCCTCTACCTTCTTTGATATATATTCTAGTACTTCATTACAGTAACACTAGATGGCAGGCATTCTATATTTTCCTATACCAAAGTGTCTTTTTCAATTTTTGTACAAATTAATTTGTAACTGTTAGATGTGAGATTGAGGATAGAAGGGAAGGGAAAGGGTTAATATGCTCTGTGATGTAGATAGATCAGCAAGTGTAAGTTTACAACCTTGTTCTCTTTTGAAAACAGTTACGTAATAGTTACAGCACATGTGAAGGCTTTGCAGATTTCAAGCACATTAATTACAATGTTTTGTGTGTAGGTTTTAGCTAGTTTTGTACTATATAATAATTAGAATTGAAGTTTTAACAAAACATGAATGAAATGTTTTATAGTAAGTATTTTTTTGGAAAAGGAGTTGTAAAGGAATGTATGTGAGTGAAAGCAAGAATGCCTGCTGTACAACACTGTAAGTTTGAGCATCATAGTCTGAGTGGACCCTGATTATTGAATGACACATTACACCACTCAAAGTAGACTTGCCAGACAAGAAGTATGGCTGTAAGAATAAAAGCATTAACACACAGTCTAGTTAGAATAATCAGCAGAAAAGAATCTTGTGTGTCAGTTTTTCTGCCAAGAACTCTTTAAATACATCACAGCATGACTGCATCCATTTGAATTGATGTGGTTACAAAAGTTAAAAAAGTGAGGCTACATTATGTAGATAGGCTGTACATCTGAGGTATTTCTTAGGTAATCTGATGTCTGTGGTAGATTGAAAAATTCTTAGTATTATATATTATATATGAATGTTTTACTGCCTGTATATTGAAACTTGAATGACTTTAAATCTTCTGATTTTGTTCCTGTACTGTTGTGTGTTCTTGAAACTGTACAAACAAGGCAATATTATTAATAACTTCTCCCATAATCATTACTTTCTTGTGGGGGGGGGGTGGGGGGGGGATGTATAGGATTAGTACTCACAGGAGCTCCCAAAAGGTTGGGTGGACAATTTAGTTTCCCTACCACCATTTCCTCC
>Ga0123354_10021980_pt1 | contig 10058 bp, 8 predicted proteins | sample TergutLab28metaG_2_FD_97872 | JGI IMG/M metagenome (GOLD analysis project Ga0123354, IMG submission 97872) | Labiotermes labralis P4 segment gut microbial communities from Petit-Saut dam, French Guiana - Lab288 P4 | ecosystem: Host-associated > Arthropoda: Insects > Digestive system > Gut ...
CATGTAAAGACATGAAATAAAACTTATTGTGAAACAAATTTTGTGCATCAAGTTGGTTAAATACTGAGATAAATATACTGAGATGCACGGTCAGCAAAACGTCAAAAAAAAAGTTCTCTGGTTAGTAAATGCACCGCCCGATTTAATATTAAAAAATTCTACATTGTGCCCACAGAGTGCATGTACTGTGTCCATTTTGTCGTCAGAACAGCGACTATATCCCTATCCAACATTGAATGACCGTTTTTATAAACGAGATGGAATATTTGCAAATAACCAACTTGACGCAGAGTTCTTTTTCTTATATTTGTTTATTTCAATTCTCTACAAGTTTCGAGCAACCATGTACTCATCATCAGGTGAGTCAATTGTATCAATACGACCTCTGGTGTATGTCACTCTATGTAGGTGACCTTGTGGTATGCAGGTTTAGATGGAACTCCATCTAAACCTGCATACCACACGGTCACCTACATAGAGTGACACATACCAGAGGTCGTATTGATACAATTTACTCTCCTGATGAGAGCAAATGTTTGCTCGAAACATGTAGAAAATTGAAATAAACAAATATAAGAAAAAGAATTGTGTGTCAATTTAGTTATTTACAAAGATTGTAATAAGATGCACGTTCAACAAAACATCAAAGAGACTGAATGTGTTTACTGGCCAAGGGAAATTAATTTTTTATATATGATTCATGTTAATTCATCAATGCTCCATACTCATCTTCATCTACACGCTGCTCTACAGAACAAACGTGCAAAGAATGGAAACCATCAAAAAGCATGTAGCCGATCATTTTTGGTACAGTTCTTTATTAGGCTTGCTGGCATCAGTTAACGCGCGGTTCATGGCCATACGTTGTAAGTTTAATCTGTCAACGTATGTTCAAGAACCGTTGGTGACAGGTAGGAGGGGTTGTACGGGGAAAGATTTAAACGGGGAAACGGCTGGCAGCAGATAATTGGAAGCTAGGAGTCCAGTGAGAAAGCAGTCGCCTACGAGATATGTAAGTGAGGGACAAGTGAAGTGATTTTGGTATTTTACTAGAAAATGATTTAGTTGTTTAACTGGATAACAGCACTCTATTTATATCAAGTATAAATGAATAAATAAGTAAATAAATCAATAAGTAAAAAAGAAAATAACTGAAACTATATGTGATTCGGCGAACCACACCCGTTTCCCGAAAGAAGTTCTCCTACCACACCAAGCAGGTCGGGACAACCAAGTTAAAAAGGGTGCTCGTGGAGAAGCAATACTCTTTCATGAATCGGACAGCATTGGATAGTAAAGTACTTTCACTTAAGACTGGTTACAAATAAAGAACGAACAATCAAAGGATCACAAGAGAGGATGATTCCAACATTCTTCCAAGTCGTCACACACACACACACACACACACGCGCGCGCACCCACAACCAAACACACACGTAAAATGAAAAAACAAAACTGTTATTCGGTAATAAGTGAAATACACTTAAACAACTGCACGATATACAAACGTGCATGACGTACTGTACATATTAAATGTGCTCCGTGCAGGCGTTCATGCAATGCAGACGCAAATAATCTGCTGACTGTCCTAATCACCAATAGTTAAATTACAATGCACAACCTTGGACTACACTGTGACGTACTCAGCAAATAGCAGTTCCATAAATGACTCAGCACATTGTTACGTTATCAATTTTATGCCAGGAGTTATCTCTTTCAGCGATTAACCGCATTATCAGCAGAGGTTCTGTATTTACAATAATTTACTCATTTACCTCCAATTTACTCATAAATGCAATCGCATTCACCATCACTTTGATGTGTTTTGGTACTGCAACTGACCACAAGGATAGAATTATTCATTATTATTATTATTATTCAGTGGGTGTTTATTAATATCATAATACTGTTAATAAATACCTACTGAATTATGGTTATCATGATTATTATTAGAGGCATGAGGTGACGCGGTTAGTTGAGGCACTGAGCTACAAGTCAGAAGGTCGCGGGTTCGATTCCCAATTTTGTCACTGAAATTTTTCATTGATATAATTCTTCTGGCCGCCCTATGGCCCTGGGATCGACTCCGCCTCTAACAGAAATGGGTACCAGGAATAATTCCTGGGGGGGGGGGAGGCCGATGCGTAGGGCTGACAAACTTACCACATTCATGTGCCGATTGTCTGGAAATGTGGGGGCCTCAACCTCCTGGAAACCTCTGGGCCTGTAATAGGCCTCTAGAGGGATCGCTCTACCTTGCTTTATGACTATTATTGAAATATCCGTATAATGGTTTTATGTAGTGATGATGATTATGTGTTTTCCACGTCCTTGATTTACTACTCAGCTTCGATGGTAAATAATTCAATTTTAATGCTCAATTTACGTTTATTCTGGGGTTTTGCTGCTGCCTCCACTTGTAGTTTGTTTGACCTTGTGCTGTCTACGTAGTTGGTCACTAGGCTGTCAGAACAAGACGCAAACAAACAAACGCTTGATTTATTATTATTGTTATTATCAGTATTATAATTCTCATGCTACAGGCAACCACGCCTGCTTCGACTACACACATTCATTCCATCTTTCCCAAGTCTTCCTCGTTATCGGGGTCCTTCTGGCTTATACTGAAGAGTCAGTTTCAATAGCCTTTCATCTGTCACTCTACCCCCTCGGTTTATCCAAGTTCGTCTGTGTTCGAATATCCAATTCTGTGCCGGAAGCATTTTCACACCTTTCCTAAGACGATCCAGCCTGGCACATCCTTCAGTATATCCCCTGTACTGACTGTATTCCCTCCAAGTTCCACTGTTTTACTGTCCAACAGTCACTTTACATACAGCAAGAGGGGCAGTGTTGCTTTCATAAAGAACTTGCTAATAACATTTGCACAACCGAGTAAGATTACACGAATTCCTCAGTTGCCTTTGTATAGTAAATCGCTTCATATACAAAGTTATGTTTTACCTGCATGTAAAATGCAGAGCACATTCGGACCAAACCGAGACACACCGAACACGTCTAGTGTACACTAAAGGTGCACACAACTCCCACAAATCAAGGAGCCAGAAGCGTGACATGGAGCAAGTTCCATACTGAAGACCCACAAATATTAGGCGTCACCGAAAAAAATGTATAGTCGCCCGGGCGACCTGGCCTCCTGGTTTTGTGTAAATCTCCAGCATCATTCTCCAGTCGTGGAAAAACAGCGCGTAAGGGCGGGCACCTCCCGTCCTCTTGATACAGTCGGACAGGAAGGGCGTTAAAGAAACTGTCCTTATTTGTTAAGCTGGTGTCAGTTTAATTTATACGTCATCGGATTGAAGAGACGAGATAAGGATTGTTTCGATGGGGCATGGTGGCGGATTGAGAAGGTGTGAAAGTACATGCGGTGCCCGATGGCTCATGAACGTTTCAAATTGGCGTGACTTCAGTAAGTATTAGAAATTAATAATTACACAAGAACTAGTTTGGTGTGTACCAGACCAGACTCCGACTGCTTCTTGTCATGTTTATTGTAGAGTTGCACACCGTCGCCACGTGCGTGTACAAAGACTGGTTCATAAAAATACTGGCGCGCGTTTATGATACAGCCCCGTACCTCAGTTGACATGCCCAACTCTGGTCCTCCATTAGTTACCGTCATCGAACCGTATTATAATACGGACCATTGTTATAATATGGAGATTTTACGAGGCCGAAACGAGTGGGGGGGGGATAGCGTTTAAAGGACGCGTTGCAGCATATGTGCTGAAACTGACACCGCATGACTGCCTTACGAGGAAAAATATGTTGCTAAAAGTCTTCGTATATTCAGTTTGGAGGCTCAGGTTAGGTCACGTTGTACATTTTACGTCACACTGTCAAAGTACACAAAATGAGATGTTACACGCGGTGCCTCACAGTTTGGGCCGGTTTACACGAGGCCAGTAGAGAGGCAAGGCAAGTGAACAAGTAACTTGCTGAAAGTTAATTGCCCCGTTTGTCCATTAACTTTCCGGAATTTCGAGGCAAGGCAAGTTGTTTGACAAGCTGCCAGGCAAGGCAACTGAATAGAAGGCAGTTCTATTTTTGAGGCAGCTTGCCTTCCCCCACCAATACCAGCAGGTAACCTGCCCTTCACCTGTCTCGTGTGAACTCCCACTGGCCAGTAGTGCGCAACTAGTAGGCCTGTGCGTATTGTTTCTTTCGGTTGTAGTAGTACAATTTGAGTATTTAAAATGCCTGCAAGGTGGAATGACGCTAAACAGAAAATTAAAACTCTAAGAGCAACCTACCAGCAGAAGTCACATAAAATGGATAAATCTTTGAGCTCTGGAGCAGGCCTGGAAGATGTGTACAAACCATCAATGAAGTGGTTTACATTAATGACCGAAGTGATGAAAAGTGGTGTTTTGAAGAGAAGAACTGTTAGCAGTGAAGAAACTACACCATTTTAGAATTTTTATTGCATATTCATTACATTACGTTACATTACAGACAACATGTAGCAAGTTACTAGTTATAATTGTGTATGTTTACACCAATAAGTTTAGTGCACCATCCTGTTTTGTCAGGACACTCGACCTTCATTCATGAAATACTTCTTGTAAGCCTCTCTGATCGCTTTAGCTTGCTGTGAATGATGATTGCTTCCAAAACGTCCTATGTCAACCATTCCAAGCACTTCTGATCTCCAACTTCCAGAAATTATTCACCTCTGTCGATGTCTTCAATGACAACAGAGCCTCTTGGCAGATATGTCCCCATAGCATTGTTTGTTAACCAATTGTGTAGAGAACATGCTGTACGTATTATCTTCTCTACTGTTGTTACATTACAAGCTATAGGTTTCTGGAATACTCAGAATCGACTAACCAGGATTCCGAATCCATTTTCGGATATTCTCCTACCTCTTGACAGTCTGTAGTTGTATATTTTTTTTCATCATAGGCCAGGTTTGCTCCCCGATATGGTTTCATAAGGTAAGTCTTTAGAGGAAATGCATCGTCACCAACGATAGCGCCATTGTTAGGAAACAACCCATTTTCTAGCGCCTCAAAGAGCGAACAGTTTCGAAAGACTCCACCATCTGATAGGGAACCGTTAGAACCTATATCATTGTAGATAAACTGATAGTTTGGGCCCACTACAGCGATTAGAACTGTGCTCTTATTTTTCTCGTAATTATAAAAAGTACTTCCGCAGTTAGCTGGAACACGTATTGCAATGCGCTTGCCGTCTATAGCACCATAGCACCCCGGAAAGTTCCATTTGTCACTGAAGTTTCGCTCTATCTCTTTCCACTCCATTTCTGTAGTAGGTACCTGAAAGAAAGGAAAATAGATACACATTACTTTTGTATGATAATTTAAATTGACCTATGTTTTGATAAATAATTCTACTGGTCTTTTTCAGATTTCACAACAAGAAGCCCTACAACAGCAGGAATATGATGCTGAAGTCGATTTAGTTCAAACCGGTGACAAAGTTAATAAATCTAACACTGTGACGGAGACAAATGTAAAAGCTCCAGAAAACGTTAATGACATAAAACAACCTGCAACTAGTTTGCCTACTTCATCTCCATGCCCTAAGAAGAAAAGGACACTACTGCGTGAGGTATCGGATACTGTACGTGAACTGAAAACCTTGAATGAAACAAACAATTGACCAGAACCAGAAGCTCATGAACGTGACATGTTTGCTGCACATATTGCAAGACAACTAAAACAACTGAATACTGCTTCTTGCATCCTTGCTGAACAAGATACGCAGGGTGTAGTGACACGGTATAGAATAAGAGATTTACTGAACGAAAAAAGTGGTCACTTCAGTTATCAGTCACCAGACTCCACCTCACAATCAAATTATGAGTCATCCAGTACATCACCAGCACAACCTCAACACACAAATAAGGATTTTCCAGTACTTCATACATTGATACAACCTAGTGGTGAGGTAGCAAATTCCTTATCTGAACGCGTTTCTGATGTGCTTAGTGAACTGTCTGAGGACTCACGCTCTTAATTTTACTCAAATGTAAGGATACTGTCTTCTTTTGCTGTAAAAAGTTGATGTTAAATCATCATGACATATTACATCTTTTACGAAGGTATAATACTTTTTTTTCATAATCCACAGGTTGTTCAATGCTCAATACATGTTTCTTTTTAATTTTTCCATAAATCAATTAATAAAGAACAAATTACGAATATTTCTTACCTTTATATGATCTCCCAGTTTGAGGTAAATGCTGTCGCACACTTCAGGGATGAATTTAGATATTGCAGTTTTTGAAACCCGAAAAAGGTGTTGCAGATTTCTGTAACGGTTTCCTGTTGCTAAAAATGACAATGTAACTTTCAGTTTAATTATCGAAGGTACGGCGTCCCTCATTAGGGTATCACTTCTCTGTATAGTATTGGCTATCAGATCATGTAGAGTGTCAAAACATTCAGGTGACATTCTCAAACAAGGACGGTATTCAGCCGGATCTTCTGCATACAGTTCTTTTAAAAGTAATGCTGATCCACCAAGTGTACTTCTCCTGGCCAGCCACTTTCTTACCCATACCTTCTTTTCTCTTGCGATTTCCTCTTCAAGTACTTCTGCAACCTGTACAAGGAGCAATCTTGATACCTTTTTAACTATTCTTCTACACTTTCCCCTGTCCATTTTACTTTTGACTCATTTGAAACAATGCTAAACCCTCCACTTGAAGCTAAACTTGTGAATGTGTGTGAACGCTACTTGCTCACCTTCACTTGCAGCAAGTCACTTGTTCACTTGCCTTGCCTCTGTACTGTCCTCGTGTAAATCGGCCCTTGCGGACAAGAAGTTACTACTGTAACGTCAAAATGCATCCGACTCAAGCCCTTCCGTGCGAATAAAGGCGACAGCACTTGTAACGTTACCGCGTACCGTAACGCCGTATCGTGACAGTGTGGGCGGGACACGTGACCGCGTAACGTATCAAAAGTTGGTTACGCGGTCACGTTACGGGCTTGTTCGGTGTGCTGTCGGTATTTGGCCGTCACATCATAGGGATGATACGGTTACGGCCTGAGCAGGTCTGGACGTGCAACGTGACACGTCACCACCGCAGCTCTTTCCTCTTTCTCTTTAGCGTAATGTATATAAATGTACGAAGCCGCTGCTGGTTGCAAAGACATCGCTCGGGCTCCCGTAACAAACTGGGAACCCCTCGGTGTAACTAACGCTCGTAGGTTACTGTTTCGCCGTGAGTTACGGGATGAAAGTTCAGCTCGTAACTCCGCATCGAGTCAGTCACATGCAACGTTACAAGTGTGGACCCACCTTTAATGACTCATGTAGGTCACACAGATGTTTTCCTAGACCTATAAACTTCACCATTGACAACCACATAACTACAGCAGCTGACAAAACAAAAATAACAACCAAAATATACTGGTGGCCAGGCACATAAAACCTTTGGGTTGCTTTACGTTCAAGACTAACCTGACGTATCCACCTAGATCACCGGATCTCAATCTCAATGTACATTTTCTTACAGGTTTATGTTGAGTATCAAGTTCATGGCTCACCGTGATCTCCTAGATCTCCGAATCTCATTCCTACTAATATTTTGCTGCAGTGTGATGTTCAATATCGTGCCTACATCCCACCAAGTCCACCCAGACATCCACACCTCACCATTTTAAACTTCTTCCAGTAGGACACATCAAAGGGGGTGTGACATCCCTTCATAAACGCCTGAGAGTGGCGGCCTGAAATGCCGAATGTATTATACCGCTGCAATAACTAATAACAAAAGCAAAAACAATGGTTTGTATCGAATATAAATGTTACCGGGACTCACATTGAGCACCTGTAAAGTTAAACAGGTCGAGTTTCTCTTGTTCCTGATTTTGCACTGAAGATCGGCCTTGATTTTTTTTATTTTTTGCAAGAAAAGAATACCACAACCGACCCTTACTGCAAAATCGGTAAAAACATTCATTCCTTCGAACTGAGAAATCTTGAACTGAAAAACAGGATGTGAAAAAATCGATAAGAATAAACGATGAATGTAAGGGATTTTAGATTGCAGTTTGGGGTCAAGTTCAGGCACTACGCTACAAGCTGGAAGGTCGAGGGTTCAATTCACGATGGCATCATTGGAATTTTTTATTGACATAATCCTTCCGGCCGCACTAAGGCCCTGAGGTCGACTCAGCCTCTAACAGAAATGAGTACCACGAATATCTCCTGCGGGGGTAAAGGCGGCTGGTGCATAGGGCTGACACCTTCATGTGCCGACTGTCATGAAATCTGGAAGCCTCAATCTCCTTCATCCCTCAGAGCCTGTCCAGGCCTGTACAGGGATTGCTTTACCTTCTACTTGGACTCAAGTCTACCGGACCATTACATCGAAAGCTAAGAATACTGTAAGGTACACGGTTTGACGCACAAAACTATTCGTTACATGGAACATGACAGTGTTATTTACGATGCAAGCACTCACACACACACACACACACACACACACACAACACACACACACACACACACACGCTCCTGCAACAGAATGATACATGCCAGAAGACCTTGGAGATGATAAGAAGACCAATTGAATTTCTGAAACCAGGGACGGCCTTGGTGGCCTAATATATGTGGCGCAGTACAAAGACCGAGTACTTCACTGAACACACCCCACATCTCAACATCAAATAAAACTTATCGCAGTGATAAATATATTGCTTACATATGGAGATTGAGGCCTCCACAACGCGTGCTGATCACGTGATAAATCGTCTGAAATTTGACACCATGTAAGCTAAGCTGATGCCCAATGTTTCAGTGGAACTTATTCCAAAACGCCGGCGTCAAAATACAACCCTATAGGGTGTCAAAACCCAGAACCCTCTCAGTACACTGCTCTAACTTACACGGCTGAAGGGTTATGTAACAGTTCCTCTTTACTCCCCTCACGAATAGATGAACTGCTTGGCTGGGGAATGCCCACATCAACACAGCGTCTACATTTATAGCCTGTTGGAACAACACTCATGTGTTGCTATCGTCGTCCTGCTAGATAGAAAACCGGTAAGTAAACGTTATAGTAGCCTCGATGTACCGTCTTGAAGACAATGATCCAATACTAGGACTGATATCAAAACACAAACACGATTCCTATATTACCGTTCAATTTCCTGAACACCTCTATTTTAACATGGACTGCACAGTGTCAACATCGTCAATTACATTTTATGCCAATTTATATTTTATTTTCATTATATTACACTCCTATGTATGTGGGTCGAGTAGCTCAGTGGGCATAGCGACTGACTACGGGCTGGACGGTCCGGGATCGAAAACCTGTGGGGACGAGATTTTCCGCCCGTCCAGACCGGCCCTGGGACCCACCCAGCCTCCTGTAAAATGGGTACCGAGTGTTTCCCGGGGGTAAAGTGCGGCCGGGGCGTGCTGCTGACCACTCACCCCCTTCTAGCGCCGCGGTCATGTAAGAGTAGAGCTATACCTCTACCCACCCTCTGGGCCACACAGGGCCTGTAAAGGGATCACTTTATATTTACCTTTACCTTTACACTCGTGTGTAATATATACATACACACACACACACACACATACATATATACAAATAGGTATACATATACACAATTAGGTATACAGAGGATGCTATACTTATATACTGTGTACCTACTTTTGGCCCAATCTGTATGTAACCTCAGTAAACTGTGGGAACCTCCTAGGCGTATTTCATATGGGTCTCTTTGATAAAGCCTTTACGCCGAAACATGTCGCAGAGTATTCATATAACTTTTATTATTTTTGGTAAATTGCAGCTTTACGTGTACTGGGTTTATACTGATTGATCTGTTAATGTGCACGTGGTTAAACATGCATCTTCATCTAGTTCTTAAAAGTGGTTCCCAAACCCCTTTTGCTGCTCAGCGCTTTTTCTGGGGGGGGGGGGGGTTTTGGTTTTTTTTAAAAACCAAAAAAACCAAAATTTTAAAATAAAAATAAAAATTTTTATAAACAACAACAACAAAACTTCGGAAAAAAAATTTTTTTTTTTTTTTCTCCACCCCTTC
>Ga0123354_10021982_pt1 | contig 10057 bp, 7 predicted proteins | sample TergutLab28metaG_2_FD_97872 | JGI IMG/M metagenome (GOLD analysis project Ga0123354, IMG submission 97872) | Labiotermes labralis P4 segment gut microbial communities from Petit-Saut dam, French Guiana - Lab288 P4 | ecosystem: Host-associated > Arthropoda: Insects > Digestive system > Gut ...
AGTGATGAGCTAACCGGCCGCCAGCCGCATTAATAATTTTTTACATTAAACTTTTTATTTCCGCATTATTTTCGTCTTCGTCCCCACCCCCCCCCCCCCCCAAAGTTTTTGTCAGTCACCGGATCGGTTTATTGAACTAGTCGAGTAAGTGAGCTTAACATCCCCCAGTTTTACGTTCTGCGATTGGTAGTCTCCCTTGTCCATAAAACTGGACACGAACCGTTGACTCACAGCTAACTGACATGTATGATTCAAGGAAGGAATAAATTTTGTGTGTGATTCTGAAGCAAGGCTAAGATTTTCGTTAGAAGGTTTACACTCTACCATTGTGGAGTAAGGTTTGTTGTTTTAAAATTTCATATTTCACCTTCAGCAACAAATATATTTTGGGATAGAACTGGGGACTTGGTTTAGTTTCTGTAGTTTCTGTCTCTCTGCTACTTAGAAATACCAGGTTGGGGCTGCATGTCAATATGTGTAGTTCTTGTATAACTGTTCTGTATAACAACACACACATTTTTCATCAGTAACAGGATGTTTCATCTTCAGCATCAAATGTATGTTCAGGCTCAAGTTTTCAGTAAAATATTTCCATCTTTCCCTCCATATGACATCATTGTAGTAGAAAATGCTTCAGTGTCCAGCTGTCTTATGCTGTTGCATGATCCCTTACATTTTAGCCTCTTTTGCCTGTAGAAGTTTCCGCTTTGGACATCAGACATGGAATGCTAGACACACAGTTTTGTCATAGCTTGTTAGCTTACCAAAGCCCCATTGTGAGTCTTACTGTCTGTTCATAAGAAGCAAATTGTTTACACACTGATCCACACATCAGCTTCAGCCTCTTTATATCACTGTCATTTTGAAACTTTGATGTTTGTAGTTTGTAAGTCAAGAAGTGTCGGTGACATTTCACATAATGCGAGTAAAAGACTGCATGGCATCATAACCTAGCAGACCACAATACACATTTTGATATCTGAGATGTCTCCCCAGCTTTGATGTTGAGGATTCACATCTTCTGGCTCGTTACACTGGTAGCAGCGTTACTGATTTCGAACATTTAGTAAGAGCATACCGCCTTCATTTTCTGGGGACAGTGAGCCTTTGTGCTAGCATGTCTTGACCCTTAATAACAGAAGGCATGGACCCTGTACATTTGGTTTGTTTGTCACATTATCATCATTTAATAAATTTGGTCATGAAGTCTCATTTTTGTGTCTGCTTCAACATTTTGTATTAAAAGTAAAGGTTAATTTGTCCCTGTACTTAATTAATTACTTGCCCAGAAGTTTGTAAGAGTGTTCTTGTAGCTGCATGAACGCTTAGCCTCAGCATTAGATTGAGATAAATGGTCAGCTTCATGCAATGACTGACAAGTAGACTTTGGTACCGTACCGATCAGAGAATGGTTAGTGTGTGGGGTCACTAGGGACAAAGTTGCAAAGTGATGGGTCTCTGCCTCAGACAGAATGCAGACCCTAGCTACACCAGCACATAGCCTTATTACTATGCTGACTGAGCTGTCCTCACTCCAGCAAGTTGTGAGGAACCATTGCTGAGTGATGAAATCCCTTCTGTACAGAATATAGAACAATCTGTTATTTTGGGATATTGAAAGGTACTGCACTAAATAATGTAAACAATTTAGTGTTTAAATTATTTCTATATTGTATTGTATGTATTTGTATATATTCATTCTTCGGTTTAATATATGTGCACATCAGGATGGATAAAAGGTTTTTGATGGATTTGTTCACCCCTGTTTCAGTAGTGTTGCTCCCAACCTGCTTCATGTAAAGTGACAGCTCCTGAGTTACTGAGGATTGTAAATATTACATTGGGTCAAATTTGGGAATAAATTACCTGTCATTATCACATCATTGATGGTGGACATTTTTACCATGATGATTTGGTGATGATTTCAGATCTTATCTGTCATTCTTCCTTTAAACATTTTCTCGTCCTGTATAAAGTTTGCTCATCTGTGTACATAAGAGTGATGGATTTTGCATGTTTTTGTTGCTTTGCTGCAGTTGCTATTGCGGTCGCTGTGTTAAGGGGACATGAATGACAGTAATTTTGTAATTGCCAAGTGTATTATAGTGGTAACATGTAAGAGTGGTAGCTTATGACATTTCCACATGGGAGGACAAATGTGTCCGTTGTCCGCTCATCCATCCTGAGGTTCTTTTGTGAGGCTGTAGTTTGTTAAGGATGGTGTGGGTATATTGTACATACATATTGAAAGTAACAAAATATCCAAATGATGGTTAACTCAGAAAGTTTGTGCCAGTTGCAGTGTCATGAGTTCCTGTGTTGAAAATTCGTGTGTGATGTAACGTACTGAAAAGGGAGGTGTAGCACGTTTTGCTTTGTTAAGCCCACAAGCACTCTCCAAACATTTGCAGGAGAACTTCTCCTTTCCACATTTGCAAGAAGACAGATATGAAATTTTACAGCTATTTGTAGTACCACTTTGTCTCAACAGCATTGTTGCGCAACCTCACTATGGCAGCACTGTTTTCATTGACAGGTTTCCGTGGTGCTAGATGGGGAAGAGAAGCATTACTGCTTGGCCTCCACTTCAGAATCACCAGATTTGACATCCCTTGACTTCTTTTTTGGTTCATCAGAAGCACCGTTTATGGGTACAGGGTATGGGCTGGGTGGTCAACTTTAATTAAATGAAATGGCTGATCACTGCAGCTGCTTAAATGGAACCAAACACAGGTGATGGAATTGCCTGTCACATTGCAAGGAGCACACATTGAAATTCACTGTCACAAACCCTTTCAGTTAACCATCATCTCAGTGTTCCGTGTTTCTCAAGAAAGTATAGCCTTCTAAACACTGTGAGTGACTTTGTGGGTACTCGGTGTTACACAGCGTTTATGTTACAACATATGAGATCTGAATCATATCCAGGTTTTATGTGAAGACTGATTTTTCAGTCTTAAGAGTTCCAGTTAATTCCACTTATTATCTGAGCTATGCAGTTCTGAACACAGCTAGTCAGTAAACAGAAATGTCTACGGTCATTATTTTAACTGCCAACTATTGGTTGCCACTTCTGTCAAGTTGTTCATCGTATTAATAGAGCCCACTCAGCCAACTGTCAACATGCACAGCATAGTAGCTGTGTGAAGTGGCCAACCCTAGTTGTCAGATAACATACAGGACCCTGTATAGTTAGAATATAGTGTTTGTTATGATAATAATTGGTTATGTACATAATGTTTTCTTACTAGGCAACAGATTAAACTGAAACTTTCAAAAATACATTGCCATTGTAGTATGAGCATTCATATGTGACAAGTACACCCTGTAGTTTTGTCTCTTCCCATAAATTCATACTTTGAAATGGATTTTTACATTCAACCTATGTCATGACACATATGCAGTTAGCAAGTTCAGCCACCAGATGTCAGCACTGGCTATTAACTTACACACCATCACCAATTTTACCCGAAAGTCTCAAATTCAGAAGAAAAAAAAGACCATATGTTGTATATTATAATAATGTATGATAAGAATTTAGACCTTGTATGCCATCTGCTGTAAGGCATTACAGTAATACTCCTCAAAGTATGTGAGATACAGACAGCCATCAGGAGTGTTCATTCACAAATGATGTGGAAAAAATACTGAATGCTGGAGCATATGACATGTTTTTGCCTGGCTTAAGGTTGGAAGAATCCTGGAGGTATCTGTGGCCCTCAGAAAATATGTTAAATGAGAAGTGTTATCATTCATTTCTGGTTGGTTGTGTTGAAAGTGTGTGTTAGTGTCCCTGCTTCAGACATTATCAGTCCAGTAGGTATATTTAAGGCTGATACTGATCCAGTGGCTGAAACCTCTGTCCACCATACCTGTCACAGTAGGCCTTCCTTTTGCTTGAAGATACAAATAGCATGATTTACAAACATGCAGTACTAACATAAAAGACTGGTGATGTAAAAATGTTCAACATAACAATGAAATATGATTACAGTTCAGTGGGTATCAGTAAGAACTACAGGGCTGTACTTCTTGTAAATTCTTGTTTGTAGCGAAATGTCTTGAACAGTGAAGTGTATATAGTACAGCAGGATTGATTATCAGATGGTTAAATATGCTTTGATGTATTTTCATAAATCTGTTGTATAATGCAGCTAACCACTTACTTTTCATTTGAATGCTTGTTACTGTATAAAAAAGTGTTTGTTATACAATGTTACTCAGTCTAGAAACCTGTGTTTATAACATTAGTATTATTGTTGTTGGTATCAGTAGTAGTATTAGTAGTAGTAGAATTAGTAGCATTAGTCCTAATACTTGCACCATGCATGTTGATCGTATTAAGTCTTTTATTTGTCGAACTAAAACACACTAATTATTATAAAATTGTTAAACAGTTAAAATCATTTAAAATTTTAATAGTTGCCCCAACATGTTTTGGTTTATATAAACCATAATCAGGGAGCTCTCTCCGCCCGTGCTTCGCTAAAGTTACAACGTTGACTTCGGTTACATATCGTTATTTGAAGTTATCGGTATTGTGGCTGCATATGCACGGGCAGAGAGCTACCTGATGATGGTTTATGTAAACCGAAACATGTTGGAGCAACTGTTATAATTTTAAATGATTTTAACTGTTTAACAATTTTATAATAATTTGTGTGTGTTAGTTGGACAAATAAAAGACTTAATAGTAGCAGTTAGTAGTTAGTAGTAGTAATGTCAATAAACAAAAAAATTCACAAAGAATCATTACCAATTTGTTGCAGTGTATTATTTATATGTTGTTTAGTTCTCTCTTCATCATGTTTCAACCTGACTTAACTGGCCAGTTAAGTCAGGCTGAAACATGTCAGAGAATTATACAACAAATACATAATACACTGCAACAAATTGGTGTTCATTCTTTGTGAATGTAATATAGTTGCATGGAAAATGTACAACGTTAAATTTTCAAAATAAAAATATTTTACTTGGTATTTATGTTGTGTGATCATCCTGTCATTCCGATTTCACCAAATTCAACAACTACACAAGACTTTCATTACGTGATGCCACATGAGGGTGGTCCGAGTGCTGAACCGGCCTACGCCTGCCTGCTTCTACAGGCATGTTCACAGCATCATAATTTGAATAGTCTCATGATGTGGTAAGCAAATGTGGGATTAGAAATATTCATGAGTGTCAGGTTTCTAGTTGTCTTCTGGGCTTGTGACACTTTACAAAGATGGCAGTTTTGTGCAGCAGCGTGATTGCATTGTTATGTTTATTTAACATTTATAGAGTAGATGGATAGCTCAAATTTTATTTATATTGGTGAATTCTCAGATTTGTGGGTACAGCAGTTAATGTTTTTTATCCTCATATCCTAGTAATCTCCTCTCTGGATTATGTGGGGGTTCTGGGAGTGTTGGTCAGGTACAGTGATTTTGTATCGGTTCAGTTATGAAGGACTCACAGGATTACTGGGTTTCAGAACACTGCTGTCTAATATTCAGAATAGATCACAGCATCTAAGAAACTGGATATGTTTCCATCTTCGGGTGGAAAAATGGGGAGACAGTGCATTCTATTCATTAGAGAGAGCTAAGTGGTTCAGTGTTTGAGATTCTTGTTACTGATTAATGTGGTTTCACATGATGCAGCCTGCTATTGTACTTCTCTGATTGAACTCCAAAATACAGACTGTCTGGTCACCATCTGGACTACCACAACTGCTACACAGTCTCACAGAGGATGCAGTAAAGCTGCCCTGCTTCAGAGGCTGACGACAGAGACTGGTACACCACTCACTGTGAAAAATTTTATGTTGGCAAGTTTGTTTTCTTGCCTTGTACCTAAAAATATGAAGAGGATGTACAAAACTTTGTATGGGTGTGAAATTTGATCATATCTACTGGACTTACGAGGGAAGAAACGATACTGATGCTGTTTTAGTGCAAGGTAGTAAAGGAGAATTGTCAGGAGGCTGAAGAGAATTATATATAGAGCAACTTCACAATTGGTATGCCTCACCAAATATTATGAGGATTATCAGTGGGGCTGGAGATGAAATGTGCATGCACAGTTTTAGTGTGGAAAATGTGAATGAAGAGAACCCTTGGCATACCTAGGCACAGATGGAAGGAAAATGTTAAAATGTATCGTAAGGAGATAGGATGTGAATTGGATGCAAGTGGTTTAGGATTACAATCAAATGGCAGCACCTGGTGAACATGATAACAACTCTCAGTTCCACAAATGATGGGAAGTTTCTTAGGAGCCAGGTGACTAGGGTCTTTACTTAACTGTACACTTCCACAGTTTTGATGTTCTCACAGCAATGTTCATAAAGATTCAAGTCTTGTGGGATGGTAACTTTCAACAGGCGGAGCTTGGCGTAACTAGGAACTGTACTGAGGAAACTGGAATCTTATCTACTTTCTGTCTCACTGCTCAGAAAAGTTCCACCACTTGGTGGCATGCCTTAGCACTCTGCATTAAACCCCAATTGCCATGACATTAGATGTTATGATATTTGTCACATGATTGGTACATTTGGTCACTCATTTCCTTGTTGCCACCTGTCCATCATGGGAATGGGACATACCCATTTCATTGACAGAATTTATATTGGCAGTTGAATTCTTGGTACTTATAGTTTACACTTTGCACTACTTCATTCATTAATGGACTCCGTCATTGTCTAGTATTCCAAAAACCAGCACACTTTTTAAAGCGGTCTGTTTCTGTTCTCAGGTGGAAAGGTTGGGAAGCACCTGTGCGGTTGGGTGTGTTAAGAGTTACACTCTGTCACAGGAGGTGCAGTGACAGTGGCTGAGCCCAGAAACCAAACAGAAGTGTCAGGACCCTTTGCACTTATCACTTAAGGTATAATCCACACTTTAATCCTTTTGGTGCCTCTCAAACAATCTCCTTCATTCATGCTTTTCTTAGTTCGCTTAGTTCATCCATCAAGCCTCTCTCTTGATACATTAGACATTACTGCACACATTGTTATGTACTCTTTCAGTATTTAATGTGTTAGGTTATAATTTTTCCCAAATATTGTAACATACAATGTGTTTGCAATGTGTTTTCAGTTTTTTGTGGCTGAGTGTTATTGGGGTCAAAGTGGGGAGGAAGTAACACAGGATTGGAAAAAATTGGGTATTGCAGAGCTACTACTCATTCATTCATTAGTATTCAGCCCTAGAGGCCGGTCCGGCAGGAGCCAGAGCCCGTTTATGGAACCGATATGGCTCTTGGCACACTGCATCCTAGGCAAGTTCTTGGGGGTAGTTTGCCATTGCTTTCCCCTGCCTTTAGACGTTCCCACTTTCGCAGCCACGTGCCTCTGCGTCCGCAGCAACGCGAGAGATCCTAGCAGCAAAAGGTGGAACTGTGGGCGAGAAAGATGTCCAGTAGTAATTTTGCCTAAATTCCGACTTCCGCGTAAATTTAGGGATCTTTTACATGCCGTAAATCTATGACATGGTACCAACGGCTTTACTTACCCTCCGAAGGAAGGCGTGCTGAGGATTTTTTTGCCCTAAAAATCCAACGGCTTCGGCCGGGTTTGAACCCGCGAACTTGGGTACCAAAGGCCAGCACGCTACCTGTAGACCACCAAAGCCAATGTACTACTACTAACCAAATATTATGCCTGTTATATCAAGGAGGGTGAGATGGGTAGGGCATGTGGCATATATGGAGAAGAAGAGAAATGCACATTAGGCTTTAGTGGGGGAAACATGAAGGAAAGAGACTATTCTGTGAAGATCTAGATTAGCCAGAAGAATATAGAAATGGATCTCACAGAGAACATGCATGGGAGGGTGTGAACTTCATAAATATGGATGATGACAGGGACATGTAGTGAGCTGTTTTTAACATGGGGATGAATGTTCAGGTTCCATAACGTGTTGGGAATTTTCTTGACTATCAGCTTTTCAAGAGTGGCTTCACTCCATTGACTGAGTTACATAATTTGTTTTGGTCAACCATAGCTCCTCTCTGCTGGTTATGTCAATAATGTGATGCTAACTTCAGCCTTCAATCACAAATACCTCAAACCTTGAAAATCATGTCTGGTTTCATTTGGAGGCTGTCAGCCCACAACCATGGTTCCTGGATTGCCAGCAGTGCAAGGTGTGGTATTTGTTCTGTCACCCAAGAGTAATTAACCCTTATCCTGCTAATGTGGAGTACGGGGTGAGCTCCTAATAATGCCAGCAAATGACAGATGGGATTTAACTTGGTGTTTAAAGGGTTAATACTAATTTATTTAATCAACTTCAGTATTTCTACGTGGTGATAACAATAATTTGCATTTTACCAGGTACAACTGCACACCCTTTTGCAGTTTACATTTCATTGGGTACCCATTAAAATTTAAATCTGGGGCAGCAGTCTCCTTATAAGAAGTATAAGTGAGAATTTCATACATGGAATTGAGATTATCTGGAAATCAGTAAATTCATACAGCAAATATTATCGGTACATAGTGGAACTGGTGCCACATGGAGTAATTTGTTTATTTGCACTCGCAGGCTCCCTCGGGACATGTGCAGATACCATCCGTTTTACAGGTACATTTTTTTTCTGAAATGAAATAAATACAGAAATCAGTCCACTGCACTGCTGCAAGTAAACTACCTAGTACCGACAACTAACCTAAATCAAATCCGCTCGCACTGAGATCTATTTTACCAGTCCATAATGACAGATTTGTTATGGAACTGCTTATTATAATAGAGAAATATGGTAACACCACAGGTATTTTATTATTATTAGACTGTACTGTTCTATTACATTGACAATTTATGAAACACAGTGGAATGTCTTCCATCAAGGTTGAATATGGAACACTGGTGAAACCGTAAGTTGCTAAAAGGGAACCTGAACTGCTCAGAGTAAAATCTGCCTTTATGGCACTTCGTCCACCATAAATCCCACATGGATTACCCTATGATTGAATTGGGTCATCTGCAGAAGGACGTCAACAGCTACCTAATTGAGTGACGTTCTGAAACAGGCTTGAACTACTTCCACACTCCTCACAACTCAATTCATTATCATGTTGTCAGTCTGTTCAAACACTGCCATCTTTGAAGAGGCAGTTCTTCCAGTATGTGACCCACTGACAGTGTCACATCCCAGAAGAACGGCACATTCAGCAAAACTGCTGTGAGTATCTGGAATGTCATACTATAAACTGCTGCAATTAGCCATCTGAAGCACAAAACTTATGTAAATAACTCTCAGTTCTTATTGCACAGTAAACACAATATTTAAAGCTTCAGCTCCTGGTATAAAAGAAATATCACTTCAGAATTTTGGGCAATCAATCCATGATGATATAACCCTTCCATACTATATGAAGGAAATGTTGCTACTAAAATTTCAGTTACATCTTTCATCGTGCCCATTCTGCATGTGAAAGTTTCATGCTGTAAAGGGTTATATTGCGACACAGTCATTCAAATTTGTGAGGTTTGAGGTGTCACAGTAAGGAGGGTGAACATAACAGGCTATTGAGATGTGACCTTTGCTTTGATGGACAGTAGTACTGACCTTCTGGAGGTATAGCAAGTCCTTGTTTAAAGTAGGGGGTTACATTTCTCAAAACTGCAACGTGGAGTGAAGCAGCACAACAAACAATATCCCGCATGAATTAATTAAAATACTTGCAGTCAGGCCACTAGATTTTATCAGCTGCCAGCAAAAACATCATTTTTCAGGATCTCAGCACCGTTCATTGAAATCTTTGGTCACTAAAATTTGTTACCATTACAGCAAATGAACACATCATGTTAATTTATCTCAGTAATTAGCCAACTTGATGCACAAAATTTTTGTTTTACAATAAGTTTATTTCATGCCTCTACATGTTTTGAGCACATGTGCTCATCATCAGGAGGTCAAAATTACATTACATAGCCTCTGGTATCATCACACTGAAACAAGTGAGTGGTCTAAAATTACTAAAATACAATTCTTTAAATATGAGCAAATAGTAGTAAAATTTATGTGTGAATTTTTCGGGTGTGATTACTGTGTATTACTTACTGTAAAC
>Ga0123354_10021983_pt1 | contig 10057 bp, 7 predicted proteins | sample TergutLab28metaG_2_FD_97872 | JGI IMG/M metagenome (GOLD analysis project Ga0123354, IMG submission 97872) | Labiotermes labralis P4 segment gut microbial communities from Petit-Saut dam, French Guiana - Lab288 P4 | ecosystem: Host-associated > Arthropoda: Insects > Digestive system > Gut ...
ACCTGGAATACGAAGGGTCATTACCCAATTCCCAAGCCCCCCCCCCCCACATTTGTGAATAACCTGAGTCAGACACATCTAGTCCCAGCGCTCCCATCTACGGCTACGTCGTCCACGTTGTCTCTTCCTTTCAAGTTTCCCCACCCAAACCCTGTATCTATCTTTCTCTCCCACATGCGTGCCACATGCCTCGCCCATCTCATCCTTCTTCATTTGATCATCCGAAAAGTATTCGGTGAGGAGTACAGATTATGAAGCTCCTCAGTATGCGGCTCCGTCAGTCCCCTGTCACTTCCTGCCTCCTAGACCGAAAGTATTTCCCTCGGCACCCTCTCCTCGCACACCCCTGACCTGATTCTTCCCACATTGTAAGAGACCAAGATTCACGCCCATATAAAACAGGAAAAATTACAGTTCTGTATACGTTAGTCTTCATATTTTTGGATAGCAGAATGCTATTATCGAATCCGAAGGTACATCATTGTGAAGCCACCATTTGCCATATTTTCCACTCCTGACTGAAAAAGTATCAACAACGGAGTAAGGGGTTATAGTGAATTGCTGATAGATGGCAGTCAATGTGCACGTGTACAGTCAGCTAGGGAACTATCTTGTAAAAGACGATACATAGGAAGAAGAAGGTATAGACAGACATATATCATGAAATTTATGCCGTTCCAGTTTCTCGGTTTACATAGGACTAAGGGGATTTGTGAAGCCTGGTCACGTACAGCGAATGGAGAAATCCCGTATTCCTAATAAAACACCTGACGGACATACGGTAGGAAGCAGTTGGGCGTACGGAAACCCAAGAAACGGTGGGGAAAGCTGATGTGTGGTACAAACACATCAGAGCTGAACAGTACTGGGAGCTGGCTGCTTTGGGGAGGTCAAGAATGGCATCTGGCTGTACAGCCACTGGACGAACCAAACGTAAACAAATCACACTGGAAAAATGTTACCCTTACATCCATAATCCGCAGACTATGTTACCTGTCAGTGTAACGGACGTCAGTTCAAAGTCTGTTTGTCGCTTGCAGTTCGTCTGGGTTCGGTCTTCGGTTTAACTCCCTGTATAAACGAATGATTAGAACAGGATACAAATGCAGTGTACGGAAAACGACGGTTGTGTGAACATGTGAACAGGTTGTTGTTTCTGAACACAAAACTTCACTGTACATCATGTCTGCTTAATAAGTTTAAAAATTACTTCATAAATCTTTGGCGAAATAAGAAATACATTGATACGGTTTGGGCCGGCAGTTTACAGTGATGCCACGTTGCGTGTCAGTAATTACTGTTAAGTGTTTTTCTTACATTCCATTACATAAGAGACGTCCATTGGTGTTAACCGACTAAAGGAAATAACATTCCAGTTCCAAACAGTTCGCGAATGAGGCCCCTGTATTCGGTCGGCATACCGATCAAGGGCCCAAACACACTGCACGTTAAAGTTTCAATTACAAAATTCTGTGAACAGTATTTGGAGAAGGAGAATGAAGCAACAAGGTATGTTATGGGACATGACGCCGTGTATTTTTGTAGATACAGTATACCTTATATCAACTGATACGCCGTTTCGGACCATCCGAGAAATATTTTTCTTAAGTGGAAAAAATTCAAACAACAAAAGATCAATGTGTAAACGGGTGTAGGCATCCATCACCTGCAGCAGGGCTGGCCAACTTCGACCTACAGGAGGGCCACATAATTCGTTAAGGACTGGCCTGAGGGACGCACTTGTGTATACATATAATGAGGGGGGGGGGGTATTCAAGTAACTAGAACGCCGTCATTTACAAACTGAATTTTTGAAACTATTCTGGTCAACGAGGGTCGCAAATACTTTACTCGAGGGCCCAATGTTGGCCAGCCCTGACCTACAGGATCACCTATCTCAACAACCTCCGTCGCCAAAGATGTCCCATCCGAAACTCCAGAGCAATTAAGAAATGGGAAACCATTCCGAATTGTATGCCTTGAGGCCTTCTCCATCCGCCTACAACCCCAGGACGAGACATGTAACGTAGACACGGGATCCATTTAACCTTCAGCCAGGAGGACAAGGCGTTCTTAACGGAAGAAAGACCAAAGTCTTTTGGAATGTTACGCCGTGTCGACTGGTAAAGTCACCGACGTTTGGAAGTAGCGCAGTTTTTAAATCTTCGGCGTCAGACAGACCACGCAGAGACGAGTGGATCTGCTGCACTGTTTGGACGTAAAGATGTGCATCTTCGTATGTCACTTCGAACAAGTCAAGCAGTGCGCGTATCACGTAGCAGTAAGACATGTTCGTGCAACTATTCTCGCAGTGTGACAACAATACATATTACTTATGTGGTGTGCGCGTGTCTGTAGCCTTAGGTATCCAGCGTGCAATGCTCATGCGCCGTAGTCACCTGTGGCCTGCGCGGCGCGTAAAATATTTTTCCACATTATCATAAACTGCCCGATTTTATAAGAAAGATTATTGAACACGAAATGTGTGTTTTGATTTTCTCTACAACTTTTCTCATTCTAAGACCTGAGAGACGATCAAAAATTTAGATTTGTCTTCGCGCAAAGCACCCATTATTCTTGCCAGCGTAATAAATGAAACATGAAATTTTCTATACATATTTTCGAAAAATGATAAATCAGATTTCATAAAAATCCGTCCAGTGGTAGGCGAGTTGTTCCATGCCCGAGGAAGGACTGACACACATCCGCTTTTCGCAACCTTGTAAACGTGTTTACAAAGACCTTTTAAGACGCCGTTTGCGGTCTCTGCCCTACTATTGGCGCCTAAACCTATATATATATATAATCAGTTTTCGTGTTTTCAGTCATAATTACCCATACTAAAAGTCCACTTGTAGTAAACTGAAGAACACCCATAAGCCAGCATGACTGGGAATTTAGTGTGCCCCTTTGTTAAACACTTCCCATATTTGTTTGGTGAGACGTAAGATGGGAATATATGAGTCGTCATCCTGAGGTTCAAAAAAATGTCTGGATTCTTCAAGGAGCCGGTGTCACATTGGAATATATCTAACAGTGGGGGAGGGGGGGGGGAGAGATCAGTCAAGTTATATTATCCAAACACTTTATTGAATTAAAAATATTCATATCATCTCTGCTGATAACATACATGTACAGCTGATAGTATGTTATACACTAATACAGCTAACTGAAAGGAACCGTCATTACGTACTCGTATATAGTTCAACATCACAGAGCGCTTTTGTAAGTAACAAAATGTGTCTTACAGTTTGTGGACATTTCGCCCCAACTTTTATACACCAAAAATTACACACGATAAAACAGTAGATACACTTGGTGCAGTCACGTTTGTTGAAGTAAATCTATCGAGATTTTGTAAGCAAGCCTACACATATAATGAAGTAGCCTATGGGAGACTTTGGGCCTCGTTCATGCAATACGTTCACATTAAGGGGCCACTGAGGGAGTTTGAGAAAAGGGTGGGAGCCTACCTGAAAGGAAGTGACAGGATGATGGAGAACACTGCAGAATGAGCAGGTTTTTTACCCCAAATTAAGGGTGAAACGATGGGCGGGCACCCCGCAAGGAAGAGTAATACATAAAAAATTTTAGTCAGAGTGACCAAATCGCGGGCAGAAAACCATTTGGAAAGAGCAACAGCTTGTGGACTGAATTCAGCTGGTTCAAGATGGCTACGTGGGTTGACTCTTCTGGACTTGCTAACCAACCTTTATTTATCATGAAACTTGATCAATTGCGGTCCTGTCAGACCCGCAACAGGTAGCGGGCCAAACCCCATATCAAACTTCACATCTTGGGCCACAACATGTCACATTCCGTCGTCAATCTTCATTTGTAAATACTGCAGTGAAGGAAAACGAAGGAATGTAAAATACTCCAGCAATTAAATTTGATGTTTGTGTGACCGTGCATCACTGATACAATAAAATAAGCAACCAACTAGATGCAATAATAATGGTTTATTGATGATTTCAATCAACTACACATGTTTCGGGCGATAATCTCGCCCATCCTCAGGAGCACTAGACTGTGTTTACAGCTTGTGGTATAATGCACCGACGATGTCGCCGGATGGTAGCCTGGATGAGGTGGAAATTAGTTCATGTCGAGCTGACTGAATCATCAATAAACCGTTATTGTTGCATCTAGTTGTTTGTTTATTTCATTTACTACAGAAATTAGTTTTTCACGATTCTTAAGGTGTATCACGTGATAAAAACAACAAAAAGGGGCCAGTTTAAAGTTCATAAATATCAAAATGTAAGATGCGACATTATAAAGCTGTGCGTGCCGCGTGTTTGGCAAACCTGATCTACTGCGTGTAGTTCAACTGCTCGCTTCACAAGAAGTATTTTGCTCCACGTAGTTAGTTAAATGTAAAACGTTCCCTTCGTTGCTCATGTGTATGGTTACCGTCACTAAAGTCCATGGCTGAAAAGTAACACATATCCAGTTTGAGTTTTCGAACTATACCGCTTGCTGTCATATTACGGACACAGTTTAAAACATTCTCAAAATCTGAGTTAATAGCTACAGTTTTTTTAAACCAGGTGTCTCACTCATAAACCAAGATTTTGAAAGGGTACAGATAATATAATTGTAACACAGTTACCATATGTGCAGAAGGGATAAATTGTTTAACACCCCCCCTCTGGCGGTAAGTGAAAAGAAAACGAAATTTCATCAATATTCTGTTCCAATTGAATGACTTGGTGTGGAAGGACAAATGCGACATCGGCAAGTGGTGTTTGACAGAATAAAAATTCATGTGAAAATTCGGCTGTCAGGGTTTATCTGCATCGTGTTGGTGGTACTGAAGGAGAAAAAAAGAACTGTTGTTTTTGTAATCCTTGTAAATAACCAATTTGACGCACAATTCTTTTTTCTTAGATTTGTTTATTCCATTTCTCTACATGTTTCGAGCATCCGTGTGCTCATCATCGGGAGAGTCAATTGTATCAATACGACCACTGGTATATTTCACCGTATGTAGGTGACCTTGTGGTATGCAGGTTGAGATGGAACCGGTTCGGCTGAGCAGAACCGGTTCCATCTCAACCTGCATACAGTGACATATACCAGAGGTCGTATTGATACAACTGACTCTCCTGATGATGAGCACTTGGTTACTCGAAACATGTAGAGAAATGGAATAAACAAATATAAGAAAAAATAATTGTGCATCAAGTTGGTTATTTACAAGTATTGTAATAATATGCACGGTCAACAAAACATAAAATTCTGTTGTTTTTGTAGTAGTTTCTGTACAAAACATCGAAATAAAATCCCACATAGGCCCTACGCAGCTGCAGCATTGTACGAACAATCTTCGTAGAGCGCATCTCGTTGTGTTTAAAGTACGTTGCGGATGGTGCCGTGCGAGACGCACGGCACCATCCGCAACGTACACACGACCCACGCAGCGGCTCTCAAGACCACCGCCGCTCATCCACAAACTCGGTGCAGAAAACCATATGCTGCAACTCAACATCTAATGCTCCTGATGATGGGCATATGCGCCCGGAACATGTCGAGCTAAGAATACAGCAATAAAATTACCTTATTGCATCAAGTTGGCATTTCACATTATTTCATGAGGAAGATGCACGGTCAAACAACCCTCCTGCTTATATATATTGCAATCACTAGGCTTAATAATTTGCCACTAGGCGACAGTATGTACCTGACCATTCAGATCCGTCGTTGAAAACAACAAAATCCTATGTACTAACGTACTGTACAATCATTTACTGTCAAGGATCTGTAACATAACACATTCCACTAATCACTTGACATCTGTCACCATTTAACGTGTTTCAAACATGACTGCACCAATTTTTAAAAACAATTTACATCTTAAAATTCAACCAACATTACAAAAATGATATTTTAATGCGTGGAAAATTAACGTTTCTCGAAACACAATATGAAATCAAATTCACTGATCCCAAATGAAGACCATCTGCACAATGTCTGGTCTAGAAACTACAGGATTAATACAATTGTACGTAACTACAAACATGAAAGACATCGGTAGTAACAGAAACACTACTGTGTACATAAATACAAACAATTACCATAATCTGACGAGTATTTATACATAAGGTGTGCTATTCTCCACTCAGGCATCCCCGTTGTGTTTTATATAATCAATATATGTGGTCACAAAATTATAATATTATGTAGTCATACATAGCTGGCAATTTATTAGAAGTATTTGTTGTATGTCTAGCAATAATAGAAATACAACTAATACTTCTAATAAATTGACAGTTGTGTGTGACTATATCGACTTTTATCCAGAGCTACTAAAATTATATACGACACTAATAAGACCGGTAGTGTCGTATGGAGCGGAAGCATGGGTGTTGATGAAGAAAGAAGAACAAGCTGTGCTAATTTTTGAAAGGAAAATATTTAGAAGAATGTATGGTCCTAAATATGAAAACGAGGAATGGAAAAGTCGGACGAATCGAGAACTAGAAGAGAGGAGCAAAGGAGAAAATATAGTAAAATGGATAAAAGGGCAAAGGATAAGCTGGTTAGGTCACCTAGAGAGAATGGGAGGAGGATAGGATGCCCAAAAAGATCTTCACTCAAGAACTGGAAGTGACGAGAAGAAGTGGAAGACCCAGGAAAAGGTGGAAAGAGGTAGAAAGAGATCTTTAAGTGTTGGGAGTGAGAAGATGAAGAGAGTTGGTGGCAGATAGGAAAAAATGGAAGGACATTTTTCGACAGGCCAAAGCCCACAGTGGGCTGTAGTGCCAATGGAAAAAGAAGAAGAGGAGAAGAAGAAGAATGACTATACAATTTTATAATTTTCTACCACATATATTGATCATATGGTGTGCGTTAGCAGCAGTGCGCTCCACCTGACAGTTGCACATTGCACTGAATTCAGACTAAATCAAACAATTGTTAACTGAAATTGACGCATACTGACGTCCACTATAATGAAAGCACGCGACCTCAGTAAGGTCATGGGGCCAGACGTATCGGATGCCACCTGATATACAGGATTTGCACTATATGACGCTGCGAATGTCTGGCATCAACACCAACTACAACAGGCCGTCTCCCTTTAACAAGTACGCTCGCAGCGTCACAAACTGAAAACACGTATACGTGTCACCTTGCGTTCCAGCCAACTGAACACATTTAGCACGGAGGATAACTTTATTAGGCAAGGCTTCAGTTGTGATTTACAGCCTATTAGTAAGTATAAACATAATGTGAGTGAAGTTAATATATGACATTATGGAATTGCATAATCTCCATAATCCTTTCAGCTCAAATGCGGGGTATTATCTGTGGAAGAATGTAAACTGAACTAGTCTAGATATGACCTACAGCATTTCAGTTTGAAATTCGCCCGCTATTAGGCGTTTGCTGAGGAAACAAACACATACGGCGAATTTAAAACACAAACAAAGTACCTAAGCTTGTATTCGTGACCAGCAACTGAACAGAGAAGAGCAAATATGCGGTCTGACCACAACCTACGGTACTTTAACTTTCATTACGAATTACAGTAAATAAGTCACATGGAGGAATGTCAAAACATGGATTCTGCCTGTAAACTCACCGACCAGTTGCTACCGAACTCCAGCTGTCTCTTGTGACATAGCTCACTCCAACTGTGAACCATTTTTTCTAGTTCTCACAGTTTACAGCAGTAAAAAAAAAAAAATGCATATATCCCCCTCCAAAATATGTAGTAGTTCTCTGATGTACCAGCTGATTGGTGGAAGTCAAATAAGAGTTGAAAACCTGAGACAGGAATTACACAACAAATCTGACCACTGTACACTTTCACGTTTAATTATCTAATTTAATGCTTATTGTGAAAATATATTTCTTAATGTCTTTAATGCAATAATTTTATAGACAGACTTTTTAGGGCTTTGTACACAAATTGAGATCACTGAGCCGCGTATTAAAGCAATATCTACCACTAATTAACTACGAATTAGAAAGACCATCTCTTAGGATAACAGGGTCAATATGAACTACACGCCATCGCGCTTAACACTATGCGTAGAACGAGGTTAAGTTTGCATTGCACATACGGTGGAGCGATCCACGGAACCTTCGTTACACGCACATCATGTATCACATTACGACCCGTGAAATAGTTTTCAACAGTAGCACCCGTGGGCAACGAGCAGTTTAATCATCCGTGGCTCTACTGTTTCTGTCCACAGGTATAATCAGTGCCTTGTTCTTGCAAAAACCTCTAGTTTGGGGGTTGTTTCAGTACCGCACGAATTTTAAATCTGTGGGTTCCTAGCTACTGCTTCCGCCCTAGAAACGTAACAAATGACATCTGGGCTGCCAAAACTGGTTAACATCGTGGAAAAAGCAGTACAAAAGTATCATGTAAACACGTCACTAACGTCTGTGCAGTGAAAAGAGAAAAATGCATTGCACATTGTCAGCTACTTGGTAGATAATTTACGCATCGTCATCACAGCACACTACTGTCTGAATGGGGCCTGGGAAGAAACAAGTATTTACAGTTTGTGGACGGTGCTATACATTCCTCAATATCGAAGTTTCTGAAGATGCTTCAAAGTATGTGCATTGTCAACGTACTTTCTCCATAGATCCTTATACATATTTCACACGTCATACCAAGAACAAGAAATTTGTCTTTTTGGAAACTTAAAAGCCAGTCAAAAACATTATCCAACACCTCGTCCTTGGCAAGTCGCAACCCAAAGACAATCGCCATCAGACGCTGAACTGGCGTTTCCACAGATACACGAACAAAGCGCGATGGAGTTTTGAAAAGCCACTGAAACGTATAAACTGTAGGCTACACTGCCCTTGTTGGTTACAGGTCTCTGGGGCCTCGTATGATATATGGCACTTACTAGATGCACCTTACAATACAGAGAGCACTTGTGTCCTGCCTATTATTTTATCGCTAAAAATTACACAAAATTAAATTATTATAACCCAACTCAAAACACGACTTCAAAAAACCCAACTTCCAAGTGCAGTTACCATTGAATAAAGGATCTGAATTTTTAACCCGTAATTAAAACTGCACATTTATGAAAAATCTACAATAACAAGGTCTGTATTGAAAAATTCTTTGTAATGGATGTTCAATCTGGAGCACTCTTAGTTTTTACCAATGCAGGTCTCTTAAAACTTTCCAGTATTCAATCCATTCACCCAGAGTGGAATCTACTGCGTGTCCAGACAGCAGGCACTGATTGGGAATGCGAATGTTTACAATCTACTTATGATTAATATTTCAGTCACTTGTGACGAAGTAAATACAGTCGAACCCGGTTATAATGACATCGTTGTACGCGGCGCGTGGTATATACCCTCAAATATTGTGTCGTATCTGTTAGTTTCTAACAGTGTCACTACTCGGTTAGCATGACACTCCCCTATAACACAAAATATCCAGTCCCTTTCACGATGTTATAACCGAGTTCGACTCTCTTTATCCACCTAGTGGGATAAACACTCGAAAATGCACCTGTTAGGCACCATCGGCACATTCCTTTGACATTTAACATGAAACACACATGAATACTTTTCGTCACATCTGAATACCTTTACTGAAGTAATTACAGCGCATAACCTGAAGTGCTGGTCACATCAACGGCAGAAGCTGGATGGAGATGTATAATTGTTCTGTTTATTTAATTTTGGGTCACATTTGTATCCCTTAATTCCATATTCTGTAGCAAAGCATTTCGTTAACCACGTAATAAACAAACTCGAAAGTGTTTACTGCTATAGGCCTCATTAGGCCTACTTTGGTCTATAACTTCAGGTAAGACATGTCTCGTACATAATAGTCTCACATATGACTCAGCTGTACCTTAAACAACTCCGTGGCCTTAGTCCGCACGCGAACTATACCGACAGAGCGGCCGCCGCCGGTCAGCGAAGTTAGTGCCATTGCGGAGAGAGGGGTGTCACGTGGTCAGCGCAACGGGTCCCCACAGCCGTTAATCTCTGTTTTCTAGACCTGGAGCCGCTACTTTTTCCATTCAAGTAGCTCCTCAATTGACCTCACGAGGCTCAC
>Ga0123354_10021984_pt1 | contig 10057 bp, 5 predicted proteins | sample TergutLab28metaG_2_FD_97872 | JGI IMG/M metagenome (GOLD analysis project Ga0123354, IMG submission 97872) | Labiotermes labralis P4 segment gut microbial communities from Petit-Saut dam, French Guiana - Lab288 P4 | ecosystem: Host-associated > Arthropoda: Insects > Digestive system > Gut ...
AGAGAGAGAGAGAGAGAGAGAAGGGGGGAGGGTCGTGCTCTAATTTCGACCGCTTTCCGTCCGTTTTTTGTAGAATGATTTAAAATGTTCCAGAAATTCTGTGTCTTCCGGATTCGAAGTCAGTAACATAGTGTGTAAAATGGAAATAGGTAATATGATGGCTTGGCCATTTAAAAGCACAGTGATTGCTGTAAATAGAGAGTAATGCCCTGTCTCCCCCCCCCCCACACACACACACACACACACACACTAGGTTAATAGGTTTTATATGAAATGTGCAACCGAGGAACAGCAGCAGTAGGTACTCGTATTACATAGAATATATCATCATCTTTAGTGACTCTATAAACACCACAGGATATGCGCGTAAGTGAAGCTAGGGCCCCAGACCTGCTGAAATTCTTTAAAGGCAAAGAAATTAAAGCACTTTTCTCTGAAATATTTCTTGATTTCCGCTAGATCATTGCTGTTTGGAAGTCTCATGCTTCGCCCTTTAGTCCTTCCGGTAAGAACAGTGTGTTTGTGAAGATGATCATGGAGCATTGGTGGAATGATACTGACAAAACAGAACTGAAGTACTGGGAAAATACCTGTTCCAGTGCCACTTTGTCCACCACAAATCCCACGTGGATGGCCCCGCGATCAAATACGGTCCTCCGCGGTCAGAGGCCAACGTCTAACCGCCTGGCTCGTGGCATATCCGTTCAAAGATCATCATTAAAATGGAGTACATTGAAATATTAATTTCGTGCCGCACAGTAAACACACCGCTTCATTTGTAATTACCTAAAAAATAATGCGGTGTGGGGGAAATAATTGTTGCTTCTTCTGAAACGTATAAAAAAATCACGAAAACACGATCTCTGGGAAGAAGGTTGTATTCCTGAAATGCGAAACCTGCTAGTACATAAAGTACCCCCTAGTCCTAGCAGTGTTAATCCAGTCGACGAGCCTATAAATACGAATCTAATCCAATTACATATAAACATTAATCTTCACGATTGACAGGTAATAAAGTGGAGTTACGAAACATGATGGCTTAATAAGTGCAAGTGCTTCGGACATGAACGCAAAATAAGACATCATTCGCCCTCCTGGAGGTCAGTTCCGCAACCAAGCAATAAGCGGCACGTATCAACAACTCTCTCATCAGCTCGCATTTCCTGACAGAAACAACGATCTAAGAAACACATCGAACTGTTTCAGACACAACGGAGTGAAAATATATCGAGTTGCGCATGTAACTTTACAGTGTAATTTCCATGTAGAAATAAAAGGTACACCTAAAATTTTCGCTCTCCGTGATATGAAGGGGTAAAGAATTAGTGGAACTACAGATCCACTCATTCTGTACCTCGGTACTAGATGGAGGTAAGTGATAAACACCGCGTCCCGGCTGGTTTACCCCCAGGGAAAGAACCCTGGTACCGATTGAATAAGAAACTCTGTAGACCCCAGAGTCTCTCTGGACGTTTTGGTGAAGATAAAATGCTCTTTCTCATTCCGATATTTGAACCCTGCGTCGTCCAACCCCGTAGCTTAATCAGGTCTTATTTTGAGTCCCCAATCTTTCTCCGTTTTGTATCAATCGAGGAACGTGAGAACATACATCGTCTTCCCTCCTGTTTCTTATGACGTTCTTCCATCACAGGGTCCATTAGTTGTTACCTTTTCTGCCATTTGTATCGTAATATTGAAAATACATTTAGTATCACACGTTAGGTACAAAACCGTAACATCTATTTCGGCTTCCCTTTGTTGCCTTTCTTCTAAAGCAGACAAAATTTAAAGAGACCATAGGCCGTAAGAAATTTACTCCAGACTACTGTTACTATAGACGGTGCCCATGGTTTATACAGCGTTATTCAAGTAAAAAGGTAAATTTTTTTGATGACGTTTGAATCATCTTGCAAATATTTCCTTGTTTATGTGATAAACCTGTGATTTCCTGAATTTTAATTATATTCTCTTTAAGGTTTTGGCAGCTGTTTACTGTGACACTGACAGAGGAAACAAGCATGTCCCGGGCAAATATTGGCTATTACTATTTTTATAGTAGGCTAAACGTTTTAGGACAGACATTTAAAGAAGATAAAACATAAATATAAAATGACGGGTTTTCAATTCTGTAAGAAATTGTGTATTTTTGCTAAGTGATTAATAATAAAATTCCTCTATCAGTACTCGACTCGGAAACAGTTTAAGTTAAAAACATAAACACCAAAAATTGCAGGGTACAGTTCTTATAGAGGAGCAATTGGTCATAGAGGCAGACCTCTTTGTTCAGTGGTTGAAGAGTTCGCCCAGTTACGATTTGATGTGTGTAAATTATGTTCATAAAAGTTCCTTGCTTTTGTGGGGACTGCAGAGCGCCACTGATGGTGGTAGGAGCAGGGATTCGGTTAGTGAAGAAGATAGAGATAAAAGTAAATATACAGAGTGGTTCAGGAGGAAAGGTTAATATTTTGGGAGGTGATAGTCTCGGTCATTGTGAGAAAAAGAGAAAGTTCATACGAACGAGGGTCTAGTTCTGAATGATTAGAGAGATAGGGTTGCTTGAATCTACAGACATAAAAAGCATTGTGAATGGTAATAAAGAAAGAGAAATTACTTATCCTTAGTTTTATTTTGATCTTAATATTTAAATGACAAATTTGTTATACAGATTTTTAGGTGAGACATCCCCGTTATGTATTACTCGATGATTTTAACAGTTTAATTTTAGTCTGGCACAGCTTTATTATATAAACAATTTAAGAGAACGTTCCTACATGTTTCGGCTTTCTTGAAGCCATCTTCAGGCGTTTTTACTTATATATTTAATTTTGTTTATGTTTTGTTGAAGGTGCATCCTGGTATTATCCGTGTAAATAACCAACTTGACGCACAATTTTTTATATATGTTTATTTCTATTCTGTACATGTTTCGAGCAGCCATGTGCCCATCATCACGAGAATTATTGTATCAGTTCGATACCTGGTTTATGTCACTCTGTGTAGATGACCATCTGTTATGCATACCAGACGGCCATCTACACAGAGTTACATGAACCAGATGTCGCATTGGTACAATAATTCTCCTGATGATGGGCACGTGGCTGCCCGAAACATGTAGAGAATAGAAATAAATATACATGAAAAATTGTGTGTCAAGTTGCTTATTTACATGGATTATATATTTAATTCTTTTAATTCAAAGCCTGAAGATGTTTTCAAGTAAGCCGAAACATGTAGCTGTGTTCTCTTAAATTATTCATATAATAAAGTTGTGTCAGACTAAAATTCTGCCATTATTAATCTTTGTTGCACAGAAATTACAGATTTGTTACAGGTCACAATAAAAGTCCGAAAATCCCACCGTCATCTTCAATGCACTTTTGCAACTCGTGTGCGAAGATCGCGTGTTGTTCTTCTGAGTTGTTCTCCATGTTTCTTTATGCAAGCAGCAGCATAAAAAACGCGATCGAGCAGATCGTCTCGTGTATGCGCCTTTCCTCCTTAAACTTTAAACAGATCTGTGAGGGAAACCATTCAGAATTAGACACGTGTCCATATGAACTTCTATTCTCACAATGGCCGACACTGTCACCTCCCGTTATATTGACGTTTCTTCCTAGATCATCCTGTATAAGACCCAGTGACGAACTCCTGGCCGTACAAATCCGGCTGTTTACACGACACGTTTACACGGCACGACGCGGCGAAATTGATTTCTGCCCAGCGTGACTTCGATGTGTCCAGCTTGCTCAAATATTAGCAGCTGATTAGGTACGTGTATTTAGCTGGCGTCTTTAAACAAACACACACTTGAAAATTTGTTTTGTTTCGCCAACTTTGTTCTAAAAAATATTTAGAATGTAACTGAAAAACGTGATTAAAAAATTTCAGCAGAAATGTAATGTATGCATTAGTTTCTTAAAAAATTTCCGATTAGGAAGTTTATTATGCCAGTCCTTCACTTGAGGCTTGGTCTTTTCCCCCATTATTTTTTATTAATTCCAACCGTCTTTACACAACAATATTATAGGTTAAATATTCAGTTAAGCAAGCTACATGTTTCGGCCTTCATGGCCATCATCGGGCTTACAAAAGATTGGTATCAATTAAGGTACAGATTGGTATCAATTAAGGTAAAAAAATGTACAGATTGGTATCAATTAAGGTACAGCAACCTTTTTTAATTAAGGTACAGATTGATATCAATTAAGGTGCAGCAAACTTTTTAAATTAAGGTACAGATTGGTATCAATTAAGGTACAAAAATTTGCGGTACCTATGGGATCCCATGTGATCCCATAGGTACAGCAACCTTTTTTAATTAAGGTATAGATTGGTATCAAATAAGGCACACAAAAGGTTGCTTTACCTATGGGATCCCATGTGATCCCATAGGTAGAACAACCTTTTTTTTACCTTAATTGATACCAATCTTTTGTAAGCCTGATGATGGCCATGAAGGCCGAAACATGTAGCTTGCTTAACAGAACATTCAACCTATAATATTGTGTAAAGACGGTTGGAATTAATAAAACTTGATATATACACAACGGGATGGAAACAATTCACTTTAGTTTTCCCTCATTATTTATTTACTATTCACTTTTACAAAGCAAACACTTTGCATTTTAAAACTTAATTGTCACCGCGACTTAGAGTCGATTTTAAACGCAAACTTGTTCACTGGGCATCTCAGTTTCCCTCGGATTCTTACGCTTTCCTTTCATCCTGTTGTTTTGCATGGAAGGGCGACTGGGTCTTCTCCCCTGACAGAGGAACACAGATTGCGAATAAACGCTAACAGTGCTTCAGTTTTTTTTTTGGCGGGAGGGGGGGTTCACTAAATTGCGGATTAATATCTTATTTAATAAATTGTTAATGTGCCCCAATTTTTTTATAAATCGTAACTCGTATGATTTACAGATTTTTATATATCGAGAAACGAAGCGCTCTGGACGTTGAGCCGAACTAGATTTGTGCGGTTCTAACCTACACTTCACAGGGAGGTACATACATTTCGAGCGATGGGGAGAGGATGTCAACAGTGAATGGGAAGTTTCTGTGTTTATGCAAGATGAGTCACAGATACGCTTTGTGTTTCTTTATTCTATTATCACATCAAATTTTTAAAAGAACTCTGTTTTCTTTCGATATTGTTACATGTTTTGTTTGCTGTGTTTTCATTATACGGGGTTTCACGCAGTTTTTTGTGTATTTTATTTATTTATTATTAAATTCGTTATATCATAAAATCAGCACTTTTGAAATCGGCGAGGAACAGAGGAGAATGACAGTAAAAATAAAACTGAAAAATTCTGCCCTCGATTGAAAGAATGTCGTGTGGTTCTGTGCCACTTTGTGGGCTTGTATATGTGTGTGTGTGTGTGTGTGTGTGTGTGTGTGTTTGTGCATCTCTGAACCTTTGACTCTGGCACAAAGCCCTTTCTGATAACCCCCTCTTTCCTAAGCCAGGCTATTTATGAAGTAACCCGGATTCCTACACACAGTAAACTTGTCACTGAGTTTCAACTCCAAACACATCCTAGATCGTGTATGTAGGGCGTTTTGTCTGCACACTGAGAGCTCTTTTTTTTAGTTTTGCATTAGGTTTTGTAACAAATATTTGTAGAAATAAATCTTGATTAAAATTACCTTTTATTCATTGTCAAGTGAACTGAAATTTTTGAATGTGTGTGGTGGCATTATCGATAAGGTGGAATACTCCAGTTAAATCTCGCAACAAACGGAGACGAATATAAAATATTTAATACGAAAAATATCTCACTGTCACATTTCCGTGACTTCAAACTAGCTAAAAATGCAGTACGTTTCTCACAGAATACTGCTTCTTGTGGTAACTATTTAAGACCCATTTTAATATCATCCTTCCACCCATGTGTAATTCTCCTGAGAGATTCTTCGTGTGTGATCCTTAAACCAAAATTAATGCATGCAGGTCTCATTTTTCAGTGCTGAAATCTCCTCAACGTCGCTAACTCCATCCTTCTTCTTCTTATTCTTCTTCTTCTCCTCCTCCTCCTCCTTCTCCTTCTCCTCCTTCTTCTCCTTCTCCTCCTCCTCCTTCTTCTTTTTCTTCTTCAGGCGCTGAACCTCCTTTAATTTGGCCTTCTCAACGACGTCCTTCCACTTTGCTCTATCCTGGACACAGGTTAATCAATTTTTTATCTTCATTTGACCAAGGTCCTGTATGATGTTCTCCTCCCTTCATCATCCTTATTACGTCACGTAAATACACTTAGTACAATCTAAGTGGCTTCTCGTTTTGTTACTTCTCTTCTCTCTAGAAGCGAAAGTAATGTTATTCGTTGTATCATCGACAGCAACACGACATAAGCTCTTCGAGGTTTGTTCTGTATACATGGATGTTGGTCTCTATGCCCTCCCCTTGGTCTACATGCAGGTATTCTGCCGATCGGTGTGCATTCATCCGCTAACTTGGGAATGCGTTCACCATCCATTCTCAATAACTATAATGTCCTCATGCGTCTTACGTACGCGGTAGTGATATTTAAATTTTATGATCATCCATTTTGGCCTCTTATGTCATATTTTTTTTCGTCATATAAAGGATAGCGTGTAGCTGTCATCTGAGATATGCACGGTCGGAGATGTTGCTATTGGCAGGGCCTCCCTTGCTTGGCAGGTCAAATGTTGCGCATCACAATACGGACATCCTGCAGGTGTAGAGGCAGTAAGGTGGCAACCCCACCTCTAAACTTACAATGCGCAAACGCGTAACGCAGGTATGAGACATTTCTCTTCTGACAATCCGCACTGGAATTGGCGAGGGGTTGAGTAGTGAAGTTTTTGCACTTAACCCTTCAAAGCCTGCCGGGGTGCGCTGACCGATCCTTTATAATTCCCGGCAGACCGCCGACTGCGTTGCATCCTGCGGATCATAAACGCATTTGAGGGTACTGTAAATTTAAAATTGTGGCACGTGGTGGAGCAGTTGGTTGGGGCCGTGCGCCACAAGCTGGAAGGTCACGGGTTCGATTCCAAATGATGTCATTGGAATTTTTCATTGACGTAGTCCTTCCGGCCGCACTGTGGTCCTGGAGTTGACTCAGCCTTTAACATAAACGAGTACCTAGAATATTTCCGGCCTGTGCCTAGGGCTAAAAACTTACGACTTTCATGTGCCGATTGCCATGAAATCTAAGAACTTCAACCTTCTGGAACCCTCAGGGCCTGTCCACGCCTGTACACCTTTACCTTATATAAATTTAAAATACTGTGTCTTGGGCAGTTATTAGTTAAACAACATTTGAACATGCGTATTGTAGCGGTAAAAAGCAACACATTCTCAACCCTGGCACTAGGTGGAGGTGAGTGATGGTCAACTTACCGCCCCGGCCTCTCTACCCCCAAAGAAAGATTTGCCGCTGCCCATTAGATATGACCTTGTCAGTGGTGCGGAGACAAGAAATGTCACTCTCAGAAATTGAACTCACGTCCTGCAGTAGGAAGACCAATCGCGTCGGCTGTTCAACGCCACTAAGTTCGGCACTCACGGTCACTGTTCTTTCGCTTGCTGCTATCACACCCTGAAAATAAGTAATATATATGCGGACATTGTGGGCCCGGTAGCTCAGTCGGTATAGCGACTCAGCTACTGGCTGGGCGGTGCGGGGATCGAATTCCGGTGGAAGCGAGATTATCCGCAACTGTCCAGACCGGCCCTGGGGCCCACCCAGTGTCCTGTACAATGGGTACCGGCTCTTTCCTGGGGGTGAAGAGCGGCCTGGGCGTGGCGCTGACCCCTAAATCCCTTCTAGTGCCGTGGTCAAGAAAGAGTACAGCTATACCTCTACTCCCCCGATGGGCCGTACAGCCTGTACAGAGCCTCAGTGCCTGTACAGTAGAGCTCTACTTCTACTCCCCTATGGGCCGTACGGCCTGTACAGAGCCTCAGTGCCTGTACAGTACAGCTATACCTCTACTCCCCCGATGGGCCGTACGGCCTGTACAGAGCCTCAGTGCCTGTACAAGTGTGCACTTTAGCTTTTTTTTATACGGACAACATGTCCGCCCGCCTATGTGTGTCGGTAAATTTTAAACACGTGCGCGTCCTTCCTAAATTTCTATATGAAAGCCTTGCCATCAGGGTTCATCAAAATGTCGTACACATTTAGGTCTGTCGACAAAAATACAAAGAACGCGGTTGGACGAACTTCTGAAGTTGGGAGTGAGATCTGTTTCTAGTTAACGCTGTATCATGATCACAAGCTTCTGGGTTATGACGCCGTGTATTTAAGCAGATAAGTACCAGCATTTTGGAATAAACTGCTGACTACATCTTGAGAATATTCCCACAGACCTTTTGTTTGAAATAAATAGCAGGTAAATATTTATTATTTGATGTTTATTGGATCGTGCTTCATTGTGATAACTGAAGAATAAAAACCAACTAGATGCCACTTGTTATTTTATTGTGCTTCTTATAAGCTCAACATGTTTCAGGCATTACTATGCCCATCATCAGGAGCTCGTAACTATGTTGTTGATCACCACATTGATCGTTTCGTTCTTGATTTGCTGTATGTTGGAGGTTAGGTGCGGTTAGCCTGGAGTAGTGTCCGGGCTGCAGGCTAAAGCACAACTCTTTAGCCTGCAGCCTGGACACTACTGCAATCTAACCGCACCTAACCTCCAACCTACAGCAAACCAAGAACGAAACGACCAGTGTGGTAATCAACGTTATAGTCTCGAGCTCCTGATGATGGGCATAGTAATGCCTGAAACAAGTTGAGCCTATAAGAAGTACAATAAAATAACAAGTAGCATCTAGTCAATATTTATTAATTTCCTCAAGAATTACCGAAGTTAGGAATCGTAACTTTAATGTATGTAAAAATATTTCTACAGTGTGGTGCCTACTTAATGAATACAGGGAAGGTGCCATCACTTGTTTACAGTGTCCTACCTTCGTAACGTCAACTTTATGTTTGTGGGAGATGAACAATAAAGAAGTGAGGTACACTAAATAACAAACAGCATGTTAGGAACACACGTGTGCCCCTCTTTACGTATTGTCTCCCTTCTTTCAATTGCCAATGCCGCAGAACACACCTGCACAACAGATGGATGGCACACGCTGCAGTTTTTGTTCTGTAATAAACAGTGTAGCCTGTGGGACTTAAATCATATCCTGTAAACCGTGCTCGATAATAATTTATTTCTGCGTCAGTACGGGAATAAAAGCAATCGATGTGTCAATTAAATTCCCGCCAGAAAGAAACAGATCATTTCATGCCACTGAAAATATCGCGTTTTTATAAGATAAGCTTTTGTTGAACGATTTTGCTTTCAACGGTACATTTTGGTATGATCTATGAACAGTATTTGACAGACTTAAGTATCTTTTGTGTTCTAAACAAAGAATGCAAGCAGAAGTAATAAAGTGTCTATCCCTAACCCATAGACATCTGGCCCTGCATATCGATATAATAATAATAAAATCAGTAGAAACAAGTCAAGGAGGCAAGGTAACCATACTGTGGAATTAACAAATACAAACTGACAGAACTATCACTAACAACAAACCAGACGTCATAATCCGTGATAATCAAAAGGGAACATGTATGTTAATAGACGTTGCAATTTCAGGAGACAGAAATGTGATTAAAAAAGAAACGGAAAAGATTCTAAAATATAAAAACCTTACAGTAGAAATACAGCGCATGTGGGATGTAAAAACAAAGGTGATACCAGTAATAATAGGGGCGACTGGGACCATTTCGAATTCATTCAGAAATTACGTGAACAACATACCAGGAAACCATGAAGTCAAGGAACTACAGAAAACAGCCATATTGGTCACTGCACACTAAACTAAACTAAACTCCGTGGCCTTAGTCCGCACGCGAACTATACCGACAGAGCGGCCGCCGCCGGTCGGCGAAGTTAGTGCGAACTTTTTGCGGATAGAAGGATGTCACGTGGTCAGCGCAACGGGTCCCCACAGCCGTTAATCTCTGTTTTCTAGACCTGGAGCCGCTACTTTTTTCATTCAAGTAGCTCCTCCATTGACCTCACG
>Ga0123354_10021985_pt1 | contig 10057 bp, 5 predicted proteins | sample TergutLab28metaG_2_FD_97872 | JGI IMG/M metagenome (GOLD analysis project Ga0123354, IMG submission 97872) | Labiotermes labralis P4 segment gut microbial communities from Petit-Saut dam, French Guiana - Lab288 P4 | ecosystem: Host-associated > Arthropoda: Insects > Digestive system > Gut ...
GCATGCTGCCACAAAACCAACTGGAATAGTGAAATTAATATGACTTTTAATAGTGTAACTTTAGCAAGGACGATATAGCTCCCTGATGATGGTCCTAGGACCGAAACATGTCGGAGCGTTTTTGATGTTTTTAATGTTTTAAGGTGTAAATTTTATAAATTTATATAAGTGCAGTGGTTGGTAAAATAATTGAGTGACTTGAATGTTACATTAATTGAACTTCCTGAGTCCACACGGAGTACTTATGATGTTGACTCATTCCTCTTGCTCTAGTGTGTAGTATATTTGTGCTATCAGGCTCTACTGCAGTAGATTTGGGTGCACCGTCCTTCAGGCTACAGAAACACGCGTCTATCGATCCTGCAGGATGAGAATGGGGATGGCTTGGAATGACGAGAGCGAAAGAGAAGGAATGTCTGGTTGGCAACTTATGTGCATGGAAGTGAGAATATAGGCTGTGCTCTGGGCGGAATGTTTGGCTAGAAGATACGGTGCTGTAACGTCGGCACAACTTTTAAAAGTGACTTCGAAAGAAAACACATCATTGCCATGCAATGAATGAAATGTTTAACTTGTTGTCCTCGTAACGTGAGCCTGAATTTGGGTTTTTCCAGGGGTTAGGCTGTTCATATTTTTGATTAACTTTTTTTGGAGTGTTAACTAATTACTTATGTGACCACTCCCTGATCAAGCGGACACTAATCTATACACTGTTGCAAAATTTAGAATGAAGGAAATGTCGTTGGAATACCCTTCACATTGGTGCTTATTAATTCTGTTGTCAGCAATACCATCGTCACAACCATGTAAACTTGTTGGTAAATGCTTTGGAGCCATTTGGTCTGCAGCGCTTCCCTGCGCAATGAATTCTGCCGACCCATTAACCAACCCTTGGTGGTCCTGTAGGCTATATTATCTACTACAGTCACTTGACTACGTTATTTTGGGTTTAACAACAAACGATATTTGATAACGTATTCTGTTTACTTATTTTCTTATACAGTGTACTATTTTATTTGTTCCTTTCAGTCGCCAACGGCGATGTGATGCCACTAAAAGGAATGATTATTTGAAATAACAAAACAAAAAAAAATGGACGCCGTACATTCATCTGAAACCTCCGTGGGCTACCGAAAAGATGTCCGCGGGGACAACCATCTACCAAATATTGGTCTTACACATTACGGGCATTTAATGTACGGTTCGTTGGCTGTGTGTGGTGATAATTGTATGAAACTTCAGTAATTGTATGTTAATGTTATTTTGGGAATAGACAGGTAACATATGAGGTTTGAGTTTTGCACGGCATTGAGGACATAGCTTGTGGACGCACTTGTGATAATACGTTCTAAGAAAATACCGCTTTGAATATCTTGATATCCCTTATAGGTGTTCTGCGTGAGGTGGTGCTGCACGTAATGTGTAGATAGGAAGCCGCTCGAAATGGGCCACGTTACGAGCCAGACTACAAGAAGGACGCACCCTGAGTGTATGAGACAACCGTGCAAAGTATTTTGGTGATGACCATTAATTAACGATTATTGATTTGAAGCGTGAAAGTTACGTAGTGACATACCAGTTCATTTGATGTAAGCACCAGCAGCATCGGAATGTTGGCCTGTGTGAATCGTCTGGAACCGCAACACGCAACATTGCCACAGGCGAGTGCTGCCTCTACCTACAGGCTTACAAAGTACTGAATTAGCCGAGTGTTTTGAGTGTAAGCGTTTGCTTTGAGCTTTAAAATTAAAATGAACTGTAAAAAAGAAAACTGCACAAGTACTTATTATAGTTCTTATACTGCGAAATGTATGTGATTGGTCAGAAGAGCAAATTCGGTACCTCCGCCGATGTGTCCTTAGCATGCGGCTGGAAGTAGAGAGAAGTACTGAGTGTGAGAATACAACATAACTTGGGAGCAACGGGTACTGTAATTAATAGACTATGTTATTGGCTTCAAGGGTCACTTTGTAGGTAGAGATTCTGTCCGTCAAGAAACCGTACAACATTCTGTCACAAAATTCTTGTTCTTATTCAGTTCGAAAACGTTAATTCTGTCTGCTTGTCATTAAACAAAAAATGCACCAATTAATTTTAATGAGACAATCTTTTACTCTTTGCGAGAACATGTAGAAGCATTCCAAGGCAGCGTGATAACAGGACAGGCACTGTACGTACAAGGTAACATTGAGACGCGTTCCCGTAACCATCCTGACTGTGGAAAAAGCAATAAGTATTACATATTCTGATTGTGTGCCTGTGGCCATAGTTATCCAGCATGTAAAGCGCATACGTCGTGTTTTGTTGTCATCTGTGCCTACCATATTACTCCACATTGTCTCTTAAACGTCACGATTTTCAGAAAAACGTTATTGAACATAAAATGTGTGCTTTGATTTTGTATACGACTTTTTCCCTGAAACATTTCTTATGCTAAGAAAACTGAGCAAGATATTATCGTAAATATACATACGTATTCATGTACAGTACCCGTTATTCTTGTCACATTGTATGAAACTCGGACTTTCTCGACAGATTTTTCGGTAAATACTAAAATATCAAATTTCATGAACATCTTTCAAGTGGGAGCCGAGTTGTTGCATGCGGGCGGACGGACGGAGGGAAGGACGACATACATGACGAAGCTAATAGTCGCTTTTCGCAAATTAGTACAAAAATGGGGGATGTTACGTAATGTGGCAATGTGTGGGACGCGTGTTAATACAAGCCCAGGAGGTTGCGATGAATAGGAAATGCGGCTCAAATGGGGAAAGCTAGATGACGTGTGGAAAGCTATGGTAGGGAAACCTATTGTTATGCGGCTCTATGGAGACCGAATGGTTGACGTACAATTTTTAAACGGATGTTAGAGCTGCAAGATTTGGTTTGTGAGGATGTGGGCAGGATTGGAATGGTCCAGTGGTGACCTTATTTTCTGACGGTGTTTTGTGTTGCTAGAGACTTAGTCAACTAGCCAGTCAGTTTGGTCATTTAAGTGTTGTAAATCCTTGAACATGTAACGCATATTCCACAATTTACTGATCCCGCCAGGTAATTTGACGATCAGAACGTTTGTTATTCCGTAATGCCCCATCCATGTAGTGCGGCAGTGTTGCAAAAGTAAACTATTTTGGTGATGTGAATATGCATTCAGATCAGTGTGCTTTTGTAAAGTTTTAATACTAGAGTCCATATTCGATTAAATCTGGCGAACTTCAAACAGTACTAGCTAAAATATCCAGGCTGCTTGTAATTCTGGACTGATTTGTCAAGTAAAATAAATATTTGGCCACTATAGAGACTGGTGGAATGTGGATTCTGTGATTAAGTAGCCTACCAACTACGTACTTAATCCTGGTGGTATCCTTCTGGCTTTCGTGGCGTCACGAGAACCCCAGTTCTGATATCGGCCAGTCTCTTCGGTCTGTGCGTCATACATTGAATGTCTGGCTTGTGTCACGTTGAAGGGATTCGGATATGCCAAGTGCTGTTTAGTCGCTGGAACAGCAACGTTGACTGGCAAACGGGGTGCGAATATTGTGGAACGTGCGTATTCTCCACACAGCCCATCTGATGTCAGGAATATCAGATGTTGGGTTTTCAGGTAGTACTGTCTTTATGTGAGCAGCGAGGTGCAGCGGTGTAATATAATTACTTCTTTGACAATTTGAGATCTGGGTGCGGAAATGACTTATTTCCATTTTATAAACTTGTGTTTCTGAGTGTATTATGAAATTGTGTGTCGCAGCTGTACTAACATATGGGTTAAATGACGGACTTCCCACATATTTGTAAAAAAGCATCTGCCCTGATTTGCTAAATCAAATGGCACCATCCCGTCTTGCATTTTATGGATACAGACGTCCTTTACATCGAAAGATTTAACATGCGCACCGAGAGAGAACGTGGCGTATAATGTATCACTCAGGTTCGGTACCGCCCAATAGAATGTCTAAAACTTATTGTAATATCCCTTTTCTACCTGCTTAAGTATCTGGGATTTGGATTACTAAAACGCCATATTTTATTGTTTCCAGTAACTAATGCGTTGCCATCTGCTGGTTTGTGAAGGTGCTGTTAGACTCAAAAGTATCTCAGAACACTGCTGTCTTATGAGGAAGCAAAGGATATCTCATATTCTGGTTCATAAAGTGGCACATGTGTCTACCTCTGCAGCTAGATGAGTACTTGTAGCGAACTTACGAGGCTTGGTTCTGACACCTGTTATTAATGTTCTTTCAGTTGTTGCATGTAAGCCGAGGTAAACGTCTGGAACAGTCGTTTACTCTTTCAATGTGCGATACTGAACCCTTGTCACTGTACAGTGCCCGGTGTGGGGAGGTTATTTGCAGCATGGGGCGTTCTTATATTAATGTACTCCGCGCCTTCCGTCCCCCTCCCACCCCCTTACCCCTCACGAAATGTCCAGAACCACATTTGAGTTGCTACTTGCTGCTCTTCTCCAAACGTCCAGACCGGTTGTGGTCCCACCGAACCTCCTGTGTTATAGATAATGGTCTTCTTTCCCCAGGGCACAGCGGCCGCGGAGTGAAGTTAATCAATTACCTGTATCTATTGCAGAAGTTAAGGATCAGTGGAGCTGTACCTCTACTCAACTTGTATGCTTTCTTGGCGTGGGCAAGGAAAACTTGGCCTCTACTTCTCACCGTCCCGCGTCACCTCAGCGGTGAGGTGTGACTATTTCCCTGGACAGTGCCTGTGGAATTGGGAGGTGTGGTGGCTTAACCACACGTTTCCATAGTTACTTCACTGTCCCCGTGACAGAATTCGATATTCACCTTGCCACCCTTTGCGTTCTAATTCCGATTAGCCCTTTCGCAGCCTGTCACAACTGACAGACACAACGTCAAGCAGTTCACGGTCCCTTGCTTCTGTGCCATGCTTAATCCAAAGTACATAAATAGAATAGTACGTACAAGTGGACTGCTTCAGTCCAGCACTCCATAATCTTGTGTTGTACACTCGAAGTTTTCTGTCGTGAAATGGTCACTACGTTCGTTTGTATGTAGGCTACACGTAATGAACTTAGCACAGGTCAGAAGAAAGCTTAAAGAGGAGTGATAAGTTCTACGTCAAATTATATTAGGGCGTCTGTTTTTACTTGCACGTATTATGCTGTCAGTAATTTATTGTATCACTTCATTAACCTGTTGTACGTAAACAGTGTTTTAACTAACTTATCGATGTGCTTAGCCGTTAATTAGTTTGTAATTACAAAAATACCTGAGGCAGAGTTTCATCTAATCGCGTTTATTGTCTGGTGCAGGGAAGCAGCTTTGTTTTGTACAACTACACAGCATGTGCATGTTTTAACCTTAGGATGCGTATTCCAGCAGGGCCTTTGGAGCGTCGATGCATTAATTGCCATGCATTGTGTACTTCATGGTCTCTTATTTTATAAAACATCATGGTACGTTGCATAAAAGTATAAAATATTATACATCGTAATCTAATGTATTGTGGACATGTCTTACCGGAACAGTTTACCAGTTCAAAGTCGGTAACGCAGAATGTGGCACATCACTGTTTGCGTGGTGCTAGTACCCACCTGGATTGTGACCAAGGAACGCCAACAACAATTATGTTTATTAGATTAATAATTTAGACACATGTAGGTTCTTCCCTCTTTGTGATGCATTGTGAGCTGCTCACAACTCTAATTACTTTAAATTTAGAATATAACTTCTAAATTTCTCCTTTCTATATGAAAAAATGGATTGAACATCTGTAAACCTGTGAGTTCATGTTATCGAAAACGGAAAAATAAACATAGAAATGCAATTCTTATTATATTGGGTCTGGTCGTGTAGAACGGACGTTTAGGCCCAGACGACGTAATACTCGGCGGAACCTTGTGGATGTTCCATTACGCGAACTCTATGAAACCCATCACAGACACGAATATTAAGTCACCTGTCATAGGTAGAGGGTTGTTTAACCGGATATAGTCGTAGCGATATGTTCGTTACGAAGTGTTCAAGTACCGAGCACACCCTTCCGCCTACAAGACTGTTTAAATCCTTGTATGAAAACAGATTGTACCATACCTGTACGTAGAACCGTCTTTCTGGAGGTGAACCCTCGCGTTCAAAACACGTAGAAGACATCGTACAAAGCAAAATATTAGTTTAACAAAGGTACATTTTGTTGGTTTATATTATACGATTGTATTGAAGTACGTTTACTTTCCATATTAAATACAAAAATTCAGTAGCATCGCATATTGTGTACACATCAGGCTCTGAATGCCCGGTGTGCAGTCGAATTTAACTCTGACACCGCTTTTCCCCTGTTTCGCACACCACAAATCCTCGGAATGGGTGGTAGATCGTCGCAGAGGCTACTACCTACACAACACACAACAAACACAATAGAAGAACATTCATGCCCTGAACGGCATTCGAACCCGCGATCCCTGCCATCAAGTGGCATCAGACTTGCCCTTAGACGGCACAGCCGTCGGGATCGGCACAAATTACCGTTAGTCTTACATTCTTATTAGGCTACTTTATACAACGTAAGAAGCAGGCTCGTTCTAGAGTCGCACGGCACCATCCGCACCGAAAACACGACCTACGCAGCGGCTCTCAAGACCACCACCCATCCAAATACTCGGTGCAGAAAACCATATGCTGCAACTCAACATCTAATGCTCCTGATGATGGGCGCATGTACCCGAAACATGTCGAGCTAAGAATACATCAATAAAATTAGCATCAAGTTGGCATTTCACTTTACTTCGTTCTAGAATATTCATTTGTCTTAACAGAGATAGATGAACTCCAGGTATAATTTGAGGTTCTCACGCCGTTCATTGTGAAACTACCGTCTTCTGGGATGTGACGCCTTGCGGTTTGTTCTTACCAGACTACGGCGTTACATCTCTTAAGTCGGTAAAGTTCACAGCAGAGATTGTTTTCTTACATGCGAACCACTTGCACTGTTTGCCTTCCATCCACGTTCATGTAAAGAGTTTGACATCCATGATAAAACATTGATGAATCTAAGCTTTCACGCTGTCTATGGTTACCTGTAAAGAATCTCGCTTTAGGTCTGCTGTTTAGTCCAAGTTGAAACTGTGATTTGTCTCCGTTAGGGACAACAGGTTGGCTTTGTTCTGGATGCTTACCGTTTGCTGTCGTCAAGGAGATTCACGGACGCAGTAAATCCTGTTGTTACCTCATTCTGAGAAAAGTCGAACAAAAGGAAAACTGTAAAGTAGAAATGAAAGACGAGTCATTTGGAAACAGAACATTGTTATTGGAAATTAAGTTTACGTTCATTCATTTGCAACATTACCGGAATGTGGAACGTGAGAGCCTTTACAAAATACATCTTTAAGTTCGCTTGCAAGCCTTCCGTTCGTTTGTAGGATTTCCTAAACATTAAAGCGTTATTAACTGCAGCTGGACGTCAGAAATATATCGCGAATTGTGTCGCAGAAAGCGCACTTAAAGAATGATCGTTCTGTTTACAGTTTAGTTGTCAATGAAAACTTATCCGTTGTTTTATGTGGGCTGCACTGTATTGTGTTAGAACTTTGTGGAAGACAAAGTGATCGCTGGGGGAAGGGGGGGGGGCCGCAAATTAATTTAACATTGTAAGCTGTTGTAAGAAGCAATGTTTTTCTGTTCCATGACGGAACGCCATATTCTACTGTTCTAAGCCCATTCCATACGACAAAAGCGGTACTGTCAGCATGGTTGAGCATATATGCACTCAATCTGTAATAATTAATGTGGCAGTCAGTTCAAGTACGCGTTGAAGTGTATCTCAGCGTGGTCGTGGATATGTTTGGACCTTATCCGTTGGGCAGTTAAAACAAACAGGCCGATAAGGGCAAAGCAAGAGATGCGCTTTCACAGGGGTCTTGAATAGAAGTTAGTTATTGCTATCATTATCCCAGTGATCACTTTCTCTTGAATTGTACTATACAAGGGAATGAGTGTGTTATTTAATTAGATATGCTTTTCTGGATAATGCTGGAATCTACGTACATTATTCGTAGCTACTGCTGGTTTATGCTAATACTTCCCAGAGAATAAATTTTACAATCCAGGTAAGAGGGGGAAGGGTTTCGATTATGTCTTGGAAGTTGGTCTGTTTGTGTATGGTGGACAGTTTGACTGATGACCCGCACAGTGTAGAAGTAGTATTATGGCGGCCGTTGTTCGGTTATATTATGAATTTCAGTGGTTCAATGTCGCTAAATGTATTAGGATGATCATTCATCGTGACACATTGTCGGGGAGAATGTGTTAGGAACCGGCCGTGGCTTATATCAAGGCATTGTTCTGGCGTTCGTCTTGGAGGACTGAGGGTAACACGTGAGAGCAGACGAGGGTGTCTGTTTTATCACGTTCCTGCATGGCAGCTCTCACGGAAGTTTTACTGTGTAGTAAGCGTGCATCCACCGGGAATTTACAGTTTGTTTTTATCTTGGAACTCAACGTAGAAATCTCGAAGTGGTCTGAATTCGAGGTGGATACCGGCTTCGCGTGCGATAAAATTGCTGTGCTCAGGGACACGGTAATCGACGCTTGTAGATTATTCGCACTGGTGCCCTCAAATGCTCAGAGTTCTTAGACATTTCGACCTTGAAGATGAGGACACTATTGTCCGCGGACCAGGAGATGACATCAGCTAGGACTGCCATAGATGTACATGCGCAACACCGTGGTGAATGTCGAGTTGCTGCCGCCCATCATGGAAACATTCGCACAGTGCACCTTCTCTCTACACACTACTCGAAATTTTGATGTTTTCAGTCTTTGTGAGGTAGTAGAAGGGTCTGTTAGTAGCAGTCCAGCGGCGCGCACCGCGCCAGCCACACCCACCCCGCAGCGGGGATCATCTTCTGTTCTGCACGTTGGCTCGAAACTTCGGGATCTGATTACCCAGTGACGCGGCGAAGGCACTATGCAGTTAGACCGCTTCGAAAACATCAGAACTCGAGGATATGTTTATTTGTTCGCTTGCGAGACCCGTTCTTGTTCTCTGGAGATTGCAGCCGCAGAACGAAATTAAACTGTCATTCAATTGTCTATCTGGAAGTGGTAATTAACCAAACAAGCTAACATGATTGATAATTGCGAACCGTGAGGATATTCGATCTTTATGGAAGTTGAGAGAGTGTTAATTGTTTAATGCTAGGGTCGATATCAATACGGGAATATATCTCGTGTAATGGCAGGCGATCATATTCACTTAACGGTGTCCCAACTCTTAGGGGCATGAGCGGTCTTGTATTGGTTTGCGAAGTGTCGATAGGTTCTCACTTCTTAAAAGTTAGCTATGTCTATTGACTTTTATGCTTTAAGTTCTCTGTTACAGCGAATTATCGAATTGCTGTTGCTCTGCCTTGCAGTGAGAACGTGGAGTCTGTGACTAAGTAGTTGGATAACCCTAAATGTGGGTGTCTGAAGGGAGGAGTTGTGCTATTAGCATGATATAAGTGACCCTTAATGGCTGCTTAGGTTCGCACGGCGTTGTAATTGTACCCGATCTGTTGGCAATTTGAATGAGTGAGTATCACATTCCTTCACCGTAACTCGTGCGCAGACTTTAGTTGGATTTTACCCGCCGATGTCCATCAACCTGCAAAACCTTGAAGGTAATGGTATCGTGCATATGCAACAGTGGAGAGGGGTACCTGGGTTCGGAAACTGGCACCGCAGTGTGCATTTAAATGTAACCTCTGTGACCAAACGTCATGCAGTTTTGGCGTTTAGAGGTCGCTCGGCACGGTGGCCGTAAACTGAGTTGAGCGATTAGCTTCACGTTCCGACACCTTTATATCGTGCGGAAGGATCCCCGGTGCTACCCAGTGAACAGGTGGATGGCTGGGCCAGAGTTGTTATGGATGTGGTTGTGACGGAAACGTTTGACCAAAAGTGTTATTATTATTATTATTATTAGTAGTAGTAGTAGTAGTAGTAGTAGTAGTGACCGCCTCTGTGGTCTAGTGGTCAGAGTTTCTGGCTACAGATACAGAGGTCCCGGGTTCGATCCCCGGCGCTACCAGATTTTCTGAGTA
>Ga0123354_10021986_pt1 | contig 10056 bp, 5 predicted proteins | sample TergutLab28metaG_2_FD_97872 | JGI IMG/M metagenome (GOLD analysis project Ga0123354, IMG submission 97872) | Labiotermes labralis P4 segment gut microbial communities from Petit-Saut dam, French Guiana - Lab288 P4 | ecosystem: Host-associated > Arthropoda: Insects > Digestive system > Gut ...
CGATTTATGACTATTCCGAAGACTATTATAATGATTTTTCTTTTTGGTCAAGAGGTAACAGGAAATCCCACAAACCTTATATTTTCAAAGCCCTTATACTCGGGGACATCGAAAAGATAGGGGGAATGATCGAATGCCGTCCTGGAGAGATTTAAGACGATTCTGTGAACGTGACGGATGGGAACTATATAAAAATACCGACCATTACTTTTACAGGAAAGAGGACGACGATGGTAATACCAGGTATACAAGGATTTCCAAAGGCTCAGGTGAAATCAAAGGACATCAATGGAATGAGATATTAAAAAGACAACTGAAAGTTAGCAAGGAGTACTTCAATAACAACTCGTAAGCGCAGGTACGATGACTTTGGTTCATCAACATGAATCTACATGCGTCAATGTGCGTCCACGTGAATTCGCTATGCAGTGCGTAGCGATAATGTCAACTTACTAAAAGTTATCCTGTAATCCGGTTTTCTTATATACTGAAGTAAAGAAGAATAAATATGGTATAATAGCCGTGGAGAGAAACTTTATATGAGAAAAGTATTGCTTGTCAGTTTTATAATATTATTCGCATTTACTTTTGCTGCCTGTGCCAATATGGGAGACGCTGTTGTGGAGCCGCCCGTTGAGCAGATCACGAATACATGTATATGGGTGTAGGCGCATTTATTGACCCCGAAGGCAAAACATTCTGGGTACAAGCTTTCAGGAGCTGACGCTTTTCTCTTTGAGACAAAAAAATAGCCGGCCGGTTTATGCTGATCGGGGCTTGTTGTTTTAGATGTGTTGTAGCCTGCTATATTGCCCTCACCGTAACTGTGACTTGTATAGTAATTTCAATACTTTGCAGGTTTTCCGCAAGCTTTAAGTAATAATACTGTCAGAGACACCCAATCTACATCCAGGTATCTCTGACATATTTAAATTTTGTTTAATGGTGAAGAGCTAAGTACAAAAATAGATTGGGTACATTATTTGTAAATAATCTCGGTGAATGTAACCGTTACTGTGTTTACTCCAATAAGACTGTCCGGAGCAATGCCAGCAGAATAATATGCTCTGGCACTCGAAATTTTGTTATCAAGCATGAACTTAAATACCGCACTGTGAAATGCAATTCCAAAATCCTCATCACAAGCACCTTCAGGTCTATTAAAGGTGAAAACTAATGATGTAGGTAAAGTAGGAGTGGGAGTGGGAGTTGGGGTCGGCGTAGGTGCGGGCGTAGGTGCGGGCGTAGGGTTAGGAGCAGGTGCAGGAACAGGTGTTGGTGCAGGTGCAGGTGCAGGTGTGGGTGCTACTGCATGGTTAGCCATAAAGCTCACGGTAAAACTGCGTGTCGTTACATTCGTTCCGCTTACATTTACCGTTGCTGTGTATGTACCTGCGGCGAGTCCGATATTTGGTCTGACGGTGAAGCTACCGCTGCCATTTACGCCGATGCTGCTGAGCGATGATGTTGACAATGCGAACCTGCTTGCATGAGTCCCGGACAGAGATACAGTCAGTGCGCCGGTAGATTGGTTTCCTGTGTTAGTGACAGTAATGGTCATTGCGGTCTGTGCTCCATAACCTACAGTTGCCGCCGGGAATGTCTGTGTCCCGCTTCTGTTTAGTGCTATTCCGTATGTCGGTGCGAGGTTTACCGTAAAGCTCACAGTAAAGCTGCGTGTCGTCAAATTGTTACCGCTTACATTTACCGTAGCTGTGTATGTACCTGCGGTGAGTCCTGTATTTGGTCTGACGGTGAAGCTGCTATTGCCATTTACACCAATGCTGCTGAGCGATGATGTTGACAATGTGAACCTGCTTGCATGAGTCCCGGACAGAGATACTGTCAGTGCGCCGGTGGATTGGTTTCCTATGTTAGTGACAGTGGTGCTCATTGCGGTCTGTGCTCCATAGCCTACAGTTGCCGCTGGGAATGTCTGTGTCCCGCTTCTGTTTAGTGTTATTCCGTAGGTCGGTGCAGGGTTTACCGTAAAGCTTACAGAAAAACTGCGTGTCGTTACATTCGCTCCGCTTACATTTACCGTGGCTGTGTATGTACCTGCGGTGAGTCCGGTATTTGGTCTGACGGTGAAGCTGCTATTGCCATTTACACCGATGCTGCTGAGCGATGATGTTGACAATGTGAACCTGCTTGCATGGGTCCCGGACAGAGATACTGTCAGTGCGCCGGTAGATTGGTTTCCTGTGTTAGTGACAGTGGTGGTCATTGCGGACTGCGCTCCATAACCAACTGTTGCCGCCGGGAACGTCTGTGTCCCACTCCTGCTTAATGATATACCATAGGTTGGCGTCGGCGCAGATTTAACCATAAAGTCTACATTGAAAACTTGTGTCGCTACATTTGCACCACTCACTGACACCGTAGCAACATATGGTCCTGCGGCGAGTCCGGTGTTTGGTCTGATAGTAAAACTACTGCTACCTTTTGCGCTGATGCTACTAAGCGATGTCGTTGATAATGTGAACCTGTTAGCATTTGTGCCGGATAGCGTTATGTTGAGAGTTCCGGTAGCTTGAGCGCCCGTGTTAGTCACAGTTACAGACATCGTTCCTTGCTGACTATACCCAACCGTCGCTTCCGGAAACGAGTTCATACCGGTCTTATTCAAAGTTATGCTAGTTGATGATGGATTACTTGATTTACTGTAGTTTATGAAATTCTGTGTCCAATATCGCCCGCAAACACCCACGCCCAGATGGGTATAGTTTGAGTTGAGAATGTTTGCTCTATGACCGGGGGAGTTCATCCACATGTTCATAACTAATGCAGCTGATTGTCCGCTTTGTGCAATGTTTTCGCCGGCGGAAGTATAATTGGTTATACCCGTAGCTTTCAATCTATCTCCAAGTCCTTTACCTTCCGGGCTTATATGTGAGAAATATCCTCTTAGATCCATATCCATGCTATGGCTGCGGGCAACGGAAGCCACATTCTCATTCCAAGTAAGCGGCTTAAGCCCGTTGTTTGCGCGCTCAATATTTACTAGCCTCAATATTTCCAACTCAATCGACCTGTTGTTGACTGCTGATGCCAAAGGTGTTGCGATGCTAAGTGTTATCATAACAACTAGTGCTGCTGTTACGATACTCGTGATTATCTTACTTAATTGTTTTATCTTTTTCATATTAGTTTGATCTCCTTTAATGGTTTATATTTGTAGTGTAGCGTATGTCCAGGCTTGCGTTTCTCTGTAAAGTTTCTGCGGGTTCAGAATCGGAAGCCCATAATTGATCGGTAGCGTCTGCTTGTCTGTTTATGCCTCCATTTTTTGTATGCTTAGGTTATTAGCCTGCGTGAAATCTGCGATGCTAGAACATATTATTATCAAATGAACCAAAATCAAACGAACTATGATCAAATGAATCATATGAATAGCTATCAAAGGTTTGGTGATTAATGTCATCCGTCTGTCGAGCCACATCTACCATCTGATCATGCATACTTATAGCAGTATCATAAGCTTGGTGATGCAGGTCATCCGCCTGTCGAAACATATCAACCATCTGATCCTGCATACTTGTAGCCATATCAACCGCTTGGTTTTGCATACTCATAGCAGTATCAACAGCTTGGTTATGCATACTTGTCGCCGTGTCAACCGCTTGGTTATGCATGAACATAGCCGTATCCATATCTCTTTGCATTTGCTCCATAAACAGGCGATTCTGTTCGATGGTTTGTTGTTGATTCATCCAGTTGTTGTTCAGACTATAGTCATCATCATGAATAAAGTCTGTACTAACACCTGATCCACCTCGGTGCTGCAAAGACACGCTAGATTTGTTATAGTGCGGCTTGTCTTTACCTGAGAAGCTCGCTATTTTGAGTAATATATTGACTACAATTATGATTATCATAAACACCGCAAAGGAGTTTGCTCCGGGGGTATTTCTTTTTGTCGAGCTGCCACTTGTTGATGATAATGGGTCAACGCGCTGTGTGTTATTCTCGGGTGCTGCAGAAGGAGTTACATCTTGATCTGCAACAATTTCGGTAGGCTCATTTGCTTCTATTATTTGAACAGGCACTTTTGGCGATTGTGTACTCATTATTGAGTTCATATTTCTTGGATCAAAGCGGCTTTCTACATCTTTTCTGACCAGGTCAACTTGCTCAGCTATCTGAGCAGAATTTTCAGCATGCTCATTTCTTAGCCTGTTATAGTTTGCCAGTATCTCTTCATTATTGCTGTACGGTCCGGCACAATCAAAGCCTTCCGGTGTTGCATGTACGCTATCATCATATTGTATTTCATTATCAACATCTTCCCCAGCGCGTGCGACCGGACAAAACAGCGTAGCAAAAAGTAATGCTATTAATGTGACTAGGATAAGTTTATTCATTATTACGTCCTCCATACTTTGTTAAATTTCTGGTCATTTTTTAGCGTATTTCTAAAGTGCTGAGCACTAACGCTATGCAGTTTTGTCTTGCTCATAACAGGAGTTACATTCGCCATAAAACTGCTGCGTTAGCGAGTTATTCCCTTCTATATCGAGCCCGAAGTTATTACACCTTCATCACTCAAGCGATATACAGTGCAGTTTAAAATCTGATAACACCTGACTACTGGTATGTCCTGATGGCAGTACCATTCACTTTTGCTCCTTCTGGAATGATCACATAGCTGGCATATATCATTGTTATATGGATTTGCGATATTTTCCAGCACAGGATTGTTTTCTTTATCGTGTTCACGTGTGTCTTTTATTTCTTTTTTATAACCCACTTTTTTTATATTTTCGTAATTCGGAGGAACTGTATCTTTGTATCTATCATCCTTCACAGTTCTCCTTTTTCTATCTACCCGTCCGATTGCTGTATCTTCAACTGGTCTGCGAATGTGGCGTTGATTGCTCATAGGATATCTCCTTCCTTGAAGCTTTTATTCATTCAGTTTTCAAAGAGCATGTAATCAAAGAGCGCAATGTTTCTCAATAGGGAATGTAATACGATAATAACCTATGATAAGCCAGTGACTTCTCGATAAAGTTTCAAAAAGCGTCGAATATGACGGAATGAGTGTAAGCGATTTTTAAGGGCATACTTCAACCCAGCTTAAGGAATGATAAACCTACATTTTGCTTAACACAGATAAGCCGATCTTTACCCCGGTAAAGCGTAATAACACTTACTGAGCACACCGGATTTCATAATTCTGATTAATTTTTTGTTTTTCCCGAATGCATCCGGATGCAGTGTGACGGTTATTACTTAAGTATTTCTGTCACTCAAACATTAAAGCACTATAACTTTTTTTCCGAGCAAGAGACAAATTCTCGCACACAAAACGCCAGATAGGCCCAGTGGTTTTCATCTGTGCCTATCTAAAATGTACTGTAAGGCCTGAAACAACAGAACTTTTATTGATGCATGAAGCAATACATAAATATATAGTAAATTTGGTGAAAAGTGGTTGACATTAAAGCTCCTTTAACCCTCACTGTAGTTATACTTGGTTTAATCGAGTAAAATACATAGCATTCTTATGTTATTGCGACCTATACTCATTAAATTAATAAGCATAGATAAACTTTTATTTGGTTATCTATAAGCTCTTGGGTGTAGATACACAGCGCGAGAAAGATGGTTTTAGTGTGTATAAAAACAGTGTTATTGCTGATGACATCGAACTGATAAAAGAACAACTAGAGGAATACTCTAACTATAGCTTCAAGGATGAACTCATTGTGCGGATGGATAATCTTGGTCTTTCACAGTCCGCACTTGCAAAGCGCATTGGCATTAGCCACACTGCTGTTGGAAAATGGTTAAATAGAGGTGAAAAACCCAAGGGAAAAGAACGGTATAAGGAGTTGGGCATGGCTCTTGGTATGGACGAAATACAGTTAAACACATTCCTTATGGCAAACTTTTACCCACGGTTGTATTCTAAGAACCCGCTAGATGCTGCTTGCCGGGTTGTGTTGACTAAAACCATTGGAAGAGAGTTTGCGGTGAAGGTCTATAAAGATTTCCTTAGGCAATATAACTATGATACTTACACGATCAACAGAGAGCCTACAGATATATTCACGACAGAATTAAGCCATGATTTGGATAACGTTAGTTCCATTGAAAGTTTAGAAAAGTGGATAAAAAATAATAGTATGTACTTCCGTGCTTGTGATAAGTCATACATACCTCACGCTGAGTTAATTCGCTTTATACTTCTATATATTGGGGAACAATCTATTAATGATATGTACACAACCGGCGATCTTCCGGTAACGATTAAGAATCTGTTGTATCCATTAATAGCAGAAAATGAAATTGCCGTAAAAGGTTTGCGTACAAAGCTAATTGTTTTTGGTCTATACCAAAACATGAATGAAAACGAAATTAATATTATGCTAAATATTGTAAAACTTCAGCCAATAACAGAGCCGGTTGGAAAAGTAGATAATGTCCTCCTGGCGGCATTGCGGTGTGCTCACGAACGCTACCCTTTCTATGAACTAAGAAACGCCGAGAAAGCACTAAATGGTATGTTTGATAATGATATGCCGGAACTACGAGATTTCTTTCACAATCAAAAAGCGCGTGCTTCGGGATTAGTTGATTATTATGAGAAAGACGGGCGGAAAGAAGCTATTGATTTATTATTTGAGGATCTCTACACTGATTATGCTGATAGCAACATACTAGTATATATGCGTGATATATTCGAAGGATTGGTTTCGGAAAAGATTCTAAGCGAAACAGAAATATCTGATTATACAGTATTTATGCAAACCTATAAACATTATGATGCATAAAGGACCTATTGGTACGCAACAGTTATCTTCATTTTATCACCCACACATGTTTTTTATTGAAACTTTACTAAGAAGCTAACTCTTCTCCATGTAATAACCTTTACTATAATGACAAGAGCGGCCCACTCAGATAAAAGATATGGAGAAAAATTCATGGCTGACCTAATAAACGCTACAGAGAAATCAAAGATGTATTTGGAAACTGTTGTTAAAAAGAACGACAGGATATTAATCGATACATGCAGTTTACTCGTTGATGAAGCAGAGTCTTTTTTAGCGAACATTGCACCTGTACTACAACAAGAAAAGAAAATTATTATTGTTCCTTATAGGGTTTTTCAAGAAGTTGAGAGTTTCGCCAGCGATCAGGCTTATTGCGTTAAGAAATACCCAAACAGCCCTAAATTATATACAAGTGCTGTAAAAGCAAAGCGTATTATCACAAATATGCATAAATCCGGATTAGTGGAAGTTTTTGGCAGTGATAGTGACAACTTTGCTGACAACGTATTTCTTACCATATGCACACAGTACGTAATAAAATATAACATTGCTATAATAACTCAAGACAAAAATCTATCCCATGATATCATAAATATCGGCAAGAGCCAGTTTGCGAAAACAAAAAACAAACTAACTGTCGTTCGTATAAATAAGTTCGGCTATTTAAATGTTTATAGAAATGATCATAAAGAAGTTATACCAAATAGTGAGAAGTTTGCTATCACTACTGAAATATCACCTGTAGAGGGTGTGTTAGTTGTATCTCAAGTACCAGGAGCAGGCGAAGACGTTACAGCAGTGCATGGAAGTGTAAAAAGAAGAGTTACTTTGGTAAAAGAATTAGCATCTGGCGGAGAAGGTATAATATATACTACCAATATTCAAAATGTGGTAGCAAAGATATATAAGATTGATAAAATCAACAAGAGCAAGTCTGATAAAATCGAACTAATGATAACTAAAAAAATTGAGTTTGACGGATTATGTTTTCCTACTGATTGCCTGTATAACTCAGAAAACAAGTTTGTTGGATATCTTATGCGTGAAGCTCGTGGATATAATCTTGGAACAAGTGTCTTTTTGCCTTATTTAAAAGATAAATTTCCTCATTGGAAAAAAATTGATACAGTTGAGCTGTGTATTACAATTCTCCAAAAAATTAAGTATCTCCATAATAGGAACATCATTATTGGTGATATAAACCAACATAATATTCTTGTTGTTTCTCCGCATGAGGTTTACTTTGTTGATACTGACAGTTACCAAATCGAAGGTTATCCATGCCCTGTCGGTACTATTAACTTCACTGCACCTGAAGTACAGCGAAAGAAGTATACTGACTATCTCAGAACACCTGGAAATGAGATGTTTGCAGTTGCCACGTTGTTATTCATGATTATGCTACCCGGTAGACTACCTTATTCTGTTCAAGGAGGTTCAGATCAAGTAGAAAACATATTGAACATGGATTTTGCGTATCCATCCGGAGAAAAATCTACGGGAAAGGCTCCTGATGGAAAATGGAGATATTATTGGAGTCACTTACCACGTTTCATAAAAGATGACTTTTATAGTACGTTTCGCAAAGATCAGGAACACAGCACCGAGCAAACACGTTTCAACACAGAAGATTGGCTTAAGAAGTTCGAAAATTACAGAGAACGTCTCATAAGTGGCGTACTTGCAGAACAGGATGAGATGTCTATTGAGTTATTTCCTACCCGGTTCAAGAAGAATCCGAAAGCAATTTATGCTAGATGTGAGCTGTGTAATAGCGAAGCCGACGTAGAGCGAATGGAAGATGGATATTGTTGGGATTGCCTGAACGATGGTGAAGTTTATCAATGCGCTTCTTGCGGAGCTGAGATGATATACACAAACAAGCAAAAGTTATTAAGAAAGTCGTGTAAGCATGATATTTGTAAGAGCTGTGCAAACAGGATAGAACAAGAAAACAAAGCAAGAAAAGAAACTGTCTATTCGCAAACCAGATGCCCCGAATGTGGCAACCTATTTGAGATAACTCAAGGAGAAAAAGAGTATTTTGAAGATAAGGGTTTATCACTACCAAAAAGATGTAAAGAATGCCGAAGTAGACGCTCACCTAGTGTGCGTGCAAACACTAGTACGAGACGTATGCCACATACACAAACAAGTGTTGCTACAAATCAGTTGCCAAGATACGCACATACCAGACGTAGCAGTAAAGCGGGTCTTATATGGCTAACATTTCTGTTTGTTGGTTTGCTTTTGTTAGCCTGGTCCTTTGGTAACACTTCATCGAACTTAGGGAGAAGTTCTCCGCCAGCTAATAATGATGCTGTCTCTGGAACCTTTGATGAGCAAGTACAAGAACCAATACTGACCCCACCGCCAACTACGGAACCTCTGCTTCATCTTGATTTGCATAATCTGAATATTACAGATGATATTTTAGTCGATATGATAACTAATGGTGATATCCCTAAAAATATTGAGAGTCTCGATTTATCCAACAACCAAATCAATGATACATCTTCGCTGCAATCTCTTACTAATCTTAATACATTAATGCTAAGCGACAATTATATTAGTGATATTGAACCACTAAGACAACTGCCAAACCTCATTGTTCTTTTCTTGGATGACAATAAGATATACGATTTAGCACCATTGCGCATGTTGGAAAGCCTTGCAATTGTTGCTTTAAGCAACAACCAAATAATAGATTTTGAACCACTCCAATCGCTTGAAAATCTAACAGCTCTGGACTTGGGGAGTAACAAGGTCAGTGATATATCACTTTTGCAGGCATTAACAAGTCTCGAAATATTGTTACTATACGATAACCACATTAGCGATATAACGCCGTTACAATCATTGACAAGTCTTACATATTTAGAGTTATCTAACAACCAAGTGAGTGATATAGCGCCGTTACAATCATTGACAGATCTTACATATTTAAAGTTATCTAACAACCAATTGATTGATATAACGCCAGTACAAACACTGGCAAGTCTCGATATATTACTGCTAAGTGACAACAATATAAGTGACTTAACTCCGCTGCAGTCACTAGCCTATCTCACAGAAGTTGACTTTAGCAACAATCTAGTAAAAGATATTACATCATTAATCGAGTTAGCAAACCTTAAAATCCTCAAAGTTAGCAATAATCAGATAAACGATAGTGATCTTATACTTTTTATAACGCAAAGAACGGGGATTTACGGATTACCTCATGTCGAGATAATCAATTGATTGCTAGCATCTACTTGTTAGCAGTGAAAAA
>Ga0123354_10021987_pt1 | contig 10056 bp, 7 predicted proteins | sample TergutLab28metaG_2_FD_97872 | JGI IMG/M metagenome (GOLD analysis project Ga0123354, IMG submission 97872) | Labiotermes labralis P4 segment gut microbial communities from Petit-Saut dam, French Guiana - Lab288 P4 | ecosystem: Host-associated > Arthropoda: Insects > Digestive system > Gut ...
AAAAAAACCCAAAAAAAAAAATTGGGTGAAAGGTCACCCTCCAAATTTTTAGGTGAAAAGGGCGAGCCGCAAACCGCCCCCGGGGAGTCCCCCGCCCAAATCCCCCCCCCCCCCAGAAACCCTTCCATTAATATAGCTGCTTAATTATTTCTCGCGTGTTTGAGGTCATAATTCTTGCTTCCTATAATCAAATGGTGTGAAATGTGTTTGCATAAAGGCCCTCATCCGTGGTGCATATGAGAAAAGAGGACTGGAACATTTTTGGTCTAGGACTATGTTGGCTTCAGTGTTACTGGAAGCTGGAAGAAGGGATTTTCTACAAATTAGAGAGGTAGAAATTAGTAGGTACTATCAAAATAGTTGCAAAATTAGGTCACTCTTCCTGATTAGTAACCGAACGTATCATTTTTCCCGCGGCAGTGTTTATAGTTTTGGTTTACCTGTTTTATCTCGTTACCACTTCAAAACTATTCTTTCAGCACCCAGCCTCCGATGAAACTGGTATACCACCGGTTCTTTCCGCACGAGTAAAAAAGTCGGGGCGTGAATTTAACACCTTTTGTCCATGTCCATGTCCCTTACGTGCTTTCCTGAAGCTGTACTTCTTTTTGCGTTCGATATATCATACCTATAGACTTCTGGGAATGTCAGCACGAGGTAAATACCTCATAAGTAATATCAAAGGAGGAATTTCCATTGTATACTCAATACTAATTATCTCTTTTCACTAATCAAACGAACTCTGAAAGGAACATAGAGCTCTGTTTGTATATCCCTGAAAAGATGGTAGCAGGTTTCCAAAAGAGAGAAGAGATCTATTCCTTTTACTTTTGCCCACACAAAGATCTACCTCTAACCATCAACACAGTCGAAGAAGGTGCGTCGCGTTTGAAATGCGTCTTTTGCTACGAGGCAACATACTACTGATGTCTAAACCTTAATTACATTTGGAGTTGATTTCTCACAGATGTTACGGCACACATAGGGACGTATATAAACTATGGTGAGAGATGGAAAATTCTTAGAAATTTGCTTCCTTACGCTTCGTAATTTGAATTTCCGCTCTTCTGACTGATACTGTGTGTGTCATATGAAGAATATCAGTGCTAAAGACGATGAACAGGACGTACAGACAGATGAAAGATGATACTAATACGGTAAAAATCCTCTTTGATGAAAGCGAAGAAAAATCTGATACTCTTTGGGGGAGATTTCAAAAAGTAACAAGAATAAAAGTGCTCGTATTTACAGGCTTCTTCTTACGAAGAAAATACAAATTTATTTAAATAGTAACTCATAACTTGTGTAACCTTCATTGTCATTTTACTCTGAATCTCTCTTACTCTTCCATTGTACATACAGCCCCTCAATTAGGAAATTGATCAAATTACTTTGATTTATATTATTCAATTTTAGAAAGTCGTGCAATCGAATTCCGGGATTGGTGTCAGTGGCGAAAATTTTCGTGCTGTCCCGCGGCTTTTTATTCGTTTACGATGTCTGTGGAATAGAAGTGGACACGAACCAGGCGGAAACTGTTCCAACAAATGAAAAATTGAGTTCACAATGAGCTGACAATTGTGTGAAGTTCTGAAGACCAACCACAAATTACTCCCTCAAGGTATCGCAGTATTTCAAATGCATCACTTTTCGCGCACTTCAAACTGATAATATTCTGACCACGTGTGGCTTCGTGTGAAGTGGGTGTGCAGAAATATCTCTGACTCATGGGCAATATGAGGTCAGCATTCTGTCGCTAACTTACAGGCCTGTGTTAACGTTTACCCCTTCGTCGTTGTGAACAAAGCATAGCTTCTCTCTCTAGCCATTCAAATTCAAATGTACACTCATCTAAACGTCAGCAGTGTTCATACACCTCGCAGTAAACCTAAGTTTGTTTCAAAGAGCAATAAGCACATTGCACTGTTACGGTTGGTTTGAACAAAATGTTTCTGTCGACTGAAACTTGTTGTGGGTTTGGTTAATTGTAGAGAATAATAGAGTTTTTATTTCTTGTTGTAGTTAGACCACCGAGATGTAATACAAATTTTTGTTTCGTAATTAAATACACTGTAAAAATGTAATGTAGCGCATTTTAGAAATAACTACAGCATAGGAATTTTTTAAAAATTTAGCAAAGATGTTAGGTTTGTTGCCTGTTCTTCAGGAATGGGGTCATTATTTATACAACACACTATAATTAATTAAAAACTTTTGCTCTCGTATTTTACAGTGCAGCTTGTTTTGTGGCTAATGTGAGCTACTTCACACACACAAATTCGAAATACATTCAGCCTTACGAAATTTTTTTGGGACGAAGTAATGGCTGCACTGTTTCTTTCCCCACCATTGCATTGTTGCCATTTTACAGATGTCAACAGTGTTATTTATATCGGTAAGTGCAACGTGTATAAATAATCTGAAACACAATTATAAAGTCTGTAGGCCTATAGCTGACTGATAACACGTAATTAACTTCGACTCTTCACAACACTCTCACCAATATGTCTTCCGTAAAGAACAAGCAGAAGAGGCTTTAGCCCATATTGAAAGTTCATTATCTCTGTAGTTTACACAGCAGTGAGCTATAAAGCTTAAACAATGTGGAGCATGCATGTAAACGTTTATCTAACATGTTAAATCGTATGTAGAAACTGTCATGGAAAATGATCCCCAAAGGCAGGAAACGTCAATGTGTATATTTCTACAGCATGTTGGTATGACGCAGGTTACATCTCACAGCTATGGCTGTTGTAGTATGGTGATTATAGTCAGGATGCCAGTACTATTGTTATTATGGTGTAATGGTTGTTGTATAAAGGTAATTTTGTTGTGCTTTTTGCAGCATTGTGATGTTGGCCTTCGGCTTTTCTGTTATTTGTTCACTTTCTGTACCCTAGCTTTTTACTCCGGCTTGGAAATATTGTTAGGAATGGCCTACTCAGTGGATATGGTTGGAAAACCCGAAGAAAAGAGACCTCTTAGAAGACCTAAGGGTAGATAGAATGATATTAAGGTGCATCTTAAAGAAAAGAGAATGTGAAGGTTTTTGCTGAATTCGGCTGACTCAGGAAAGGGAGCAGTGGCTGGCTGTTGTAAAGACGGTAATGGACCTTCGGTTTCCGTAAAATGCGGGGGGACTGGTTGATCAATTGAACACATGTTGGCATCTCAGGAAGGATTGTGCTTAATCAGTTGATTTAATTAGCTAGTTAGACTTTCGAAGTTAGAAGTTGGCCCACAACAGCCATCTTCAAGAAACCTAAAGTAATTATACAAGAACAGAAAATACAAGCCTTCCGTAATATGTACGTAAATTTCCACAGCATAACAATGCACATTGAAGCACATATTGAATGGCAATATATGTAGGCCATCGTGCACAAAAACTTCCTTCCCCTTGTCCCTATTGCTAACACCAATGTTGAAGTCCGAAGTCCATTACTGCTTACCTGAAAGTAGCATTCCCTGCCAGGGTCATTGCCTGTCTGTCGTGAGTTTGACAGGCAATTTGAAGGAAAAAGTTCTTACTGGTGCACCTCGGACGTATATTTGACTTTATTTTGCTTCCGGCATTTCTTCGAGTTTTATTTTAACCAACAGGTAATATAACTTCGAAGTTGGATGTGGAAAGTTAACACACCATTTTCTTTTTAAGATTCGCTAACTTCTTGGGTCGCATGTGATGGCCTGTCTTGTCACGGAATGACACCTCTTGAAATACGTGCCAAGTTGGTGAACCGTGTGACATCAAGCCAGCTTCGTGCAACCAAGAAGGCATTTCCTACAGGTGAATCGTCAACACTTCCCTAACACATTGCCGTAATTTATACCTGCCTTATGCCATCTGCTGAGAGGAACACTTTCAGGCCTTGGACATGTAATATCCCAACAGGAAACTGTGTTGTTGGCGCTACTCAGGCTTAGATGAATTTTAATATTACCTTCGTGATTTACGCCTGGATCTCCAAGTGAAATTTTTCGCCGCGTGTTTTCAACTAAAATACTGCATACTGTATTTCTCATTTACTGTTATGCGTGCTACATGCTTTAAACAACTCAAACTTCTCGACTTAATCATCTTAATTAATGTTTGCTGAATAAATATCAATTAAAAAGATCCTTCTTATGCAGTTTTCTGTGTGTTGCTCATCCTTTTTCCCTGTAGTACTTTGGTCCCAAATATCTGAATTCTCTAACTGATTTTCTACCTTCACAGAAATTCAGTGAAGGTGCTGATCCTTTTTACAGGTGCTGGTGTTCCGTGTGTCAGTGGGCTGGGTTGCCACCGTTTGAGGAATCTCGTGCCTCCATCTGCAGCGTGAAGGCGGCACGTTTCGAAACATTAGCCCATTTCCACCCAAGGCATCGCTCAAGTACAGGACGTCGCCCTCAGTCTTTTTTCCTTCTGTTAAGTGAAACGAAGTTTAAAACCCATATAAGAAACATCAAGTTACAGTGTTATGAATCTCTGTTTGAATTCTCATATAAGGCAAGGAAATATAAAAGATCAGGACTTACTGGCAGTAAACATCTCCCCACTAAATCGTCCGTTACTTCCATCTTGAATATCGCTTCCATTTGTTACTGCCGGACCCGTATATTGGGTCAAGTTTTCAAAACATTCGTGAGCTGTGCGTGTATTCGCAGTGAACCTTGGGGGTCTGTGCTAGTATACATGCTAGTGGGTGTATATGCAAGTTGAAAAATCTCAAGGCTGGACATCAAGACCTCCTGTAACTCATCGTATTCAGCCTGACATTAAAATTACAAGAATGTATATGTATATATATATATATATTCTTGTAACATTTTATGATGTTACTGATAACTAATGATGATGAGATGAACATGGATAATAATGGTAACAACAGTAACAGTAAAACACCAACACCAAAACCAACATTAACCAACTCTTAACAATATTCCAGTTTGGTGTGTGAAGTTCGGCTTCGCCTCCGTCACCTCTCAAGTTCGGAAGCCCTTGTCTGACTCGTTGTGAGCAATTTCAGTCCAGTCCACATTCCTGCAACGTATTTCTCTAAGACTAATTTTAACCTGGTGTGTGGCCCGGTCTCCCATGTTTAATAAGAATCTCATCTAGACGCGGTTTACCCATCCAAAAACTGTACTTAAATAAGATTCAGCAGAATTTTAATATAAGGATTGTTGCCTAGAACACTACAGCATGACTGCGAAGCTAGCTTACATCTGTAAAGGGAGGAATATTTCTGGACTGCCATAAATATAAGTACGAAGTATAAATTTCAGAATGAAGAAAGCGTCAGATTTATACCACGCCTATTTATTTTTTCTGCTCTGTTCCTTTTGTTCCACAGTGCCTGCTTTATTAAATATTCTTCCCACGGCATCCGCTGCTTTGTGCTTTTTCATCACTTTGTTCCATCTCACACTCATGACAAAATTAATTTAAGGAATAAATTATCTTATGAATAATACGTTTCAGTAGATTTCAGATAGAATAACAGGTAGAGGCCTACCTGTAGATAGGATCGGTGGTGATGAAAACGGTCATGTTGATTATTACGACTACAATGATGATGATGATGATGATGATGATAATAATAATAGTGTTTAACAAGATAACGAACAAACAGTAATATGTTTTGTTGCGTAAGATATATTAACATAATTGAAATCAATTCTTTTTAGGAAAACTGTCATTTTATATAGGCCTGAATTAAAAGTAGTTGAAGTTCATTCTTGGAGATGTATACCTCAGCAGATGGTGGTCACTTGTTCGTCAACATAGTGGCGCAGGAAACATTGGCGGCCAATTGCTTGTGCTGTTCCCATTTTGCTGTCCCTGTAATGTTAAAATTACTGCTTCCTGCCTAGAAATGAATTAAGTTAGTTGCGCTGCAGCAACAGTTGAAATAAGGCCTTTGAAGAACGACGACGACACAACTTATTCGCGGAGTTCACACTTCCTCTTTTCGGGTAAGAAGCGATCCATTTAAAGATGTTAATGACAGTCTGTGTCGTTCTGTGATGCACAACAGTGCGAGCTTGAGTCGTAGGTTACGAAACCGCTTTGCTTCTGTTGGAGAGATTATACAGCACTGCAAGAAAAGGGAATTCAGCCATGAAGGATGCTTACCTTCAGCGGGTGAAAATATACAGCGTAAGACAAGAGTAAATTATTCGTTTATTTATTTTTATATTTGTCTCTTCACGGATCAGAACTTCTCATGTTACGTCAGGTGTCGATGTTATTTTACCACTTCGAACTTAGCCCATTTACTCCACGTGTCTCCTGACAACCCTGCCACTACACTACAACAGTCCACCATGCGCAGTACTCGCACAAAACCGCACGTTATGTGGATCGCTTATCGTGACGTGTACGTGGGGTTGCACGTGGAGGTTATGGCCTTCAGACATGTAGGGTTTTTGTTAACGTACTGATAGTTTGACACGTTTTAGCAAAACTACGCAATGTAATTGACATAAAAATTCGTACAAATCTTCTCGAATTTTTACATACGCACGGACGGAAGGATAGACAAACAGACGTGGAAAATTTTGTTTTGTTGACCGTGCATCTCGATACATTCGATTAAAGAAAAACTAACTTGATACACAATTTATCTTCAGTATATTTGTTCAAAAACCTCTACATGTTTCGGGCTTATCTATAGCCCATCATCAGGAGGTACACCATATCCATACGGTGTACCTCCTGATGATGGGCTATAGATAAGCCCGAAACATGTAGAGGTTTTTGAACAAATATACTGAAGATAAATTGTGTATCAAGTTAGTTTTCCTTTAAATGAAGACGCGGGAAAAATTGTCACAGTCACTAACTCCGAAAATGTAAAGTGCGTCTATCTGCGTGCGTACAGTACAGTACAGTACAGTACATTACAGTACAGTACAGTACAGTACATACTCGTATTTCTGTGTCCGACATAATGCCGGTATAACTGAAGAAAATTTACTATGCCAAGTAGAGAAAGCTATCAAAGGAAGAGTTCACGAACAAAGGGTGGCACTGATATAGATAGTATCATCTTGCGTATAGATGTCATTCAAATATGGACTCACGATACCTTTACGGGGCTTTTCTACAGTACGATGTAATCTCAGATGGCACCTGCATAGCAAGGGAAAATTACGGTTGCTTCCTGTCAAAGGAATTTAAAAGAACAAGTGGATAATGCATTAAATAAATATAAGGGAAAGGTAAAAGCAACGATTTGGGGCTCATTGAAACATGCTGTCTGTGCTGAGATAACTTTTAAAGGACGTTGATAAATTTCACTTTGAGAATTCACTTCACATTTAATGAATGAGATCCGTATGTAAGAGAAACAGAGACAAAACTCAGTAAGAAAACGACAGCACGAATGTGTATGTGTACACAGAACGCTGCTATGTCGTGGAGTGAGAAAGGGCGTATGCTTCGCGACATCACACAAGTCTAGTCTCTCTGAGGCCCTTCACACTGCGCCCACGTTTATACCAAAGGAAAACACACTTTGGAAGTTACCATAGACTTTATTTACGAACCCGTATCTATATAATCACTTTGATGTCTTCGCTACCCAAGTTTTCCTCAACTCACTTGAACATCAGCTTTCCTGAAAACATACAGCCAATATTATGAGAAGTTTATTATGTTTCTCTTTATTCTTGAAGCAGTTAGTAGTGTGGCGCTAAAGAAAGAGGGTTTCCGCTACTCTTATTCCCCTGAATATTCAGGCACACTTTTCATTTTTATTCTAAAAATATCAATTCCGAATTCCAGTCCTAATTTACTATATTGTCGTAGGTTTGTAGTCACTAATCTGTTTCAAAAACTTAAATTGTAACGTAAACAAGCAAAATATCGACATAAGTGGAAATGCTACAGAAGGAACCAAAATATTATATACTTAGCATCGAAATGGCGTTTATCAGAGTTTTGGGCTAAAAATAAAAATTTTTTTCTACGTTAACAGAATGCAGAGAGAAAGAGAGCCTGAATATAGTGACGAAATTCAAATTATCTTGAATATGAAATCAATGACGATCATTAAAAAAGCTGTCAGGTGACTGAAGATGAAACGATTCAACAAACAACCGTGATGACGACGCTGAACAAACATGACACGTGAAGTCGAGGTTAAAAGTGATTCGCTTAACAAATTTCAACAGACAAACATCAGTGCTGATTGGAGGCTGAGTCCAGAAACAGAAATTTATAATCTCCTAGATAGACAGAAACGGACGTCTGTTTCAGTACAACAATACGAAGAAGAACATCAGACTGTATATCCAGAAATAGGCATACGCCTGATACTTTAAACAACCATTTTCTCTGCGAATATCTAAGACTTTTGATGAATATTAGGTTGGGCGTCTTAATAAATTAATGTACATGATTAAATGATTATATTATCAACATATAAACAGCCATATGTTTTGGTTCATGTTTTAATTAAGTAAATGAGTACAGCTAAATTATGAAAAAGCAGTTTACCTTCTCTTAATACTGATCGTAGTTAGGCTGCTGGAGCTGTCACATTATGTGTTGATAAGCACCTGATAATGGTTCTTCGCGAGCCGAGGTGTGCATTGGAGTAGACGTTACTACTGTTCGGAATGTTGTTTACATACTTTTGTATGTAGGTAATAGGTGCAATCAATTCGGTCTCACAACATACCTCTTATTCCCAGATGTTTTAACTACTACTGCTACCTTTATCCCATCACAGACTTTGTGTTTCATAAATGTGTTCTTATCCGTAACAGTTGAGGGCTACGAATCAGATACAAGAAATAACCAGTAATTCTCGCCCACAGTTTTCTCTTGCCACCAGTAAAAATTCGGAACCCGCAGCTGACCTCAGTTGGTCTGTCTGCATCCTGAATCTAGTCCCAGCCGCGACTGTCCCTACACGACTGTTCTGATCAGAAAGTGCGGTGCTGTGAAGCTTCGGACCTCCTTCCATGTTTCAGGAACACGCGAGTGCTGTAAGGCGTGATGCAATAAGCCTGTTGAAACAAAGTATGAGTCTCTGTAACACTCCGTAAAGTTCAAAGCTGGTACTTGTAGCTTGCGAACCAAGACGCTATCGTTTTCTGGATGGGTAGCTGCACCTAAAGTGACAGGAATAGAAGTACCAGAAGTTGCTGTGAAAATGGTAAAGGCTTGTAGAGCTAGTTCACGAATGGCGAAGAGAAATTATTGACAAACGACACTGCGCAGTCTTGGATTCTTTTTTGCACGCGCCAACCGCGGGTCTAAAATAGTCAGTGTTTTCTGTGAGAGTCATTCTAAAAATGTAAATGCATGGTATCAAAATGTGATACAAATTACCACCAGACGTTAAGCGACTAAATCTCAGACATTAATTTGAGTGCTAATTACTGATGTTCTACTGAAGACGGTCCTCTAGGAGTTTAGTTTCCTAAAACCGTTCAGAAATTACACTATTGAGCATATTGCTGTTGTGTGAGTGAATCTCTTCCTTGTATTCTTGTCATCGGCGTTCTCATGTTTCTTCTCCCCGTCTTCAACTTACTTTCATACCCGTCTATTAATTGAGAAGTGTACCAGTGTGTTTCCATTCCTGTTTGCTGACCTGCATGTTGCCTGCAGGGATGAAGCCCTCGCAGTACCTGCGATTTGCGAAAAACTCGTCATTGCTAACTACGAATATTTCCTCTTAATTCACTTCTGTTCCCAACTGGATGCCACCTCTGGGTTGAAGCTTATGCAACGGCTTCGTTTCAAATGGGCTGTTTGCTTCTGCAGTAGGTGGCTCGCCTTGCGCAGTAAATAAATCAAAGATTCCACAGACATTTTTATATATTCGAAACCCCGCGCTGAATGATTTAGAAGCTGCCAATAAAGATGACGCAAGTCGCCGTGGGCAGTTCACATTCCGTTAATTGTGTGAACACCACATGTCTTTTTTTTTTTTTTTTGACAGAAAATGAAACATTTGACACATGATTTTTTTAGCAGCAGAGGTGGCCAGGCTGTTTTTATTTGCTCGTTCGCTCTTGTTGCTTTTTGCTTTGGCCAGGCTGCTGGTCTGTTGT
>Ga0123354_10021988_pt1 | contig 10056 bp, 5 predicted proteins | sample TergutLab28metaG_2_FD_97872 | JGI IMG/M metagenome (GOLD analysis project Ga0123354, IMG submission 97872) | Labiotermes labralis P4 segment gut microbial communities from Petit-Saut dam, French Guiana - Lab288 P4 | ecosystem: Host-associated > Arthropoda: Insects > Digestive system > Gut ...
CCAACTGGAATAGTGAAATTAATATGACTTTTAATAGTGTAACTTTAGCAAGGACGATATAGCTCCCTGATGATGGTCCTAGGACCGAAACATGTCGGAGCGTCTTTAATGTTTTAAGGTGTAAATTTTATAAATTTATATAAGTACAGTGGTTGGTAAATTAATTGAGTGACCTATTAGTGACTCTATTAGAGGAGGCCTGCAAACTGTGAAGCGTCTTGTTATGTCACAAGTGTCTCAGTGATTCAGACACTTTGTTGCTAAGAAGACATTTGAACTAGATGTTGGCGTGGACGATGACTTTCCCGAAACCTCATGATTTCTTAATCACCATCTTCATCGTTATCATCAAGCAAGTAAAACAGGTTGTCAGAAATTTAGTTCAACATTTTTTGTGAAATATTTTATACAAATAATACAGTGGAGAAGAGTAATTACTTTTTAAATAGCTCTTGTGAAAGTGGAGACAGTATTCATGTTCATGGATGATAAATATTTTTTACAGCTATACTTATCACGTGGTAATATCAAAAGAGATGACATAGGCGCTTTTAAGTGCCAATAAATGTGGTGCATGAAAAGGAATGTCAGTGGCAAACCTGAAGGGAAGAAACCACTAATAAGATCGATGTTTGTAGCGGAGGATAAAATTAAAATTGATCTTAAAGATGACGTCTGCGTGTTATGGTGCTATGTACAAAGTACTAAAGGAAAGCTCAGAGCCTGTGGGGTATGGCACTCTGTTTTTGGGATAGCAGTTTGAGACGGCTCGAAGAATTGTGGTTTCTTCTCTTCCACGGGCAGGCAGTTCGAGAAGGATGCTCGGGAAACACTCTACCATTGACACGGCGTCGTATCTCCGAAGACTCCAGTCTTCAGCCACACCGCCGTGAGAAAGGCAATTGTCGCAAGGGACTGGACCTTCGGGTTGCAAAAAGGCATCGAATTTCTTGACGGCTATATTATTCCCTAGAAGTGTCTCCTATGAGTCAGTAAAAATACGCAATATAAAGTATGATTTTATTTGTGACCCTTATATTTGAACGCTTTTGTTAGTCTGTCCGTCAACGTAGAACCTCTTATTCAGTGAGTAATTGGGACCTTTCACCGGCAGTGCAGTTGTCTATCACATGCACCTGGTGTCAAGTGAAAGAATCAGTGCAGTTATGTCACCATTATCCACATAAGCGTTCAAGATTTTGCAGTGTGCACAATTATAACTGAACTAACAAATATTGTTGTGTGTAATGACGTTGCTGAGATCTAACGTCACGCTCCCGTATCACTTCGCGCTTTCCTGTCAGACGGTGGGATTCACGTTTGGTATGAACGTATGCATATAAGATTAACGCTTGTTGTTTGTGTCTGTCACAGCCAGGAGAGGGTCAGAGAGTGGCGGCAGTGAAAGGTGTGCTTGAGTTGATGTTGGTCTCTTAACTTTGCCGCGAAGTGATCCTCTAGGCCAGTCTACGGGAGTCGTTTGTTGTGCAAGGACCATTCGCAAAATTTCCATTCTCCGCGAGGGACGCAAAACGGTAAGTGTCTGAATTAAAGGAACTTGTTTTTTATTAAGCAAATAAAAGGTACAGACTCTGAGGGCTACAGGAGTTTGAGGCTCCCAGATTTCACGACAGTCGACACATGAAGTTTGTAAGGTTGTCAGCCTTTACCACCCAGAAAATATCCTTGGTGCTCATTTCTATTAGAGGATGAGTCTACCCCAGGACCATAGTGCGGCTGGAAGGATTATGGCAATGAAAAATTTCAATGACACCATCGGGAATCGAACCCGCGACCTACCGGTTTGTGGCTTGTAACTAACTGCGTCACTGCGTGCCCCTTATTAAGCGAGTAAGGGTCTAAAATTAATATTTGTTCGATTCTATTATTCTTAATAATTTGTAATTGAATATTTAAGTTTTTAAGAGTGTAGTATATTTAGGAATTTAAGAAATTTAACGAGAGTCTGTCTACTGTGTTTTGTCGCTGATGATATTTTACGAAGTACGCAGCGTTCCACGCTGTGCAATTATGACAAGACACACTTTTTTTGTAACAGAACATATTTAAAATTAAAATACTAACGGTTTGTTTAGAGTTTACCAGTCTGTATTTTTCTAACTTTTCCCACTGCCAAATGTTTGGAATTTTTCAACATAAGATGCTCCCATGCAATACGCGATAAGCCGGTTATAACTCAAATATTGGTTTACTAACTTTACCTGTGCTTGGCACGTTGACAAGAAACGTGTCACTCAAATTTTGCTTATCGTGGGGGAGCACAAGTAGATGTGTTCGAAAACACTAATGGACCAGACATATGTCCCGCCGTCCGCGAGTTGACTACCACTGCTCTGGACGGTAGCACTGTACGCTCTGCATGTAAAAGATAAAGCAGTCCCATTACAGGCCCGAGGTGCCCAGAGGGGTCCAGGAAGTTAGGTCCCAATTTACGTGGGAATGACCCAGAATGGCGGTAAGGTTGTGAACCTTACGCACCGGCCGCTTTTACCTCCAGGAAATATTCCTGGTACTCATTTCTGTTAGAGACTGAGTCGACCGCAGGGCCATAGTGCGATCGGAAGGATTATGTCAATGAAAAATTCCAATGACGTCCTGTATATACCGGTAGATATTCCATAGCGCGTGTGCCGCAAATGAAACAAAATTTCCAGAATTTTAGGCTTTCACCACGCTGTAGTTTTAATTTGCTTTATTGTAGGTTAGCTGTGGTTTACCGACGTTTCGGTACATCCTATCGTCTCCATCTTCAAGGACTGCTTAACCCTTAAAGAGGGGACCGATAGGCTGTTTCGAAACCTCGGTAATCTACCAGCAACCTACGTCGCCTGACGTTTCGAAAGAACGAAGGCCCCAGACTTTCCAGAACTTAGTATATGGCTGAGATTAGAAGCTTTTAACAATCTTCTTTTGAAACTGCAACGAACGTGACGCGGGTTATTAATCCCCGGTGCGATTCTTCCATTTATCCTCTCTTCTAATAAAGACACGGCATAGAAATGAATTGAAATCATTCCTGTGCAGTGTATAAATCTCTCTGCTAGTAGAAATCTAATATAGTCAGCCAGGCGTAATGTCCGAGGGAGGTAATTCAGTATGTCTGATAGCCGGGCTGAGAATTGGTGCTAAGGTAATCCAGAAGTAAGTCTCGTTAGAGTGAAGGTTCATTCAGTGGCGTGGAATCGCAGAGTTCTTCACTCCAAGGCGCATCACATTTCATCGTGTTTCACGGCACGTTGAGCCCTTTGTCCCACGCAGTCGCAATACAGCGGCCTTGCCCACTGCCTTTTTACATTCTTTTTTTTTGGCAAAAAAGAGACGGAGTGAACACACTCCCTCTCGTCCCTTTGCCCTACATGAAAGGGCTTGTGCAAGCATGAGTCGTGGGGGTAAATACAGAGGGTATGCAACGTGGATAGCTCAGCAGGAGCTGCTACAACGAATTATACACAAGCGAATGGCCGTTTCTTTCCCTAATTTAGAGAACCTTATTACTCATTGTCCCACACTAGGGCTTTACTCTTGTTAGCTAAAGGCGCTCTGGTCCCGGCTTCAGTCCCATGTGGAATGGATGTAGGACAAAGTGCCAGATATTCTTCGTCGTTAAAGATTCGTGTAGTGGTATTGTTTGGGAGACCCAGGCGTAGATGGGAGGATAATATTGAAGTGGATCTTCAGGAAGTGGGATATGGGGGTATGGACTGGATCGAGCTGGCTCAGGATAGGGACAGGTGGCGGGCACTTTTGAATGCCGTAATGAACTTTCGGGTTCCAAAAAATTCGAGGAATTACTTGACTAGCTGAAAACCTGTTAGCATCTCAAAAGGATTCTGCTCCATGGAATAAGTAAGTAAGTAAGTAAGTAAGTAAGTAAGTAAGGAAGTAAGTAAGTAAGATACTGTGGTCTGAGAAACCGTGTAACCAGATAGCTGCTTACCGTTGTTTCGGGGCAGCGTTCTGTCTGCATCTTCGGAGTAGAATATGGAGGAAGTAATTCGCTCCTCCAGAACTTTAGTAAGGACGAAGCTAGAAGGATTCAAAGCCCAAGAGACCTACGAATCTGCTTATTGCTTTCACCTGCCAATCAGAATTGCACTAATGACAGTTTGTTTATCGGTATCGGTATATTAACAAGAAACAAGAATACACCAAGGTTTATTTGTTTTTAACAACTAAATTTTATCTGTTCAAATAACATATAAGCTGACATTTTTTGACCATACAAAAGTTTGTGATATTTATCATCAAGTTGAGTGGTGCCACTTACATAATTTGACGTTTTGTTGCATTCTTAGTACTCTTGTAAGGCTAACCTTACGATGGTCACAAAAGCCATCGAAACATGTTGGTAATTAATAATATATGATACATTTTTTGTTTTGTACTTTGTACTATGACCAACAAATGCACAATTATTCCGCAAACTATCACACTCCTACATGTTTCTATACTATCGTGTCATCCTCAGGGAGCTTGTAATCAATGCCTTGCCAAGTTACACAAGTGTTTCAAATGTAGCTGTTGGTAATACAGTTTACAATTCGGATGTTTCACATAGCTTTTATGCAAGTTTCTTGTTATAGTCGTTGAAATCTCAATATTATAAAATCTTTAAAACATTAAAATTGTCCTATTTACAATAAAATTACAATTTTGTTAGGTACCTGTATTAAAATTTAAAAAAAAAGATAAAACATTTTATACATATGTTTTGTTGGTTTCATTACAGAAGTTTAAATGTGTTTCTAGTGCACGGGTATGGAACATGATGAAAAACCAAAAATATCGGTGTTCGAAGTTGAAATGTTTCGAAGATAAAGTGTTAAAGAATGTGAACCGTTCTGTATTTACTGATTAGCAAATATGCCTAAAAACGAGGAGAAATTTGTATTTCCGTAATGTTAACACGTGTGCGCTAATATCCAGTTAACATAAGAGTAACGTAAAGACATTGATAAAGCAAGAACAACCAGTCGCCGGCGAATCTCTCGGTGGCCTTAAGACTTAGGCCAGGGCTCATGAACCTATAGCACGCATCCCCAAAACGGCATACGGAATGATTTCCTTGGCACGAGGCATTCGCTGCAGGCGCAAATTTTTTATTTATTTTGCCCAACCAGCGTCTCTATATTGTGAAGAATATGTGCATATGTACACATATCTGACTGTGTACAGACCGTATATGAGTTACCGTTGCAAGTAAACAAAACCGCGAGTGAAACGTTTTACACAAATCGTGAGCGGTGCGAAGTGTTGACTGGATGTTTATCATTGGGGCGCCGACCTGACTGCGACTCGGCGAGTACGTGGCATTGGGCAAGCGTTTTATAGCCCCCTTTTCAAACAGGAAGCAGTAGCAGTCCCAGTTACTGCCACAGTTTCTTCCTCATCGCATTCCTCGAGGAGGTATTTATTAGAAATGTAATAATTATATTGTACATAAATTATATAATTATAATATTCATTATTGATAATAATAATAATAATAATAATTCAGTAATTAATAATAATCGTGGAAGATTCCAAGACCTTACGTTACTCTTTCAAACTTCCATGAGCTCCTGCCCTCTGAAAGTTTCACCGGCCTTACTTTAGGCTGCTTTCACGCGGCTGACGACTGGTTTGCCAGCGACAGAAAACAGATGGCAAGCAGTAAGGGCTTTCACGTTGTCCACTGTCTGCGGAAAGTCTCCCGTCGACAGAACTGGTTTCGCCTTTCCTCTGCTGTCTTACGAAGACAGGGAGACAGCAGAACCACTCAGTTGTGTGCGTGCTCTCAGAGGGGCCACATGAAATACAGGTATGCGCCGCAGAACGACGTCTCGGTCAACGACGGTGGTCCCATAAGATTATAAGATTATAATATATTATAATACCTTTGTGTTACAATTGTCTACAGTATAACATGCTGTACAGATTTTTAGCCTAGGAGCAATAGGCTATACCATATAGCCTAGGTGTGCAGCAGGCTATACAATCTAGGTTTGTGTAAGTACAGGTTCATAATGTACAACGATGAAATCGCCTAATGACGCATTTCTCAGAACGTGTTCCCGTCGTTAAGCGACGCATAATCTGTTTATATATATATATATATATATATATATATATATATGTGTGTGTGTGTGTGTGTGAAGTGCCACAAAGAATTTGTAAATGGAGTTGTATTTAGCCTAAATTGTAATCTGAATAATTCATAAAAGTGGTTAATTAAAATACTGTGATTACCTGAATGTTACTGCTGATCTGTCTCTGGGTGCGACAGATTTCGTGATTTTTGTGTCTCTTTGTGTAGGGCACACTCAGTTTTCTGATGCAGTTCTTAAAAAGAGTCCACAGTTTACTTGATATATTTATGCGGCCCATTGTTAAGGTCTAGTGCGAATTTATGTCTTTTCTTTTGCAAGTTCAGTACCTATAACTGTCGGGTATATTTATCGGAACACTACATTTGGATTTACATTGGAAATCGCCAGACAGTTTTAATCTCCTTGGGATTCGGTTTAGCATAATCAGTACCTAATGTGGAGCTCAACAATTACGTTCATTTTGAGGGCTGTTTGACCGTGCATCTTCATCATGAAATAAAGTGAAATTCCAACTTGATGCAACAATGTAATTTATTGATATATTCTTAGCTCGACATGTTTCGGACGCATACGCCGATCATCAGGAGCACTAGATGTGCCGTGCACGGCACTTCCCAAACCGGACACACGACCTACGCAGCTGCTGTCAGGACCACCATCCATCTACAAACTGGGTGCAGCAAACCATATGCTGCACCTTAGCATCTAGCGCTCGTGATGATGGGCGTATGCGTCCGAAACATGTTGAGCTAAATCATAAGGTTCGTAATCCTCGTTGTGTTTATAATTAAAGTAGATTGGAGTGTATGTACTTGTCTAACACAACTACACGTTGATAGAGGTAAGTATAGAATTTGTTACATAAATGTACCCACACCACCCATCCTACATAACACATGCGAGATGTCGTACCCACCTCACCTCTTACCTCCCCACTGTATACAACCCACATAAGTCGAGTATAGCTGCTTACTAATTTTTTTCATTTCTCAACCTGAAGATGGCCAATGTAAAGTGCCGAAACATATAGTTGTTCTTTATGTCGAACCAAAAAAACTTTAATAAATTACATTGTTGCATGAAGTTGGCATTTCACTTTATTTCCGTTACGTTCATTTTATCGCAGGAATCGCTCACCCCACGGAAAGGAAAAATACGTTTGTAATTAAGATCAGCAATTTTGATTAAATTTTGTATTGATATTTAACAAAATGCACGAAAAAATAAAAAGACTTATCCCGAGGTTCTGCAGCGTGACTGTTTAACAACAGCAGATTATATTGGCAGTAATAGGCATTATGTGCATAATACTACAGGATTTGTCAGCACTTTTCGATATTTTTTTTTTGCTTCATCTGTGTTGCAGACAGTAAATATGGGGATGTTGATAAAGTACAGGAATAAATTGTCACTTTCACTGTAAATTTGTTTTAATACTCTTACATTGTTGTCCATACAATAAGTGCTTGCTGCTCTTATAATTACATTAGAATTTCATTGATACAAAGTTTAGGAGTTCAGACTATATACAATATACAAGCTAATTTATCATCAGCATCACCATCATTATCACCATCGTCATCATCGACTATAGTACACAATTGCACTACAGGTCTAACCAGGTCTAATTTACAAAATTTACAGTGTAAACCACAACGCCATAGGGTAAAGTATTATTAGGATTAATCCACCTTAGGAATTCATTATCAGGAGAGAAATGCAGAAGTTAAGAGTCTAATATTGCACCCTTCAGTCTGCCGCATTGATATTGGCGTTGATACGATGTAGAGTTGACGGACACAACGACTTATCCTGCCCTGTTGGAATATCTTGACGGTTGAAAGTCGAAACAGATTTTATATGTGACATCCTGCTGGGATACGGTAATAGAATATACAAAATATGTATCAATTAATATACAACTGTACTTAGACAATACATTTCTGTGTATAAGAGCTACATGTTTCAAATCCAATAAGCCCGTGTTGAGGAAGGTAATTTGTAAATTGTAATTCTGATTAAGTTTGCATAAAGTACAGACAAAATCGAATATCAAAAGTCATATACACGTACAATAAAATAATTCTTAGGATCTGAAGTTGTATGCAGTTCGTTACGGCTTGCCATTGTCGCTGTCGGTCCTACCTCTAATCTGATTGAACTGGCAACAGAAACACGAGTAAAAACCTTTAAGAAACCGCATGCAACTTCAAATGCTGAGGATTATTTTATTGTACATAATTTTATCTGTGTTTTATGTAATCTTAATCAAGACTGCATTACTTTCCGCAATATGGGCTTTTGGAATTGTATGATCTTGAAAAATGACCTACACGTCGCTCTTTTAGACAAAGCAAATTTATGTCTGAATGTAGTTGTGCTTTGAGTGACATATATTTTGTTTATTATATCGAAACAGTTTACTCGACAACAGATGAAGTAACGTGTACTAAGTTTTTGGTGTAGACCTGGTACTGGGGCTCTCTCTTTTTTTGTGTGTGTGGTGCAACAGCCCAACTCGGGTCTAAGCCGCCTAGTTTTCTAGATCATACACTACTAGACACGCACACACACACACGCGCGGTAAGACTCCTCTGAACGAGCCACCAGCCCGTCGCAAAAGCCGCCACCTACACAACACACAACAAACACACGAGTCGAATATCCATGCCCTTAGCAGGTTTCGAACCCGCGAACCCAGGAATCAAGCTGTTTCAGACGTAATCCTTGGAATGCACGGCCACCGGAATCGGCCTCTGATGCATTTAGGTATTCTTAAATTCTTGTGTTAATTATACGAAAGTTATTAGCTCAGTTGGTATAGTGAATACGCTAAGATCTGGGCCATCAAGGAATCGGAGTTTGATTGCGAAAGTAGATTTTCTCTTGTACAAAGGTCTCGGTGACCGGCTGTGGGACCCAGCTAGCCTCCTACTTATTGAGTACTGGGAGCTATTTCCTTGGAAGTAAATCGGCCGGAGTGTGAAACTGGCTACTTATATCTTCCAGTGCGAAGGCATGGATTCTTTCTTACATCCGCTTCCCTATATACCTTCATGGCGTGGTGCAAATAGAGTACAGGGACCTTAGTTTCATGTACCATTGACTACCTCAAGTGGACCATGTGAATACGTACGGTGTCAAATAATGAAGCAATCACGTACAACACGTTTATTTCCTTTGCATGTCCCCGTGTCCAAATTCCGTAACATTCGTACGTTTGGGCTTATTTATTCTAATATGATGATTACGAATTTTAAGGCATAGAATGCTGATAGGTGTGGGCAGTACGAAACATGTTGTGACGTAGACGCTGCTTTAAGTGGTAAGAATTTGAACGTTTCAAATAAACCGTTTTAGGAAATGAGACAAGTAGTATAATATTAAAATTTGGCCCATAAAAATTAGTTATGAGCACGGGAATTGGCTGCAGTTACTTTAGTGTGCATGCCATTTCTCTGGTTAGGATGATTTACGTATACACGTATTCAGGTTTAATGATGCATAATTAAGATAAATATGATTACATTTGCAAAACGAAGTTTGCAGTGGAGTGTAATTTTCTTTGGCATACTTATATGCAGCAACTAATTAGTAAGCGATCGTAATGTCTACTCTGCACAAAAATGATACATTTATGTACGGCGGAGAACTTGTGTCTGTCTACAGTGAACACAGAGAAATGTGAGCAGAATTATTCTTATACAAATAGTCTGAAGCCTGTTAAAAGCTTAAGGACCGATAAAAATTGTCTATTACTGTAAGTATATTGCATGATGTTCAAAGAAATTTTGAGTCTAACAGAACAGAGTAACTAAATAATTTTTAAACTCATGGTTCCGTGCATCATAATTCAATGTTAATAAAAATCCAACCAGATGCAACAGTATGCAGATATTTATTTACTGCAAAGTCACTCTACATGTTTCGGGTGTCACAGCACCCA
>Ga0123354_10021989_pt1 | contig 10056 bp, 3 predicted proteins | sample TergutLab28metaG_2_FD_97872 | JGI IMG/M metagenome (GOLD analysis project Ga0123354, IMG submission 97872) | Labiotermes labralis P4 segment gut microbial communities from Petit-Saut dam, French Guiana - Lab288 P4 | ecosystem: Host-associated > Arthropoda: Insects > Digestive system > Gut ...
GTGTGTGAGTGTGTGTGTGTGTGTGTGTGTGGTGTGTGGTTTGTGTGTGTCGTGTGTGTGTGGTGTGGTGTGTGTGTGTGTGGGTTGTGTAGGGGGTGTGTTGTCGTGTGTGTGGTGTGTGGTTTGTGTGTGTGGTGTGTGTGTATGTGTGGTGTGGTATGAGTGTGTGTGTGAGGTTATATTTCCACTCCCCCACGCACATCCAGAGTAAAGGTTAAACAAACACGGAGAACACTTTGACATTTGATTTTATTTGTTTCCAAATGTGTTTATATCATACATACTATTGAATACCAGATTATTACAAAATGTTTTCACTACAAGTGCTCCGAAATATTTCGGCCTCAGTTCTTGGCCATCTTCAGGAAGCTCGTTAATTTGTGCAGCTTACATACAGGATTATTTGGCAGAAGTTTTACATACAGTTAAAATTAAATAATAAAACCAATATTAAAATCAATATTATTAAATTTTACTATCAATGTTTATGATTTTATATACATATATACATAAAACATTTGTAAAATAATTTGCACAAATTACAAGCCCTCTGAAGATGGCCAAGAACTGAGGCCGAAACATGTCGGAGCAATCATTAATAAATACACTGTGCCAAACATTGGTATTAAATATTATATATCTAATATTGTTGCGAGGAGGGTTTACAATATTAACCTATAAAGCATATTAGTAATTGTGTATAGATTTGGTGACCGATGTGTTGAGAATGAATGATGCAGTTAGGTGGAAGTTATGGCGTATTTTATTGCATTGTCATGACGTTTACATGGCGTGACACAAAAGTACCACGGGGGAAAAAACCACACACACACACACACACACACACCACACCACACACACACACACCACAACACACACACAACACACACACCACAACACACACATACACCACACACACACACACACATAAACACACACCACACATACACACACACCACACCACACACACACACACACACCACACACACACACTCACACACACCACACACACACACACACACGCACACGCACACAGTAAGTCCTTGTCTCACCCAGATCAGAAATGCACACCTCCCGATTACAAGGTCAAAAGCTATCCCACTTAAGTTTACCTGTTCCGTTACATTTGCTAAGCTTTCACAATTTTTACCACAAATTAAATTGCTAGATATAAATTTAGACATAGAAGCAGTGCAGTGTTTATCATAATACAGGCAGACAGGTGCCACAATTACACGTTAATATGGAAAATGTATTGGACATGTCAGTGTCAAGTTGAACCTCATATCTGCTGTTACATTTTTACAACGAAGCCTGGCTGAACCCTGAGGTGGATCCACACAGACATAATTACAAGGCTGCAGCTCTACCGCACAGTAGGAAGGCCGTTGCCTGCAGGCTCAACAGTCTCTAACGATAAAACTTGCTACACAAATATGTGATTATGCTCTTACGTACTTTAGATAATGTACAAACAGTAAATCAACAATTAGAGTGTATAAAAAAAACTACACAAGCAATATAACTTAATTCGAAACTTGCTTATTAACAGAACCTGTAAGCACATAATATTAAGACATAATTTGGGGGCGTTAGAAAAGCAACAAAATCAATATTGAGATAAACCTAATACGCATTTTGCTTAAACTCTTGTAAAAAAACAGACAAATGTACATTTATGAAACATGTATGACATATTAATTACCAAAAATGTTGATCGTTCTGAAATCATCGTCAGGGTACAATAGAATGAACAGCCAACTAGATGCAACAATATAGTGTGGTACGGAGCGGAAGCATGGGCCTTGACGAAGAAAGAAGAACAAGCTCTGTTAACTGTTGAAAGGAAAATATTTAGAAGAATATATGATCCTAAATATGAAAACGGGGAATGGAAAAGTCGGAAAAATCGAGAACTAGAAAAGATGAACTAAAGAGAAAATATAGTAAAATGGACAAAAGGGTAAAGGATAAGCTGGTTAGGTCACCTAGAGAGAATGGAGGATAGGATAGGATGCCCAGAAATATCTTCACTCAAGAACTGGAAGGGACGAGAAGAAGGGAAAGACCCAGGAAAAGATGGAAATAGGAAGCAGAAAGAGATCTTCAAGTGCTGGGAGTGAGAAGATGGAGAGAGTTGGTGGCAGATAGGAAAAAAATGGAAGGACATTGTTCGACAGGCCAAAGCCCACAGTAGGCTGTAGTGCCAATGGTAGAAGAAGATGCAACAATAACAAATTTTTTTGATAATTTCAATCAGCTCAACATGTTTCGGGCGATAATTTCGTACATCTTCAGGAGCACTAGGCTGTGTTTACAGCTTGTGGTATAATTCACCGAAGAAGCTGTAAACACAGTCTAGTGCTCCTGAAGATGGGAGAAATTATCGCCCGAAACATTGTGAGGTGATTGAAATTACTAATAAAGTGATACCGTTGCTTCTAGTTGGTTGTTTATACTATTGTATCGGAAATGCACGGTCACATAAACATCAAAATTATCAAGGTAGTTTGACGAGAGAACTAAGAGTACATTTAACTGCCAAAGAATATAGGCGGAACTACTCAGCGCTGCAATAGATGTTTCAAACTCTCTATGTGAACACAAAATGTCAGCTTATATGCTGTTAAATCAGATAAAATTTAGTTGTTAATAAAAAGCAATATTAAATTGTTGCGTGGTTCCACCAACACAATTTAGCAGTTCGTTGTGTTTTTAGTACTCTTGTGAAGCTACTCTAATTACGGAGGTAAAAGTGACCGAAATATTTTATTAATTAATATGTTACAAAACATAATTTTTACATGAGCATTTGATGGTTTTATCACGTTTATCTGAATGTTCCTTTAATACATAGACATGGATCATATCAAGCTAATAGGTAAAGCAGTCCCGTTACAGGCCTGGAGTGGCCCAGAGGGTTCCAGGTAGTTAAGGTTTCCAGATTACATGACAACGGCACATGAAGGTGGTAAGGTTGTCAGCCTTACACACCGGCCGCTTTTACCACCAGGAAATACTCCTGGTACTCATTTCTGTTAGAGGCTGAGTCGACTCCAGGGCCATAGTGCGATCGGAAGGATTTTATGTCGATGAAACATTCTAATGTCACCATGTGGAATCGAACCAACGACTTCCGATTTGTAGCACAACACCTTAACCACTGTGCCACCGCGGTCCCCTCATATTAAGCGAATAAAGGTAAAGGTAAAGTAATCCCGTTACAGGCCCGGTGTGGCCCAGAGGGTGAGTAGAGGTATATCTCTACTCTTCCATGACCGCGACACTAGAAGGTGGTGAGTGGTCAGCAGCACGCCCCGGCCGCTCTTTACCCCCGGGAAAGACCCGGTACCCATTGTACAGGTGGCTGGGTGGGCCCCAGGGCCGGTCTGGACGGGCGGAAAATCTCGTCCCCACCGGGATTCGATCCCGACCAGTCCAGCCTCTAGTCAGTTTCCATACCGAATGAGCTACCCGGCCCACATATTAAGCTAATAACTTGATAATCCCCCTGTATACTGTGGGTGAATTAAAATTGTATATCATTTCAACATTATTTTGCAAGTCCAACAAATGTTACATAACAACTATTTTTTCTCACAAATATCGCCATTCTTCCAATCTACCGCGAGACCAGGTCCACTATATACACTTTGGCGTATTCAGTTTTCATTCGTCACATTTAAAGTTGCTTGTAATGTTTCCCTTCGGCTCGCAGACACGCGCCGAATCTAACAAACACACTGTTCATCGCACTTCAAAGCCCCAGTGATGAAACTTAAGGCACTACATCTTGAACGCGTTCTTTCATACCGCATTCAATGTGAAGCTCCTTCAATGTGTACCTGAAGTACTCCACAGAGCCTCGTTGTCTAACACAAAAGAGCCACAGACAGTTTACCTTTATCACACTGACAGTGGAGCTCTCAGGCAAGATACATCTGAACATATGTAAGAAGAACCAATTTGATGCACAGCTTTTTTATTAATGGTTTAATTCAATTATGATGTTTTAGACATGTTTCGAGCAACTATGTGTTCATCAAGTGAAATAAAGTGAAATCCCAACTTGATGCAACTAGGTAATTTTATTGATGTATTCTCAGCTCGACATGTTTCGGGTACATACGCCTATCATCAGGAGCATTAGATGTTGTGTTGCAGCATATGGTTTTCTGCACCGAGTTTTTGGATGGGTGGTGGTCTTGACAGCCGCTGCGTAGGTCGTGTATACGGTGCGGATGTTGCCGTGCGACAGCACCATCCGCACCGTACACAACGGCTCTTAAGACCACCAACCATCCAAAAACTCGGTGCAGAAAACCATATGCTGCAACTCAACATCTAATGCTCCTGATGATAGGCGTATGTACCCGAAACATGTCGAGCTAAAAATACATCAATAAAATTACCTGGTTGCATCAAGTTGGCATTTCACTTTATTTCATGTGGAAGATGCATGGTCAAACAACACTTAATTGTTCATCATCAGGAAGTCTGTACCAGCAGCTTTACGGTATCAGCACCATTTATATGTTTGTGTTATAACATTGCATGTTTGTGTTATAACATATCGCCTCATTCTTATATGTTCTAATATTGATATATTTGTTTTGCATGTTGGACATTAGCAAACTTTACGTTCCTTCTTACACATGTACATCACGAAGCACGGTTCACAAAATGTAAAGTACACATCTGAACATCCACACATTGCACTACACTTGTCAGAAGTTCGGAATAAATTTATTTTAACCTTTTGGCGCCGGAATTATTATTTTTTTAATTTTAGCACACCCTGTATATGAAATGTGAATAATATAGGAACTAAATACTTTAGAATTATGAAACAAACTGGATTTGAAGAGAAAAAAACGGAGAGTATACACCATGTTTAAAATATTCAGTACCTATATTTGTTCAATAAATAAATAAAATGCAACTTTAGAGGTTAGCGGTGCGGTACGACCACTATAGTTGACATTAAGCGTCTAAAGGTTAATGTCTAAATGTGTCGGGTTTTGTGACCTGCCTGACAGTTCAACACAAAACAGTAATCGTAAAACTAATTGCCCATTACGTATATTGGAAAAAAAATTGTTTATCTCTAACGTTTTACAGAAAAAAAAATAGTGTTATCTGCGATGTGACACTGTGTTTCAGGAGAACACGTTTCCTCGATGCACAATGCAGATAAATACAACGTCACGGGGTTTTATTTCGAGATGTGGTTTTTTATGGGATTCTGACAATTATGGCGTGAGAGATTTAAGGTCCTTTTCCATGTGGTACTGTATATTTTGGTACGCATATACCAACCACGAAAAAAAAAAAATTGGGGTTCTATCTTCAAGGTAGAAGCTCGATTCAACATTTTTGTTCACAATACTGGTAAACATTAGGTTGCGTGGCGTCACACCCCAGTCACCTGCCACCTTCTTATGCGCAGACGGGACAGTGCCACGTCTCAAGTAACGAATGGATCTTTTCTGTCTTCGTTAGTCGTGCCAGGTGAAGGGAAATATACAGAGTCTTTCTTTTATTGCGGTAGCAAGCAAGGTAAATTCATGGCACAGAAACCCTGCATTCACCGGTGAACATCCTCTGTTAACCTTTTGGCGCCGGAATTATTTTTTTAATTTTAGCACACCCTGTATATAAAATGTGAATAATACAGCAACCAAATACGTTAGAATTATGAAACAAACTGCATTTTGAAGAGAGAAAAAAGGAGAGTATATACCATGTTTGAAATATTCAGTACCTATATTTGTTGAATAAATATATAAAATGCAACTTTAGAGGTTAGCGGTGCGGTACGTCAACTATGGTTGACATTAGGCGTCAAAAGGTTAAGTGCCGTGCTCAGAACTCCATTAAAACATACGTACTGTATAATCAGTGCGATAATCTTCCCATGCTTTTAATTATTTATGTTTGGCAAGATTAAGAAATAATGACTTGGAAAGGGCATGGAAGGAATCGGTCGTAATACAATACAAGGAGCTACACAGACACCAGTTTAGCCAAAGCAGGGCACCATGAATTATTTTTAGAACTACCTGCTGTAGCTCCGTCCAATTGCTCAGTTTCGCTGGCAGACCAACGTCTGCCACAACAATGAATTTGCATTCGTTTCGCAACGCGTGCTTTCTCGATCGGATATGCATTACGATAAATCTGGCAACAAGAAAGTGTTAGACTAGATAATGGCAGAAAGCGAATATGGCGGTTTAGTACTTTCTATTGTCGTGATCATGCGGCAGTACGTGATCTTTAAGACAAAGATTAAAGGGGGCGTCTCCGAGACGAGGTGAAACTGTTTATAACTATTGTTAAACAGAAGACAGACAGGATTGTGCAGAGACGGACGAGCTTTTGTTACTACGGTAATGAAATTTCGTGTCTTATGAAAGCAAAGTGGATACTGCACAGGCAGGTGAGAGACTGCTTGCCAACATGGACTTTGGTACACAGAATTAGTTGACTGTTACAAGAACAGTGCTGCCACAAGTTGGTTCAACATTAAAAGATACGAATTTTTCCCTTAGAGTCCACTTGTTTGTCTCTTTGTCTTTTAAGTGTGTTATTTAACGACGCCTTCAATTCATAATATTACATTCTACACGATCACCACTTCGTAACTTTGTTGTCCCGACGCCCTCAGCCTGGTAGGTGATCCTCTTTCAGCAAACGGGTGTGGTTCACCGAAATCACATATAGTTTTAATTAGTTCTCTTTACTCGTTGTTTTATTTACACAGTTTATTCTTCATATAAAATAATGGAGCGCTATATACAGTTAAACAACTAGATCATCTCTAGCAAACTGACACAGTCACTTCTCTGTACTCCCACTTACACCACACTCGTACGAGACTGAATTCGCACTGGACTGATAGCGTCCGTTATCAGCTCCCAACCGTTTCGCCGTTTAAATGTCTCTCCTCCTACCTATCACCAACGGTCCTGAATATACGTTGACAGATTAACTTACAACGCATGGCCATGAACCGTCCGTAACTGACGCCAGCAATCCTAAAAAACAACTATACTAAAAATGATCGGCTACAACACTGTACCGTCAGTGATGGATAAAATAGGGAGCATTAGTGGAATGATAATGACAGGGACAAACCGAAGTATTCGGAAATAAACCTGTCCCAGTGCCACTTTGTTCACCATAAATCTCTCACACGGAGAGGCCAGGAATCGAACCCAAGCCTCCGGTGTTAACAGGACAGCGGCTAGTGCCTGAGACACTCTGGACCCTTACATATCCCAAAGTGTACTGTGGACATAAACTGACCGGTGTTTCAAATGAAGACCGAAGGTAAATGGTGTGAGACATGAACTGACTGCTTAGATATCATTCACGCGTCTTCATACTGCATACAAACTGACAGCCTTGTTCTGAACACCTGTTAATTGCTGACATACAAACCCCCCCCCCCCCCTCGAAATCAAAGTGTATAATCACCAGCACAGGAAAATTCTACGGTTTGTACCTTAACGGTCTGGAGAACAAAACTGTTTATTCTAAGTTATAAGAAACATATTATTATTATCATTATCATCATCAACAACCTACAGTCGAGTCTAACGGCAGGTCCGCAGCCTCTTCCAAAGCGAGTTCTCCACAGTGGTACCCAGTGCTTCCTCTTTCAATATACAGTATCGTTTAGTTTCCTTAACGTAATCCAGTAGTTGCTTATGTCTCCTTCCTCGTTTGCGCGCCCCTTCTCTCCTTCCTTCAATGATGTGTTTTTAGACGCAATATGTCACCAGTACAATTAAGTTTCCTTCATTTTATTGTCTTAGGGTGTTTCTTTCCTCATGACTGTAAGTAATAATAATAATAAACAAATACATAAACGCATAGCTTGGTCAAAATGCAGAATCTTGTGACTTTATACGTAACGTACAGCAATCCCTATAAGGACCTGAGGTTTCCAGAAGTTTGAGGTTCCCACATTTTAAGAAAATCAGCACAACAAGTTGGTATGTTTGTCAGCCATAAGCACCGGCCGCATTTACCCCCAAGAAATATCTCTCTTCTCTTAGGGGCTGAATCGACCCCAGAGCCATAGTGCGGTCGGGAAGAATTTTGTTAATGAAAAATTCCAACGACACCATCGGGAAACGAACCCGCTACCTGCCGGCTTGTAGGGAAGTGCCTTAACCAAATGAGCCACCGCGTACCCCAGCGTTATAAGTACGGTACGCATAAATATATAGTAATTTGGCAATCTTTCTCTTTTCTTCATTGACAGACGAGGAAATTAATTAGTTTTGCGTCAAGGTGTTAATCGGATTCAAACGACAGTGTAACCGGCCTTCTGCGGTACAACAGTACTGAGAGTTTTTGGAATGGTAAACTGCTTGTTGATTGCTTGAGGGTTGTTTGACAGTGCATCTTCCTCAAAAAATATCGTGAAATGCCAACTTGATGCAATAAGGTAATTTTATTGATGTATCCTTAGCTCGACATGTTTCGGGTACATACGCCCATCAACAGGAGCATTAGATGTTGAGTTGCAGCATATGGTTTTCTGCACAGAGTTTTTGGATGGGTGGTGGTCTTGAGAGCAGCTGTGTAGGTCGTGTGTACGGTGCGGATGGTGCCGTGCGACGGCAACATCCGCACCGTACACACGACCTACCCAGCGGCTCTCAAGACCACCCCCCATCCAAAAACTCGGTGCAGAAAATCATATGCTGCAACTCAACATCTAATGCTCCTGATGATGGGCGTATGTACCCGAAACATGTCGAGCTAAGGATACATCAATAAAATTACCTTATTGCATCAAGTTGGCATTTCACATTATTTTCTTGTTGAATGCATGCAGAAATTCTCCTTGATAAATAATAACCAAAAAGTTCCACCATGCGAACAGAGGAGTGAGCAAATCTGTTGAAACGGCCGACCGTGGCGAGATGACGCAAGGCCTTACGATGTACTAGAAAGATCTCTGCCACTTTCCTAACTTCAATATGCGGCTAAAATATCGCTTAAATGTTTCATAACATTCATGTTTGGTGTCACAAAGAACTGACTACCTACTACTAATGGATGTAGCGAGTAGCAATCTGTCGGGATGTCCTGCGCTCGGTTACCAGCTTAGCTACAGGGTAACATTTGTAGCGTTCAACGATATAGCCAAGGATGGCTACGAAGCGACTCGCGCAATGTAGAGCTAACATTCGCATAGTTACGTGAACAGAAGGCTTACGGTGTGACTCATAACTAACAGAGACTAAGCTACTGTCATTGGATAAACGGAAATAATAAGCCACTAATTATGAAAAAATGTTCTATTTTGCCTAATTACCACCTAAGGTCCGGCTTCTAAAGCACCTCTAACTGGTCACCCCTGATATAGGCAACAAAGAACATTGATTTGTAGTCTGGTATAAATTTATCCGACATATCAGGGGATCGTGCAGCCTCCAGCTTCAGTACCAAGAAGACGGAAAGTTTACAATGTGGCCTTCCGAAGGACAACAATTACGGTGACTGAGAAGTATCTTGCTGCATGTGACGTCATGCGGTCTCGCAAATTTTGACGTTTCGGAAAAACATTTACCGTCTCTGTCTTCAGGGTACTTTTCGTACAGGTGTAAACACGAGCAACCAGGATTATCGCGGTAGGGTAAACGAGGCGCCCACGATAAGTGGGTGCCTGTCACCAAGGCATGGCGCCTCCTCAGGTTGCGGTTGGAGGAACGGCTTCCAATATGGAGGGTAGCTGGGAATATATTGAATAAGCAGTAGCGGACAGCCGACAACGGGTTGACCTCCGGCTTGGGGGTTGGGCGAGGTGCTAACAACTCCTCAACGTAAAAACTGGCATTGTTGCGAAAATGTACGTATATGCCTAGGGCCTGGACTGATCCTTTGGTACGATCTAAGCAATGGAAAATGGAAAATAAATTCGGTAAAATATGTATTATCTTCAGGAAGCGTGATTGGGGGGGGGGGGGTCGAGAAGGATATATCTGGTCCACTTAAGGGAAGGGTGGTAAGAGGAAAGGAACTTTCTCGAGCGATAAA
>Ga0123354_10021990_pt1 | contig 10055 bp, 9 predicted proteins | sample TergutLab28metaG_2_FD_97872 | JGI IMG/M metagenome (GOLD analysis project Ga0123354, IMG submission 97872) | Labiotermes labralis P4 segment gut microbial communities from Petit-Saut dam, French Guiana - Lab288 P4 | ecosystem: Host-associated > Arthropoda: Insects > Digestive system > Gut ...
CGATCGCTTCGACCGTGGAGTTGGAACCCGCGCCAGCGATCACCGGGATGCGCCCGTGGACGAATTCCACAGCCTTGGCGATGACCTGCATGTGCTCGTCGGTAGGAAGCGTCGGCGACTCGCCTGTGGTGCCAAGGATGACCACGGCATCGATGCCCTCAGCGATCTGGAATTCTAGCAATTCGCTCAGCTTCTCATAGTTCACCTCCCCAGTGGGTGTGAAAGGCGTGACAAGTGCGGTAGCGGCACCGCGGAATACTGGTTCTCTCACCGTGATCCTCCTTTCTCAGATCGTGTCGCCCGTGTGGGGCGAGCAATGGGTCCCATGCTACCCGAGCGTGGCCCATGGTGAGTTGTGATGGCTCATACTCTGAACTTCGAGACTGTCCTGGCCTTGGTTGGTGGCGGATAATAGGATGACGCAGTGGAGAAGGAAACACCTATGAAGAACTATGACCTGGCTCTGATCGGGCTCGGCAACGTCAACCGTACTTTGGCCAGTCTCATTCGCGACGAAAGCGCGTCTCTGGCAGAACAACTTGGCTTCACTATCCGGGTGACGGCGATCACCGACCTGCGCTGGGGCACCCTTGTCGACGCCGGTGGGATCGATCTGGCCCAGGCACTGGACCTGGCGCCGGGCGAGACCTTCGCCAGCCTGGGCGGGGTGGACACTTGCGACAACGAGACGCTCATTCGTACCTGCCCGGCTGACATCGTCGTGGAGGCGACCTTCACCAACCCTCTCAACGGGGAACCAGCCCTGTCGCACGTCCGGTGGGCACTGGAGTCCGGCAAATCAGTGTGCACCACAAACAAGGGCCCGGCCGCCTTCGCAGCCGACGAGTTGAAGGCCCTGGCCACGAAGAACAATGTACGTTTTGAGTACGAGGGTGCTGTCATGAGCGGAACCCCCGTCCTCAGACTGGCGTCCGGCCCCCTCAAAGGTGTGGGGATGCGGGGATTCTCGGGGATTCTCAACGGGACAAGCAACTACATCCTGGGCCGCATGGAAGCCGGGTTGCGGCAGGATGAGGCCATCAAGGAGGCCCAGCAGTACGGGTACGCCGAGGCCGATCCGACGGCTGACATCGGTGGTTCGGATGTCCGCCTGAAGGTGACGGTCCTTGCCAACGACCTGTTGGGCGCGCATCTGCACGCCCCCGACGTGCCCACCGAAGGGATCACGGGAATCACCCAGGAGATGATCGACCAGGCCGTCCAGCAGGGCGCCCACTGGAAGCTCATCGGCCAGGGTACGAAAGCTGCCGATGGTACGGTGACCGTCTCGGTCGCCCCCCAGATGCTCGACTCCTCCCACCCCCTGGCCGGGATTTCCGGCGCCACCAACGCCCTGCTGTTCGACACACGCTTCCTCGGCCAGGTCACAATCTCCGGCCCCGGCGCCGGTCGGATCGAGACGGCCTACGCCCTCCTCTCGGACATCGTCGCCATCGACGCCTTCCACCACCAGCGCTGAGTGACGGATTTATTGTCCGTGCCCCAGGGGATCACGGTGTCTGCCAGTCACCACGTCGGCAGTGACCAGCAGTCGGTCAAGTGATCTGCCACCTGGGCGATTGCTCAGACAACCTCGCGGTTGACGCAGTCGAGGATGCCCTTCAGGCCCAGCCACCACTGGTCGTTCGGGCGCTGGCGTTTGCGGTCGGTGCTCTTCATCGCTTCGGTGATGTCGGTCAGACGAATCTCGTTGTCGTACCAGCCCACGCAGTGAACTGCCCTGTCACCTGTGGATAACTGGCTGGCCAACTGGGTCATGGCCGCATCGGTGAGCCGTGTCGCGAGCAGCCGGTCAGCCGGTGTGGGCGCCCCTCCCTGCTGGATGTGGCCAATCGTGAGCGTCCGCGTGTCGTACCGCCCCCTGCCCTCTTCGTCGAGCATGTGAGCCAGGACCTTGGTCGTGTAATTCGCTTTAGCACGTACATTGCGTACTGCCAAGAAGAACGAGCGGCCGTGGGTGTCGATGCTGCTGCGCAACCAGTCGAAGTCCGACTGCAAGCCCTGAAGCGTGATGCCCGTTTCGTGGAGGTAGACCTGCTCGGCCCCTCCGGCCAGACCGCCCATGAGCGCCAGGTAGCCGCAGTCGCGCCCCATGGTCTCGATGACGAAGCAGCGTTGCGTGGCGGAGGCCGACATCTTGACCTTGTCGATACAGTCGACCACCACATTGAGGGCCGCATCGGCGCCGATCGACATCGACGTGCCGGGCAGATTGTTGTCGATCCCCGCCGGCACACACACAATGGGGATTTGGAGCCCGGGATAGCGGCTGCGCTCGTCGTTGAGCAGTTGTACCCCGGCGTACGCGTTCCACCCTCCGATCACCACCAACGCCTGGATGCCAGCCGATTCGAGGCTGCGGGAGATCGCGTACAACTCCTCGACCTTGGGCACATGCCGGCGCGTTCCGAGGACCGCACCGCCTTCCTGGTTCCAGCCGTCGACCGCCTTCCAGGTCAGCTCGGTCATGTCTCCCGCGGCCAGCCCGAGGAAGCCGTCCCGGATACCGACCATCGTGAATCCCCGCGAAATGCCAAGCCACACCGCAGTTTTCGCGGCCGTGTTCATCCCCGGCGCCAGAGCCCCCACATGAATAATGCCGATCCTCAAGTCGGCTGGATTCGCCTGGGTACGCACCGGGTCGGACAACTCCTGGAAGATCCGGGCCAGGTCGGCGAACTCCTCCCCGCGCAGGGCCATGGCCTGGTCGTACTTCCCCGCTTTGATCAATTGCGGCACGCTGCGAGTGTCGGCCACTGCGCGGACCAGCGGGACCTGAATGACCTGTTCCCCGTGAAACCCGAACACCGGGCCCGGTTCCTCCCCGGTCGCCGACAAGACATAGGTCGCGGCCTCGTACCCCAGCCAGGTGGCTGACCACCGGTCGTACGCGCTGGGTGTGCCGCCGCGCTGGACGTGCCCGAGGATCGTCACGCGGGTCTCCTCGCCCAACTCGGTCTCGATCGTCGACCGCACGTGTTCAGCCGAAATCGGTTCTCCAGCCCGAGTCGTCGCCCCCTCGGCCAAGATCACAATCGAGTCCTTGCGCCCCGCCAACCGAGAGCGCCGCAACTGGTCGCACATGGCCTGTTCCCAGCCATCTTCAGGTGGCAATTCCGGCAGCAGTACGTAATCGCAGCCCCCCGAAACAGCCGTTGATAAGGCGAGATAACCGCAGTTGCGGCCCATCACCTCCACCACAAAGCACCGTTGGTGACTGGCAGCCGTCGAAGCGATCGCGTCAATGGCCTCCTGAATCCGGTGCAGGGCCGAGTCAACACCGACGGTCAGACTCGTGCCGACAAGATCATTGTCAATAGACCCGACGAGCCCCGCATGGATCAACCGTGGATGGGCTTGCCGTTGATCGTCGGTGATCCGGCCCTGGGCCACCAGGTCGTCCAACAGCGACCCCCAGTGCGACGCGAACTCGTCCAGCCCGGTCAGCGATCCGTCGCCACCAATGACGACGAGACGATCGATCCCCTGGGTGACAAGGTTGCATGCCGCCTTGAGCATGCCCTCACGAGTTTGGAAATCCCGCGACCGGAAGGTCCCGATCACCGTCCCCCCGCGGTTCAAAATCCCGGACGCGTCGTCCCACGCGAAGGGCCTGATCCCAGCACCCCCCACGGTCAGCCCCTGGTAGCCCTCCATGATGGCGTACGGCTGGGCTCCCGCGAACAAACACGTCCGCACGACAGCCCGTACTGCCGCGTTCATTCCCTGAGCGTCTCCGCCACTGGTCAGCACGCCGACCTTCACACCGGTCGCCGTGTCCCGCAGAGATTCAGGTGTCACCATTCGCACGCAACCATGCTACAACCGCCCTCCGACATAAAATTCAGGACGGGAATGTGCCCTGGCGCCTTCGTACCGGCACAGGGTCGCAGAGCAGCCATGAATCGGTGCATTCGAGGTAACCGCTTGGTTGGGTAGAATGAACGCCATGCAATTGCCTGAAGACTCCCGCCAGCCGGTCATCAATCGCCTCAAGCGTGCCCGCGGACAACTGACCGGTGTCATCAGCATGCTGGAAGAAGGCGGTGACTGCGAGCAGGTCCTCACCCAGCTCGCCGCCGTGGGAAAGGCGCTCGACAAGGCCGGATTCAGTATCGTTACCATGGGTCTGAAGGAATGCCTGATCTCCGACAGTTCCGGCGAAATCGACACCCGCCGCCTCGAACGAGTCTTCTTGTCCCTGGCCTGATCGAGGAGTCGTCAGTACGCCTCTGAGCCCCTTGACCAGCCCCTTCAGTGCGACAAGATGGACAGTGTATACCCCCTGGGGTATAGTGACGGCATGTCTGTTTTAACCATCACACAGGACTCTTTCCAGTCAGTCACAGAACTCCCCGGTATCGTCTTCCTTGATTGTTGGGCGGCATGGTGCGCGCCATGCAGGATGTTCAAGCCCGTCTTCGAAAAGGCTTCCGAAGACAATCCCGACATTACTTTCGGCTCCATCGACACGGAGAAGGAAAATGCCCTCGCTGGTTATCTGGGGATCACCTCGATTCCGACCATCATGGCCTTCCGCGATGGCATCCCCGTGTTCGCCCAGCCCGGCGCACTGCGCGGCCCCGACTTCACTCGGTTGATCGACGCCGTACGCGGCCTCGACATGGATGAGGTACGGGCTCAGATGGCTGAACACGTGTCTGCCGAATCCTGATCAGAAACCCCGGAGGCTGAGCCGACATTCAGGCCAAGGACTGAATTGAAAGAATCCGGCCACAACCGAAGAATCCGCCCGATTCATGACTGCGACTTTTCGCGTCAGGAATCGGGCGGTTGTTCGTACTGTGAGATTGTCAGGTACGTGACCGGTGGTTCGTGGGCCTTGTACGCAGGCGGGCGTCACACCTTGAACCAGCCCGATACGCGAGTGCTGACGCGGCGAAATGAGTGATTGTCCCCTGATAGTCCCTGCGGGGACGATTGGCGCTCAATACCCCCCCGAGCGTTGGAATCGTCCCCGCAAGCATATGTAAGATTATATGAAATCCTTATGTTACTCAAGATCAGTGACGCAAAAAAGATTACCGTCTGGGTCTGCGAGGGTCAACCACCATTGCATCTCATACTGGAGCGTGGCCCCGGCAGCGACCAGTTTGTCGGCCTCTGCCATGCGGTCGGCACACTTGAAATCAAGATGTAATTTGTTCTTGCCCTCGGTAGGATCATCCACTTGCTGAAAGCCCAGCGTTACGCCATCCGGGACCGACACGATGAAGAAAGCCCCCCGGGAATCGGGCGACTCGGGATCGAGTGCCCCATTGTCGCCATATGCTGACAAAGTCCCGTCGAGTTGTTCGGCCCACCAGTGGGCCAGGCGGTAAGAGTCGCGTGTGTCGACCGTCACCATCCCGAGATGAATACTCACTATCTCATCTTAACCTGAATCCATCGATCCATTGCTGCTGCGCAACCCTAGATGGGTGCCCTGGCCCTATCGCCACCGCTCAACAGACGTCCAGTCTGCCTTCGCGTTGTCACTATGCCCAGTGCACCCATCTGTACGGGAGGGTGAGTTCCCTCAGGGTCGGGGGTACGCGTGAACAGTGCGTACCCACTGATGACACTCAGATAGGGCGGCTCGCGACGCAAGCGATCGGTGAATTCAGGCTTAGCGGGGGACCTACCGCCGACCGCAAGCATGTGCTTTGTCCTGGTTATCAGGGATTCTGTTGATGAATTTCAATGAATTTCACAGGTTGCACCGGGACACTAGATTCATGATCTGACAAGGTAATACAACCTCTCTAATCCTGAGAATTTGGTCACTTTTGAGACCAGCATCCGGCCTGTGTGGAAACAAATCTGAGAAACTCGGGAATAACGGGAGGGGGTCTGCCGTTGTATTGAGTGACACCAAATCCCAGGATTCGTTCTGGGATGTGGGACTCAAGAAAAGCGGTTGGTCGTGAACCCTCCCCCCTCTCGCGGCCAATCTCTTGGGTCACACACAATGTGCCGGAACGTCGGTGGAACCCTCCCCCCCAATCCCCACCGACGTTCCGGATACACCCCCCTTGATGTTGCTATCGCCCCCAGAGACCATCACCTCTCGTGTTTCTTTGTCAGGTAACCGAGGCGACGGTTCCCGGACCATTGTGGTCCGGGAATTCGTCACCTTCGAGAAAGGTACGGCTCACTCCTTGTCCATGCCCCTTCCACCCCTAGATGTTCCCCTCACCAGAAGAGACCGTGTCTGTCATCTCTCGAGTCTCTTTGTCAGGTACCGGGGGGGACGATTCTCGGACTAGTGTCGTCCGGGGCATCGTCCCTCCTGGGATATCTCTGTCACACTGCGTGTGGGGCCCTCAGCACCGCCCGTCATTGTCGCCGGGCCAGCAGGCCGTACTCATGGTCGCTGAATTGACACGCCGAACTCAGGTAAGAATTCCAACGGATCCAGGCTACGAGACCCTGGCACTATCGCTGATTGTCATCGAATAAATTCCATAACATAGTCCCTTCTCAAGCGTAGATACCATGAGAAAATCTCAGAATAATTAAAGGACTTTGGCATCTTTCTACGTGATATATTCATGATACAAATTAACGGGTGACCCATTGATGCGCAGTAGTTCCCCCCTTGCGTCGGAGATCAATGGTGTAGTGGTACTGCGTGTTGGAGAGTTGTCCAGATCCACCGAAATGGGGAGTGTGACATATGTCTCGATCAAAACGTTCCTTGTCTGGAGCCTCAGATGCCGTGGAGGTGTCGCCAAACAGCGTTGGCCTGCCTGCATCTGAGAGGACTTCGGTCGAACCGCCGGCCACATGGGTCGGGCAATCGGCCGATCCCACGACCCACAACAGATTTCCGTACGACCAATTCCCTCGCGATCCCGACTACCCAGACAGGGTCTGGAAAGGGGTCCGGGATGGGTACGACGATGTCTCGAATCCGAGTGAGAACATCGGGTTCATCTATCCGGCGGATCTGGCGGGTGACCTGATGGGCGAGTGGATGCCAACTGTCACCACTGGGCTCATCTTGAGCTTGGCCGACGAGGCCATGCAGACCGTCGTATAACCCGAAGCCACTGGGCATGGATGTAGCGAGACACCGCCTCGACGTACTGGCAATTCGGTCAATTGAAGCCGTACGTCCCGATGGACTCATGACGCCGATTCAGGCTGTCAACAAACCGGACCCGTTCCCGAGGCCATGGACCGGAGTTTTCACGGACACGACGCAATAAAACTGACGAGAGAAAGGAGGACGCATACAAACATTGTGCGAAGAGGAAATCACGTCAGTTAAGAAAGGAGGTGGCACATTCAGTGTTACACAACGAAGTTAACGTCGAGTGTGAAAGGAGGATCGAGCACAACCTGGTGGGATAGCGATTCACCAGGGCCGAAGGTCTGTGGATCAGCGACGATCCACAGACCTTCGCTTATTTGTCACGAGAAACGGTACGGCCAATGTACGGCTGAGGGACGATCGACGACACTGCCTACACTGGTGGTTGCGCGGATTCGGAATTCTTGTCGGATGGATTCAGTACACTGGGCTCAGCCAGGTCGCCCGATCCGGGTCGCCGCGGCTGGGAGGGGGCAGTCACCTGCGTCCGCCGCGTACACATGGAGAGTCTGATGTCGTCACTGAGGGTGCATATCGCACTTGTGCTGTCGAAAATGACGTACCGTCTTCTTCGCATGCTCGGGCGCAACGCCTCAAACGCGCCAGGGTTGGTGGCCTTGGCAATCTGTCCTGACTACTTGGCGCTGATTGCCCGGTGTCCGCTGTGCGTGTGCGTGACGGGCACCAACGGGAAAACGACCGTCACCAACATGATCGCCGATGTCCTGATGGCCAACGGCTATTCGGTGTCGACCAACCGCCTCGGGTCCAATATTGCGCCTGGCATAGCAGCGGCGCTCACCAACAGCGTCTCCTGGCGGGGGACTGCCATCAAGGACGCCTGTGTGCTGGAGGTCGACGAACGGGCCTCGCGCCTGATCCTGCCGTACGTCAAGCCTACTTTCTTGGTTGTCACGAATCTCTTCCGGGACTCGCTGAAGCGCAATGCCCATCCGGACTATATCTTCGACGTGATCGATACGTACACACCCCAGGACACGACGCTGATCCTGAACGCCGACGACTTGTGTTCGGCGCGCCTGGGGGAGCGCGCGGGCAACGAGAGGGTCTTCTTCGGGATCACTGAGGTGGAGGGGGACGTGACGCAGTCCGTCAATCTCGTGGCTGACTACTCGTTTTGCCCGCGCTGTCTGACCACACTCCAGTACGGCCATTTGCGCTATCACCACATCGGCAATGCCACATGTCCAGCGTGTGGGTTCTCGTCTCCGGCGCCCGATTTCGTGGTTCGTCATGTCACGGGTGACGACGAGACCATGAGCGTGGAGCATGGGGAGACGACACATTCGTACCCCCTGGTCAACAAGGTAATTTTCAACGTCTACAACGAACTGGCCGCGATCGTGGCCCTCACTCGGATCGGCTTGACGAAGACCCAGATCGAAACCGGCCTGGCCCGTCTCAGCGTTCCGGACACCCGTCTGAAGCAAACCACTGTTGGGTCTGTCCGCGTGGTCCAAGCCATGAGCAAGGGCCAAAGTTGCGTCTCCTGCTCGCGGACCCTTGACTACGTGTGCCAGGAGCCCGGGCGCAAGGTCGTCATCCTCATCATGGACGATTGGTACGATCGCAAGAACTCCGTGGAGTACATCGGCTGGATTTACGACGCTGACTATGAGTTTCTCAACGATCCTGAGGTCGTCCAAGTCCTGGCCTGCGGGCCACGTTGCTACGACCATCAAGTACGGTTGCTGCTTGCCGGTGTGCCGAAGGAAAGAATCGTGTGCTGTGAGGAGGAGCTGGACGCGCCCAACCACGTGCTCACCCACGACGTCGACGCGGTCTATGTCCTGTATGACACCTCCACCGTGGACATCGCGATGAAGGTTAAAGCCGGTGTCATCCAGTCTTTGGAGGCAGGCCGATGAGAGTCGAAATCCTCTATCCGCAAGTGTGCTGTTTGTATGGCGACAAGGCCAACATGATGTATCTGCGTCGCTGCCTGCCCGAGGCCGAGTTCATCGAGACGAGCCTGACCGACGAGCCCTCATTCGTCCGCGAGGACATCGATCTTGTCTACCTGTGCTCGATGAGCGAACAGAATCAGGAGGTGGTGATCGATCTTCTGACGCCCTATCGGGATCGGATCCGGTCGCTGATGGACGAGGAGCGCACTGTGTTCTTGCTGACTGGCAACGCGTTGGAGCTTGTCGGCACCTACATCGAGCGCGAGGATGGTTCGCGCAAGGAAGCTCTCGGATTGTTCGGCCTGCACGCTGTTCGCCAGACACCCCGGCGTTTCAATTCGTTGATCCTCGCCGATTTCCTGGGCGCGAAGATCGTGGGGTACACCAGCCGGTTCTCGCATAGTTATGTGGATGAGCCCGATTTGTACGGCAGAGGTACGGATGTTGAGGCAGGTGGCGTCAGTTCTCCGGGAGCCGAGGGTGGCATCATCACAAAGACGGCGAGGACTGGTGACGGCTCCAGAGACCCGGCAACGCTCCTTGGTGGAGAAACCACCAAGGACGGGAACGATCTGGCGATCATGCCGTACCCCTATGATCCACAAATGTCCTTGTTCACTGTTGTCAAGGGTGTGGGTCTGAACCCGGACACCACGCTTGAGGGTATCCTCACGCCTAGTGTGTACGCGACGTATCTCCTGGGACCCCTGCTGATCGCCAACCCTGATTTCACGAAGCACCTGCTCGAAAAACTCGGAGCCCACACGGGCACCCTCCCTTTCGACAAGGAAGTCCAACTCGCCTACGAGAAAAAGTTGGCGGAGTACTCCAAACCTGGCCTTGACCTCGAATGACTGCACAATCACCAGGTTCACTAGGACCATGCCCGGATGCACCGATTGCTGGCGTCGCGAGCGACACTGTGGGGGTGCGATGAGCCGACGGTCGCCGTGAGGGCAGACTGGACGTCTGTTGAGCGGTGATCGGCGGGTCAGCGTGCCGGCACA
>Ga0123354_10021992_pt1 | contig 10055 bp, 6 predicted proteins | sample TergutLab28metaG_2_FD_97872 | JGI IMG/M metagenome (GOLD analysis project Ga0123354, IMG submission 97872) | Labiotermes labralis P4 segment gut microbial communities from Petit-Saut dam, French Guiana - Lab288 P4 | ecosystem: Host-associated > Arthropoda: Insects > Digestive system > Gut ...
TAACTCAACAAATAAGTCACAAGCTCCTGAAGATGGATGTATTAACATCCGAAACATGTTGAGCATTAAATAATGAAATAATAAAGCAAGTGACATCAAGTTGGTCTCTCTTTATTCAACTATGAATTTACATATATACAGTTGATAGTTCCCCCCATGTGGTGACATATTTTTACCGTGGTTTACTTGTAAACATATATTTCATATTGTATGCTTTTTTCTGGGTAATTCCCTGGCGTCTGAATTTTATATGCCAATGTTTCATGACACTCTGTCCGTTCCATCTTTACATAGGTGGACCACCTACCCACCTATGAAGACAGAACAGACATAGGGTTACAAAAGGTTGCCACATAAAATTCAGACGATGGGGAATTACCCACAGGAAAGCATACAACATTCAGAACATGGCGACAGTTTGAAATCAAGAATATTTTTCATATTTTATTTTATAAAAGTTCACTTATTAAGGGCCGGTATAGCACAGTTGGTATACCGACTCACTATGGGCTGAACGGTTAGAGGTTCTAACCCCAGTGGGAAAAGATTATCCACAACCATCCAGACCAACCCCGGAGCCCACTCAGCCTCTTGTACAATGGGCGCTGGATCTTTCCCAAGGGTACAGTGGCTGGGACATGGCAATGACCACACATCCCATGTAGTACTGAGGTTAAAGAAAAGGTACAGCTATATATTTACCCTCCTGTGTATTCATGGCATCTAATAGGGTGAACTTTAGCTTCTTTTACTGCCTTTTAACAGAGTGACCTGCAAAAAGCTGGCATCTGCAGAAGACCCTCAACTAAATGTGTACCACATTTGAAACTGTACAGCTTGTAGCTGCTAAGAAAAATGAATCTAAATTTCATAAAATTAATATTGCTAGAACAGGACTTCCAGTCTCTAATGCAATCTACTATGCAACACTACATTTGTTTCTGCAACCACCGCACATTCCATTGGACATTACAATTCTGTTTTCCTTTCATTAACTCCTACTTTGAAACACACAATTCTCAAAAACGTACTCTGAAATCTTCTTGCTTGGACTGTGCTTCCTTTATTTCTGGAGGCATTTTGTTACAGTACATGGCCTTGTGACCAGTCTCTCCACAGTAGTGACACGTGATAACCAACTTCTTTCCATCCTTCTGCTGAACATCTGTAGCTGGTAGCTCAAACCTCGGACTGAAAAAATTTATGAAATTTCTAAAGACTTGCTAAGACTAAACCCTTTGCTCGTTTTCACATAAACATGGTGGTTCATAAAATGTTTACCCTTTCACATCATGCATAAAATCTGTATTTCTGAAAGAGATGTTGCATATCTAATACATACTGAAGCACATAAGCATGGTAGATTTGTGCAAAACAAGTAAAATGATTTCAATTCTGCCTTGTGGTCTCCTCAAGACAAATCTGTACCTGTATTACCACCGTATGGCACAATTAATCTGAAACTGTGCAGCACCACTGGAAGAAATTACAGAGATCAGTGTTTGGACTATGGGATGGCTAATTCTGGCCACCATCATGGCATCCTGGAAGATAAGAATTCATTCAAGGACCAAATTTTTTATGCAGAAAATCAAGGCCAGAATTAACTGTACACTCAATCTTGCATAAACCATGGGTACTGAGTGGCAATTTAGTTGCAGATGTTGTAGCATATATTTCTTATGCAATATGGCCATGTAACAACCACAATGAAAATTTCATTGAAAAGAATGGCCCAATAGGACAATCCATACAGCAGTGTTTTTCCCTATGAAACTAATGTGGATTTGCCATGGCCCAGATCAAATTGAACACTCTGCTGACAATAAGCTTCACCAGAAAACCATGTACTGTGGAAGAGTACCCTCTTCATGTCTTGTCCAAATGTAAACACAAAGTCTGTGTTATTTATCATGGTCAGCAAGCTTATGTACGCACCACAGTAACCTTGTATAGAACTGTGTTGTTCTTGTTCTCCATGATTTACTTGGTCTTCTCTTCACTACCAATCTGAGAGACTTCTCTATGCTATGAACACTTGATGTTCAAGGTTTCTTTCAATTTAACACTCAGCCCTGCTCCTTAAACTACTTCTTGGGCTTTTTTTTAAAAAGCCCACCTGGTGCCAAAATGTGTATGCAAATATTTATGTTACAGTAAAATTTAATTCCTCAAAACAACATAACTTTTGCCATCTGTTCAACAATCAGCCTCCCACTGATTCCAATCTTATGAAATAACATGTAACAACTGCATTGCAAGCTGCACAGAATGCTGCTGCCAACTACAGTCATTCATATGAACCAGTGCGCTTGCTGCAGCCATGTTATCACCACCAAACCGTACTTATATACTTGCAATACTCTCAGTCTGAACATCCAAAGTCATAGTAATTTTTGGAGTCTTCTCAGAACTAACTGTGTACATACAGACAGATTCAGATATCTGAATACATCAGCTCCCTAACATTGTACACAGATGGAGTCAGCACGGTCCAGCCACCCCTTGGCTGATGCAACCTTATACCTTTGCATGAAACATTCACTCTGATGGGAGATACTAACACAGTGGTGCTAGATCCCATTATCATATGGCTGGGGTAGTTGATAAGGAAAGGGAGACTGCATGGCAAATTCCAATTTCTTCCATCATTAAAACCAACTGATGAGTCCTTCAAGTTATATGACAGTGTTGCCTCCCATAAATCCAACTCCTTGTCTGTACCTTGAGGTACTGGGGACTTGTACTCTACTCTGCTCTACCCTGGGTCACGTGGGAGGTGGTAACAGTTGTGGAGGGCATACCATGAAGAGAGCTACTATGACGCAGGCTGGCTAACGGGGCTCTGGTCTACACAAGCCAAGGTGGAAGATATCATGCTGAACGCTGCATGGCACTGGGGTAGAGACTGCAGTGTCTTAAATGATCTCCTTGGGGAACCAGGCCGCACCCCATTGTATGTAGGTCTTCCATCCACGTGGAGCTCCGTGGACGGTGACCAAATGTTTTGCCGTTTTTCGTGGGAGGGCTCCTTATTGGGGATCTCCACAGATATAAATGAATGAATAAACCACTGGCTCTGGAGATGAAGCTTCTCTCTCTATGGGAGCTCTGTTAGGGGAACCTGGAGGGGGGGGGGCTCCTTGCTAGGAACCCTGAATATTATGAAAGGAAGACTCTGAAGATGGGCATCCCTCTATACGGGGGCTCAGTTGGGCAACCTGGAGTGGACTCATCTACCGGGCACCTTGAGATATGGTTGAAAGGGGCTCTGGAGGTGGGGTGTCTCTCTCTGTGGGAGCTCTGTGAAGGAAACCTGGAGGAGGGCTCGTCTATCGGGGACTTTGAGAGCTGGATGAAAGGGCTTTGGGGGATGGGGCATCTCTCTCTATAGAAGCCATGGAAGGGGCCTCAGGGGGAGTTCCTTCACTGCGGACCCTGGATGATATGCTAAGAAAGTCTCTGTATATGGGCACCTCTCTCCATGGGGTCCCCTTTCCATCTGAGGGGATCCTGGTATGTGGGGGGAGGGGGGGGGGCTCGCATACCAGGAACTTTGATAGATGAATGAAAGAGGGGTCTAGTGGTGGGGCATCCCTCTGTGAGGGATTACATGAAGGGGAACTCGGGAAGGGCTTCTTTACTGGGGAACCCAAAAGATGAGTTTTGAAAGATATGCAAAACGCCCTGTAAACGGGCCTCCGTCTCTATAGGGGCCCTGTTGGGGAATCTGGAAGGGGTTCATTTGCCGGGACTTTTGAGAGTAATGAAAAGTATATCTGGGTTCCTTTCTTGGGCCCAGAGGTCATTAAGATTTTATGTCTGAGTGAGGCTAAGGCCTCACTCAGACATACATATGTTGGTTCCTTCTTTTTGGACCCTGAGGATACTGGGATAGGGGCCATCTGGAACTTTGTTAAAGGAACAGGGCTCCTTTAACTTAGTACAGAACATGGGGCACAAAGGGTCTCTCCTAAGGCCTAGGTGCATCGGGCCTGGAAGAGTTCGAACCCAAATACCACTCATACTCATATATGACAGTGTTTCTGAAGTGGACAGAAAATGGCTGGAGCTGCATGTGCGAGCTTCTTGTCTTACCAGCTTGTCCTCTCCACCCCCATGCAAACAGTGATCAAGTAAACTCCGAGAAGAACGCAAAGGACATCAGTACCACATTCAGTATATTTAGCAGCATCTGCGCAACAAACCGTCTGCTCTGACCAGTAATGCCACTAACCACAGTAATATTCACCACATAACTATTACAACCACCAATAACACTCTTTACAAAACAAAAAGTGGGTAAACATTTCAAGCACCATCCTGTATATTACAAAGACACCGATGACATAGCTGTATGCTCCCTGGTTTCAAATACATGGTATATTAAAAGTACTTACCAGTTGGTGGTTTTCAGCCATCCTTGTTGCACCAGCACCACCCTGGTACCACCAGTAACCCTTTGGGGCCAGAATTAATTGCAGGGTGTACTCTGCCAAAGCTGAGAATTTAAATGGCCACCATTACTTTGTATGATATTTGTAATATCTTCATATGAATTCAGGTCTTTTAGCTGCACAATGTGCAATGACTGCAGTCAAGTTTTGGCGCCAAAGGGTTAATGATACATCTGCTGCTGCTACTGCACAATTTCAAACAGTACTTAACTGTTTGCATTTGCTTGTTTTTATGGCAACACATATGGCACTAATTCTGTTTCTTTGGCAGCTTCTTATATGTAATTTTGTGTAATCTATCAATGAAAATAGCATGTGTTATTTGCATGAAAATAAAACCTTGTTTTGCTGTGAATATCTTCTCTGAGTAAGAGCAATGTCTGACTTTCCAGGTGGAAAGATAAAAGTATCAGCAAAAAATGTATCTTATACAAAAATGATGGCTTGGTGAACTTCTAATTATCCAATGAATTTGTATCTTAATACACACTGCTACAATTGGTGCCAATTCACAAAATATTAATTTTATCTTTTCATAACAATTAACAATGCAGGTGCAATGAACTTGAAATAACAGCACAAGAGCTAATCTGCTAGTATGAGGATGTAGTATAAATGGAAAAACAAAAGGTTAAGAAGATAAATCCAATTCTATGCAATTTGACATCTAAGGTGTGCTCATCAATACAAAAATGCCTATATTTCTGAAATACTTACTGCATAAATTTGCAATCAGGTCCCTCTAAGCAAAGTCCAGCAACGTAATTCATACACAACACACGCCGAACATGGCGATGGCGACAGTTAGGCCCATGCCGACAGAAACCTCTGTCATACCAGGGACAATCCTTTATCTTACTTTCTGGGTCAATGTGAAGAAATGGGCATTCCTTATTATGACACGCATCTGTTGCAGATTCACAGATTAAAAAATTAATGTTACAACATTTATCAACAAAACCACAAAATGTATCCATAATATAAGATTATACAATTAAGGTTCTCAAAATGCTCCCATAAACCTATGTTTATACATTAATAGTTCCTGTCACCTTCAAGGCAGTAGCATTGTGCAACACACTAAGGCAGTGCTTCCACTATTCAAAACACTGCTAATCTCCTCTTCCACAATGCTCTTCAGGATGGCTGTTGCATCTCCCTGAGTACTGACACTGAAAATCTGTCACCATCACTGCTGACACTTCCTTCATTCTCAAACTGTCAGTCTAAATTTAACTGGCAGTTCCTCAGTCTACACTTAATTCCTATGCCATCATTCGTAAACTTCATCGCCCATCAGGACAAACCAACTTCCACAGTCTTTCCACATTCTCACCTGTCCAGTGAGCTGTCAGCCATTCAGTTCTTTCATCATCTTTCAGATCATCTCATTCTTCTTTAAAACTCGTACGTCACTTGATGATGCACGAGACTTTCATACCATCAGCATGTCTCTGTTAACATCCGCAAAGATTCGGTAGTGCTTTTGCCAAACTTTGCACAAAACACTATGCAAGTTCATTGTTCCAACCACCTATTGCTCATTATTCCATCAAGTTGGAAACACATGCTTCTATAAGCACTGCAATGGCTTTGTTACTGCAACCTTATTTGCTACAGCAACACACAAATGCAATCACAGACACATCACAAAATGGCTGCTTAGTTATTGCTCACTCACTGCTTGATGCAGCATGTGTGTCATTTACCACGACTCAATAATACCATGTGTCTACCACAATCAATTCTGTGGCTTGGGAATTATAAGAAGATTTTTGTTTTACATATGCATGTGATTTTGCTTTACCTTGAAAAAGTTCCTAGTTATTCCTACTAAGTAACATTCTGCATTTCCCATTCCTTATTTCTTTCTAAAGAAATACTTACATTAGCACATTATTTCCAAAGACAGACACTCCAAATTATGGAACTCCAAGTTACACAATTTAAGAAATATGTAATTTTAAAAATTAAAAAAACAAACTTAAATACCATCTTTGTAGGGCACATTCACTTCTTCTTTGTGGGAATGAAAGCACTATGAGATGAAGGTGGCTGAAGGATACTGTTGGATGATACCACAGGAGGTAAGGTGATCAAACTGTGGCCAACCAGGTTCCTGTGTGTTGGAATTTGAATTTAAACTGGACTCTCTTGTGCAAAAATATGTATACAGTTGACCATACATACACTCAGTTCTGTCTTGCATAAAATTTAACTTGGACCAGACCTTCTGAAACTCAACTACTGCATAAATTGGGGGTGACTACACTAGCAATTTATATTCTTTCAGAAACCAAAGACTATATCTGATAATCACACAAAAGACTAGTCCCAGAATCCTGTATTTGCATAGCATAATGTGCTTACTGACCACAATCACTTACTGAATCGGGAGTAGAAGTAGCACTCTGGCATCTTGCTCATGTCATACTCATGCAGAAATTCACACTGATCACCCTTTTTGCACAAGCCACGAAGCCAGTGTTTACAGACAATAGTCCTGTCACCACGAACATGACGGAAAGGACATGCTCCACCTTTCTGACAACTACCTTTTGGATAAAATTCGCATACCGCAGCTATTGATTCTGAAAGAACAAACCAAAAAGTGTAACAATGGATAAAATAACACAAGAAATCACAATACATTAGAGTTCTTATCCTGTTTGAAGAAATGCTCTATAGATGCTGTAAAGAAAGGGACCTAATAAAATGCATTTCAGTTCATGTCTGAGAACATGGTTTATCAATTTACAAGAAGACGACAATGTACCTTCATTATAAAATTTGTTGACACTGGTGTAGCATCTGTGTTAGGGTATCTCCTAACAAAATAGGGCACACACCCCTACAACTGCATAAATCAAGTGACCTTGTTACATATCTCACATGGATAAAACAAATTCTGTTGAAGAATAAAACCAACAAGTGCATATGAAAATATACGAATTTGTGACATCATAATCGTTGTAAACCTTCTACATGTTTCGGTTTCCTCTCAATGCCATCTTCAGGAAGGTGTTTTTACAAAGGACATACTACAGAGACAATCAAGCCAATGTACAAATATAAAATATTAAGTTTTATATATGTGTTTCACAGTGTATGTTAAAGTATAAAATACAGATAATATTACTTGTTCATAGGTGTGTGTAACTTCTGCCTGTTGGGCATTTATCAGTTTTAAAAATTTCATGCTTCACGGTGAGAATAAAACCAACAAGTGCTTATGAAAATATATGAATATATTCCAGTATAATCATTGTAAACCTCCTACATGTAAATTTGAGGGTTGTTTGACCATGCATCTTCATCATGAAATAAAGTGAAATGCCAACTTGATGTAACAATGTAATTTCTTGCAGTTTCCTCAGCTTGAAATGTTTCGGGCGCATATGTCTATCATCAGGAGCACTAGATGTTAAGTTGCAGGATATGGTTTTCTGCACCCAGTTTGTATATGGGTGGTGGTCCTGAGAGCCGCTGAGTGGGTTGTGTGTACGGTGCGGATGGTGCCGTGCGAGTCGCACAGTACCAGCCCAATGCCAGGCTGGGATAACACCCACTACCCCATAGCAGCACCTTTGCTGGGATATGGGCAGATTTTCTGCACATGCATAGTAGTTTACAACACAAAGATTCAGTGGTACTCAGAAAAAGTCCAATATGTCAATATTACTCACAATTCATGCCCTTCATGGCTGTGTCATTCTGAATTAACACAATCAGTTAAAACCACCAAGCTTTTTTGATAAATTTGTGATTAAATGTATTACAGACAGATATCAATTCATCATCCTCACTGTCAATATGTCTAAAGTTTAAAAACTTGAACCAATTCGGCTATGTACAGCATTTACAGCTGTTATTTACACATAAGTATATGGGACATTACAATTCTGATACTTCCAACTTGCCTACAAAACTGACATAGCCGAGACTAGTTCAGTACTTATGCCAGGCTTTTGCAGCATCACATAAAGGAAAAATTTATATTAACTGCATTAAAAGGTTAAAACTGTTTTTCAAAACCAAATATCCAGTATATGTGCACCATACCTTACCATAAAAGTCAATGTTACCATTTTGTACTTGTCCTTCTGTGTATCAGTGATGTACACACATGTAATCCATCCATGGAACATAAGATAATTTTAATTGGGGATAGTAACATGAGAGGGTATGCTAGCACACTACAAACATTATTAGACAGTAAGTACAAGCTATGTAGTATTGTGAAACCTGGATCGGATTCAAATGAACTGCTAAACACAGCAAAAGAGACAAGCAAGAAACTAACGCAGAAAGATATAATAGTTCTTTGCTATGGGACAAATGATTTTAACCAAAGAAATTCATGAAAAAACTACCCCAATACTTTTCAGAACATAAAGAAGTTCATAACGAGTAACAGTCACACAAATATACCTGTATGGTATGATTGAAGGAATAATGAAGCTATGAACAAGACCATATCTAAGTTAAATGTAAAACTGCAGAAACTGGTCAAACTTAATCCACACACAAAATTTTTGGAGACTCCAAAAGATATTAATCTATACACAAAACATGGGCTCCATTTTAATGAAAAAGGAAAATACCTTATTAATCTTAAAATAGCTTCTCTTTTATTATCAATATTTGCCCATAACACTAAGAAATCTATTGTACTTAACTGGTATGATCTGAGTACGGATCATCAAAATAATATGAAGATAAATGCAGCTATAAATGTCAACAGGAACTCAGGATGAAATAGAAAGATACCGGTTACAAGGACTGATGATTTTTTATGGCCAAAGTAAACGCCCAAGACAAAACTAGTGCCAGTGAATATACTGTATTAAACAAACAGAGTAATGTTCTAAAAATAAGAAATGAAAAACATCTGTCCAATAATTTTAGAATAGTACACCAAAATATAAGTGGCATATTACATAAAACGGACAAATTGTTAATCTCACTGCTTGGAAACTCACCACAGGTTCTTCGTATATCAGAACATCACTTATGTATAGATGAAATCAATAATATCAACTTTAGTCCATACACTTTAGGGGCACAGTATTGTCGGCAACATTGTAAGAAGGCTGGAGTTGCGATCTTTGTTACCAACAACATTCAATTTAATATTATAGATCTAAGACAGTTTAGTAAAGAGAAAGACTTGGAAGTATGTGCACTTAGGATATCTCTACTTCAGGAAAACCTCATAGTAGCTTGTATCTATAGATCCCCTAAAGGGGACTTTCAATATTTTATAAAGCAACTATAGGTAATTTTAAACAGGATATATAAAGCTCAAACCCATATAATCTTATGTGGGGATTTTAATATTAACCATCTAGTAGAAAGTAAGATACAATCAATTGCAATCTCTTCTAGCTTCATATAATCTTTTTAGCACAGTTACTTTTCCTACAAGAATTACAAGCAATACTAGTACTCTTATAGACAACATATATGTTAATGTTGATAGCTGTAAATATAAGGTGTTTCCTTTTATCAATGGCCTTTCAGACCATGATGCACAGATTATGGAAATATTAAACATTTATTATGTCAATTCCAAAAAGCATTATGAACTTACAAGGA
>Ga0123354_10021993_pt1 | contig 10055 bp, 4 predicted proteins | sample TergutLab28metaG_2_FD_97872 | JGI IMG/M metagenome (GOLD analysis project Ga0123354, IMG submission 97872) | Labiotermes labralis P4 segment gut microbial communities from Petit-Saut dam, French Guiana - Lab288 P4 | ecosystem: Host-associated > Arthropoda: Insects > Digestive system > Gut ...
AAAAGATGTATAGGCAAAACTCAGCCATAATAAAATATAAAATCCGGAACCAACGGGCGTTACTCCGCCAATGGGGTCGCCACCCGATCCCGGCGGAGCTCTAAAAATTCCACTATCGCCACTATTGTTGCTATCTTGAAAAAAACCTGTACTTCCGCTGTCATTTGTCGGAGTTCCTATACTGCCACCTCCTTTTCTCTTATAAATAGACATTGAAGAATCATATAAGGAGTTTGATTCTTCCTGTTCTTGCACAGTGGCATTTTGAGAATTATCAGAATGACTATTATATCCTATCCCTCCGTTATTCGTTGCAAACAGGTAAAAATACACGAATAAAAATAAAAAACTAAAAAAAATTCTCTTCATAGTGCACTTGCTTTAATAATTGTCATTTATTTTTCTATTATTGAATGTATACATATTAACGTAGTAAATTACGTCACATCATTTATTAAATCTGCAAAATTAATAATAAAAAAGACATAACACTATATATTTTCTAAAAAAATAATACAAAAATAGCATTTTCCCTATTTTTTTTGAAAAATTACGCGAGTTGCAGGGAACTTAATGCCAATAATTAGTTTTTTTGCCATTTTCTAATATACAAACCTGCCCATCAGGAGAGAGCGCTCCCGACTTTAAACAACAATGTAACCCGGTAAAAAGTTATTGCATGAAACGGACAATTTTTGTCACATAAACTCATACTAAAATGGAGGTCTCCTCCCTCCGCCAAATCCACCGCCGCCTCTTCCGCCGCCGAATCCACCCCTTCTGGGCGCCATATCGCTTTCTCTCAAAAGGCTCGATTTTGGAAAAATAGAAAAGCGATAAATGAAACTTGCCAGAAAGTAGCTGGGAATGACATTGGTCTGTGAAAATTGCAAGTTGCTTGCCGACTGAGAAGCTGAAATGTTGTTCCTTTCCTGCAAAATATCGAAAACCTGAAACTTCAAAGAACCCGTGCCGGATTGTTTTTTAAACAACTGTTTCGTAACAGCAGCATTCCAAATCGTTTGCGAAGTATTATATCCGATGGGATAACCGCTTCTCCAAGTCCGGTTGATGTCGCTGTCGAAAATCCAGCCCGGCAGGAAAGTCCATAAAACATTGGCTCCATACGAATAATTGTAAAGTTTCTGATTATTTTGAGGAGTTGCCGTATATTCAATATTTCTATAGTTAATTCTTCCGTTTGCCCCAAAATAAAGGCTATCGTTCAGTTGCAGCCTCAAGTTCAGTCTGTCGTCAATTGTCTGCGATTGCATTAAGTTCTTCTGCGTATTCACAAAGGAATTGTCGTCAGCTAAAGAAACCGATGCCGTGTTGCCTATTGAGAATTTTTTACTCAGTGGTTTATTAAATGTTCCGGAGAAGGTAGCGTTCCAGTTTCCGTTTACGTTTTGGTAAGTCGTCAGGTTTCCCTTGTTTGCGGTGGAATCGACGTAAGTGACGGAAATAATGTCGTTGAGAACATAGCTTGCGTTCACTCTGAACCCGTACATCAGTTGGGTTGCCGCCACATATTTGTTAAATTCCATCCTGAGATTATTGGTATATCCGGGTTTCAAATCCGGATTTCCGCGCGTTTGGTCGTTGGGATGATTGATGTCTACGTATGGATAATCCCGAAGTTGGTCTGCCGATGGTTGATTCGTAGTCCCGCTATAAACAATCCTGATATTGGAACGTTGATCAATAATATATCTGAAATTCACTGTCGGAGAATAATTTACCACATTAATCGGAACTGATGAAATCAGAGAATCTCCTTTGATGAGAGGCAATTTTCCGGTAAATTCGGGGTCAATCAATTGCGGAGGAAGAACGTTTGAACTTGGTTGGTAGGTCTCGTTTGTCGCTTTGGACGGATCGACATTGAATCCGAAAGTCAGGTTGAATTTTTTGCGGTCTGCTTTGAAATTAATTCCTATCCGCTGGTCGGTTGCATTTCTCAGAACTGTCCGGCTTTGCATCGGCACAATCAATGCGGTATCGTAGGGTGTAAGACCAATTAAATTATCGTCCGTATCCTGAAAAATATTGTATGTTGAATTTTTGCTCTCGGTTTCTGAATAGGAATAAGTATATAACAATTGTATGAAATTATTATGTCCGAGAGGTTCCACGTATGAAAGGGTTGAACTGATATTATTATTTAAAGATTTATTTTCAGCGATTTGGTTCAATGAAACCAGCGAATAAGAAGGGTCCAGTGAACTTGCCGGATAATACGTAATATTTTTCGGTTGTGAATAGTTGCTATTGTAATTTCCGTTTGCACTGAGGCTTAATACTCGTCCTTCCTTTGGAAATTTAAAAGAATAATTCAGTGAACCGCCAAACGAAAATGTATTTCCATTCGACGAAGTAAGCGATTTTGAATCCAATAAAACCGATTCATCATCTAAGTTAATCCGCTTGTCGAATCCCAATCCGTTTTGTCCGGCTTGGTTGTAGCGAATCGTTGGACTGAAAATAAAAGAATTCTGCTTATTGGGATTCCAGTCGATGCGAAAATTGGAATTAAGATTTTTTCCGAAATTACTGTAATCCTGATTGATTCCTTCCTGTTGCGTCTTCGCGCCGGCAAAAGTAATCTGAGTAACATCGGAATGGACTGCCCGTGATTGGTCGGAATAGCGAATGTCGCCGTTTACATTCAATTTCGGAGAAAATTCCTTGTTGATGTTGAACATATAATTTTGCGATTCTGCTATTCCCGGCGTATTGAAACCGCCTCCTCCAGCGCCTCCGCCTCTGTTTCCTCCGCCGCCGGTAATATCGCCGCTGCCCATATTGTTGGCGTTATTGATGCGGTTGATCAGCGCATAACTATCATTTCCGCGCTGGTGTCTGACAAAAGCATTTTCATTATATCGTAAGTCATTGTCTGCTTGCACATCTTGACCGGCTCCCACTTGGACTGTTCCGATCGTTCCTTGCATCATTCCGGGTCGTACCGTCAAGTTAATGACCGTTTCTTCATCTCCGGTATCGAATCCTGTCATCTGAGCCAAATCCGATTTACGATCATATACTTGCACTTTATCGACTATATCGGCAGGTATGTTTTTTGTAGCAATTTGCGGATCATCTCTAAAAAATTCTTTTCCGTTGACGTACATTTTGTTAATTGTTTTCCCCTGTGCGGTAACATTGCCGTTTTGATCGACATCTACGCCAGGCAATTTTTTAAGTAAATCTTCCACAACCGCATTATCCCCGGCTTTATAAGAAGCGGCGTCGTATTCCACCGTATCATTTTTTACGGCGACTTCCGGACGTTTTCCTTCTATAACAGTTTCTTTCAAAATGATGTCGTTTGTTTCCATTAATATTTCTCCCAAAAGGGTAACGGGAGCGCTTCCGGTCAGGCTTACATTTTTGACGACAGAGATATAACCGACATAAGAGACTTTTAAAATATACCGGTCTGATTTCAGGTTCTGTAAAATAAATTCTCCTTTGGCATTACTGATGGTTCCGTTCACATAAACACTATCCTTGGCGCGCCTCAATTCTACGGATCCTGAAAGAATCGGTTCCCGGCTCGCTTTGTCAAGCAAGATGCCGGATAATGTCAGATTTGTTTGACCGAAAGTCGATAATGTGCAGAGAAATGTGAAAAGAAAGATATGGATATAAACTTTCATAAAGAAACTAATATTATGCATCTGTATAAAAAATATAGACTGACCTGATAGATAAAAGTTTAATAAGAAGACTGTGATTAACGTTCTTTAACATAATTGCATATTTCGGAAATAATGACTAACTTGCGCCGTTTTTTTACATAATAAAATTAAATGAAAGATTTTTTCCTCCTGTTAAAACGCTTGGTTTTTCCGTATAAAAAATATCTGGGACTCAACATATTGATGAATATTTTAACGGCAATAATGAATATATTTTCTTTTGTGGTGATCATCCCGATTTTGAATTTAATATTCAAAGTAGATAAAAAAGTGTATGAATACATGCCGTTTGATTTTTTTTCATCCGACTTCTGGGGTCATTTGAAAGAAATAGCAATGAATAATATCAACTGGTATTTATCAAAAGTTCTCGAAACAAGCGGAGCATCGCAGCTTTTATTTATTTTGGCGGTATTTTTAGTTGTAACAACGATTATCCGTGTTGCTGCGATGTATCTCTCATTCTTTTACATGATTCCAATCAGGACGGGCGTTGTTCGCGACCTTCGCAATCAAATCAATGATAAAATCATTTCTTTGCCTTTGGCTTTTTTCACGGAAGAACGAAAAGGCGACATCATATCCCGGATTTCCGGCGATGTGAATGAAATCGAAAATTCCATCATGAGTTCATTGGATATGTTTTTCAAAAATCCTATTACCATTATTGTTTCTTTAGTAGTTATGTTCACAATCAGTTGGCAATTAACGCTCTTCGTTCTTATTTTACTTCCTGCCGCCGGCTACATCATGGGGCAAATCGGCAAAAAGCTGAAAAAAACTTCATTGCTCGGACAACAACAATGGGGATTGCTGATTTCGCAAGTGGAAGAAACTTTAAGCGGATTGCGAATAATCAAAGCATTCAACGCCGAGGATAAAATTTCCAAGCGTTTCCACGAACAGAACAATATTTTAAGGAAAACTTTTCACCGCATTTATCGCCGGCAACAATTGGCTCACCCGATGAGCGAATTGTTAGGCACTGTTGCTATTGCCATTGTGTTGTGGTACGGCGGTTCTTTGATATTAAACGGACACGGAACTATCGACGGCGCAAGTTTCATCTTTTTCCTGACCATTTTTTATACGCTGATTAATCCGGCTAAAGAACTGTCAAAATCCGTTTATTCAATACAAAAAGGTTTGGCTTCGATAATTAGGGTTGATAAAATAATCAAAGCGGAATCGAATATTTTGGATCCCGAGCAGCCGCTTCCGGTTCAGTTGAACGACCGGATTGAATACAAAAATATCCGGTTCAGATACAATGATCAATGGGTGATTAAAGACGTTAATCTGGAAATTCCGAAGGGAAAAACCATTGCTTTAGTTGGTCAATCGGGTTCCGGAAAATCGACTTTGGCTGATTTATTGCCCCGCTTTTACGATGTCCAGAAAGGGCAAATCATGATTGACGGCGTCGATATTCGTGACGCTAAAATAAAAGATGTCAGGGAATTGATGGGCATCGTCAATCAGGAAGCGATTTTGTTCAACGATACGTTTTTTAATAATATCGCTTTCGGAGTGAAACAGGCTACTCTTGAAGAAGTTATGAATGCAGCTAAAATAGCGAATGCCCATGAGTTTATCATTCAGTCCGATAACGGATATGAAACTGTTATCGGCGACCGGGGATGCAAACTTTCGGGAGGGCAACGCCAACGCATCAGCATCGCCCGCGCGGTATTGAAAAATCCGCCGGTAATGATTCTGGACGAAGCGACTTCGGCGCTGGATACCGAATCGGAACGTTTGGTGCAGGATGCCTTGGATAATTTGATGAAAAACCGAACAACGCTGGTAATCGCCCACCGGCTTTCGACCATCAAAAATGCCGATTGCATCTACGTCATGCACGAAGGAAAAATAGTAGAACAGGGAAACCATTCGAAATTAATCGCAGAAAACGGATATTATACCCGGTTATGTGAAATGCAATCGTTCTGAAACTGTTTTTTCAAATCGTTATTTTCCCCATTGCAAATCCAGCAAGCGGTTGCTTTGAATGCGCCGTTCCAACTCTGAAATGTAATTATCGGTAAGTTCTATTTCCTGAGAATTATCGCTCTGATTTGTATTTTTCAAATATTCCTTTGCCTTTTGCGCCCATTCCCAAGCCGAATCGAGCCTGTCCTGCATCTCGTTGGCAACAGCCAGATTAAATGCTATTTTTGCTTTGTTGATCGGTTTTGTCGCCTTCTCAAATTCAACATTCCAAATTGTTTCGGCATTTGCCCACCGGTTACCTGAGGCATAACCTGTTGCTTCTTTCATCCGGGCAGTGAGGTCTGTAAAAACCAATCTGTTCGCTGTTTTCCATGCCGGAATAAAATACTCGGCAACCTTATTCCCAAGTTGACCGGACAATTCATGTAGAATATATTCGGGAATATCTTTGAAAATGTCGGTAGAATCACTGTAAATCATTGACTTTACAAACAGACTGTCGGACACAGTAAAGGTAGTCAGCGGTTTTTCTTTCCCATGCACATACATACTGCAAGTAATGGAGCCATCGACATGCAGATCGAGAAACACATTCATGAGGGAAGAAAAAGCGTCTATCTTGATATTCGTAATATCTTCTTTTACAGAAAACAATAGCCGGTTAATCACGAGTAAAGCGCTAAAATCCTCATCATTATAGAATTCGGATTGCAATTCCGGAGAAAGGCTTTGTGGAACCGATAGCCAGTCGCTATCCATGCGTATGTTATTTTTATAAATAGCAATTGTATTGAAAAAATTCGATTCATTAAAAGTATGCGTAATTTCATTTATTGCAAACCAAGCCAAAGAGTCCATTGATAAAGGATAAATTGAGCCGATTGGTTTTCCGCCGGCATTCCTTTCAATTCCTAAGTCATTCGGTTGAATGACTGTATTATTCAGAATCAAAACATTTTGAGCGGATACCGGTAAAGTAACAGCCGCCGGTTCCTGCACATTAATCGAAAAGCGGTAAACACTTGAACAGGAACTGCATGTTATCAGTAAAAATAATAAAATTTTTCGTGCCATGTTTTTCAATTTAGCAATTATAAATTTTTTATGTCATCTGGCATCAAGTGCGGGATGACAATTTTTTAAGCGAGCGCCGAAATACTTTCCTGTAACGATTTGATTTTACTTTCGGCATCGGCTTGTTTTTTCCGTTCCATTTCAATCACCTTTTCAGGCGCTTTGGAAACGAAACTTTCGTTGTTCAGTTTCTTAAGAATTGAATCCAGAAATCCTTGCTGATATTTCAATTCTTCTTTAAGTTTAGCCAATTCTTCGGCTGCATTGATGCTGCCGGCGCCAAGCGGAACGGCAAATTCTGTCGTTTTCACTAAAAATGAAATAGCGCCTGCCGATTTTTCTTCCGTCTGCTCAATACTTGATAAATTAGCCATTTTCAATACGACCGGAAAATAATCCGCAGAATATTCTCCTATTACTTGCAACGTCAGATGATTCTTGTTCGGAATATTTTTCTGCGCGCGAATCGTGCGGATATTCGCAATGATTTCTTTCGCTTCTTCCATCTTTTCCCTGACAGAGGAATTATCCTTATTTCCGGCTTCCGGCAACATGGAAATCATAATGCTTTCTCCTTCGCTCCGTTTTTCTAATGCTTGCCATAACTCTTCCGTGATGAAAGGCATAAAAGGATGCAACAGACGGAGCAGGGCATCGAAGAATTTCAATGCGGCTTCGTATGTTTGTAAGTCAACGGGCTGTTGATAAGCCGGTTTAACCATTTCCAAGTACCACGACGAAAATTCATCCCAGAACAGTTTGTAAACTTCCATCAAAGCTTCCGAAATGCGGTATTTAGCAAACAGGTCGTTGAGATTTTCAATGGTTTGCGATAATTGCGCTTCAAACCACCGAATAGCGATGACGGCTGAATCTGGTTGAGGAATATTGGCTGTTTCCCAGCCTTTTACCAAACGGAAAGCGTTCCAGATTTTATTGTTGAAATTGCGTCCCTGTTCGCAGAGCGCCTCGTCGAACGGAAGGTCGTTCCCGGCGGGTGAAGTCAGCAACATTCCCATGCGAACGCCGTCGGCTCCATATTTGTTCATCAACTCAACCGGATCAGGCGAATTACCCAGCGATTTCGACATTTTCCGTCCCAGTTTATCGCGGACAATGCCGGTGAAATAGACATTCTTAAAACATTCTTTTCCGCGATATTCGTATCCGGACATAATCATCCGCGCTACCCAGAAGAAAATAATTTCCGGAGCGGTAACCAAGTCATTGGTAGGATAATAGTAGTTGATATCCTTGTTGTCCGGATTGTTGATGCCGTCGAATACGGAAATGGGCCAAAGCCATGAGGAGAACCATGTGTCGAGGCAGTCTTCGTCCTGCTTTAAATCTTCAATTGACAATTGACAATTGACAATTGATAATTGACAATTGACAATTGACAATGCCTTTTTGTAGGCTTCTTCTTTTGTTTCGGCGACTACCACGCCGCCTTGGGGCAAGTACCATGCGGGAATCCGGTGACCCCACCAGAGCTGGCGGGAAATGCACCAATCCTTGATATTTTCCATCCAGTGCCGGTACATATTCTTGAATTTGGAAGGAATCAGTTGGATGGTATCGTTCATTACGGCGTCGAGGGCAGGCTTTGCCAAACCTTCCATTTTCAGAAACCATTGCATCGACAGTTTAGGTTCGATAGGAACGTTGGTTCGCTCGGAAAAACCTACTTTGTTTTCGTAAGATTCCATTTTTTCCATCAAGCCTTTTTCTATTAATTCCTCTTCAATCAACCGGCGGACTTCAAAGCGGTCTTTTCTTTCATAATGCAAGCCGTAGTGATTCAACGTTCCGTTGTCGTTGAAGATATCCAGAGCAGGCAGATTGTATTTTTCGCCCAGCAGGTAGTCGTTCACATCGTGCGCCGGCGTTACTTTCAGGCAACCGGTACCAAATTCGATATCGACGTATTCGTCTTCAATAATCGGGACTTCGCGGTTGGTTAACGGCACAATAACTCTTTTACCTTTCAAATGCGCTGTTTTCGGATTTTTGGGATTGATGCAAACCGCCGTATCGCCGAAAATGGTTTCGGGGCGGGTGGTGGCGATGATGGCGTATTCCCCCCCTTCGGGGGGGTTGGGGGGGGCTATCATATATTTAATATAATACAATTTCCCTTGCTGTTCCTTGTGATAAACCTCTTCATCCGACAAAGCTGTTTGGGCTTGCGGATCCCAGTTCACCATTCGCACTCCGCGATAAATTAATCCTTTATTGTATAAATCGACAAATACTTTGATGACGCTTTCCGAACGTTTTTCGTCCATTGTGAAGCAGGTTCTGTCCCAATCGCAGGAAGCGCCGAGTTTTTTCAGTTGCTCCAGGATGATTCCGCCGTGCTTGTGCGTCCATTCCCAAGCATGTTCAAGAAACTGTTCGCGGGTGAGTTCGGATTTTTTTATTCCTTCGGCAGCTAATTTGGCTACGACTTTTGCTTCGGTAGCGATAGAAGCATGGTCGGTTCCGGGAACCCAACAAGCATTTTTCCCCAGCATTCGGGCGCGGCGTATCAGGATGTCCTGAATCGTGTTGTTCAGCATGTGTCCCATGTGAAGCACGCCGGTGACGTTAGGAGGCGGTATAACAATAGTATACGGTTCTCGTTCATCCGGCTCCGAATGAAAGAACCCGTTTTTCATCCAATAATCATACCATTTTCTTTCAACGTCTGAGGGGTCGTACTTTGTTGCAATCATTTTGAATATTAAGTTATAAACTATAAAAACACATTATTTTCCAAATGCAAAAGTACAAAAGAGTTTGGAAATGAGAAAATCCGTTATTTGATTCCTCTATGCTATTTGAATAAAATTCACTACCTTTGCACCGTTTTTTAAATAAATTATATGAATAAGCGATTTGCCGAATACAATAAATTAGATTTATCCGGCATTAATCAGGAGGTTTTGAAACGTTGGGAAGAGGATGATGTTTTTCATAAAAGTTTAGCAATCAGAGAAAATTCACCTTCCTTTGTTTTTTATGAGGGTCCGCCATCAGCCAATGGGATGCCGGGTATTCATCACGTGATCGCTCGCTGCATCAAGGATATTTTCTGCCGCTACAAAACGATGAAAGGTTTTCAGGTGAAGCGGAAAGCCGGTTGGGATACGCATGGGCTTCCTGTGGAATTGGGCGTTGAAAAAGCGCTGAACATCACGAAAGAAGATATTGGTAAGAAAATTTCCGTCGAAGAATACAATGCCGCTTGCCGAAAAGATGTGATGAAATACACCAAAGAATGGGAAGATTTAACCAAGAAAATGGGGTATTGGGTTGATATGAATGACCCGTATATCACCT
>Ga0123354_10021995_pt1 | contig 10054 bp, 8 predicted proteins | sample TergutLab28metaG_2_FD_97872 | JGI IMG/M metagenome (GOLD analysis project Ga0123354, IMG submission 97872) | Labiotermes labralis P4 segment gut microbial communities from Petit-Saut dam, French Guiana - Lab288 P4 | ecosystem: Host-associated > Arthropoda: Insects > Digestive system > Gut ...
CACACACACACACACACACACACACACCACACATTTGATGAAGCGGTTTTAAGTCCGCTGGGATATGATGCTGTGTCATAAGGTGTAAGGTTCCTGACACGGAAGACTCTTGAATTTCTTGACCGTTGAATGTGAAGGCAGTCAGTTTCTTCGAAATATTCGGAAGCACACACCCAACGACAGCGTCATATCCTGAAGCACACACCCAGTGACAGCATCATATCCCAGAGGACTTGAATCCTCAGCAACATCGCTGTGAGAACTTCGAATCTTCTGCACTTTATGAAGTTAACTAATCAGAATTTGTGCTGTTCTTTGTATGAACAAAGTTGTGTACGGTCTCACAGCATATGTTGTTCCGACAGTTACGGCAACTTGTGGTGCTGACATCACCAACAACATAACCTACTTTGTCAGTCCAATGTTCCCTGCCTTGTCACGTGGCATGGCTGCCTGCAGTGTTAAGATCCGAAAGGTGGACCCTAGCATCAGCCAGCTGCGACTGGACTTCATACACTTCAATCTGGTATGTAGCGTAATGTCAGAACACAAAGCAGAGCTTAGAACTTGTCTTTATTGATGTGTCTAGCAATTATGTCTGTGTTACAGGGTCAGCCAAACAGACGGACTGGTGTGTGTGATTCAGATGTGTTCATCATGCATGGTCCAGCTTCTGAGGAAGTCAAATTGTGTGGGCAAAACAGTGGACAACATGGTGCGTAGATTGTACTGAGGAGACTGTTGTGTAGCGTATCATTTTATAAGGCTGTTAGTTAATGATCCTGTCAGTTGCTAAGGTTATATTGAGTTTGAAGCACTGGTGGCATGACACTGACAGGAACAATGAAGTATTCAGAGAATAGCCTATTCCATTAACACTCTGTGCATCCCTTGTCCCACCTTGACTGGCCTGGAATTGAACCTCAGCCTTCATTGTGAGAGGCTGGTGACTTACCGTATGTTATGTAATGTCCCTGTAACATGTTGCTGTGTACATGTGGTGGCATATGAATCTGTGGACATTCATATGGTAGTTACAGTCATTGCCTGTTTGATCACATTGCGATGTGGTCAGATTGCAAAGCTTGTGCTTAGGTTAGGAATGAGTGGAGCTATACTGCCACTCCCCCCATATGCTTTCATGGCATCTCAGGTCCAGCTTCACCTTTAAGTGTTTCTACCATAGATCTTCAGTAGTTTAATTCATTGAAATTTTGACGTCGGAATTATTTTTTTAATTTTAGCACATCCTGTATATAAAATGTGAATAACACAGGAACCAAATATGTTAGAATTATGAAACAAACTGCATTTTGAAGAGAAAAAGACGGAGAGTATATACCATGTTTAAAATATTCAGTATATTTATTTGTTGAATAAATATATAAAATGCAACCTTTAGAGGTTAGCGGTGCATAGCGACCCCTATATGGGTCGTTGGGCATCAAAGGGTATGTAGACACTGATCATGTTACTTCTGCTTGAGATAGGTTTTCATTCTGTCAAAGCAAGTTTGCGCTAACTACTCGTATAATGTGACTTGCGATGTAGAAATGAGCTCACTGAAGTCCAGTGAACTGTTTAGATTACCAACAAACTGTAGACTTGGGGTTTAAGCTAATGCTGCTTTGCAGCAATATGAGATGTGCTTCAAGGCCACAATAATCTGTTTCAGAACATATTGCAAGATTGTAAACCCGTTGTTACTGTGTGTTGCAGTGTACTATGACGTGGAGAATGTGAAGGACCCAGTTAGCATAGTTATGAACCTGACCGACATCAATTTGTTCCGCATGTGGGAGATCAAGGTGGGGCTACCTGCTCAGATGTTGCGCTAAAAAGTGTTTCGTATATCGTGTCCTTGAGCAGCGTGGCAGCTGTTGTAGAATGTCCCAGCACACACGGGACTTCTGCATGAAAAAGCAGCCTTGCTCAGGGATATATTAATAGCAACATTCTTCATTTCTCTTACCATTAACCTTTTGGTGCCGGAATTATTTTTTTAATTTTAGCACACCCTGTATATAGAATGTGAATAATACAGGAAACAAATACGTTAGAATTATGAAACAAACTGCATTTTGAAGAGAAAAAAAATGGGGAGTATACACCATGTTTAAAATATTCAGTACCTGTATTTGTTGAATAAATATATAAAATGCAACTTTAGAGGTTAGCGGTGCGGTACGACCACTGTAGTTGATATTAGTCGTCAAAAGGTTAATTACAATGCGTATGTTTGAAATAAGTTTGTGGGGGATGCAGGTAAGACACTTTATTCTCGGAGGTACTGTCTTCACAAATTGTGCAGCAACACAAGTGCAGGATGATGGTAGGTTTATGTATCAACACTGTGTGTTGAACAGAAATAGTTTCCGTGGTCAGCGCTGGTTGAGTGTGACAAGGACGTGACTGCCCTTCTCGTTTCTAGTGAGGAAGGTGGAAGCTGTTGAATGATGAAGCTGTTGCTCATCTTAAACATAACTTTTATTTATTTCACTATATGGGAGCAGCAGTAATAGTTCTTGGATATGAATATTTAACATTTTTGCCTATTAATTTATATCTTAAACTTTGTAGAAATTAACCAGTTAAGTGTAAAGTTGTAATTCTGAAGGTAAATAAGATTATTTTTATTGGGGCATTCTTACGAAAAGCAAATATATATTATTGTTTCTATTCATCTGTTGAAATGCTCGTTTTATCGAAAGAATCTTCCTGTTAACAATGATCACACGTGGAACCTGACAAAAACTGTCACCGCTGCTGTATTGTCTTGTGTTATTACGCAAGTCATGCTAGGTATTCAGAACACAAAGAATCAATTGCTCAATACTTGGCTTCTATCCGCCGTGTACAGTCAAGCAACAACCTTCCCTGAGCAAGGTTTTGAATGTTGATTTTGGAGGGTTGTGTTAAAAAATGGCTGTTTAGCCTATAATGTACGAGTATTATTCCACAGTTACATTCATCTTGGCCATGTACAACCATTCGCATGCAGACAGTGTATACTCCATGCTGTGATATTTCATTTCGTGGGTTCCTGTATCCTGTAATATACCTATATGTTTCAGATCACGCAGATTGAGTTCCATGAACGTGCGCCTGCTGGCTGCAGACAGTACCACCAGGGGAGCAACGGTATGTACATCCACAATCTGTTATCATCATTAGCTGAACTGACAATATTTGAAAGGAATAGGCATTAATTAAAGAAAAATTTGAGCTTCTGAAATGTGATGATTATTGTTTTTTAGGATGTGTTGTTGTGTGTAGCTTGGTAGATAGGTATGGACATTTCAGAGTGTTGTGTAGCGTGGTAGATAGATATGGACATTTCGGATTGTTATGCAGCTAGGTAGACAGGTGCAAACATTTCAGATTGTTGTGTAGTTAGGTAGATAGGTATACACACATCAGATTGTTGTGTAGCATGGTAGATATGTACAGACATTTCAGATTGTTGTGTAGCTTGGTAGACAGGTACAAACATTTCAGATTGTTGCGTAGCTAGGTAGATAGGTACATGCATTTCAGATTGTTGTGTAGCGTGGTAGATAGGTACAAACATTTCAGATGAGTGTGCTGCTTCCACGTTCAGAGGAGAAGACTAAGCCAGCAGTTTGTGTGAGAATATTTGTGTCTGTCTATCAAACTATGTAAGTGAGTAAATTAAAAACTTGCAAGTTTTTAACACAAACTTTGATGTAGACAGGTTCAGTACAGCTTTATCATTTTTCAGTAGTCTCAAATCTACCACATCCTTCTGACCCATGCTGATGGCTCTATTATGGTCTCTATTTTTTCCTTGCACATGTAAGATTTTATTAGGCTCATCATATAGGTGACACATTTCACATGGATATAATCTTAATATACACCACCATGGAAACACCAGACCACCTACCAAAGTGTGTTTTCACAAGAGTTACATTTTCCGATCAGTCGTGCTAGCAAAGATTTCAGGCAAGAGTTACAGCAGAGATATATATAGAGGTAAGACAAGAACATTTGTAACAAGCTCTCAGATTTGGTACATGAAACTAAGAGACCTGAATTAGAGCAGTAACAGTTAGACATGATCGCTTGTATAGATATAAGTACTTTTGATTTCCCTTAAACCTTTGAAGCCAGAAGATCACCTCAATGGTACAGGGTGATTCATTTAGAACAAAATCTGAGTATTAAGCTGTAGATCATGAATGGCTGAACAAAATGTGATAATAATGATATGACGCACCTTGTTTCATCTTGAGCAAATTGACATCAAATTGTTGGCAGGAAGTGACCGCCAGTCTGCACCATGCACATCTGGATGTGGCATTGAATGTTGTTGGTAGTATGTCTGAGTATTGTACTTACAAGTTGCCTGATTTCATTTTCAGTGTTTTCTTTTATATGTCAGTTTGTATGTTTTGTTATGGAACATGTGATCCTTAAGGTAGCTCCACATAAAGAAATGAGGGGTTAAAGTCAGGTGATCGCAGTGGAAATCATGCAATACTCCAAGAAACTGGAAATCATTAACATGGATTTTCTTTATATGTGGCATCTTGCACCATCTTGCTGGAAGTAACCTTGTGGGAGTTCCACATCATGTACATTTCAATGAAAATGGAATATATGGTTCTTTGACCACATATGGTGCACTAAACTCCAACTTTCTCTGGAGTCAGTGGTTCTTTATGAATCACATAAGGTTCTCAGAATTTTGTGAATTCACATGATAAGACAGGTGGAACCAGTCTTTATCTGTAAACCATGTGATATCAATGAAAAGGAAAAGGTAAAGCAGTCTTGTTACATGCCTGGAGTGGTGCAGAGGGTTCCAGGAAGTTAAGGTTCCCAGATTTCGGGACAGTGGTGCAGGATGGTGGTAGGTTGTCAACCTTACGCACCGGCCGCCTTTACCCCCAGGAAATACTACTGGTACTCATTTCTGTTAAAGGCTGAGTCGACCCCAGGGCCCTAGTGCGATCAGAAGGATTTTATATAAATGAAAAATCCACTGACACCAGCTGGGATCAAACCAGTGACCTTCTGATTTGTAGCACAATACCTTAGCCACTGTGCTACTGCGGTCCCATGTGATATAAAGTATCACAGGTGAATTGTGAAGGATGTGCTGGAACCATTAGTCAAAACAAACTTGTTTATGTGTATCTGGTTCAAACAGTTGCTGGACTGCTGGCAGTCCGTACGTGTGAAGCTTGGCTTTTTTGTCAGGCATTTGGCATGTGGGATAAAGGTAGCCATATTCATGGGACTGTCTTTGTAAAGATTGTTTGGTAGACTGCTACATTCTGGCAGACACGCCTGCTGTCGTGGCCTCAGGCATCTGCCAGTGGTGTTCGACATGTTCAACCAGAATGGAAGATGTTTTCCCCAATTTTTGTGTGAAATTTTGTATTGTGGACTTGGCTGGCATGTTACATCTGCAAAATGTTTGCCTGTATTCCATCCGCATTACACAGTGTGAGCTGGTAACCCAGTAGTACGCACAAGAAACACATGCTCCTGCAATGTGTACGACATGATACAGCTGTGGTAGGACAGTGACGGACACTCAGGAAATTAAGTTTGCCATATTCTGCCACCTACAGTGAATAAGATGAATGACTGCTACCTGGACTGAACATAAAATATCTGGGAATTTATAAATATTTGCAAGAAAGTCAGTGCTACTGTTTGTGATCGATGGCTAAATACTTCGGCTTCATTGCACATGAGTGACCCTGTACATACAAATTTAGTTCTTGTGCTACAAAAAAACACCTTGCATCTCTTTTACATAGATCAAACAGATAGTGGTGCTTGGAGAACTAATTGCTATTTATTCTGAGAATTATATTAAATCCATAAATGCAGGGTGTGGATAAAATGCAGAGTTCTTGTGGATCATGTGGCACGTGAAGTGACCAGTGTGCTTTGAGTATTGAAGTCATGTGAAGTGCGTGAATAGCTCAGTGTTGGAGGTCTGTCCGTCTTGTTTCAATTGAAATGTGAGATTTATTTGAAATGCTACAGTACTCATACCATTCAGCTGGTCTATTTCTATTTTCTATCATGAATACAGTGAGTTACACAGTAGTAAGGGGACTGCGGTAGCACAGTGGTTAAGGTGCTGTGCTACAAATCGGAAGGTCACTGGTTCGATTCCAGCTGGTGTCAGTGGATTTTTCATTGACTAAAATCCTTCCGATCGCACTATGGCCCTGGGGTCGACTCATCCTCTAACAGAAATGAGTACTAGGAGTATTTCTTGGGGGTAAAGGCGGTCGGTGCGTAAGGCTGACAACCTACCACCATCCTGTGCTGTTGTCATGAAATCTGGGAACCTTAACTTCCTGGAACCCTCTGGGTCCCTCGGGCCTGTAACGGGACTGATTTACCTTTTTACACAGTAGTAAACAGAGCTACTCTGAGTCTTCAGACTTCAATGCTTTGTTGCCTCGCTTTTTAGACCACCCCCCAGTCATCTGAAAACACTGACCCAACACCACAATATAACATCCTGGAAGACCAGTATTTTTTTTGCATGATTTCAGGCTACTTCCATGAATAGCTGAGAACTGAACTCTTCTGGGTTATTACGCAGCCAGTAGTGATAATTTCTTGTCGATGTTTGGGGACAACGTATCGGTCCACACTACTCTCTGCATAATAACTCAGAAGAGTTAAGTTCTTGGTATCATATTACAAAAAACCTCTTTGGAAGCCTCTAATCTTGCAGAGTTACGGGAGTTGAAGTTTCCAATTGCAGGAACCATACAGACGATGAACTTTGCTGTTAATGGCCGTCACTTGGCAGACCAAGACTACACAATCTGTATGCGGCAAGAAGAAGGTAAGAATGATCACTGCAGGGGTTATTAATTGGAAGAAGCCTTTGCACAATTCTGTTTAGGATATGTGGGCCGGGTAGCTCAGTCGGTATAGCGACTGACTAGAGGCTGGACGGTCCAGGATCGAATCCAGGTGGGGACGAGATTTTCCACCCGTCCAGACCGGTCCTGGGGCCCACCCAGCCTCCTGTAAAATGGGTATCGGATCTTTCCCGGGGGTAAAGTGCGGCCAGGGCATGCTGCTGACCACTCACCCCCTTCTAGTGCCACAGTCATGGAAGAGTAGAGCTACCTCTACCCACCCTCTGGACCACATCAGGCCTGTAACGGGATCACACTACCTTTTATTAACAGTGATATGAGAGAAACTAAAGAAGGTACTGAGGTGGACTGGTTCCTATGACAAGGTTTTGTTGTATTATGATGCTGCAAGTTAATAATGATTTGCTGGAGAGGGTATAAATTCGGTTAGATTGCACAGAGCAAAGTAACACTGTCATTTATACTTCATACACCTGAAACAGCAAATGCACATGCATTGTTGTGGCCGGAAGTATCAGGTGATCTGTAAAGCAGCCAGATAGTTGAATGTCCACATGAGTGTTAATGACAGGGAACAGTGTCATACTGACAGTTAATGATGGTGAATGAGTAATGCTGGACAGGTTTGTGTGCTGTTAAGCTGAAGTAAGGTATTCTTGAATGAATGAGCTTGAATAACTCCAATTTAAATTGTTGATATAAGATCATAATTTCAATATTATTTTCTAAAATAGAAGCTAATTTTGGTTACTAAATAAATGAATAGTAATGGGTGTTTTTAAAGTAGTTTCATGGCTTAGTATATATCAAATTTAATAACTTTTTATACAGTCATGTGCTGCATAATGATGTTTCGGTCATTGACAGACCGCATATACGAAGGCGGTCCCGTAATATTATAATATTATAATACTTACCATTGTGTTACAATTGCCTACAGTATTCAGTACAGTAACATGCTGTACAGGTTTGTAGCCTAGGAGCAGTAGGCTATACCATATAGACTAGGTGTGTAGTAGGCTATACTATCTAGGTTTGTGTAAGTACACTCTATGACGATCGCATAATGACGAAATCGCCTAACAACGCATTTCTCGTAACGTATCTCTGTTGTTAAGCGACACACAACTGTATTGCTCCGTATTTAACAGTTTCCTAGAAGCTGGACTGTCATGAGCAAAACACATCAGGTATATAATACACAAGTGACACGCATAACCTTCTGCGCTACAATGGTTATTGAGCATAATGTGACGTATGTTTCAGGAATGTGTTCGATAGCATATGAACCATGTGATGAGAATTCCTTCAAGATTGGACCTCCATTGTTTTCAGGTGAGAATGGAATCAGCATGTTGAAACAGAGATGTGGATACTTTGTGCTAGTAACTGAAATAAATGGTGTGTCCACACAGATTCTGGGTCAGGAGACGGTGCGGTGGGAAGCAGCCGAGAATGTGATGACAAGATTGTGATGCCATGCGACTCGGAGGAATTTATTACAGTGAGGTTGATTTTACTTTCAGCAGTAAATTCTCTTTAGAAATGAGCAGCTTATGACATTTAGGGCACATTGTGTCAGCATTGGTTAATGAAATAACTGCATGTAAATTGTGAAATCAACTTCATTCAACTTGTTTATTAAAATACACTCTGTGGTGTGTTAATTGGCTGTCTTCAGGAAATGACTGTTGCAGCATTATACACCAGGTTTTGTTCTTCAAAGAACTGATTTTGTAGAAGTTCTCTGGACAGTTTAAAATGTATAATGTTGCCGGTAGGTACCGCCAAGTCTAAAGTGTGATGGTACCAGACATAGTATGTAAGGTGGTGTACAACAGAACCAAAGCGTTCGAATTTTTATGTTTTACTGACCGTGCATCTCAGTATAATCTTAGCAATTAACCAAATTGATGCACAAAATCTTGTTTTATAATAAGTTTATTATATGCCTCTACATGTTTTGAGCACTATGTGTTCATCATCAGGAGGTCAAAATTGTGTTATACAGCATCTGGTATCATCACACCTGTAGGTGGCCGTCCTGTGCGTGGCTTGAGCGAAGACTTCTTTGCTCTTCGCTCAACCTGTGCACGGGACGGCAACGTACAGAGTGTGATGATACCAGATGCTTTATAATAAAATTCTGACCTCCTGATGATGAGCACATAGTGCTCAAAACATGTAGAGGCATATAATAATCTTGTTATAAAACAAGATTTTGTGCATGAAGTTGGTTAATTGCTAAGATCAAAGTGTTCGAAGTTTTCTGGGCCCCAAGCCCCAAGTGTTATAAGCATGTGGCTGTTGTTATAAGTTCCATACATTTTTCGATGTGTTGCTTTTCTATGCCTTACAGACATTACAGTTACTTACAGCAGATGTGTTTTGATGAAAGACTCAAATAAGTCTGCCTAGTTTGAAGATAAACCTAGATTAAAGTGTGTTAAGTTTCTGAGAGATATGACTACATTTCAAAGCAAAGAATAGCTTCAGGACTTTTATTATTACTACTACTACTACTACTACTACTTACTGCAATTCAGTTGTCACTCGGTGGCAGTATTCCTTACACTAGTACAGATGAAACAAACAAGAATAAATATACGTAAACAAAACAATACAAAAACACAGTACAAACAGTATGAAACAGTATATACAGGTACACAAGGTAAATACATGTTAACACATAGGTAAATAGAAGTTGTCACCTGTAGCTAAATAGACAAGGCTGGAGACGTGTATTTGACCGAAACATAATATCCTAGTTCAATAGTCAATATGAGTGTAACAGTTGTTGTAGGTGCATTTACAAAATTGCAAGAAGTGACTGCTAGCTGCATTGTGTGTGTGTGGTGTGTGGGTGTGTGTGTGTGGTGTGTGGGTGGGTGTGTGTGTGTGTGTGTGTGTGTGTGTGTGTGTGTGGTGTGGGTGTGTCTGTGTGTGGTGTGTGTGTGTCTGGTATGTGTGTGTGGTGTGGGTGTGTGTGTGTCTGTGTGTGGTGTGGTGTGGGTGTGGGTGTGTCTGTGTGTGGTGTGTGTGTCCTTATGTATGTCTACATGGAACATGGCTCCCAATTGACGGATTTTCATGAGATTTGATATGTCGGTACATCTTGAAAATCTGTTTGGGGGGGGGGGGGAAAAGGGTGCTTACGTGAAAAACGG
>Ga0123354_10021996_pt1 | contig 10054 bp, 8 predicted proteins | sample TergutLab28metaG_2_FD_97872 | JGI IMG/M metagenome (GOLD analysis project Ga0123354, IMG submission 97872) | Labiotermes labralis P4 segment gut microbial communities from Petit-Saut dam, French Guiana - Lab288 P4 | ecosystem: Host-associated > Arthropoda: Insects > Digestive system > Gut ...
AAAAAAAAAGGCCATGGGAAGACCTCGACTACAATACTTAAGGCAAGTCGCCAGAAACACAGGAGCTGACAGTTATACAGCAATGAAAAGAATGGCTTGCAAAAAATCCAGATGGAAAGCTGCTAACCAATCAAAAGATTGAGGGATAAGAAAAAGAAGTAGAAGAAGTAGAAGGAGAAGAAGGAGGAAGAGGAGGAGAAGACAAAGAAGAAGAAAAAGAAGAAGGGGGAGGAGGAGGAGTAGGAGAAAGAGGAGAAGAAGAAGGAGAAGAGGAGGAGAAGGAGAAGGGGAGGAGGAGGATGAGCAGCAGCAGGAGGAGGAGGAGATGATGATGATGATTCCAAAGGTATATATTTTGTTAAAATAATCACTATGGTACATCGGTGCATGATTAAATCGGTGGTGATGTGGCTGCATATATTAGTAGGTCCTTGTTGGTGCATGAATGTTGCACTGTTCAGAAATATAATCTACTTCCGAACAGTGCAACATACACACACCAACAAGGACCTACTAATACATGCAGCCACATCACCACCGATTTAATCACGCACCGATGTACCATACTGACTATTTTAACAAAGCGTACCTTTAGCAAGCACGGATAATTGAGCTCCCTGAAAATGGTGTGACTGCATCGAAACACGTCGGAGCTATTTTAATGTAAATTTTAATGCTGTTTTTAAGACAATCACTTGTGCATTCGTTGATGAATAAAAAAGCTTCGATAATATCAGGATGCATGGTACGAACGTGAAAAAAATGTATGTTGACAATGGTAAAGAATGGGAGAATGTAAGATTATGGTTCACTGCTTCATGTTGTGCACTCACATTCTGGATACTTCAAATTTTGAGAAGTACAGTACATGGAAATGTTTCACATTGCTTATGCCTGTAATTTAAAATATATTAGGCCTATGAATTAGTAATTACACTGAAACATACAGATCATTAATACATAACATCTGCAAACTAATATGAACTAATAAGATAGTCAATTTCAGCACTGAGGTTTTGTAACTGTGTAGTTTGCTTGGAACAGAAGAACCCTGCAATTCTTGCAACATGGTCATAAATCACCCATAGTAGAGTGTCATAAGCAGAAGACCTTCAGTTCAATGCTAACCATGAACCTCATATGTCAAGAACACAAATGGCCAAGATGCCCAAAAAACTAATTCAATGGTCCCGAGCTGGAAGAGGAGGACCAACAGAAACTTGTGAAGTGATGTTGCCAACTTACCTATGTTGGTGTTATTCTCAAGTGCCACTGTTGAACTGACTGCTGTGATGTTGTGTGGTAAAGTGGATGCATCTGAAGTGATATTGGCCATGATCCATGAAGTCTCTTTGCCATCTTGTGTGTTCACGACTGTCACATTTCTTTCTCTTGTATTGTAGCTCCCTGTGGGTGCAGGATGACTTCCAACTGGTGGCACTGGCGTGCTAGTGGGCTGAACTATCTCTGCAACTTGTGTTGATGGTTTGCCTTCATGAATAACAGGGTCTCCCTCTTCAGTTGAGAAAGAGCGTCGAACAACAGAATGTTCTGAATATAAATCACTGTGCTCATATTGGTAGTATTTATCTGTAAGCAGATAATTCACAGGGTCTTACACATTCTACTCCCTCTGAACTGACAGGAAAACATGAAGGCCCCAATAATTGAAGGCAACAGCACATACAACTTGAGAACATCTGAAATAAGATGTTTCCACTCCCAAACTGAAATTAAATCCCCAACAGATCTTATCAGCATTCATCAGATACTTAGGATTATAAAGCGGAAGTTCATCAGCTATTTGCAGATACCATTGGGAAGGAGGTTTTGCACAATATTCTTACCGAGTTTTGTACGCTCGAAATGTTAGCTTAATTAAAATATGTCTATATGAAACCTAGAGTCCAAATAAGCAAAAGTTTGCAATTATTTAGTAAGTCAACAAACACACGCTGATAAAATATGCTTTAATCATGTATTACTATTCACCCGCATGTTTCAGTTGCTTTTGCAGCCATCCTGAGGATGCTTTACAATACTGATTTCTTGCAGATCACCATGATGATGGTCACAAAAGGAATGAAACACGTAGGTTAATACTAATATACGATTAAAGTATATTTTATCAGTGTGAATTTGTTGATATGATATACTTGTTAAATGCAATTGTGTTGACAACCAGTGGCAGTAGAACAGTACACATTTACACACAAACAATACATAGAACAACACAGTTAAATAATTTGGAAGAGTGTGGGCCATGCCCCGTCTTTGCGAGTTACACCCTGGCATTTGCCTTACAACTGAGGAATAAGCACAGATAAACCTCAGTCAGGGTATCCAAAGAATGCCAGTTGGCACGATGAAAATAGAATATACAGAACAGAACATAAATAATAATAATAATAATAATAATAATAATAATACATAAACATAACAATAAGAATACATAACTTACAGAATTAAACATAAGTACACAAAACATACAAAGTATACAAAGTATACAAAACATACATGTTGGCTTATTACGTAAGAGTAAATATTCCTTAATGCATGTATATGGAACATATAAAGGCAAACATCTGTTTGATACATTTCCAATTCAAACAGTCTGAAACAAGATTATTTGCCATTGCTGCTTGTACAAGAAAACCTGGAGGGAATGCAATTTAATGGGACACATCAGCTGCTGGTCTATGCTGTTGATGAAGATTGTCTCCCATGATGTTATGTACCAACTTGCAAATAGTTACATTTCTGAGGAACATGCTGTCTCCATCTTCACAGTCTAACTGACCAAGAAACATGCCTGGCATAGAGAAGCTATGAAGATGAAGGGAACACAATCCTCCAAAATGCTGGTATCTACTGACCAGTCAACATGGTGTAACATCCCTGAAGACTTGCATCTTTATCAACACTGATGTAAGAACCTCATCAATAGTAATATTAACTGACTGGGAAGAAATAAAAATTTGCCAGGAATCAAAGCCCAGATCATCCAGCCTGTAGCCTTCAGTATTTGTCTCATCAAATAGCATCAGTGATCAAATCATGGCCAAAAGGGTGGGTGGGGAATATGACTAGCATGGAGGGCAGAAATGCATACAGAGGTTTTGTGGGTAAAACTAAAGACAAAGCACCATTTAGAAGACCTAAGTGTCGGTAGGAAGATAAAAATAAAATGGATATTGAACCACCTGTACATGAGGGTATGGACTGGAATGGACTGGATTAGTCTGGTTCTGGATGGTGACAAGTGGTTGGCTCTTGTTAGCATGGTTAAAACAAAATTTTGTGTTCCACTACATTTCAAATTTCCTGACTAGGCAGGAACTATCAGCCAATCAAAAAGGATTCTGCCTCACTGAGAATAATTTACTATGAAATCTAAGAATGAAATACAATGCGAGTACCCCACACTTGTGTGATGTTCCTACATGTCGTAGACAAGAGCACACAGACCGTAGCATGTTAGGCGCATTCATCATGAACAGGAAGAGAAGATTTAGGCATTCTGGGCAGCTTGTGAACATAGCATGTGAGATAAATAATGAAGACAAGGACACTTCACCACTCTATAGTATTAAATCCATTAGCAAGTAGTAAAAGTTTGTTTTGCTCTTCCTAGGCCACTTGACTCTGCCAATGGGGGCACTAGGCTCTTTTGAAGGGTCGGTAATCATCCGCACACAGTTCAGGCTCAAATTTTAACAATATATGTGTTATAAAGGAAAAAAATAAATGTGTATCCTGCTATAAACTTAAACAATAGTTGGAAATTACTTTTCAAGAATTAAGTTCATCAAGAAAAATTATCCAGCTATTGCAAGAAGATGTGAATGCTCAACCTAACTTTGGCACAGTAAGTATAAAAGCCAATTCAAATCACGACTTAAATTTTGAAAAAATGAACACCAAACTTAGAAGAAAGAAGTTAATATCTAATAAGTGGGAAAATAATAACATACTGAAGTTACAACAATCTCAGCCCATTACTGTAGTTGTCAATAAATACAACCAACAGGAAGAATCAGAGGCATTTCAGAACCATAGTAAGACCAGGAAAGTAGTTTTATCAAGGAATAAAAAGAAATGTCCTCATAATACAAGGAAAGGTAAATTGTCATCGTAGGTGACAGCCACACTAGAACTATCAAATGACCTTGGAAAGGACTTTGAGGTTACCGGAACAGTGATGCCTGGAGCTAGACTCGAGAATATTACAAATTTGGCAGATAAAGACATAAGCACACAAGGAAAAAGTGATACAGTGATTGTAATGGAAGGCGCTAATGATATCAGTAAAAATTAAGATAATATTGGTCTTAAGCATTTGGGAAAATTTGTAAACAGCAGGCAAAACACAAACATCATGATTGTAACTGTCTCTCATAGACATGATCTGCAGGAAACATGTGTGAATAAGTAAACAGAGGTGTTTAATAGAAAACTGCATAAAATGGTGAAGACTGCAGACAATGTGATGATAATACGGGCAAACTTAGGTAAGACTGATTTCACATTCCACGGACTGCACCTAAATATTTCTGGAAAAGAAAAGATGGCTGAACTGATAGGGGAAAACATAAAAAAACTAATGGCAAGAAAAGAAGAAACCCCCATCACTTTCAAATGGGAAGAAAATCAAAAGGATCCTACTCGGAAAGAGGCTAAGGAAAAATTAATAAATGATGATAACAAGGAACCCAATCTCAAGGAAGGCAGATCATCAAAGAGACAAAAACGAAATCCAGTTACGCGGAATAAGGATTTTTTATGGATAACGGAGTAGTTATTGATACTGCAATAAGTCACAACACAGGTAGTAAACGTCTAGATAATGTAACATTTAACAACAGCCACACAACATGGAATAACAGTGCAAATAAGGTACCATTCTCAAATAAATGTCTGTGTGCTACATCATATAATCAATGATATGCAATTTGAGGCTCTTATGAGTAATGATACAATAAATGTGGAACATACATTAGTCAAAGAATCAGTCAGGTTCCAAGAAATAAATCTCTAAAAATTTTTCAACAGAATATCAGAGATTTAGATAATAAATCTAATGAACTATACTGTCATTTACATCATGATTTCCCACACATTCCATGTTTATCAGAACACCACCTGAGTGAATCCAAACTACAATTTATTCATTTAACTAATTACTCATAAGGGGGCCAACTATCGTAGAAAAACTTTTCTCAAAGGTGGTGCTGTATATTTGTCTATAGAAACTTAAAATGTAACATCATAAATATTGATGAGTACAATATAGATAAAGACAATGAAGCTTCTGCAATTCAGTTGGACTCAACATTTAATAAATTATGCATTTTGATTATTTGTAGATCTCCAAGTGGTAATTTTACAAATTTCCTTAATCGATTAGACTTAATCTTGCAGAAACTAATAAATATAATATTGTCATATGTGGTGATGTAAATGTGAATTATCTAATAGATAATAATAGAAGGAGCCAACTTGATGCTATATTACACTCTTATAATCCTGTGGGTATAGTCAAATTTCCTACTACATTTGGCCTGAATTCCTACACTGCCACTGACAATGTTTTCAATGACACTTCCACCATTGGAAAATATGATCTATGCACTCTTATAAATGGACTCTCAGATCATGACACCCGGTTATTAATATTAAATAAGGGACAGAAAAAAAGAAAAGGAATGTCATACTTACTCAAAATAGGAATTAATAAGTATACCATAGCTGATTTCCAATTGAAATTAAGTCACAAAATGTGAAAACCAGTTTTTGATGGGAATGATGTTAATAAGATTAGATTTTCAACTCTTTTCTAAATATTTTCTTAAGAGTCTACTATTCTAGTTTTCCCTTAATTCAGGTAAAGAATAAAATGAACCAAAATTCATGGATTACACCATGAATAATAACTTTCTGCAAACATAAAAGAGAATTATACAAGGAATTATAGAATAATAATGATGCTACTCTTGCATCTTATTATAGAGATTACTCTACAATACTGTCTGTGGTTATAAGAACGGCAAAAATAACTGACATGACAAATTAATCATAAACTCCCATAATAAAGTTAAAACTACATGGGGTATTAGAAATAAAGAATCTGGAAGAAATAAAAAAAGAAGTGAAATACAAGCTCTAAAAGTTGAAAGTAAAAAAATCACTGATCAACAAACTATTGCTGAAACTTTTAATGAGTATTTTGTTACTATCGCAGAGAATGTTATAAGACAGAATATAAATAATCTTATAAATGATGATAATAATAGTACTGATAATCATACTCATTTTATGGAACAAGCTTTTAATAAACCTACCCAATTACGGAATGTAAATGCACAACAACGAAAGAAACTGAACACAATATAAAATCCCTCAAAATAAAAAAACTTGTATGGGTACGACAAGATATCCACAAAGATCCTGAAATTAAGCTGCCCTTTCCTAAGTTCTCCATTAAATTACATATGTAATAAAATACTGTTTTGGGGTGTATTCCCAGTAGATTATAATACACAATAATAAAACCACTACATAAGAATGGTAATAGGTGTGAGATGTCTAATTATAGACCTGTATCACTCTTAACATCATTCTCAAAAATATTTGAAATGGTAATGCAGTCAAGGATTTTAAAACACCTCACCAAATATAATATATTAAGCACTGAGCAATATGGTTTCAGGATAGGAATGAAGACAGATAATGCAAATTAAAAAATAACAACAGAGATTTTAAACGCTATGTACAATAAACTACTAGTGGGAAGGATTTTCTGTGATTTGGAGAAAGCATCTGATTGTGTCGATCATGATATCCTATTATCTAAATTAAAATTTTATGGAATCACTGGCAAGGATCTATCTGGATAACAGATATTGGAGAACAGCAATATATGACAGCGAGAACAGTAATAACGTTTCAAGCTGGGCTAAAATAAGACATGGAGTCCCACAAGGCAGAGTTGGGATCTATACTGTTTTCTTCTATATATAAATGACTTACCCAAGATTATAAATAAAACTTCAGCACCTATAACCTTTGCTGATGATACTAGTATCTTATTTGCTCATTCTAATCTAATACATTTCAACAAAAATATTCACATAGTCTTTGAAACTCTAAATAAATGGTTCAGAGCAAACCAATTATCTCTAAATTTTAGTAAGACAAATTATGTACACTTTACAACTATGAGACATATGTCAGTTAACTTAAAAATAGGCTTTAACAATAATTTAATCACCAACAGCTCCTACACAAAATTCCTGGGGGTAACAATGGATAATACTTTTTCTTGGAATAATCATATCAATATACTCATGAAAAAATTAAGTACAGCTTGCTATATAATTAGAAATGCCAAAACATACATGTCTGCCTCATCGTTAAAAATAAGTTTTCGTGCTTTCTTTCACTTCGCTATAAGTTACATAATTATATTTTGGGAAACTCGTTGCATAGTTCCACAATTTTTAGCATGGCAAAAAAAAAAAAGGAGGGGGGGGGGGAATTAGAATTATTGAAGGATGCGGGAAAAGTTTTTAATGAAAAAATTTATTTAAGAAATTACAAATTTTGCCTCTGACATCACAATATATGTTATCTTTATTAATATTTGTAGTTCAAAACAAAAACCTTTTCTCAACAAGCATTAAAAATCACAATATAGACACTACAGAAAGAAGTAATTTATACCCGCCTCAAGTAAGCCTAACCATTTATCGAAAAGGAGCTTATTATTCGGGGATAAAAATCTGTAATAATTTACCCTTGGAGATTAAGAATGGTACTGGTAACCAAAAAAAGTTTAAAATTACTCTGAAAAAAATTTTATACACTTATTCACTTTATACAATGGAAGAGTACCTTAGTTAATCATGAATTATGTACTGTATCACAAGATTCCTTATTACATTGGTACTAATTTTGAGGTTCTATCTATGTACATTATTCAGGATGATCAAAATGTCTCTGTGCACCTGCTTTCTGTATTGTAATAATCAGGTGCACAGAGACTTTTTGATCACCCTGTATAAGTATTCACTGATTGTCTAATATGAGCTGATCACATTTCCTTGTATAAACTTGAAGTGTCTTATTTGTGTATTATATTCATAAATTATTATTATTATTATCATCATCATCATCATATGTATTTTGTCAACTCATTCTGTACTGTGCCTGTTGTTATCTAATGACAAGTTCTATATCCACTTTGGTGGATCTCTGGAATACTGAATACATGCATATGAATATGAACAGTCGATATGGCATAACATGCCATTACGCTTGTACAGAAATAATCTTTACTTCTTAGAAATTACGCGGTGAGGAACTGCGATATTTTGAGCTATTAAGGAACTCAACTATCACTGATCACAGGTAACTGCTAAAGTGCAGGGCTAAGCTTGTCCCTGTGCACGCCACGAAGGCATATAGCGAATATGGGTATAGCTCCATTCATCCATGTCTACACTAGTTCGAGATGAGCTGTTTCACGCCTAGGCCGTGTGACCCCTGTAAAAACAACATCTGGTACCCCCTGAATGGGAAATATGGTTGGTCTCACAGCCAGCGTGGGCATTTAGGAGGTGAGAAAAATGCCTGCTCCTGCAAGGCAGTGAACCCCAGATCGTCCAGCCCATTGCATAGACACTGTAACTACTGAGCTTGCTATAAGATCAAATGGAAGAGGATGAGCGGCATCCTTAAAACGAAGGGAAGGAAGGCGATAAAAGGGATGACAAGGAGGGCAGAAAAATTGCCTCACATACGAAGATTGGGGCATGGATCAATTAAGAGGCGGTGGTGGAGCCCAAGAGAATAGGGCCCCAGTCTCAGTATTTTCACATCATAAACAAGATTAATGTACGTACAGCGTTACAGTGTGGCGCATTCGCGTAACCACTGTTACAATGGAAATGCAACAGTACGTTCCCTTTTTATTGCTACTGGCGTGGACGTAGCTGTCAACAATATAAAAGTGTTCACTGCTGCCATGGAATTGCAACAATGGGTACTTCTGTACTGCTGTAGAGCTATACAATATTTCGTACCGTTAACAATAGTAAGTATTAAACATTATCAGTGTGTGTCTGTATTCTTGTCTTCGTTATTGCAAATCGCGTCTTTTTGCGCCGTATGATATTGTCACACGCGGACGGTCTGCCTCTACTATAACTTTCCACATTATCTTATAAACGGCAAGATTTTCTGAAAAATTTTGATGAACGTAATGTGTTTTTTCTCTCCACAACTTTTAAACATTTTTTCATTCTAAGAAGAATTGAGCGTGATATTTCAAATTTACATGGGTCTCCATAAAAAAAACACGCATTATTCTTGTCAGATTTTATTGGAACTTGAATTTTCCCAATTTTTTTTTCGAAAAAATCCGCAAACATCAAATTTCATGAAAATCCGTCCACTGGGATCCGAGTTTTTCACGCGCAAGAACGGACGGACGGACATGATGAAGCTAAGAGCTGCTTTTCTCAATTTTACCAACGCGCCTAAAAAATGATGTATGATTAATTGTACTTTACATTAAACACTAGTAAGGATCAACTACAGGGCACTGACACCATGCAGTCTGGTACGCGTTCCCACATAACGCCACGTGCTCTCCACCGAACTACAGAGAATAATATCCAAAATAGCATAATACTGTTCACTACCGTTTTCACCAATGCCAAACACTGGACACAATTTTTAGTCAAATGAATCCAGTCCCTGCCATCCTGCATTTATTTTTAAGATTCACTTCAGTATTATCCTCTCTCGTAAGCCTGGGTGTCCTACGGGGTCTCTGCGATACACGCATTTATCACCTATTGAAATTTTCTCTTTTCGGAAGCGTTCAAGCTGGCTCTGGTGAGCAGCCAGCCTCGCATTTAATGGGTACCAGGGGCTATTTCCCGGAAGTAAGAGCCCGGGGGGGGGGGGGGAGCGTGCCCTTTCATACCCCCCAATACCGCTGGAAACGGGGTACAGCCGCATATTCACTCCCCCCAATTCCCTTCAGATG